>Ga0208491_10078_pt1 | contig 31842 bp, 29 predicted proteins | sample SubbioCSW11_NovA_FD_184819 | JGI IMG/M metagenome (GOLD analysis project Ga0208491, IMG submission 184819) | Serpentinite rock and fluid subsurface biosphere microbial communities from McLaughlin Reserve, California, USA - CR11_CSW11_NovA (SPAdes) | ecosystem: Environmental > Terrestrial > Deep...
GGTGCCGGTCGCGACTCGCGAAGATGGCCGAGGGCCTGGATGCCGACGGCGGCAAGGACGAAGCAGGCGGATACGGCAGCACCGAACCAGTGCAGCGCCATGAGGTTGGCGAACACCGCTGCCGAGCCAGCGATGAAGGCCGGAACACTGTAGAGGTGCAGCCAGAGGTTCAGTTTGTCCTGGTGGCGCTCCGCGTAGTCGCGGAACTGCCAGGCCAGCAAGCCGCCTTCGCGCGGGGCGGCCATGTCAGTACTTCCGGGCCTTGGGCGGAATCGACTGTACGGCGTCGGTCTGGGTGTTGAGGTGCACCGGACGGTAGTCGATGCGGGTGTCGCCCTTCTCGTCGATCCAGCACAGGGTGTGCTTCATCCACTCGGCGTCGTTGCGGTCCGGGAAGTCCTCGCGGGCGTGGGCACCGCGCGATTCCTTGCGGTTCTCGGCCGAGACCATCGTCACCACCGCCTGCGCGAGCAGGTTCTGCAACTCCAGCGTCTCGATGAGGTCGGAGTTCCAGACCAGCGAGCGGTCGCTGACCTTGACGTCCTGGAAGCTGGCATGGGCCTGCTGGATCTTGGCAACGCCCTGCTGCAGGGTCTCGCCGGTGCGGAACACCGCGGCGTCGTTCTGCATGATGCGCTGCATGTTCAGGCGGATATCGGCCGTGGGCGTGCCGCCCTTGGCGTAGCGCAGCGTGTCGAGGTTGGCGAGCGATTTGTCGAGCGCATCGGCGGCGAGGCGCTTGTGCGGCTGGCCCGGCTTGATGGTCTCGGCGCAGCGGTTGGCCACGGCGCGGCCGAACACCACGAGGTCGAGCAGCGAGTTCGAGCCGAGGCGATTCGCGCCGTGCACCGACACGCAGGCCGCCTCGCCGATCGAATACAGGCCCGGCACGATGGCATCGGGGTCGCCATCCTTCAGCGTGACCACCTCGCCGTGGTAGTTGGTCTGCAGGCCGCCCATGTTGTAGTGCACGGTGGGCAGCACCGGGATCGGCTGCTTCTCGACATCGACACCGGCGAAGATCTTGGCGGTCTCGGCGATGCCCGGCAGGCGCTCGTGGATGACCTTCGGGTCGAGGTGGGTCAGGTCGAGGTGGATGTGGTCGGCATTGGCGCCGACACCGCGACCTTCGCGGATCTCGATGGTCATCGAGCGGCTGACCATGTCGCGCGGAGCGAGGTCCTTGACGCTCGGCGCGTAGCGCTCCATGAAGCGCTCGCCCTGCGCGTTGCGCAGGATGCCGCCTTCGCCGCGCACGCCTTCGGTGATCAGGCAGCCGGCGCCGTAGATGCCGGTCGGATGGAACTGCACGAACTCCATGTCCTGCAGCGGCAGGCCGGCGCGCAGCGCCATGCCGCCGCCGTCGCCGGTGCAGGTGTGTGCCGAGGTCGCCGAGAAATAGGCGCGGCCGTAGCCGCCGGTGGCCAGCACCACGCCGTGGGCGCGGAACACGTGGATCGTGCCTTCGGCCATGTCGAGCGCGATCACACCGCGGCAGACGCCCTCCTCGTCCATGATCAGGTCGAGCGCGAAGTACTCGATGAAGAAGCGCGCGTCATGCGCCAGCGACTGCTGGTACAGCGTGTGCAGGATGGCGTGGCCGGTGCGGTCGGCGGCCGCGCAGGTGCGCTGCGCCGGCGGGCCTTCGCCGTAGCGGGTGGTCATGCCGCCGAAGGGGCGCTGGTAGATCTTGCCTTCCTCGGTGCGTGAGAACGGCACGCCGTAGTGCTCGAGCTCGATGATGGCCGGGATGGCCTCGCGGCACATGTACTCGATGGCGTCCTGGTCGCCCAGCCAGTCCGAGCCCTTGACGGTGTCGAAGAAGTGGTAGCGCCAGTCGTCCTCGCCCATGTTGGCGAGCGCGGCGGAGATGCCGCCCTGTGCGGCCACGGTGTGCGAGCGGGTCGGGAACACTTTGCTGATACAGGCGGTCTGCAGGCCCTTGGCGGCCAGACCGAAGGTGGCGCGCAGGCCCGCGCCACCGGCGCCGACCACGACCATGTCGTACTGGTGTTCGGTGATCTTGTAGGCAGTCGTCATGGCAGGCTCAAGCGGTGAAGGCGATGCGGCCGATGGCCACGACGGAAGCGAGGGCGGCCAGCACGTAGGCCGCCTTGCAAAGCAGCAGCAGGGCGAGTTCCAACCAGGGGCGATGGATGTAGTCCTCGATCACCACTTGCAGGCCGAGCCGGGCGTGCCAAGACGCGGCCAGCACGAAAGCGAGCATGAGGGTGGCGTTCAAGGGCTCGGCAAGAATGGCGCGGGCGTTGGCATGGTCCATGCCGATCATCGAGACAGCGGTGATCACGAACCAGGGCACCAGAAGCAGCAATGCACCGGCCGAGAGCCGCTGCGCCCACCAGTGGGCGACGCCTTCCTTGGCACTGCCGAGGCCGCGGGCCACGGCCCAAGGGTGACGGAGCCGGCTCATGGGGCGTCTCCGATCGAAAGGCCCAGGAACCAGAGCAGACCCGTCAAGACCACGGCCAGGGCGATCACCGCGTAACCGGAACGGTAGACCTGCGGGATCTCGAAGCCCCAGCCCGCATCCCAGACCAGATGACGAATGCCGTTCAGCAGGTGGTAAACGAGGCTCGCCGCGAAAGCGAACAGCATGAACTGGCCCGGCAGCGAAGCAAGGCAGGCGAGGACGAAACTGTAGCTCGCCTCATCGGCCGCCAGCGCGAACAACCAGACCGCGACCAGTAAAAACCCCAGCGCATTCACCACGCCGGTGATGCGGTGCAGGATCGACATCGCCGAAGTGAGCTGCGGCTTGTAAACCTGCAGGTGCGGGGACAGGGGACGTTGCTGCGTGGCCATGGGCTGCGCTCGGTTCGGTTCGGGGAAGGCCGCGTGCCGCGGTCAGAAATCGATGCAGCGGCCGTTCTTTTCCCAGTCGCCGAACCGGGTGGGTTCGGGACCTTCCCGCCCGCCATGTTCGATCGGGGCCGGCACAGACTGGGAAGGGGGGGCGGGTTCCGGCACTGCCACGGGCAGGGGAAGCTCGCCTAGACTGGGGGACTGCGGAAGCATGGGTGGATGTTAAGCACCCGTTGCAAGCGGTTCAAGCGAGAACATGTGAATCCGACCACGGCATCACCTCTTGGCGACATCGCCATCATCGACCTCGAAGGCCCCGACGCCGAGGCTTTCGCCCAGGCCCAGACCATGAATGACGTGGCCGCGCTGGCGCCAGGCCACTGGCACTGGAACGGCTGGCTGAGCCCCAAGGGCCGGGTTCAGGCCCTGTTCGCCCTGCTTCACCGGGCACCCGGTCAACTGCGTCTGCTGCTGCTCGATGCCGAACCTGCGGCCTTTGTCACCGGCCTGTCGCGCTACCTGCTGCGCAGCAAGGCCCGCCTCCGTCACCGCGACGACCTGCAAGCCTTTGCCGGCTTCGACGAGGGACCGCTGGCGCAAGCCCCCGCGCTCGAGCGCCATCGCCTGTTCGAAGCCCCGGACGGCAGCGAAGTGCTGGATGCCTCGGCGGCCGGCGGCCGGCGCTGGCTCGGCATCCGGCCCGCGGTGGGGGCCGTCGATCCGCTCGCCACCGCCCGCTGGCGGGAGGCCGATCTGCGCCATGGCCTGCCGCGTTGGCGTCCTGATCGCGAGCCGGGCTGGACCCCGCACATGCTCTCGTTGCACAGGCTGCGCGCCTTCAGCGTGAAAAAAGGCTGCTACCCGGGTCAGGAAATCGTCGCCCGCACCCATTTTCTGGGCGAGGCCAAGCGTCAGACCTGGTGGCTCGAAGGCGAGGCCCTGGCGGCCGGGCAGCCGGTGCTGGGCGGCGATGGCATGGCGCTCGGCAGCATCGTCGATGCCACGGCCGACGGCCGGGGGGCACTGGCGGTGCTCACCGCCGCCCTGCCCGCCACGCTACGGGCCGGGGCCGGCGAGGTCCGGGCCATGCCCCCGCTGGACGGGCTCGAACGCTGATCCCATGCGCCGATCGCCACCCACGACCGCAGACGATGAAACGGCGGCGTCATGCCGCCCTCGCAAGCTCACCGCAGGGACATCGGGACGACCGATGGTCTTGCCCTACCATCCACACGTTCCGGACATCGAAACCACGCCATGAACTTTCGCAAAACGATCTTCGCAAGCACCCTCGCGACCGCCGTGCTCGGCGTGACCAGCACCGCATGGCCCGGCGCGATCGAGGCCGCCCCCTCCGGCAAGGACCAGGGCACCACCGGGATCCACCACGATCCCGGCCGCGAAGCCGGCAACCGGCGCATGTCGACCGGCAACGTCATCTTCATCCACCCGGACGGCGCCGCATTGAACCACTGGTCGATCGCGCGCCTGTTCCACCGGGGCACGGACGGCAGCCAGCACTGGGACCACCTGCCGCACATCGGCCTCTACCGCGGCCATCTCGAAAATTCCATCTCCGGCACCTCCCACGGCGGTGCCACGACGCATGCCTTCGGCTACAAAGTGGACGCCATGGGTTCGTTCGGCCGCGATGGCGACGGCAGCCTCGGGCTGGACCGCCCCATCCGTGCACTCTCGGGCTTTCCCGGTTCGATCATGCGCGAAGCGGCCAATGCCGGCATTCCGGTCGGTGTGGTCAATGACGGCCATATCGGCGAACCGGGCACGGGGGTTTTCCTCGCCGAAGCCGGCAATCGCAACGACTGGCAGGAGATCACCCGCCAGATGATCCTCGGCCGCACCGGCATGAACGACATAGCACCCTGGGTGATTCTCGGCGGCGGCGAGGCCGACACGCTGCCGGCCGGGCGCAGCACCCTGCACCGCAACGTCAACGAAGAGCGCGAGGCCCCGCTCAACAGCCGGCTCAGCCTGCGCACCGACACGCTGGATCTGCAATCGGCCTGGAATGCCATGGGCAGCGGCGATATGAGCAACGATCCGGCCCGGCTCGATGACCACATCGTCATCCGTACCCGCGCCGAGTTCGAGGCCCTGCGCCGGGCGCTGGACGCCAACCCCGACTACGCGCCACGGGTGCTCGGGCTGTTCGCCTTCCACGACACCATGAACGACCGGCCCGAAGCCGACCTGATCGCCCGCGGCCTCGTGCGTTCCGACATGCGGGCGGGCGAGGTCGGTCCAGCTCCGGAAAAGCAGAGCCGGCTCGTGCTGTTCGGCGACCCGCTGGCGACCGAGCCGGGTTCCAATCCGCCCCGTTTCGATGAAATGACCGGGCTCGCGCTCACCATCCTGGAGCGGGCGGCCAGCCGCGCCACCAGCGCCGATCAGCGTCGTTTCTTTTTGGTTGCCGAGCCGGAAAGCGCGGACAATTTCGGCAACAACGGCAATGCCATCGGCATGCTCGAATCGCTGCGCCGCGCCGATGAGGCCATCGGCGTCTCGCTCGACTTCCTTCGCCGCAACCCGCGCACCCTGATCCTGACTGCGGCCGACAGCGATGCCGGCGGCATGCAGGCGATCACCGTGCCGGTGCTCGGGGTCAACCCGCCCACCAACAACCTGCCGGCTGGCCGTGAACCCGATGTTCTGAGTGTTGAGAACCTGGCACGTTCAGGAACCGGCCTCGCCCCCGGCAGCGCCCGGGTTCCGAACGGCGCGATGCTGGAGGTGCTGCTCGACGGCGTCGAGGGTTTTTCCTCGCCGCTGTTCGTGACCGAGCCCGACCAGTTCGGCAAGCGTCAGCAGTTCGTCGTGGCTTGGACCTTGGGCTTTGGCGACATGCACGGCGGCATGGTGTCGCGGGCCGCCGGCTTGAACGCGCCCTTGCTGGGCAGCGCCTTCAGCCAGCGCTTCGACAACATCGACGTCTACCGGATGATGCACGGCACCTTGTTCGGCCGCCTGCTGCCCTACCCGAGCGCCCGCTTGGCGCCCACTCGCTGAGAACCGGGGCTTCCCCCGTTTTCGTGCGAATGCTCTAGACTCCGGGGCGGTCCCGTCATGGCCGCCCCGGAGCCCGCTATGCGTTCAACGTTCTCCTGTCGAAAACTCGGCCTGCTGCTCGCCGCCTGGATGGCCGTGACCGCCCTGCCGGCGAAATCGGCCGAACTCGTCCTGCAGGTCGAGCCGACCTTCCCGGCCGATCAGATCCGCGAGGTCTACGCCCCGCTGCTGGGCTATCTGAACCGCAGCACCGGCTTCCGTTTCACCCTGCGCGTGGCCCCGAACTTCAACCAGCACTGGCGCGAGCTGCGCGCCGGCGGAGGGGCCGATGTGGTGTTCGAGGAAGGCCATTTCTTCGATTATCGGCACAAGCGCAGCGGCTACCTGCCGCTGGCACGCACGGTCGAGAATTCGGCCTTCGTCATCGCCGTGGCCGACCCGGCCATCGCCGCCGAGGGCCGCGACGGCATCGTCGGCCGCACCGTGGCCTCGCTCGGCGCACCCAACCTCGGCCATGTGCTGGTGTTCGACAGTTTCCGCAATCCGCTGGCCCAGCCCGAGATCCGGGCGATCAGCAGCAAATGGTCGGACGGCCCCGACCTGATCTTCGCCAACGAAGTCGAAGGCACCCTGCTGCCGTCCTACATGGCCGAGGAAAACCCGGCGCTCACCGGCATCTGGCGCAGCCGCAGCGTGCCGGGCCGGGTGTTCAGCGCCTCGCCGCGCCTGCCGGAAGCCGACCGCGCGAGGATCGCCGAAGCCCTGCTGCGCCTGCACGAGGACCCGGAGGCTTTCCTGATCCTCAACGAGCTGCGCAGCGAACGCTTCGTCGCCACCGAAGCAGCCGCCTACGACGGTCTGGAACGCCTGCTCTCGACCACCTTCGGTTACGTGCCGCCGCGCCAGGCCGCCGCTGCGGCCACGCCGGCACCCGCCGCCACGCCAGCCCCGACCGGCACACCCTGAACCTTCCGGCCCCGGTCGTTCAAGCGAGGGCCGTGGCGGCCGCGACGATGTCGGCCTCCGAGGGCAGCACCAGGAAAGCCGCGCCCGCCAGCGGGGTGTAGGTGTCGGCGCCGACCACGCGGGCGACAGGCGTGGCGCCGAGGCCGCCCTCGACCAGCGCGGTGAGGATGCCCTCGCCCACGCCGGCGCTGCGGCGGCCTTCGTCGACGACGAGGATGCGCTTCGCGCTGCGCGCCTGCTCGACGATAAAAGCTTCGTTGAGCGGCAGCAGCCAGCGCAAGTCGATCACGCGGACCTTCCAGCCCTGCTGAGCCTCGATCTGCCGCGCCGCTTTCAGGCTCATCGGCACGCCGTTGCCGAAAGTGTAGATCACCAGATCCTCGCCCTCGCCGTAGACCTTGCCCTCGCCCACCGGGATGGCGCGATCCGGCGCCGGGTAGTCGGTGAGCCACAGGCCGTCGCCGGCCTCGTGCAGGTCCTTGGTCATGTAGGTGGCGATCGGCTCGAGGAAGGCGCAAACGCGGCCGTCGACGCGGGCCAAGGCCATCATCGTGCGCAGCATCATGGCGGCGTCGTCGCCGCGGCTGGGGCAGCCGATCACGAGGCCCGGGATGTCGCGCAGGGCAGTGATCGAGTTGTCGTTGTGGAAGTGCCCGCCGAAGCCGCGCTGGTAACCCAGGCCGGCGATGCGCACCACCATCGGGTTGCGGTACTGGCCGTTCGAGAAGAACTGCAGCGAGCAGGCCTCGCCGCGGATCTGGTCGCAGGCGTTGTGGAAGTAGGCGAGGTACTGGATTTCCGGCACCGGGATCATGCCGAGATTGGCGTAACCCTGCGCGAGGCCGAGGATCATCGTTTCATCGAGCAGGGTGTTGAACACGCGCGCCGGCCCGAAGGCCTTGTGCAGGCCTTTCGTCACCGTGTAGACGCCGCCCTTCTGCGCGACGTCCTCGCCGAACAGCAGGGTTTCCGGGTACTTGGCGAATAGCTCGTGCAGGGCCTGGTTGATCTGGATGGCCAGGTGCTTGGCCGGCTGCTTCTCGGGCAGCTTGGCCTCGCCACCGAAGGCCTTGATCCGCGCCTCGGCGTAGTCATTGCGGGTGGCCTCGCGGTGCACGATGTCCGGATGGTGGGGTGCCAAGGGCGCGATGATCTCCTCGAGGGTCTCGATCTTCGGGCGGCGGTCCGCTTCCTCGGCGGCAGCGAAGCAGCGCACGCGGAACGACTCGTAGTACGCCAGTAGCTGCTCCTTCGACATCAGGCCCGACATCAGCGCGATCTCGGCCGAGCGCAGCAGCGGGTCGCTCGCCTCCACCTGCACCAGCTCCTCGATCGAGCGCCATTCGATCTCGAAGTCGGTGCCGGCGTGGCCCATGATCCGCGTGGTCTTCAGGTGCAGGAAGGTCGGCCGGCGCGTGCGGCGGCAGTGCTCGACGGCAGCGGCCACTTGCCCGTAGCCCGCGGCGAGATCAAGGCCATCAGCGAAGAAGTAGTCGAGGCCATGCATGTTGCGGTAACGCTCCGCCACCCAGCCGGTCGGGGTCTTGACCGAGATGCCGATGCCGTTGTCCTCGCAGACGAACAGCACGGGTGCAGGCAGCTTCTGGTGCGCCGTCCAGGCCGCGGCGTTGAAGGCCGTCTGCGCGGTGGCGTGGTTGCTGCTGGCATCGCCGAAGGAGCAGATCGCGATCGAATCCTCGGGGATCGGCAGTGCGTGGCCGATGCGCCGCGCCTGCTCGATGGCAATGGCCGTGCCCAGCGCCTTCGGCAGGTGCGAGGCGATCGTCGAGGTCTGCGGCAGCACCCAGAGCGGCTTGCTGCCCCAGACCTTGTGGCGGCCGCCCGAAGCCGGGTCGTCCTTGCTGGCCGCGAAGGACAGTGCCGAATCCATGATCGGATCCAGCCGATGTCCATCGGTGCCCGGCAGCTTGCGGAAGCGCTCGGCCATGAAGCCGCCGCTGCGGTAGTGCAGGAAGGCCGGATCGCTGTGGCGCGTCAGCCGCGCCACCATCGCGTTGCCCTCGTGTCCCGAGGAGCCGATCGTGTAGAAGACCTTGTTCTGCACGCGCAGGACGCGCGCCATCAAATCCAGATGCCGGCTGATCAACTGCGACTCGAAGAGGTGCAGGAAATCGGTGGCGGTGAGCGTGGCCCCCGGCAGCACCGGCGCATCCGCGACCGGGGCGGGCTGGACCGGGCCGTCCCAGGCCTGCACGAACTCGCTGAAGTTCTGGTCGCAGATCGCGGCGCGGTTGAGGCCCTTCATGCGGGCGGGGATCGGCGAGGGCACGGCGGCAAACGGTCGGACGGACATGGGGCTCAGGGGCGGCAGGACCCGCGCATTGTAGGCAATGCCAGGAGCCCGAGCAGGTCCGGCGTTCCGGTCCGCGCCACGATCCGCTAGGGTGATCGATCCGTTGCCGGAATCCCGGAATGACCGCGATCACCCTGCCCCGCCCCACGCCCCTGCAACGCTGGACCGCGCTCGTGCTGGTCAGCCTCGCGATGTTCGGCAACTACTACGTCTTCGATTCGCTGGGGCCGGTGGTCGATCTGATGCGCTCGCAACTGGGCTTCTCCTTCGCCCAGATCGGCCTGTTCTCGACCGCCTACAGCGTCGCTGCCCTGCTGGTGCTGCTGGCCGGCGGTTGGGCGATCGACCGTTTCGGCACCCGCACCGCCCTGCTGGTGTTCGCCGTGATCTGCGTGTTCGCGGCGGCCTTGACGGCGCTCGGCCCCGATTTCGAGACCATCCTCGCCGGCCGTTTCCTGCTCGGCCTGGGGGCCGAGCCGATGATCGTCGCGGCGACCACGGTGCTCGCGCGCTGGTTCAAGGGCAGCGAGCTGAGCCTTGCTTTCGGTCTGAATCTCTCGATCTCGCGCCTCGGCTCGGCTTCGGCCGACTGGTCGACCGGTTTCGCCGCCCCGCTCTACGCCAACTGGCAGGATCCGCTCTGGCTGGCCACCGGCATCGCCGGCGTGTCGGTGGCGGCGGCGATGCTGTACTGGCTGCACGAACGCCGCATGGAGTCACGCATCGATCTCGGCGAGCGGGCGGCGCCGGACCAGCTGCGCTTCCGCCAGATGTTCCGCTTCCCGATCAGCTACTGGTACATCGTCGCCCTGTGCGTGGTGTTCTACGCCACGGTGTTCCCGTTCCGCGGCTTCGCCATCAACTATTTCCAGCAGGCGCACGGCCTGGATCGCGCCAGCGCCGGCCTGCTGAGCAGCGTGCTGCCGATCGCCGCCATCATCGCCACGCCGCTGTTCGGCCTGTGGGTGGACCGCGTCGGCAAACGCTCGCTGTTCATGGCGGTCGGCTCCCTGGCGATGCTGCCGTTGTTCCTCGCCATCACCTACCTGCCGCCCGGTCCCGACGTGGCCCTGCCCGGCGGCACCGAAGTGCCGCTCACCCTGCTCGCCTGCATCGTGCTGTTCGGTCTGGTGTTCTCGCTGATCCCGGCCGTGCTCTGGCCTTCGGTGGCCTACCTGGTCGGCGAGCAGCGGCTGGGTTCGGCCTACGCGCTCATGACCTTCTGCCAGCAGATCGGCATGGCCATCGTGCCGGTGGTGATCGGCGTGCTCAACGACTGGGCCGGCGCTTCGCCGGAGAACCCGGCCGGCTACGCGCCGGGCATGTACTTCTACACCGCCATGGGCGTTTTCGGCCTGCTGTTCTCGTGGCTGCTGTGGCGGGCCGGGCGCGGCCCGGGCGCCGTGCACGGCCTCGATCGGGCACCGTCGCGCTGAATCAGAACGCGTTGATGCCGGACAGTTCGCGACCGACCACCAGCTGGTGCACGGTCTCGGTGCCCTCGTAGGTGATGACCGACTCGAGGTTCAGCGCGTGGCGGATCGGGCAGTACTCGGTGGTGACACCCGAGCCACCAAGGAGATCGCGGGCCTCGCGGGCAATGTCGAGCGCCATGCGGACGTTGTTCCACTTCGCCAAGCTGACCTGCGTCGGCTGCATGCGGCCGGCATCCTTCAGGCGACCAAGTTGCAGCGAGAGCAGTTGCGCCAGGGTGATGCGGCGGGCCATCCCGGCCATCTTGATCTGCGCGCTCTGGGTTGCCGCCACCGGTCGACCGAACAGGATGCGTTCCTTGGTGTAGTTGACGACCTCGGTGAGGCAGGCCTGCGCCGCACCGATCGGCCCCCAGGTGATGCCGTAGCGGGCCTGCGTCAGGCAGCCGAGCGGGCCCTTCAGGCCCTTGACGTTCGGCAGGCGCTGGCTGTCGGGGATGCGCACGTTGTCGAAGAACAGCGCGCTGGTCACCGAGGCGCGCAGACTCATTTTCTTGTGGATCTCCTGCGCCGTGAAGCCCTTGCTGTCGGTCGGCACGATGAAGCCCTGAATGCCGTCCTCGGTCTGCGCCCAGACAATGGCGATGTGCGCCAGGTTGCCGTTGGTGATCCACATCTTGGCGCCGTTGATGAGCCAGTCGCCGCCGTCTTTTTTGGCGGTGGTCTTCATGTTGGCCGGGTCGGAGCCGCCGTGCGGCTCGGTCAGGCCGAAGCAGCCGATGATCTCGGCCTTCGCCATGTCCGGCAGATAGCGCTGGCGCTGCTCTTCGCTGCCGTAGGCGTAAATCGGGTACATGCACAGCGAGCTCTGCACCGAGACGAAGCTGCGGATGCCGGAATCACCGCGTTCCAGCTCCTGGCAGATCAGGCCGTAGCTGACCGCATTGAGGCCGGCGCAGCCGTAGGTTTCCGGCAGCGAGGAGCCCAGCAGGCCCATCGCGGCGATCTCGGGCACCAGTTCCTTCGGGAAACGGCCTTGGTCGAAGGCATCACCGATGATCGGGATGACTTTCTCGTCGGTGAAGCGGGCCACCGTGTCCTGCACGGCGCGCTCCTCCTCCGAGAGCAGCGAACGGATGTCGAACAGATCGGTCGGGTTCAGGGGCATGGCAGGCTCGCTTCCGGAAAAGAGAAGGGGCCGGAACACCGACCCCTTCGGGACCCTGTCGATTGTACCAGCCCGGCGCAGCGATCCTCGCCGGGCCGGACGGGTCGCTCAGGTGATCGTCACGTGCTGCCGTCGTCGCTCGGCAAGGGGTTGGCGACCACGATCACACCATCACGGATCGGCAGGCGCTCGCCGGGTTTCTCGAGCGTGCGCACGGTGCCGCTCTGGCCATCGAAGCTCCAGCGGACATCGTAGCCGATGATGCGGTCGCGCTCGCCCAGCGGGATGGTCGCACCGGGCTTCTTGTCGAGCCGGACATTCCTCACCTCGCCGTCGAGGGCGTACTGCACATCGAAGCCGACGATCTCCTCGCGCGGGGTGTCGACGATCCGGCAATCGCGCACGGTCTCGGTGTAGACCCTGCCGCTGTCGCGGTTGCGGTCGATCTCGCGTCCGGCGTAACCGCCACCGACGACGCCGGCCACGGTGGCGAGATCCCGACCGCGACCTCCGCCCACCTGATTACCGATCAGACCGCCCACCACGGCACCCACCACCATGCCGTCCCTGTCACCGAAACGCTCCGGCGTGCGGTGCTCGACCACGCGGTCCTCGCAGACCTCGCGGCGCCCCGTCACGGTCTGCTTGACCGGTGTCGCCGCCAGGACCTGGCCCAGGATCGGTTCCTTGACCGTGACCGGCGCCACTGCCACCACTTCGGCATACTGCGGGCCGAAGGCGTTGTAGGTCCCCACCGCCACGCCGGCGGCCAGCACGACGCCCACTGCGATCAGAATCTTGTTCTGCATGGTTGCTCCCCAAAAAGGGCCGCCTCCGGCCCCTTGCCCATGACACTGCGCCCGCCAATCTGAACAAGGGCAAAAAACGTCAACAACCGTCAAGCGGCCTGCGTGTATCGTTCAGTCCGTCTTCCGCCAGAGCACCCGCCATGCGCGCCTTGATCCTGCCCGCCATCACCCGCTTCCTCGGTGGCCTGCGTTTCCGCCAGCTGTTCATCGCCAGCGCCGGCCTGTTCGTGCTGACCCTGCTGATGCCTGACCTGATTCCTTTCGCCGACGAATTGCTGCTGGGCCTTGCCACTTTGTTGCTGGCCCGCTGGAAGGACGACCGGACGGCCAAGGACGAGCGCGACGAGGGGCGGCGTCCGCCGATCGACCTGCCGCCGGACCAGGTGCGCCGCGGGGGCTGAGTGCGGCTCTACGACAGCCACAGCCACCTCGACGCACCCGAGTTCGACGCCGACCGCGAAGCGGTGCTCGCTCGCGCCGAGGCCGCCGGCGTCGTGCAGCAACTGGTGCCGGCGGTCGACTTCGCCAGCTGGCCGGCCACACGCGCCTGCTGCGTGCTGCGGTCCGGGCTGAAGGCCGCCTACGGCCTGCATCCGATGTTTCTCGACCAGCATCGGCCCGAACATCTCGATGCCCTGCCCGACTGGATCGAACGCGAGCGTCCGGCGGCGGTCGGTGAATGCGGGCTGGATTTCTTTGTCGCGGGCCTCGACGCCGAGGCACAGCGCTTCTACTTCGAGGCCCAACTGCGCATCGCCCGCGACTTCGACCTGCCGGTGGTGCTGCACGCCCGCCGTGCGGTCGATGAGGTCATCGCCGCCCTGCGCCGCATCGGCGGGTTGCGCGGCGTGGTGCACAGCTGGTCGGGCAGCGAGGCGCAGGCCGCGCAACTCTACCGGCTCGGCTTTTCGCTCGGCATCGGCGGGCCGATCACCTTCGAGCGTGCGCAGCGTCTGCGCCGCACCGTGGCGGCCATGCCCATCGAGCACCTGCTGCTCGAAACCGACAGCCCCGACCAGCCCGACGCCGCGCGTCGCGGCCAGCGCAACGAGCCGGCCTTTCTGGTCGAGGTGTTGCGCGAAGTGGCGCGCCTGCGCGGGCAGGACGAAGCCACGCTGGCCGAGGCCACCCGGCGCAATGCCGAGGCCCTGTTCAGGGCCTGAGCCGCCGTTCGGGTCCGTGGCCTTGCGGCCATGCCGCGCAGCCAGCTTCAGCGGGACGCTTTGAGCAGGATCTCCAGCACCTTGCCGACCGCCACGAAGGCGAAGGTGCCGGTGAGGTGGGTGGCGGCACCCAGTCCCATGCCGCAGTCGAGCTTCAGCGCCGCGTCGGCGTCGAGCGCCGGGCGCAGGCCGCAGACCGTGCCGTCGGCCTGCGGGTAGCGCACATTCTCCAGCGAATAGATGGCCGGTACGCCGAAGTAGCGGTCCTTGCTCTTGGGGAAGTTGAACTCGCCACGCAGCTTCTTGCGTACCAGGGCCAGCAGCGCATCGTGCTCGGTGCGCGAGAGGTCGCGCACGCGCACCAGCGTGGGATCGATGCGACCGCCGGCCGAACCGACGACGACGATCGGCTGCTTGCGGCGGCGGCAGAAAGCGATGGTCTCGACCTTGGCGCGGAAGCTGTCGAAGGCGTCGAGCACCAGGTCGAAGCCGGGGTCGAGCCGCTCGGCAAGGTTCGCCGGCGTCACGAACTCGGCCACGGCCCGCACCTCGAGCGCGGGGTTGATGCGGCGCAGGCGCTCGGCCAGCACCAGGGCCTTGTTGCGGCCGTACTCGCCTTCCAGCGCATGCAACTGACGGTTGGTGTTGGAGACGCACAGGTCGTCGGCATCGATCAGGGTGAGCCGACCGATGCCGCTGCGCGCCAGCGCCTCGGCCGCCCAGGAGCCGACCCCGCCCAAGCCCACCACGGCCACGTGCCGGGCCGCGAGGCGGGCGACGCTGCCGACGCCGTAGAGGCGCTCGATGCCGGCGAATCGCGGGTCGGTGGCGGGTGCAGGGGCCGTCATGGGGCGCGCAGTGTAGCCGGCGTGCGCTTTCCCCGCCGGCGCGGTACCGTCTGCCAGCCCCATCCCGGAGAGCCGCCATGTCGAACCGCCCTATTCCTTTCGTCCGTCCGCTCGCTGCCGTACTGGGTGCCGCCCTGCTCAGCGCCTGCGCCAGCGCCCCGATGACCCGCAGCACGGTCGCCCATGAAACACGGCCCGCCGCGCCGGCCGGCGTCTGCCGCGACTGCGGTCGGGTCGAATCGATCACCCGCGTGCAGGACGCCCGCGCGGCGACCGGTGGCGGTGCCGTGCTGGGCGGTGTGGTCGGCGCCATCGCCGGTCGCGCCCTGGCCGACAACAGCAGCGAAGGACGGCAGAACACCGCCACCGTGGTCGGTGCGGTCGCCGGTGCCGCCGCCGGTCATGCCATCGAGCAGCGTGCCCACGCTGAAAGCTTCGATGTCGTGGTGCGCATGGACGACGGTCGCCGCCTGACGATCAACCTCGGTCCACTGCCGGACGGGCTGGCCCCGGGTCGGCCTGTGCGCTGGGACGGCCGCAACCTGATCCCCTTGCGCTGAGTGCGAGGCCCCGCCGATGCGATCCCTCATCACCCTGCTGATCGGGCTGGTGGCCGGTGTGCTGCTCACCGTCATCGCCATGAACACCCTGCGCAAAGCAACCGCCTACCCGGTCGGGGTGATGGCGGTGATGGCCGCACAGATGGGCCACATCGACCGCCAGATCGAGGCCAAGGCCTGCGCGGGCGAGGATTTCGAGGCACCGCTGGCCACCTTGGTAGCACTCGGCAACAGCCTCGAGCCGGCCTTTCTGCCGACCGCCGATGACGCCGCTTTCAGCCGCTACGCCGCCGATTACCGGCTGGCAGTCGAGCGGATGCTGGCCGCACCACCCACCGACTGCGCCAGTGCAGAGCGGTCGATGGATGCGGTGAGTGCCAGCTGCCAGGCCTGCCACGCCCAGTTCAAAGGCTGACCGGGCGCGCCTCGGCACGCCACCACTGCGCCAAGGTGTCGGCGATTGCCTGCGGTGAGCGCATCCAGGCGAAGTGGTCGGCGGGTACACCCAGTTGTGCTTCATCCAGCCGCGCTTTGCGCAGCGAACGGGTGGCGGTGGCCGCGGCGAGGGCATCGAAGGCGGCCGCCGGCACCAGCCAGTCGGCGGCCAGATGGATGCCGAGCATCGGGGCTTCGACCTGGCGCAGGCGGGCGCTGAAATCGGTGGGCAGACCGGCCAGCCGGTCGTAATGGCCGTGCCGCACCGTCGAAGCCCAGTCGCGCATCAACTGCCCGGCCTCGCGACCGGCAAAACGCAGGCGCTCGCCGGGGTAATGGCCGATCCAGCGGGTGAGTGGCGGCAACGCATGGCCGAAGCCGCACACCAGCCAGCGCAGAGGCGCCGGGAACAATCGCCAGTCCGGCACGCCACTGCCCACCGCGACCAGACCATCGATGCCGCCGTGCAGAGCGGCCGCCAACACCGCGAACTGACCGCCGATGCTGTGTCCCCCGGCCAGCACGGCATGGCCCGGATGCTCAACACGCAGGGCGGCGAGCGCCCCGGCGATGTCTTCTTCCAGCAGTTCGCGGTAGCCCCAGTCGGTCTCGCGGCCAGCGCGCAGCGGATGCGTGCCGGTGCCGCGCCACTCGTGGACCCGGCAGGCGATGCCACGGGCTTCCAGCGCGGTGCTGAGGCGCTCGTACTTGCGGGCCGGCACCCCGAGTGCGGGCAGCCAAAGCAGGACAGCGGGAGAAGAAGGGGTCAATCGGGTTTCGGTCATGCCGCAAGCATGGCGGACGGCACATGCAGGCGTCACGCGTCGAAGGTCATGCTGGAGTGATGACCCACCCACGACCCACGCTCCCGATGCCCCTTCGTCGCCTCCCCTTGGCCCTCGCTCTCGCCGTTGCCTGCGGCGCGACCAGTCACGCTGCCGCATCCGATGATCCGGTGCTGACGATCGACGGTCGCCTCGACGAAGCCGCTTGGGCCGGGGCCCAGGTTTTCGAGGATTTCGTCGTCGTCGAGCCTTGGACCCTGGCCCGCCCCGAGCCCGGCCTGCGCACCGTCGCCCGCCTGCTACCGACGCCGCAAGGCATCGCCATCGGCTTCGACTTGGCGCAGCCACCGGACGTGCCCCTGCTGGCGCCACAGGTCCGCCGCGACGAGCACGTCAACGCCGATCGCGTCAACGTCTTCATCGATTTCGATGGCGACGGCCGGGTGGCCTACAACTTCACCCTGCTCGCCTCCGGCTCGATCCAGGATTTTGTGGTCACCAACGAAGTCCAGTTCAACCCGGATTTCGACCCCGACTGGCGGCATGCCGTGGCCACCACGGCGGACGGCTGGAGTGCCGAGATCCTGATCCCCTGGACCACCGCGGCGATGCGCGACACCGATGCGCCGGAGCGCACCATCGGCCTGCATTTCGACCGATTCGTGGCGGCGCGTGGCGAACGCCAAGGCTGGCCGGCGGCGTCCTCCCGGCGTGGCCGCTTCGTCTCCGACTTCGCTCCGCTGCGCATCCGCCAGTACCCGGCCTCGCTGCTGCACATCTGGCCCTACGCCACGATCAGCAACAACCGTATCGACGGCACGAACGACTGGAAAACCGGCGTTGACCTGTTCTGGAAGCCTTCGGCCAGCCTGCAACTCTCGGCTGCGCTGAACCCCGATTTCGGCCAGGTCGAATCCGACGACCTGGTGGTGAACTTCGAGGCGATCGAAGTGTTCTTCAGTGACAGGCGGCCTTTCTTCACCGAAAACCAGGCCTTCTTCGACCTGCGCACCCCGGACAGTGGCCTGCTGGTCTACACCCGCCGCATCGGTGGCCCGCGCGACAGCGGGGCTGGCATCGCTGACATCGACTTGGCGCTCAAGGCCAACGGCAGTTGGGGAACCTTGGGCTACGGCGTGCTCGCCGCCGACGAGGCCGAGGACGACGGTCGCAGCTTCCGTGTCGGCCGCCTGCTCATGGACGCCCGACCCGGTCTCGGCATCGGCTGGCTCGGCACCCGGGTCGATCGCCCCTTCCTCGATCGTGTGGCTGATGTGCAGGCCGCCGATGTGCGCTGGCAACCACGCGCCGATGTGCTGGTCAACGCGCAATGGATCGGCTCGTGGATCGAAGAACGGGGTCGCGAGCGCAGTGGGCAGGGTGGCTGGGCGCGGGTCAACTGGAACGCCAGCGAGCGCTGGCGGCACGAGCTCGAGGCCACCCACTTTGGTCGCGACCTCGATTTCAATGACCTGGGTTTCCTACGGCGCGGCAGCCTCAACGAACTGGAACTGCTCAGCGAATTCGTTCGGCCAAGCACCAACGCGGACTCGCCGCTGACCTCGACCCGCTGGCATGCCGAGCTGCAGGTTCGCCAGAGCGATCGCGGCGTGCAACTGCCGACCTGGCTGGTGCTGGAGCAGGCCAGCACTTTCCGCAACGGCGATGTGCTGGGCTTCGGTTTTCGGCCGCGCTCGGCCGGCTACGACGATCTGATCTCGCGGGGCAATGGCCTTCTGTGGCGCAGTTCGCGGGCCGAGGGTTTCATCGCCTGGACGCCGACCCGGCGTGGCGAACTCGGCTGGGATTTTCACGTGGTGGCGCGGCCCGAGGGCCTCTCACGGGCCCCGGCGATCGAAACCGACTTGCAGATCTACTGGTTCCCGACCGAGCAGGTGAACCTGAGCTTCGAGATCGAACCCATGTGGAGCCCGGACTGGCTGATCTGGCGCGAAGGCCAGCGCTTCGCCCGCCACAGTCGCCGGCTCGATGCCTTTAACCTCGGCCTGAACTGGTTCCCGGCGCCCCGCCACGAGGTGCGGGTCAAGGCCGAATGGCTGGCCATCCGTGCCCGCGACGGTCAGCGCTACCAACTCGGCGGCGATACCCGGCTGCAAGCAGTGGACGGTGCCGAGCCGGATTTCGACATCAACACCTTCGGCGTGCAGGTGCGCTACCGCTGGGAGTTCGCGCCGCAGTCCGACCTGTTCCTGGTCTGGTCGAGGGGCGGCTTCCTGCGCGAGGAGCGCGAGGGCGAGTCCACCCTCGACCTGCTCGACGAGGCGATCGGCCTGCGCGATGCCGACCAGGTGCTGGCCAAGATCCGCTACCGCTTCTGATCCGCCGACGCGTTACTCTCGGCCCTGGATGACCACTCCGCGCCCGGCAGCCTCAATGTGCCGTGGGCGCGCGATCACTGAAACCCCCGACCGGAACCCGCCGATGGACCCTGCCCTGCTCGACCCCACCCTCTGGCTCTACCTGCTGGCCGCCGTGCTGGTGCTGGTCGGCCTGGCCGGCACCGTGCTGCCGGCGCTGCCGGGCATCCCGCTGGTGTTTGCCGGCCTGCTGCTGGCCGCCTGGGTCGGGGACTTCCAGATCGTCAGCGGCTGGACCCTGGCCGTGCTCGGCCTGATGACGCTGACCTCCCTCGCCATCGACATCGCCGCCACCGCGCTCGGGGCCAAGCGTGTCGGCGCTTCCGGCAAGGCCGTGGCCGGGGCTGCCCTCGGCACCCTGGCCGGGCTGTTCTTCGGCCTGATCGGCTTGGTCATCGGCCCCTTTGTCGGTGCCGTTGCCGGCGAATACCTGCATCGCCGCCACCTCGAGCAGCAGGGTCTGGGCGAGATGGCGCGGATCGGATTCGGCACCTGGGCCGGCCTGCTGGTCGGGGTCGCCCTGAAGCTGGCCCTGGCTTTCGCCATGCTCGGCATCTTCGCGGCCGCCCTGCTGATCGGCTGAGGCGGCTTAGAGCTCGCGCAGGGTCACCGAGGGCGGTGCATCGAGGATGCGGCGCGTGGCCCAGAGGCCGGCCAGCAGCGACACCAGCATCCCGGCCGCCGCACCGGTCGCGGCCAGCCGCAGATCCGGACGCCAGGGCAGGTCGAGCACCTGCTGCGCCATCACCCCGGCCAGCACCGTGGCGGCGATCGCCGCCACCAGCCCGGCGATCAGGCCCAGCGCGGCGAACTCACCGGCCTGGGCCAGTCGCAACTGCCGGCGGCTGGCACCGAGCACGCGCATCACCGCGCCCTCGCGAAGGCGCTCGTCCTGGCTCGCTCCAACCGCCGCCAGCAGCACCAGCACGCCGGCCAGCAGGGCCACGTAGAACACCGCCTCGACCACGATGGCCACCTGCTCGGCGGTGTTGCGCACCTGGTTCAGCACGGCGTCGGTGTCGATGACCGAGAGGTTGGCGAAGCGATCGAGCAACAGGCGGGTGAAGTCCTCGCGCCCCGGCGGCAAATGGATGGCGGTGATGTGGCTGGCGTTGAGCGCCTCCAGGGTGCCCGGCGAGGCCAGCACGAAGAAGTTCGGCCGGAAGCTCTCCCACTCGACCTCGCGCAACGAGGTGATGGTGCCCTCCAATCGGGTGCCGGCGATGTCGAAGGCCACGCGTTGGCCGAGCGACCAGTCGAGCGTCTCGGCCAGGCCCTCTTCGACCGAAAACTCGACCCCGGTCGCCGGTGTTTCGGCCGACCAGAAGCGCCCGGCGATCACCCGGTTGTCGGCGGCCAACACCTCGGCGGTGCTGAGGTTGAACTCGCGCTCGGCCAGACGCTGCGCCCGCTGCCCACGGGCGGCGTAGTCGGCGCCGGTGACTGCACGGCCATCCACCGCCACCAGCCGCCCGCGGACCATCGGGAACAACTCCGGCTCGGCGATCTGCTGGCTGGCGAGGAATTCACGCAAGGGCGCGACCTGCGCCGGCTGCACGTTGATGATGAAGCGGTTGGGCGCATCGACCGGCAAAGCGTCACGCCAGCGCGAGAGCAGGTCGGTGCGGACGAAGGTGAGCAGCAGGAGGGCCATCAGCCCGAGCCCCAGTGCCGCCACCTGGGCCACCGTGGTCGCCTGCCGGCGGCTGACATTGGCCAGACCGTAACGCCAGGGCCCGCGCAGACGCGGACGCAGCTGGTCGATGCCACGGACCAGCAGCAGGCCGAGCGCGGCGAGCACGGCGAAGGTCACCACGATGCCGCCCAGCATGGCCGAGGCCAGTTCGACATCGCCGGCCTGCCACCACAGCAAGGCGCCGAGCCCACCGAGAGCCAAGGCGCCCAGCAACCAAGCGGCGGGTTCGCGCATCTCGAGGTCGCGGCGCAGCACGCGCAGTGCCGGCACGGTGCGCAGGGCCAGCACCGGCGGCACCGCAAAGGCCACCAGCACGGTCAGGCCGACGGCGTAGCCGGCGAGTGCCGGCAGCAGACCTGCCGATGGCACAGCGATGCCCAAGGCGTCGGCGAGCAGACCGCCGATGGCGAACGATGCCGCCCAGGCGGCCAGGACGCCGATTGTGCTGCCGATCAGCCCGAGCAGCAGCAAGGCGCCGACCTGCACCTGGACGATGGTGGCCTGGCTGGCACCGAGGCAGCGCATCACCGCACAAGCATCGAGTTGGCGGGCGCTGTGGCGGCGCGCGGCCATGGCCACGGCCACGGCGGCGAGGACCAGCGACACCAGGGTGGCCAAGCCGAGAAAGCGGCTGGCCCGGTCGAGCGCACGCCGGATCTCGGGGCGGCCATCGGCGGCCGTCTCCAAGCGCTGGCCGCGCGCCAGTGAGGCCTGGACAGCGGCACTGAAGCGCTCGACTGCATCCGGATCACCGGCGACCACGAGGCGGTGGACGATGCGGCTGCCCGGCTGCACCAGACCGGTGGCGTCCAGATCGGCCAGCGGCATCACCACCCGCGGGGCGACGTTGAAATAATCGAGCACCGCATCCGGTTCCTGCACGATCAGGGCGGTCAAACGGAAAGGGCGACCACCGAGGATGACGGCATCACCCAACCCCGCCCCCAGGGTGTTGGCACCGGCCAGAGTCATCCACACCGTGCCCGAGGCCGGCCCGCCGGTGGCCTCGCGTTCGCCATCGGCCTCACGCAGCCGGAAGCTGCCGCGCAGCGGAAAGTCGGGGCCGATCGCACGCAGATCGCCGAGGCGCAGGCGCTCATCGACCCGGATCATGCTGTTGAATTCGACCGTCGCCACCGACCGCAGGCCGGGGGCGCGGGCCAGGGCCTGCTGCGCCTCGGGGATCGGCGCATCGGCACGCAGCACCGCATCACCGCCGATCAGGCGGTTGGCTTCCAGGGCCAGCGCCCGTTCGGCACGGTCGGTGAGGAAGCCGATCGTGGTGACCGCGAACACCGCCAACGCCAACGCGGCGATCAGCAGGCGCACTTCGCCGGCGGCGAGATCGCGTCCGGCCTGCCGCAACATCAGGCGCCAGCCGCCGGAACGCCGGGGCGCTGCGTTCATGCCTGCACCCGACCGGCCGCCAAGCGCAGCTGCCGCGCACAACGCGCCGCCAGCCGCTCGTCGTGGGTGACCAGCACGAGGGTGGTGCCGGCCTCGGCATTGAGCCGGAACAGCAGTTCGACCACCTGCTGGCCGGTGCTGGTGTCGAGGTTGCCGGTGGGTTCGTCGGCGAACAGCAGACGAGGCCGGGTGACGAAGGCGCGGGCGATGGCCACCCGCTGCTGCTCACCCCCCGAGAGCTGACGCGGGTAGTGCTCCAACCGTGCCCCCAGACCCACCTGTTCGAGCACCTGGCGGGCCGGTCCCTGGGCATCGCGATCGCCGCGCAACTCCAGCGGCAGCATCACGTTCTCGAGCGCGGTGAGCGCCGGCAGCAGCTGGAAGTTCTGGAACACGAAGCCGACTTTTTCGGCGCGCAAGGCGGCGCGGCCGTCCTCGTCGAGCGAACCCAGATCGATGCCATCCAGCCAGACCCGACCGCGACTGGCCTGATCGAGACCGGCAAGCAAGGAAAGCAGGGTGCTCTTGCCTGAACCGGAGGCTCCGACGATGGCGAAGGCTTCACCGGCCGCGATGCTGAAATCCACCCCGTCGAGGATGGTGAGCGGTCCGGACGGCAGGGCGACCTGCTTGCCCAGAGCCTCGACCCGCAACAAGGGCGTTCCGTCGCCAGTGGCGGGCACGGCATCATGGGCATTCATCAAGGCGGTCATGCGGGAGCGGTCCGTGGCAAAACAACGAGATGCATTGTCGCCGATGGCGGCTCTACGGCGCGTCGTCACCGGCCCGGCGGCTTGGACGGCCGGCCTGTTGGCTGGTCTGGCGCTGCTCACCGGCTGTGCCGAGAGCGATGGCACGCCACCCGGCGGCTACGCTGCCCCGCAGACGGTGGCGCCGGCTGCGCCGCCACCGGCCGCCACCGGGCGGGAACGGCCCCACACCGTGCTGGTGCTGGGTGATTCGCTCTCGGCGGCCTACAACATGGCCCCGGAGCAGGGTTGGGTGGCCCTGCTCGATGCCCGTCTCGCCACCGAGGGCTTGCCCTACCGGATGGTGAACGCCTCGGTCAGCGGCGAAACCACCGCGGGAGGTGCTGCGCGGATCGATGACGCCCTCGCCCAGCATCGCCCTGCCCTCGTGGTGATCGGGCTCGGTGCCAACGACGGCTTGCGCGGCCTGCCCTTGAGCGACACCCGCCGGCATCTCCTGCGGATGGTCGAGGCCGCGCGCCGGGCCGAAGCCCGGGTGCTGATCGTCGGCATGCGGCTGCCGCCCAATTACGGCCCGGAGTACACCGCCGACTTCTTCGCATTGTTCGGCGAAATCGCTGACGAGCAGGAGGTCGCCCACCTGCCCTTCCTGCTCGAGCCGATCGCGCTCGACGATGGCGCTTTCCAGCCTGACCGCCTGCACCCCACGGCCGAAGCGCAGCCGCGCATCGCTCAACACGTCTGGCCGGCGCTGCGGCCACTGCTTTCCGGGCCATGAAGCGGCCGGTTGTTCAATCGAGCAAGGGCCAGTCGGCAGGATCAAGCACGGCGCGGTAGCCGTGCCAGGCGGCGTAGGCCAGCCAGGGCATCACGAGGCCGAGGCCGAGCAAGCCGGTGACCAGACCGAAAGCGGTGAACAGCACGATCAACACGGCCCAGATCGCGCAGGCCGACTTGTTGCGCAGCACCGCGTTCACGCTCGACAGGAGGGCGGTGACCATGTCGACCTCGCGGTCGGCGATCAGCGGCAGGCTGAAGGCGGCGGCGGCAAAAGTAAGAGCCGCGAACAGTGAACCGATCGCCGAGCCGATCGCCAGAAACTCCAGCAGCGAAGCCCATTCGCCGGTCTCGATCGGCACGAAGGCGGTGACCATCATGCCGGCCCGCGACCAGACCAGCAAGATCACCATCTGCACCAGAGCGAACACCGCCGCGTGGCCGACGATGCGCCGGGCGCGAGCGATGCAGCCGGCGAGCGTGGGCACCTCGCCGCGCTCATGACAGCGGCTCACTTCGTAGAGCGCGGCGCCCAGCAGCGGCGCGATGAACACGAAGCCCGACAGCAACGCGGCCAGCAGGGCGAATCGGCCCAGCCACCAGCCCAGCAACGCGACCAGCAGGCTCAGCAGCACCAACAGCAGGCCGAAACCGGTGCTCAAGGCCGGTGCCCGACGCAGGTCGCGCCAACCCGCCGCCAGCCAGCCGAAGGGTGCCCGCCAGGGCAGCGCCCGACAGGGCACCACGAACGGTCGCATGCTCGGATCGGACGGTTCGGCGCGCACCCAAAGCCCCACGGAACCCTTGACCACCTGCACGCTGCGTCCTCGCGCAGCCGCCGTCAAGCCGTGCGGGGCTCAGACCCGAGTTGAGTCCAGGGCCGCCAGCAGCCGCGAGCATTCAGCACGCAGTTGCCAGCGCGCCCAGAACGGCAGCGCCGCTGCCGCCGTCTGCCGCACGACCGGCTGCTCTGGTGCGGCGGCCACGAAACCGAAAGCGACCCGGTTGCTCTGGCGGGGCTCGTCGAGCAACAGCACCGCCTGCGTGCCGAAGGCCACACGCAGCCGGCTGAGGTGCAGGGCGTGGTTGGTGGCGTAGAGGTTGCTCGCCAGCACCCCGCCGGGGCGTAGGCTGGCAGCGGCAGCGGCGTAGAAAGCCGGTGTCGACAAGGCTGGGGGAATGCCATTGGCATCGTAGCCATCGACCAGCAGCAGATCGTAAGCGGCCTGCCGCTGCGGCAGCATGCTTGCGGCATCGGCCTGCAGCACGCAGAGCCGGGCGTCGTCCTCGGGCACCCGGAACTCGCGACGCAGGGCCAGCACGGCGGGATCGATCTCGAAAACCTCGATCTGCGCCGCCGGCAGGTGGCGGTAAAGGAATTTCGCCTGCGAGCCGCCGCCCAGGCCGACCATGCCGACCCGCAGCCCGGCCGGCAGCACAGCGAGCGGTGCCAGCATGGTGCGGGTGTAGTCGATCAGCAAATGATCGGGGAACCAGCGTGCCATCCGGCTCTGACCGATGCCCTCGGCAAAACGCAATTCGGTGGTCCACCAGCGCCGCAGCAGTTGCGGCCCGCGCCCCGCATCGTCCGATCGTCGCACCATGCGCTTGACTCAGTCGGCCGGCCGCGCCCGGTAGGCCCACATCTGCCCGAGGTTGAGCATGCTGACCGCCAACGTGAAAATGTTGGCGAGAATGATCGGCAGGCTGCCGATGGCGATGCCGTAGGCCAACCAGAGCATCACGCCGACGGTGAAGGTGCCGAAGGTCGACCAGGACAGGTCGGCCACGTGTTTGCGGCGGAAATTGCGGACGACCTGCGGCACGAAGGCGATGCTGGTGAGCAGGGCCGCGGCGAGGCCAAGCAGGGTGATCGGGTCCATGGGCGCTCCGGAGGGCGGCCAAGCTTACTCCGCGACGCCTCCCGGCGACGATGCGGGCGCATAACGCCGCTCGAACTCAGCGGCCGGCATCGCCTTGGCCATCAACCAGCCCTGCATCTCCTGGCAGCCGATCGACAGCAGCAGTTCGCGCTGGGCTTCGGTCTCGACCCCCTCGGCGGTGACCGCCAGGCGCAGGGCACGGCCCATCTGGACGATGGCGGTGACGATGGCCTCGCTCTCGGCGCTGCCGGCGAGGTCGGCGATGAAGCTGCGGTCGATCTTGATCCGCTCGATCGGGAAGCGCTTGAGGTAGGACAGCGAGGAATAGCCGGTGCCGAAATCGTCGATGGCGAGCCGCACACCGAGGGCACTCAAGGCGGTGAGCCGGCGCATCGCTTCGTCGACATCGGCGATCAGGATGGATTCGGTCAATTCCAGCTCCAGCGCCTCGCCCGGCAGACCATGGCGGCGCAGGCCCGAGGCCACGCTCTCGACAAAATCGGACTGGTGGAACTGGAACGCCGAGACGTTCACCGCCACCGTCTGGCGGAAACCGGCCTGCCACCACGCACCCAACTTGGCCAGCGTGGCCTCCAACACGAACCGGCCGAGCGGGATGATCGCCCCGCTCTCCTCGGCCACCGGGATGAAGCGCGAGGGGGAGATCTCACCGAGTTCGGGATCGGTCCAGCGCACCAGCGCTTCGGCGCCGATCAAACGGCGGTCGGCGAGCGTGAACTTGGGCTGGAAATGCACCTCAAGACCGTTGCCAAGCAGGGCCTCGCGCAGAGCGTGGTCAAGTTTCATCCGGGACAGCAGACCGATGTTCATCTGCCGTTGGTAGAAACGCAGGTCGGCGCGACCACGCTCCTTCACGGCATGCATCGCGCTGTCGGCGTTGCGGGTCAGTTCCTCGGCGTCGGCGCCGTCCTCGGGGTACATGGCGATGCCGATCGACACGGTGAGCCTGAAACTCATCTCGGCCAATTCGACCGGCTGGGCGATGGCATTGAGGACCCGCCGCGCCGCCAGCTCAGCCCCCTGGGCATCGACACCGGCCAGCAGGGCGATGAACTCGTCGCCACCAATGCGAGCCGCCGTATCGACTTGACGGACGCAGTCGCGCAGGCGGTCGGCGACGATGGCGAGAATGCGATCGCCCTGCCCGTGGCCCAGCGAATCGTTGATCTGCTTGAAGCGGTCGATGTCGATGAACAAGACAGCGAAAGGCTTGCGCTCGCGGCGGGCATAGTTGATCGCCATCTCGAAGCGTTCGCGCAGCAGCACGCGGTTCGGCAGACCGGTCAGCGGGTCGGTGAAGGCCAGTTCCTCGATGCGCCGGCGTGCCGCCACGGTTTCGCTCAAGTCTTTGGCGAAGCCGATGTAGTGGGCCGTGCCGCCCTGCTCGTCGGCCACCCGCACCATCGACAGCAGGCAGGGCTGGGGTTGGCCGTCCGGCCGGCGCGACCACAGCTCGCCCTGCCAGTAGCCCACATGGCGCAGGCTGCGACGCAGTTCGCGCAGGCTGGCGCGCGGGTTCTGACCGGCCAGCAGGCGGGCCACCGGGCGCCCGCTGATCGCCGCTGCAGTCAGACCGGTGATGCGTTCGAACATCGGGTTGCCGGCCACCAGACGGAATCGCGGGTCGGTGACGAACACCCCCTCCAGACTGGATTCGAACACACGCGCCGCCAGTTTGAGCCGAGCCTCGTCGGCCAGACGCTGGGTGATGTCGCGGTAGGAGAACACCCGGCCGATCGGCCGGCCGCGGGCGAACTGCGGCAGGGTGACCCGCTCCAGCACCCGGCCGCCGCGCAGCAGCAGCAGGTCCTCGCCTTCGAGCAAGGGGGAGCGGGCGATCTGGCCGAGGCGTTCGCGGTAGGCCAGCCCATCGCCGACCTGGCCGGCCATCCACTCGAAGACGGCGGCATCGTCACGGTGCTCGAGCAGCTCCCGCGGCAGCGCCCACAGCTCGGAGAAACGTCGGTTGAAGCCGCGGATCGCGCCGTCCATGTCGAGCGCCAGGATGCCATCGGCGGTCGATTCCAGGGTGGCGCGCAACTCGGCGATGATGCTCTCCAGTTGCGTCTCGGCGCTGCGCTGTTCGCTGCGGTCGACCATCGAAACCACAAAACCGACCTTGACCTGGCCCAGCAGCAGCGGTTCGACCTGCCGTTCGATCTGGCGGATCTCGCCGTCGGCGCGACGCAGCAGGGTGTCGGAACGGATCGAGTGGCTGCGTCCGGCGGCCACATCCTCCCAGAAGAACAGGTCTTGCGAGGTGGAGGCGAAATCGACCACCGGACGGCCGACCAGATCCTCCTTCGCAACCCCAAGGAGCTGGGCCGCGGCACGGTTGGCGGCGGTGATGCGCAGATCGATCGGATCAACCAGCAGCATCGCTTCGAGCACGCACTCGATGAGTGACTGGAACGGTCCCTCAGCCATTCGCGTCCCCTGCTTGTGCGCTGGCCATCGGGCGTTCGAAGAAGTAGCACAGGCGCTTGCGAGGCGAGAGGTAGTCGAACACCGCACGCGGCAATTGCAGGGGTTTGACCGCACGCTGGATGCCCAGTTCGGAGTGGGCTTCAAGATCGAGCACCAGCGCCTCGTCGGCGGGCACATGGGGGTCGTGGACGATGATCCGCGGCTTGAGCGGGCGTTCAGCGTTCACCGAGACGACGATGGCGTAGCGCTCGTCATTGAGTTGCAGGACCGAGCCCGGCGGGTAGACGCCCATCATGCGGATGAAGGCGGCCAGCGTGGTGGCATCGAAGGCCTCCCGCTGGCGGGCGAAGATCAGTGCCAGTGCGTCGTGCGGTGTGAAAGCCTGAGCCGGATTGGCGGGATTGCAGAGGTTGTCGTACTGGTTGACCAACGCCACCACCCGCACCAGCGGGTCGATCGCCTCGCCCTTGAGACCCGCCGGGTAGCCACGACCGTCGGCCTGCTCATGGTGCTGGGCGATGATCGCCAGCACCGCGTCGGGCAAACCCATCCGGCGGCCGAGGGTGAGGCCGTGCATGGGGTGTTCCTGGTAAAGCCGGCGCTCGACGGCGGTGGCGGCACTGTCGCGCCAGCGCAACCGATCGGGCAGTTCCAGCTTGCCGATATCGTGCAGCAGCGCGCCAACGCCAAGCAGGCGCAAGGAGACCGGATCGAGGCCAAGACTGCGGCCGAGCAGGATCGAAAGCACGCCGACGTTCATCGGGTGCAACGTGGTCTCCTGCCCGGCCTTTTCCGAAAGCAGGCGGATGGCGACATCCTCGCTCTCCAGCACCTGCCCCACCATGCCCTCGATCTGCGCCTCGGCAACCTCACGGGCCTGCACCGGATGGGTACGGGCGTTCTGCAGGACTTGGCGCAGGTGCCGGGACACTTCGGTGAAACCGCGCTCACAGCGGTCCAGCCGGTACTGCTGGTCGGCCAGTTCAGCACGGCGCCGGGCCGCCATGCGCTGCTCGATCAGTGCGGCATCGGCAGCCGGCGATGCCGGCTCTGCCCCGGCCAAAGCTGCAGCCGGCGCGGTCTCGCCAGCCGGCTCGGCAGGCGGAGCCGCATCGCCCCAGTGCGGCTGCACGCCCGGCTCGGGCAGGGGCTCGACTTCGCTGCGTTGGCGTGACCAGCGCACCTGGCGCAGGCCGATACCGCGCAACTGCGCCAGCTGGGCTTCGTTGCGGATCAGGAAACTGCTGAACTGGAACGGGTGATCGGTCCAGTGCAAATCGAGTTGCACAAACACGCCGACACGAAGCCGGTCGATGTCGATGTACTCGTGCGTGGGGTCCGGCATCGCCATCCTCCTGAGGGCGCCCCCAGCCTGAACAAGAGTCGGCCATGTTGCAAGTGCAGCATGAGCCAGGATTGGTGCCCGGAGCGGGACTCGAACCCGCACGACCTCGCGGCCGGGGGATTTTAAGTCCCCTGCGTCTACCGGTTTCGCCATCCGGGCCGGCATCGATGATAGGCGATGCCGGGGGAAGCCGTCGCAGGACGCCTTCGATGCCTACAATCGACCCCGGGCAAGCCGCCCACCCCTCCCGAGGTCCCGATGACGCAAAGCAAGCGGATCTACGTGCTCGATACCAACGTGCTGATGCACGACCCGACGGCATTGTTCAAGTTCGAGGAGCACGACGTGTTCCTGCCGATGATGGTCCTGGAGGAACTCGACAACAACAAGAAAGGCCAGACCGAATCGGCCCGCAATGCCCGCCAGGTCAGCCGTTTCCTCAACGAACTGGTGGTGGCCCACGGCAACCGCAGCATCGAGGGCGGCATCCGCCTGCAGCGTCCGAGCGAACTGCAGTTGCGCGCCAGTGACAGCCTCGGCCGGCTGTTGTTCCAGACCCGGCCCAGCGACCCTGGCAAGGGCTTCGGGACGGTGCTGCCGGACAACCAGATCCTCGGCTCGATCCTGCAGCTGCGCATCGAGAACCCGAGCACGCCGGTGGTGCTGGTGTCGAAGGACATCAACCTGCGGATCAAGGCGAGCATCGTCGGCGTGCAGGCCGAGGACTACGAGAACGACCGCGCCCTCGACGATTTCAACCTGCTCTACACCGGCGCCACTCCGCTGCCCGAGGACTTCTGGAAACGCCACGGCGAGCACCTGCGTTCCTGGACCGAGCGCGGCCGTACCTATTACGAGCTGCGCACCGACCCCACCGCCTGGCACCCCAACCAGTTCCTCTACCTGCCGGGCGATGAGGAGGTCGAGCTGAAAGTGGTCCGGCTGGAAGGCGACCGCGCAGTACTTCGGATCGTCGAGGACTTCCGCACCGCGAATCACCAGGTCTGGGGCATCAACGCCCGCAACCGCGAGCAGAACTTCGCCTTGAACGCACTGATGGACCCGGAGATCGACTTCGTCACCCTGCTCGGCACCGCCGGCAGCGGCAAGACCCTGCTGGCCCTCGCGGCCGGCCTTGCCCAGACCATGGACGTGCAGCGCTACCGCGAGATCATCATGACCCGTGCCACGGTCAGCGTCGGTGAGGACATCGGCTTCCTGCCCGGCACCGAGGAGGAAAAGATGACGCCGTGGATGGGCGCGCTCACCGACAACCTTGAGGTGCTGACGCACGCCGAGGATCACGGCAGCTGGGGTCGGGGCGCCACCAACGAGTTGCTGGCGAGCCGCATCAAGATCCGCTCGATGAACTTCATGCGCGGCCGCACCTTCCTCAACCGCTGGGTGATCGTCGACGAGGCGCAGAACCTCACGCCGAAGCAGATCAAGACGCTCATCACTCGCGCCGGCCCCGGCACCAAGATCATCTGCATGGGCAATGTCGAGCAGATCGACACGCCCTACCTCACCGAAACGACCTCCGGCCTCACCTACGCGGTGGATCGCTTCAAGAGCTGGGCGCACAGTGCACATGTGACGCTGCGGCGCGGTGAACGCTCGCGGCTCGCCGACTTCGCCTCGGAGGTGCTCTGAGCGATGGTGATGCGCGCGACAGACGATGACACGGTGGTGGACGGACGCGTCACCTCCGTACTGACCATCGCCGGCTCGGACTCCGGCGGCGGTGCCGGCATCCAGACCGACCTCAAGACCTTCGCCGCGCACGGTGTGCACGGGCTTTCCGCGATCGCCGCGCTGACCGCCCAGAACACTCGCGGCGTGAGCGCCGTGCACGCACCGGACGTCAGCTTCCTGTGTGCGCAGATCGACGCCTGCTTCGAGGATTTCGACGTGCGTGCGGTCAAGCTCGGCATGCTGGCCACGGCCGGGATCATCCACGCCGTGACTGACACACTCGAACACTGGAAGCCCGCAGCACTCGTGATCGACCCGGTGATGGTGGCCACCAGCGGCGCCCAGCTGTTGGCCAACGACGCGCTCGATGCCCTGCGCACGCGACTGCTGCCGATGGCCACCGTGCTGACACCCAACCTGCCCGAGGCCGAACTGCTGCTCGGCCGCCGCATCGCACCGGGTGCCGATGCCGACAGAGCGCTTGCCGAGCTGCTCGAACTCGGATCCCACGCGGTGCTGCTGAAAGGGGGGCATCTTGCCGAAGGCGAGGTCATCGACCGCTTCGGCAGCGGCGTGCTGCGGGCCGCTTTCCGTAGCCCGCGGCTGCCGGTGGAAGGCCACGGCACCGGCTGCACCCTGGCCTCGGCCATCGCCGCCAACCTGGCGCTTGGCGAAAGTCCGCAACAAGCCTGCCGGCTCGGTACCGGCTTCATCGCCGGCGCGCTGGCAGCGGGTTACCGACCCGGCCGCGGCGAAGTGGTGGTGCTCGACCCGTTCTGGCGTTTCCACAAAGCCTGAAACGACGACGGGCACCGAGGTGCCCGTCGCATGTGCCGTAGCACGCGGAGCAGCACCCACGCCGCGACAGGCCGGGGGCCGTGGCGGACTCGGGCCGACCGCAGGGCACATCCTGTGCCCACGGTCGGTGCGCCCGTCCTGGGCGCACCCTTCGGGTCTGGCGTCTGATCGTCGGACTGGCCCTCGAATTCCGCCGCAAGTCCCCAGCCTGCCTTGCGGGGTGCTTCGCGGCTGCGGCGGTGATGAAGCAAGTAGCACGACGCCCGTCTTCGCTTCGTATCCTTTGGGTGGATCGCATCCTGCGGCCGATGCCCGTCAGCGAGCGCCGCGCCAGCGCGGCCTCGCGGACAGCGAAGCGAGCCATGGAGGGCGAG
>Ga0208491_10080_pt1 | contig 31266 bp, 27 predicted proteins | sample SubbioCSW11_NovA_FD_184819 | JGI IMG/M metagenome (GOLD analysis project Ga0208491, IMG submission 184819) | Serpentinite rock and fluid subsurface biosphere microbial communities from McLaughlin Reserve, California, USA - CR11_CSW11_NovA (SPAdes) | ecosystem: Environmental > Terrestrial > Deep...
TACTATACATTTAAGGAAAAAACGATAGGGAATTGCATTCATTCTGCAATTCCCTATACATAGTTTTACTTGATATCGTTGGCTTTTCAGTTTTTTAATTTTCTTTTATGCGATTGCCCTGTAGCCCCTCGTAGTTTGACAGCTTAACTAGAAATGAGAACCCAGAATCCCTTGCGGCATAAGGCTTCGAGGGAATAATTTTTTTGATTTTTTATCAAAAAATAGTAGCATAATATGGCATAATATGCTATAATAGAGATGCATGTCAAACCATTCAGCGATGGGAGGGTTCTTGTTATGTATGTTAAAAAAACGTATTATAAAAAATCAGGAAGAACCTATCTTGCAATTGCCCAGAAATACAGAAACCCAAAAACAAATGTTTCTACTGATCGTACCGTTAAATCCCTGGGCTACTTAGATGAGTTGGAAAAAGAGTATGACGACCCCATCGCTCATTTCCAAGAAGTCGCCCGCAAAATGACAGAAGAGGAAAACTCAAAGAAAAAACTGACGCTGACCATTAACATGGATGAACAGCTTGAACAAGGGGCGGACAACAGGAAAAACTTCGGCTATGCCACGATCTTAAAAATCTACCATGAACTTGGGTTGCATCGCTTTTTAAGCAACCGTGCCCGGAATGAAGCGTTTAAGTTCAACACCAATTCCATTATGATACTGCTTGTGGTGTCCAGGCTGCTCTCTCCTGGCTCCAAGAAGAAAGCATTTGAGGAGAAAGACAGATATTTTGAACGCTTTAATTTTTCGCTGGCTGATGTGTATCGTGCCCTTTCGCATTTTGCTAAAATCGCAAAAGAGTTCCAAAGGTATCTGCATGAGCAGATTACAGAAACGTACGGGCGGAATACAAAGACGATTTATTATGATGTCACGAACTTTTACTTTGAGATCGATGAAGCTGATGAATTCCGTAAATTCGGCCTATCCAAAGAGAAGCGGCCAAATCCTATCGTGCAAATGGGGCTTGCGATGGATGCGGATGGAATTCCTTTGCATTATGAGCTTTTTCCGGGGAACAAGTTGGATAAGGAAACTTTTCGTTCCGTAATCGGCGAAGTCCGAAGGAATTATGACACGGGCAGAATCGTAGTGGTTGCCGATATGGGGGTAGTTACAGGCGACAATATCTACTATCTGACCGGCGGAAAAAATTTGAACGGCTATGTATTTAGTTTTTCCGTCCGCGGAGGAACCGATGCGTTCAAGAGTTATGTTCTGGATCACGAGGGGTATGTCGGTGTGGACGGCAAACCGGTAGGTGAGAGTACAGAGTTCAAGATCAAGAGCAGACGGATCGCACGGGACATTAATGTGACGATGAAAAGCGGTAGAAAGGCAAAAAAGACGGTGTATGAAAAGCAAGTGGTATTTTGGGCAAAGAAGTACGCGGACAAGGCTAAAGCGGAACGGGGTGAGGTAGTGAAAAAAGCTCTGGCTCTTGTGGCGGATCCGCAAAAGTACAACAGGGCCATCAGCTACGGAGCAGCCAAGTATGTAAAAAACCTGGAGTTTGATAAAGAAACCGGCGAGATTCTGGAAGGCAAACAGCGGCCGCTTTTTGATTCCGACAAACTCGCCCAGGAAGAAATGTACGATGGCTATTATGCCATCGTCACCAGTGAACTGGAAATGTCTGATATTGAGATCATTGATACATACCGCGGGCTGTGGGAAATTGAAGAAACCTTCAAGGTTACAAAGGCTACGCTTGAGACGCGTCCGGTATACGTCTCCCGCGAAGACCGCATCGGTGCCCACTTTCTCACATGTTTTATTGCTCTGGTCATCATCCGGCTGATTCAGAAAAAGTTGAATCGTTGCTATTCGGCGGAAAAAATCATTGAGTGTTTAAACAAAATTGCCTGCTCCCATGAGCAGGACAATCTCTACATGTTTGATTACAGAAGCGAAATTTCCGATGCGATCGGTAGCAATTTTGGCATCGACTTTACGCGAAAACGCCTTCGGCTAAGCGAGATAAAAAATATTTTGGCCAACAGCAAAAAATGATTAATCCCCTACATATTTATGAAAAACATGAAGGCCGCAAACTCCTTTATTCATGGGCGTTGCGGCCTCTTTTTTAGTTTATTTGCTGTCAAAAGTAGGATACAATACTTGAATTAGCGTGTCAACACAGATAGTAGCCCCTCACATTAAGCCCCTCGGCATTGCCGCAGTTGATATAATTTCCTATGCTATAACGCAAACGGAGAGCCGAGGCTCTCCGTATTTTAGCTTTCGCGTACTTCCAGATATTTTTCTAATTTGCGTTTGACACGTTGCAGAGCATTGTCGATAGACTTAACATGCCGCTTTAACTCTACGGCGATTTCCTGATAAGATTTGCCTTCCAGGTAATACATCAGAACCTTCCACTCTAGGTCACTAAGGATTTCTCCCATTTTTACTTCAATATTATTATACTCTTCTCGGTTGATCATCAATTCTTCCGGGTCAGTGATTTTAGCTCCGGAGAGAATGTCCAGCAGTGTCCTGTCAGAGTCCTCATCATAAATCGGCTTATTAAGCGAAACATAGGAGTTCAGCGGGATATGTTTTTGACGGGTCGCCGTCTTAATAGCGGTAATAATCTGGCGGGTAATGCATAACTCGGCAAACGCTCTGAATGAAGAAAGTTTGTCCTCTTTAAAATCGCGGATAGCCTTGTACAGCCCTATCATTCCCTCTTGAATGATATCCTCTCTGTCAGCGCCGATGAGGAAATAAGACCTCGCTTTGGCTTTAACAAAGTTGCGGTACTTATTAATCAAGTACTCCAGCGCAACCTCGCAGCCGTCTTTAGCCTGCATAGCCACTTCCTCGTCTGTTCTAATATCGCAGCTTTCATAGGCCTTGGCCAGACCAAAGACTTCCTGGGCTGTAACACTCACACGCATCGCCTCCACGATTTAGTAATCGCCGACCGATAACCTTGCAAACTTACAAAGTTATTATATCTTACGGTCGCTTAAACCGTCAAGCACTTTCGGACAGCCTCCGGACAGCCTGATTGTGTCAGTTATATTTCCTATCGTGATCTCGTGAAAATATTTCTAAAAATCAACATATACATTGCCGTATGGTCTGTTGCTTTTTGGTACAAGTTTTATAAAACTCTGCAGGTCATACGTCGCGACAGACAGTTTAAAGTGCCGCCTGAATCTACTGAGAATACCGCTCAGGATTGCTTCGTCCCCGGCGTCGGGTTTGCATATCCGGACTTCGTTGCCTAGGTGATAATCCGGCACCTCTCCCCGGATGTACATTACTCCCCCGTGCATCCCCGTGCCGCACCAGCGGCCCACAGAATTCAAACCGTCCGGTTCACCAAGCACCGCTATGATTCCGCCAGCCATATATTCACCGAGGAAATCACCCGTTTTCCCGCCTACCACTATGAGAGGAATTTTACTTCCGTATTCCTTCAGATGAATACCGGCACGGTAACCAGCGTTCCCCCGGACAAATATTTCGCCGCCCCGCATGGCATAGCCTAAAGTATCTCCCGCGTCTCCGTGAATAACAATAGTGCCGCTATTCATGGTGTTGGCCACCGCATCCTGAGCGTTGCCCCGGATGATGACTTCAGGACCGTCCATATAAGCGGCCAGGTTATTCCCGGGGGTACCCTCCAGAGTAAAGCGGACTGAGCCGCGAAGAGCATCGGCAATATAGCACTGCCCGTTTACGTTTTTAATCAGAATTTCGCCGGCTCCGTCACTTAAAGCCTGGCGAACCATCTGATTCAGCTCTTTGTAATACACTCCCCGCGCGTTGATGGTAAACATTAAGCAGAACCCCCTTTTCAGCAGTCTATTCGCCAGCTGCCCGAATCCCCAAAACCCTCAGTTCATTATCGCTCATACCAACGCCGCGAAGCATAAGGCGGTTGCCGCGCAGGCTTTCCAGCGCATTAATACCCATCCCTCCCAGCATTTCCTTTATCTCGTGTTTCCAGGCTCTCAGTAAATTAGCGGCACGGCGGGCTCCCTCTTCCGCATCCAGGCGCTGTACCAGCTCAGGGACCTGAGTGGCTATGCCCCAGCCGCAGCGACCGGTGTAACATTTCTGACAAAGACGACAACCCAGGGCGATGAGGGCCGATGTGGCTATATATACGGCGTCGGCACCCAGGGCTATAGCTTTTACGACATCGGCGCTGTGGCGGATCCCTCCGCCGGCCACCAGTGAAACTTCCCCGCGTATTCCTTCCGCCCTGAGCCGACTGTCCACTGCGGCCAAGGCCAGCTCAATAGGAATTCCCACGTGCTCCCGCGTACGCAGCGGCGCGGCTCCCGTCCCGCCCCTGCAACCGTCAATAGCGATTATATCCGCCCCGGCCCGGGCAATTCCAGAGGCAATAGCTGCCACATTATGAACGGCCGCAATCTTAACAATGATAGGTTTAGCGTAGACCGTGGCTTCTTTCAGAGAGAACACCAGCTGCCTCAGGTCTTCGATGGAATAGATATCATGATGCGGTGCCGGAGAGATGGCGTCTGAGCCCAAGGGAATCATCCTGGTTTCCGAAACGTCATCCCCAACCTTTTCACCGGGCAGATGGCCGCCGATGCCCGGTTTTGCCCCCTGCCCAATTTTAATTTCAATGGCTGCACCGGCATTTAGGTAATCAATATCCACGCCGAAGCGTCCGGAAGCTACCTGGCAAATGGTATTTTTGCCGAATGGATACAAATCTCTGTGCAGGCCGCCTTCTCCGGTGTTATAGCAGGTCTGTTCGCTTTGCGCAGCCGCGGCCAGTGCTTTTACGGTATTGAGAGAAACTGAGCCAAAGGACATGGCGGAAAAAAGCACAGGCAGCTCCAATTCCAGCTGCGGCGGCAGACCTAAAGGCCTGCCCTTTTCATCAAGCTCCAGCCGCACCGGCTTTCGTCCCAGGAAAGTACGTAATTCCATAGGCTCCCGCAGGGGATCAATTGACGGATTTGTGACCTGGGAAGCGTTGAGCAGCATGCGATCAAAGTAAGAGGGAATGCTGCTGCCGCCGCCCATCCCCACCAGCAAAATCCCGCCGCTATCAGCCTGCGACTGGATAGCGCGCAGATCCTGCCTGGTCCAAAAAGAGTTACTGATTGTTTCCGCCAATGCCGGCCGGATGGCCAAAGCTCCCGCAGGACAAAACTCAACACAGCGCCTGCAATTCACGCAGGCAGCCTCATCGCTGGTCACTTTGGCTGTATTGGGGTTTAGCCTGTAAACTCCGTTGGCGCACTGGCGAACACATATCCTGCAGTGAGTACAGCTTTCACTATCTCTTTCTATGGCATAGAGCGCCCTTTTTCCAAAGCCCATACAGCTTCCTCCTCTTTGCAAACGGCACAGGAATCAGGCCGTCCCGTTAATTTCTTCCGGACAAGCGCCGCTGTCCGCAAGTGCGCTGCCGGCCAACAGACCCCAGACGAGTTCGCCGCCGCGGGGCATCCAGACACGGTCCGGCTGCGGACATATTTCTCTGATAGCCGATTCCTCACTGGCTACATAAAGAAAATCTCCTTTTTCCGCCGCCGTAAGGGGGCGCAGCTTGATCCTGTCGTTTAAAGCCAGAATACCGCGGGAGGAGCCAAGAATAATACTGAAAGGCCCGTTGATCAATAAGCTTGAATAGACAATGCGTGCCGCACGGTACATTTCTTTTTTGTCCGGCGGCATGCGGTCAATTTCACTCCAAAAAGGAGGAGCGACCACCGCCGCAGCTATATCCACCGACAGCCCGTGCCTGCGCACCAGCAGATCAAATATATAGGCAATAACTTCCGTATCAGTCTGTAATGTGCACTGATAATCATACATTTCCAGAAAACGCCGGTTGGCGTCATATGAGGAGATCTCTCCGTTATGGACCACAGACCAGTCCAGAAGCGTAAAAGGGTGCGCCCCGCCCCACCACCCGGGCGTGTTGGTGGGGAAACGCCCGTGGGCCGTCCAAATGTGCCCCCTGTATTCATCCAATCTGTAAAAATCCCCGATATCTTCCGCATAGCCCACCCCTTTGAAAGCCCCCATGTTTTTGCCGCTGGAAAAAACATGGGCACCGCCAGCCATGCCGTTTATCTCCATGACGCGCTCCACCATGAAATCATTGGCGCTTTTTTCACCGGCAGACAAAAACTCAGGCTTCGGCCGGACAAAATACCGCCAGATCAGCGGCGCGTTTTTAATGAACGCATTCTTTCTTGTGGGTATGGGCCCGCTCATTTCCGTAACAAAATATCTGCTGAAATATTCTTCCGTATCTTTTCTCGCTCCCTGACCATCAAAAAACAAATGCAGCGCGAAGCAGTCCCTGAATTCCGGATATATGCCGTACGCGGCAAAGCCGCCGCCCAACCCGTTGGAGCGGTCATGCATCAAGGCTATGGAACGAATAATGCTCTCACCGGACATAGCCCTTCCCTTACGGTGAACAATGCCGCTGATGGCACAGCCGGACGGGATGCGAAAATCACCTTCCCTTAACACTGCCAGGTCACCCTTTCCCGGATACAGAATGCAATACTTATTGTCGTTGCGTGTCGTTATTTCGTTGCAGCTAAGCTGACAAAGCTTTTCTCAGGCGAGCCATGGCTTCACGCAACCGTTTTGTCTCCACCGTCAGGGCAATGCGGAAGTAGCCCTCACCATATTCGCCAAAACCCCTTCCAGGTGTGAGCACCACACCCGTTTCCTCCAGCACATAACTCACAAACTCCATTGAGCCGGCGAACCTTGCCGGTACCGGCACCCAAATATAGAAGGTTGCTTTGGGGACACGGACCTGAAAACCCATCTGACTAAGCGCACTGACGGCGAGATCACGCCGCTCCCGGTACATGGCACTCATCTCTTGCCGGAACATCTCTTTGTCCGGGTGGGTGAAGGCTTCTGCGCCCGTATACTGAATGGCTTTAAAGGTTCCCGAGTCAATGTTGGTTTTATATCGCGACAAGACTTCCACCACTTCGGCACGGCCTACGGCATAACCGATACGCCAGCCCGTCATATTAAACGTCTTGGACAGTGAGCCGAATTCAATACCAGCTTCTTTTGCCCCCTTTACCTCCAGAAAGGAGGGCGGCAGATACCCGTCATAATTTATTTCGCTGTAAGCCTGATCATGACAGACAATAATATTGTGTTTTTTGGCAAATTCAACCGCCTCATTAAAAAAGGCCAAGGGCGCTTCCGCTCCTGTAGGGTTGTTGGGGTAATTCAAAAACATCAGCTTTGCTTTATCGGCAACGGCGGGAGGTATCGCCTGCAGCTCGGGCAGATAGTTATTTCCCGCTAGGAGCGGCATACGGTGTATTTCCCCGCCGGCAAACATAGTGCCGATTCCGTAAACAGGATAGCCGGGGTCGGGTACCAGATTGATGTCGCCGTTGTTAACAAAACAGGCACTGATATGCGCAATTCCTTCCTTGGATCCCAGGAGCACGCATACTTCTCGCTCCGGGTCCAGCTCCACATTATGCCTTTCTTTATAATAAAAAGCGACAGCTTCCTTAAATTCAGTCAGGCCCTCGTCCGGAGGATAATTATGGCAGCGCGGTTTCTCTATTTCTTGTGCAGCCCGCCTGACAATATATGGCGGCGTAGGTTGATCCGGATCGCCAATCCCCAGCTTGATCACATCTACACCCTTGTCCTGGGCCGCGCGAATTTTTTTGTCAATCTCAGCAAAAAGATAGCGAGGCAGCTTATTGATCCTGTCTGCCGGCTGTATATTTATACCCATATCCATCACTCTCCCTGCTCTCTGTTGTCTTCCTGATAATCATTGACGCCGCTTAACTCACCGCGAAAAACTTCCTGCGCGGGACCGGTCATATACACATGATTATCCCCGCGCCACTCCACAAAAAGCGTACCACCCGGCAGGTGCACCGTCGCCTGTCGCTCTAGTTTCCCGTTCAACACTCCCGCCACCAGGACGGCGCAGGCGCCTGAACCGCAGGCCAACGTCGGACCCGCGCCCCTTTCCCAGACCAGAAGGCGGGCCTCCCGCGGGGATAGCACCTCTACGAAATGCACATTGCTCTTTTTAGGAAATAGCTCATGCTCTTCCAGAGCCGGCCCCCAGACATCTAGCGGCAGCGCCGTCAGATCAGTGCGAAAGATCACGCAGTGCGGATTCCCCATGGAAACGGCTGTCATTAAAAAATCACATCCGGCAGCCGAAATTTGCTCTCCGATGACCCTGCGGTTCTCACCGCAAACGGGAATCAAGCGGCTTTCCAGGACAGGCTCCCCCATATCCACCTGCACGGCGCTTACGGTATGACCTGCCGTCAGCAAGCTGATTGTTTTTATGCCGCTTTGCACCTCCAAGGGGAAGACAGTCTTTTGCGTCATTCCTTTTTCATAAAGATACTTTCCGACACAACGCAGAGCATTACCGCACATTTCTGCCTCCGAGCCGTCAGAATTGATAATACGCATCCGGCAGAGCGCCCTCTCGGACGGCTGCAGAAGCACCAGGCCATCAGCACCGATGCCATAATTTCTGTGACATAGCCGCCTCGCCAGCCGGTCTGTTTTTCTCAGGCTTAGCGCTAAGTCTTCAATGACAATAAAGTCATTACCCAAACCGTGCATCTTTGTAAACTTCAAGGCTATCCCCCCGCTTAGACTGACGTTGTTGACGAATTACCACTTCACAGAGCTAAATTATAAGACTAAAATTTAGCCAGATAGTTCTCCAGTTCCCAGTTGTGAACCGTCATGGCATATTCCTGGTACTCGCGTCTTTTTGCTGTCATGAAGCGCTCGGTGATGTGGGCCCCCAATGCCTCCTGCATAACCTTGTTGCTTTCCAGATTATCCAGCGCCTCCTTAAGGGAACCGGGAAGGCTGGCGATACCCATTTCTGAACGTTCCTGTTCTGTGAGCTGATAGATGTTCCTGTCAACGGGCGCGGGGGCGTCGATTTTGTTCCTGATGCCGTCCAGTCCGGCTTTCAGCATCACAGCCAAAGCGAGGTAGGGGTTGCACGAAGGATCCGGCGAGCGTACTTCCACCCTGGTCCCCACGCCGCGGCGGGCGGGGATCCGAATAAGCGGAGAACGGTTTCTCTCGGACCAGGCCAGGTAAACCGGTGCCTCGTAACCGGGAACCAGGCGTTTGTACGAGTTGACGGTGGGATTAGTCACAGCGGTAAATGCCGAAGCGTGTTTAAGAATACCGCCAATGTAGTAATAGGCTTCTTTGCTGAGCTGGCGCTCTCCGTTCGCATCGAAAAAGATGTTTTCGCCGTTGACAAAGAGAGACTGGTGAGTATGCATCCCGGAGCCGTTAATCCCGAAGATGGGCTTTGGCATAAAAGTGGCGTGCAAGCCGTGACGTTGGGCGACATTGCGTACCACAAATTTAAACGTAACAAGTTTGTCTGCTGTGGCCAGCGCCTCGTCATATTTGAAGTCAATCTCATGCTGTCCCTCCGCCACTTCATGATGGCTCGCCTCGATTTCAAACCCCATTTCCTGCAGCGTCATCACCATATCACGACGGGCATTTTCGCCAAGGTCCACCGGCGAGAGGTCAAAATAGCCTCCTCTGTCGTGGGTGATGGTGGTGGGACGGCCGGATTCGTCAGTGTGAAAGAGGAAAAATTCAGCTTCCGGCCCCACATTAAGCGTATAGCCCATTGCTTCCGCTTCTTCCAGCACCCGCTTCAGCGTACTCCGCGGGCAACCAACAAACGGCTCTCCCTCCGGCGTGTACACATCGCAAATCAGCCGTGCCACACTACCGTCACGGGGACGCCAAGGAAACACAGAAAATGTATTGAGGTCAGGTTTGAGGTATTGATCAGATTCCTCAATCCGTACAAACCCCTCAATCGAAGAACCGTCGAACATCAGCTCCCCGTCCAGCGCTTTTCCCAGTTGCTCCACCGGAATGGCCACATTTTTTAACACACCGATAATGTCTGTAAACTGGAGGCGGATAAATTTAACGTTTGCCTCTTTAGCCATAGCCATTACTTCCTGTCTGGTAGTCCCCATTCTCAAACAACTCCTTTGTAATTTGTAGTTTACCGTAAAACCAAAAAAGCACCCAGGAAGAAAACATTGTTTCCCCTGAGGCGCCATTGCCCTTACCCCTTATTCGGTTTAGACTCGTTTACTGTGATAATCGCCTCGGCAATCTGCTTCAGCGTCACCCGCTTATTCATGTTTTGTTGCTGAATCAACCCCCCGCCCAGCAAAAAATAAAAGACGCCTCCACGCAGAGAACTGGCTCTGTCAGGGCGTCACTGCCCGGTACAACACTGTACCTTAGTTTGTGGTATTCAGTTGTTTTTATTATAAGGGCCACCAAGCAAGATTGCAACACTAAAATTTCCTGAGCACCGCGTTTCATCCATTGGCAAGGGCGGGTCTGCTTACCCTGAGTACCTACCGGATAGGGGCGGGTTTCAAACCCGCCCGAAAGGGAAGTGCCCTGCGACATCTCCCATTGCGTCGAAGAAAGATGCCTAATTTAGTCCCTCTCCCTCACCCTAACCCTCTCCCAAAGGGAGAGGGGAACTTTTGGCCCTCACCCGGCCCTCTCCCAAAGGGAGAGGGGAACTTTTGGCCCTCACCCGGCCCTCACCCTAACCCTCTCCCAGAGGGAGAGGGGATTTTGTGGGGGAAAGGGGATTTTGTGGGGGAAAGGGGATTTTGTGGGGGAAAGGGGATTTTGTGGGGGAAAGGGGATTTTGTGGGAGAGAAGGGATGTGACAGACATCACAGCGAATGCGGTAGTATTCCGCTAAAGTTAGTACAAGAAGAAAAAAAGGGGGGGTTATACTGCGACCCTTGCTATCCGTTGTTCTATGTTTGATATTTTTTCTGGCTGCCGGCTGCGGCGGTGGTCAAGCGACCCCGGAGGACTCATTAAACGAGGGTGAAGCTTGCCTCGCCTGTCACGCCGACGCAACTGCTGTTTTCAGCGCTTCGGCGCACGGCCGGAACGGCCTTTCCTGTGCCGCTTGCCATGCGGGAGTAGAAGAACACCTCCGGGACCGGCAACACCGGCCAGATACCGACTGGCGCGGCAAGAACTGCGCTTCCTGCCATGAAAAGCAATACAGTGAATGGCAAGCCTCGCCTCACAGCCAGATTCCCCTGGAACAGTTCCCCAACGATCCGCGAATCGGAGAGTGCATGAAGTGCCACCAGGCCCGCGGCTTTGCCGCCGTAGTTGCCGGCGGAGGTAACTTTAAGGAAACTTGGGGACCGCCGCCACGAAGCGAGCCGGAAGCAGTCACCTGCGCCGCCTGTCACTCCCCGCACGGCAAAACAGAGGAACGACTGCTGCGACTGCCGAAAGCTGAACTTTGCGCTACCTGCCACGGCAGCAAGTGGCAGAACCTGGTGCTGTCCGGCAGCGGCGGAAACCAATACGCCGGGGTAGACTGGTTCTCTTTCGGCGAACACCCGCACAACAGCGGCAACCGCTGTGTCACCTGCCACATGGCACGGACAGCAGGAGCCGTCAGTTCGGGCGGACACACTTTCAGGATGCGTGCCGGCAGCGAAGAAAAACAGAACACTGCGGCTTGCCAATCCTGTCACGGCGAGACTGCCAGCTACGACATCTTCGGCAGGCAAAAGGAAGTAGCTGCTCTGCTTGACGAACTCCGCCTGCTGCTCGAGCAGCACAACAATGGTAGGCTTCCCGGCTTCCAGCCCGGTGCCTGCAACCAGTGCCACCGGGGCGGTATGCAGCCGTTTGAGCACGACCCGGAGCTGATCCTCGGCAAAGCTTACGAGAATTACCTGCTGGTGGAGCGTGACAAGTCTCTCGGCATCCATAATCCGCCCTACGTGCTGCAACTGCTGCGCAGCACAATAACAAACGTGCGGGAAGAGTACAGGCGCTAGATGGCGCCTACAACCCTTCCCGCTGACGGTACACTTCATAAAACAAGAGAGCCCCTGCCACCGAAGCATTTAGTGACGCAAGCTTACCCCTCATCGGCAAGCGAACCAAATAGTCACATTTCTCTTTCACCAGACGAGTCAAGCCTTCAGCCTCACTGCCGATTACCAGCGCCACAGCCCCTTTATAGTCGCCTTTTGGGTAGAGCATCTCCCCGCCCATGTCGGCCCCGTACACCCACAGCCCCGCCTCTTTACAGCGGTCAAGGCTGCGGGCCATATTGACAACCTGCGCCACCGGCAGATATTCAGCCGCTCCCGCTGCCGTGCGGACGGCTGCCGGCGTCATTTGGGCGGCACGCCGCTCAGGAATCACTACGCCATGGCAACCGGCGGCATATGCTGTTCTAAGCAGAGCGCCTAGGTTGTGCGGATCCTGCACATGGTCTAACAGCACCAAAAACGGCGGTTCCTCCCGACGGGCCGTCAGCAGTTCCTCAAATGGCGTATAGCGAAACGGTGATGTTTCGGCCAGAATCCCTTGATGATTGCGGGTAACGGCAAACTTCTCAATGGCAGCTTTATCCCTGTATTCTATCGGTATCGCTAATCTTTCAGCCAGAGCGAGCACTTCTGTCACCGGCTTGCCGCTTGAGCCTTTCTGGAGCAAGATGCGCGTAATTTCCGAGCCTGCCTGTAATGCCTCCAGAACCGGCCGCCGGCCTTCGATCATCCTTTTTTCATTCATCAGGCACCACACAACTTCCGGAATTTTTCCTGAACTGCAGCAATTTCGCCACAGGACATCTCACCCTCCGGGCAAACTCCTTGGCTGACGCAAGCTGGACCGGCAGCCGCAAATAGATTGGGCGCCACTTTTTTTACTTCCAGAAAGACTGTTTCAGCCAGCAGACGGATCTCCCACTGCGCTCGGTTGCAGCAGCGCGTAACAAAAAAATTATGCAGGCTTCTGGCGTTCATGGTAAAAACAAGCTTAGTCTCGCAGGCATTTGGCAGCAGATAGCGAGCATCTTCGTGATGAACCATTCCGCGCAAAACTTGGTATGCCTCGCGTATTTGCTCCATCTGTTGGCGGAATAGCTGCTCCGCCTCACTGTTTGCCGCAACGGCAGGCGGCACAATATAATTAAAAGTATCCTCACGGACATAACGCTGCGATTTTTGAGAGTACGAGGCGATGCGGTGCCTCACCAACTGGTGTGAAAGAGCCCGGCTCACTCCTTCGACCGCGAAAGTAAAACTCACATGCTCTAGCGGAGAAAAATGCCCCATTTCCGCCAGCTTAGCAATAAGCTGCTCAGCCTTAGTCATTGTCAGATTATCAAGCAGAGCATCAGCTCCGGCGGAGGAATAGCACAGCCGCGCTGCTGCCGCCACAATCTTCTCAGGCTGCGGCGTATAAGTTAATAATGTTACTTTCATTCATTCTTCCTCCCCCGCTTCAATCAAAGCAAACAACTGGCTCAACCGCTCTTGCGAACCGTTCAAATACAACCAGCCCAAGAGCGCCTCAAAGCCGGTGGCACGGCGATAAGCAGCCATATCCGCATTTTTTGGCACACGCCCCTTCGTATTACGACCCCTGCGGACAATATCAGCTTCCTCTTCCGTCAGATACGGCTCTAACTGCCTTAAAATGGTGTCCTGCCCACCGGCCCGCACAATTCCGGTTGCTTTCTTGTGCAGCTGGTTGACGGGCAGCACCCTGTCGTTGACCAATTTCTGCCGGACAAACAATTCAAACACGGCATCTCCCACATAAGCCAAGAGCAGCGGCGGCAAGTTATTTTTCATTATTCTTTTTCCGCCACCTGACTCCCTGAGGCGTATCTTCCAGCACGATACCCATCGTCTGCAATTCGGTGCGGATAGCGTCTGCCGCAGCCCAGTCTTTCGCTTCCCGTGCCGCCTGGCGACCCTCAATCAGCGCGTTAACTTTCAGATCCAGCTCTTTATCTGCTTCCCTGGCAAAAAAACCAAGAATACTGCCAACTTCCTCAAAAAAGGCCAACGTATTTTCCACCACAAGCAGAGACGGTTCTCGGCTTTGCAGATATGCATTTGTCTCCCTGGCCAAATCAAACAGAACTGCCAGTCCGTCTGCAGTATTAAAGTCGTCATCCATCGCTGCGATAAAACGCTGCCGATACCCCGACAAGGCAGTCAACTTCTCCTGCACATCCGCCGTTTCCGCCTTGTCCTGAGGCAATTTTTCCAGAATGTCACGCAGATTATAGACCACATTATTCAATCGTGCCAGACCGCTCTCCGTCTGTTGCAGCAGCTCCGCAGAATAATTGATCGGATTTCGGTAATGTGCCGAAAGCATAAAAAAACGTATCGTTTCAGGATTAACATGCTTACGAATTTCCCGCACCGTCATAAAATTCCCGAGCGACTTAGACATCTTCTCTTGGTTGATATTCAAGTAGCCGGCATGCAGCCAATACTTAGCAAATTTTTTACCTGTCGCACCCTCGCTTTGTGCCTTCTCGTTTTCGTGATGAGGGAAAATCAAATCCGGCCCTCCCCCATGAATGTCAAGCGTATCACCTAAATACTTGCTTGCCATTACTGAACATTCAATATGCCAGCCCGGTCGTCCTTTGCCCCAGGGGCTCTGCCAAGCAGGCTCACCTGGCTTTTGCTTTTTCCAAAGGGCAAAGTCGAGCGGATATCTTTTCCGTTCGTCCACGTCAACTCGGGCACCTGACACCAATTCTTCCAGCGGCTGGTTTGACAATTCACCATACTGCGCGAAAGCCGGCGTATGGAAATAAACATCACCATCCACCTCGTAGGCCATACCCTTCTCCATCAGCGTCTGAATCAAAGCCACCATTTCCGTAATATGCTCCGTTGCTTTGGGATGAAAATCAGCCGGCTCAACACCTAGAGCCTGCACATCTTCAAAATAAGCCTCAATATTGCGCTCGGCCAACTCCGCAACAGTAATACCCAGTTCATTGGCGCGATTAATCATTTTATCATCTATATCGGTAAAATTCTGGACAAACTTAACTTCATATCCTCGCCAGCGCAGATAGCGACGAATCACATCAAAAACAATAAAAATCCGAGCATTACCGATGTGGAAAAAATCGTAGACCGTCGGACCGCAAGCATAGATGCCAACTTTGTTCCTATTTACCGGCACAAATTCTTCCTTTTTTTTTGTTACCGTGTTAAACACGCGGATTGTCACTTTCTCTTGTCCTCCTTGAGGCACTTTTCCTGCTGGAAACGCAGATCATCAATCTGCTTCTGCAGACAATGCAGCATTTCTGCCACAGGATCAGGCAGATCCTCGTGGTTTAAGTCCACCGATGGGATCCGTTCACCGTCATAAATTACCACACGTCCTGGCACACCCACCACAGTGGTGTTTGCAGGCACATTATTCAGCACTACTGACCCGGCACCGATTTTAGCATAATCGCCGATTACGATCGGACCTAAAATTTTTGCGCCTGTGCCTATAACTACATTATTCCCCACAGTGGGATGACGCTTACCTTTTTCTTTACCTGTTCCTCCCAGGGTAACACCTTGATAAAGCGTCACATTATCTCCCACTTCTGCCGTTTCGCCGATTACCACTCCCATACCATGGTCAATAAACACCCCGTCTCCGATTTTTGCGCCGGGATGAATTTCCACCCCACTCACCAGCCGGGCAATTTGGGAAATAACCCGCGGCAAGAGAATCAGCCCCCGCTTATGCAAAGAATGCGCTAAACGGTACAGCAAGATGGCGTGAAGTCCGGGATAACAAAGGACAACTTCCCAAAAACTCTTGGCGGCCGGGTCCCGCTCAAAGATGGCACTGATTTCTTTCTTTAACCAGTTCATCACTCCACTCCCCTGCTATTAGAAATAAAAATAACCGTCCCCTCAGAGACGGTTTCCCGCGGTTCCACCCTGCTTGGGCATAAAATGCCCCACTCAAGACGGATAACGGCCGTACCGTGCCTTCCTACTTTGCTTCAGAAGGCATACTCAAGGGCGCACTTCAGGTTTCACAACCGAAAGCCTCTTCCAGCCGCGGAGGCTCTTCTCTGCCGGTATCCTCAACCCTACTCTTCCCCATCATCGCTTTTAAGATTTTAAGTTGTTCGAATTATCCTTATTATAGAAGTCTCAGAGACTTGTGTCAACAGGGGAACAGTTGTTCAACTCCCCAGCTTTGCGCAAACTGTCTCCGAGGCGCCGCGCGACAACAGCCGGCCCCAGCAGAGTCAGGATAGCGATTAAGTCCCGCCCCTGCGACTGGCCGGAGACGGCTGCCCTGACTGTCATAAAAAGAGCCTTTCCTTTCACGTTAAGCTCTTTGCCTAAATCTTTTAAAATCTGCCGCACTTTTTCGCCGTCCCAGTCGTCCGTCTCCAGCGCCTTCTCACGCAATCTCCGAATTACTGCCGGCGAAGTCTCGAGCGCCAGCACTTCTTTTGCCTCATCATCACCCTCAGCCGGCTCCACAGTATCTCCAAAGAAAACTTTCACCAACGCCGGTGCCTCTGCCAAATAGTGCAAACCGTCTCTTGCCGTGGCGATAACACTTTGGAGCCAATCAAGACGCTCCGTCGCCTCTCTTTCATCAAGCAAACCCGCTTTTAGCAAATAAGGGATGCAGCGTGCCGTTAACTGCTCGAGTGGCATTTCCTTTATGTAGTGAAAATTCATCCACTTCAATTTTTCCAAATTAAAGACAGCCGGACTTTTAGCAACCCGCTCCAGCGAAAATCTCGCCACCAGCTCGGCCAGAGAAAAAATCTCTTCCTCCCCCTCCGGTGACCAGCCCAGCAGCGCCAGAAAATTAGCTAACGCATTCGGCAGGTATCCATCCTGACGATACTGCTCCAGCGAGGTGGAACCGTGGCGTTTGCTCATTTTCGAACGGTCTTCCCCAAGAATCAAGGAAATATGGGCAAACTTGGGCTCCGGAAAATTCAACGCCTCATAAAGTAAAAGCTGACGAGGCGTATTGGAGAGATGTTCTTCACCGCGCAGGACATGAGTAATTCCCATCAGCGCATCGTCTAACACGACCGCAAAATTATATACCGGAATTCCGTCCGACTTTACAATAATATAATCGCCAATCCCGTCGCTCTCAAATTCCACCCGGCCGCGAATCAAATCATCGACCACCACCAGACGTCCCTCCGGCACACGAAAACGCACAACAGGTTTATCAGGCAAAAGCTGCCTTTCTTCCTTTTCCCTCTCGGAAAGGTTGCGGCACTTGCCCAGGTAGCGGGGTAATTGGCCTGCGGCAATTAAAGCCTGCCGCTCGGCTTCCAGTTCATCTTCGCTGCAGTAGCAATAATAAGCCTGTCCCGTTTCGAGCAACTTCTGCGTGTAAGGATTGTAGATCTGAAGCCGTTCTTGTTGCCGATAAGGCCCATTATCCCCGCCGACCCCAATCCCTTCATCCCAATCCAAGCCAAGCCAGCGGAGAGCCGCCAAAATCTGCTCCTCATATTCCGGCGTGGAGCGCTCAAGATCTGTATCTTCGATGCGCACAATCAACTCTCCGCCGTAGCGTCTGGCAAACAACCAGTTAAATAAAGCAGATCTAGCACCGCCGATATGTAAAGGTCCTGTCGGGCTTGGAGCAAATCTTACCCTTATCTTCGCCATAACCTTACCTCCCGCATCATCACAATTTTTGAGTTTTACTGTCAGATTATACTACCAAAAAAAACTGTCCGCAGCAAGCTCGCGTTCGATATGATATAATAAAAGCTAATCCATCTGCCGCCACAGGAGGAAAGCGAATGAAAAACTTTTTTAATTTCTATAAACATGGCTTTATCCGTGTTGCCGCAGCCATTTCCGCAGTACGAGTGGCTGACCCCGCATTTAATGTTAACCAGACTATTGAACTTGCAAGAGAAGCCGCAGAGCAAAATGCCGTTCTGACTTTGTTTCCCGAACTGGGCATCTCTGCCTACAGCAATGAGGACCTCTTTCATCAACAGGCCTTGCTGGAAGCTACAGAAGCAGAGCTTGCCCGCCTGCTTCATGAGACAAGAGCCCTGAATACTATCCTGGTCGTAGGCGCCCCCATAGCGGTGGATTCACTGCTCTACAACTGTGGCCTGGTATTACACCGCGGCCAGATTCTCGGCATTGTCCCCAAAACATACTTGCCAAACTACAGTGAATTTTATGAAGCGCGTCAGTTTAGAACTGCCGACGCCGCAAGCAGGCAAACTATCGCTTACTGCGGCCGGCAGGAAATCCCCTTCGGTACAGACCTGCTTTTTCAGGCGACCAATATCCCAGGCATGGTTTTTGCCTTGGAAATCTGCGAAGACCTCTGGGTTCCTGTGCCTCCTTCCAGTTTTTCAACACTGGCCGGAGCCACCGTAATCGCAAACTTGTCGGCTTCCAATATAACAGTAGGCAAGGCAAATTACCGCCGCAACCTTGTGGCCAATCAGTCTGCCCGCTGTCTTGCCGCCTATCTGTACTCCGCCGCAGGCCCCGGTGAATCGACAACCGATTTGGCCTGGGACGGACATGCCTTAATTTTTGAAAACGGCCATTGTCTGGCAGAATCCACCCGTTTTGATTTGAATGCGCGGCTCATCCTGGCAGAAATTGACCTAGACAGACTGAGACAGGAGCGGATGCGCCAAAACACGTTTGCGGAAAATGCCCAAAAATTACGGCAACGCTTTCGCACCGTTGCCTGTGAAGTCAAGATGCCGGAGGAGCGCCTGCTGCTCAGCCGACAATACTCTCGCTTTCCTTACGTCCCCAGCAGCTTTGAAGATAGAGATCTGCGCTGTTACGAAGCTTATAACATTCAAGTCCACGGCTTAATCAAGCGCTTGCAAACCACCGGCCTGCAAAACATTATTGTGGGCATCTCCGGCGGCCTGGACTCTACCCAGGCGCTGACTGTAGCCGTAAAAGCAGTTGATCTGCTGGGCTGGCCACGGGAGCGGATCCGTGCCTACACCATGCCGGGTTTTGCCACGTCAGAGCGCACGAAAACGAATGCCTGGCAGCTCATTACAGCTCTTGGCGTTCAAGGCCGGGAGCTCGATATCCGGGAAAGCTGCCAACGCATGCTGGAAGATATTTGTCACCCAGCAGCCGGCGGCAGTGACAGCTATGATGTAACCTACGAGAATGTTCAGGCCGGACAGCGCACTTCCACTCTCTTTCGTTTGGCCAATCTGCATAACGGTTTAGTACTCGGCACCGGGGATCTTTCGGAGATTGCCCTTGGTTGGTCAACATACGGCGTGGGTGACCATATGTCCCATTATAACGTCAACGCCAGCGTGCCAAAGACACTCATTCAATATTTGCTGCGCTGGCAGGCTGCTTCAGACCATGTGGATCAGCAAACAAAAGAAGTGCTCCAAGCTATTTTAGATACTGAAATAAGCCCGGAGCTAGTCCCCGGCGAAAACAACTCTTCTCAACCGGCGCAACTGACTGAAGAGTTTATCGGCCCCTACGAGCTCCAGGATTTTAACATCTATTACACAACGCGCTTTGGCTACCGCCCAAGCAAGGTAGCATTCTTAGCCTATAACGCCTGGCGCGACAAGGAGCTAGGCGACTGGCCGGACATCCCCGCCGAAAAACGCCGTCAGTACACCATCGGCGAGATTAAACACTGGCTCGGCGTTTTCTGCAAGCGCTTCTACTCTTTAAGTCAGTTTAAGCGCTCCGTGATGCCAAACGGCCCCAAAGTAGGCTCAGGCGGCTCGCTTTCCCCGCGAGGCGACTGGCGCGCCCCAAGCGATAACTCTGCCGCTCCCTGGCTGGCAGAACTTACTCAGATCCCAGATAATGACTAACTCGCATTCGCGCTCCTCGTTTATGCCGGCATTAAAAGGATAACGGCTTGAGCAGCCACCCCTTCACCGCTGCCGCAGAAACCCAGCCCTTCTGTTGTAGTCGCCTTGACGCTGACCAGTTCCGCAGAAACGGCTAAAACAGCCGCAATATTTTCCCGCATCGCCTGAACATAGGGAGCAAGCTTAGGGCGCTCCGCAATAATCACAGCATCAATATTAGCTACCTTATATCCCTTGCCTAAACAAAGTGTTTTGACGCGTTCCAGAAGCTTCAGACTGGAAATATCTTTATAGGCCGCTTCCGTGTCAGGAAAGTGTTTGCCGAGATCACCCAGAGCCAAAGCGCCCAGCATCGCATCCATCACGGCATGCACCAGCACATCAGCATCTGAGTGGCCAAGCAACCCCCGCTGGTACGGCACTGACACGCCGCCTAAGATGAGCGGCCGGCCTGACACCAACCTGTGCACATCATAACCTATCCCAATCCGCATGCTGCCTCCCCCTTATCAATGTTTCAGCTACTACCAGATCTTCCGGTGTGGTGACTTTAATATTTTCATAATCGCCAGCTACTACGCGAACTGCATATCCGTAGCGTTCAAGCAAGGCGGCATCGTCTGTCGCATAAAAATTTTCACTAGATGCCCGCCGATGAACATTAAGCAATAAGTCAAAACGGAAGGCCTGAGGCGTCTGCACAGCCCAGAGAGTATCACGCGGTGGCGTGCTAATCACTTGATTAGCTGCCACTATTTTTATTGTATCTTTAACCGGTACAGCTGTAATGGCCGCACCATGCTGCTCTGCTTCACTAAGGCAATTATAAAACAAGGATGCGCTAACGAGCGGACGAGCCCCGTCATGAATACAAACCAAATCTGTGTCGGCAGCGAGCGCCTGCAACCCTTTGTAAACCGAATCCTGCCTTTCTGTGCCGCCGGTTACAATCGTAATTTTATCTTGCGGCAGCCAGGGCAAAAGAACATCCCGGCGAAAAAAATCTTCTTCACCGGGAGTTACCACCACGATTATAGCAAAGAAAAATTGCGAGTCTATACAGGCGCCGAGAGTATGGGCAAGCAACGGTTTTCCGCATAGAGGCAGATACTGTTTATTGATATTTTTCCCCATGCGCAGACCGCGTCCCGCGGCAGGGATAATCACAGCTGCTCTCATTACCGCACTCCTGAAGCCTTTTCCAACTTTGGTTTTGCAAAAATCATCCGTCCGGCAGCAGTCTGCAGCACACTGGTCACGATTACCTCGATGCTATCCCCGATAAAACGCCTGCCGCCTTCAACAACGATCATCGTGCCGTCATCTAAATAGGCCACACCCTGACCTTGCTCCTTACCGTCCTTCATGATCTGTGCCACCATTTCTTCGCCAGGCAAGACAATAGGCTTTACCGCGTTAGCCAGTTCATTGATATTCAGGACGGGCACTCCCTGAAGTTCGCAAACTTTGTTTAGGTTATAATCATTAGTAACGATTTTACCCTTCAACAGCTTAGCGAGCTTAACCAACTTACTGTCTACCTCAGGAATGTCATCAAAATTTTGCTCCGTAATTTGTATGGGAACGGGAGACTCCTTCTGCATCTTGTTTAGGATATCCAGCCCTCTGCGTCCGCGATTCCGCTTCAACGTATCCGATGAATCTGCGATATGTCGCAGCTCTTCCAGCACAAAGCTTGGAATAATGATTACACCCTCAATAAAACCGCTGCCGGTAATATCGACGATGCGCCCGTCGATAATCACGCTGGTGTCTAAAATCTTGGCGCTGCGATAATTGCCCCGCTCTGCGCCCTTGCCATGCCGTGTGAACAAATTGGTCAGAAAAGTCATCTCATCTTTCCTGTTTAGCATGAGGCTCGTTCCCAAATAGCCGCCAAAGAGAGTCAGCGCCAAAGACAGATAGATACCCACCAACGGGATTCTATACAGCGACAAACTGAGCAAAGAACCAATCAACAAGCCAATAACCAGCCCGATTACACCGACAGCTATATCTTGCGTAGGAATCGCCCTCAAAGCTGCTTCCATCCAGCCGTTGACGGTGCTGACCTTGCCAAGCAGCCATGGGGTAAAGAGATAAAAAATAATACCAAAAACCGAACCCCCAAAAATGGCTACACCAATTTCCGCAGCAACCGTTACTGCCACATCGGTAAATGCCAAGATCGCGTCGAAGCTCCAACCCACTAACTGATACCCGATGGCAAAACCAGCCAACAATGAAACAAATCTAAAAATTCTCTGCAACAACCCCTTCACCTCCTTAGTCTCCATTATAGCTTATAGCTCTTACCATTTTCAAGGAATATGATGCGCTGGTTTTCGGTAAAGACAAATATGTTAGAATAAATAAAAAAAGGCACCATGCCTATGATGCCGTAAAAAATTGTCTTAGAATTTCATCCATATCCTGTTCACTAATATTTTTCGCTAAAATTAGTTCCGACACAAGAATTTGCCGCGCACTATCCAGCATTTTTCGCTCACCGGTTGACAAACCCTTTTCCTGTTCACGCAACGCCAGATTTCTCACTACTTCGGCAACCTTAAAAATATCTCCGCTTTTGATCTTCTCCATGTTTGCGCGATAGCGTCTGTTCCAATTGGTAGACATTTTACTATGATTATCTCTTAAAATACTGAAAACCTGCTCTACGCCCTCACCGTCAATAACTTCACGCAAACCAACCTGGTCCACGTTGTCGAGGGGGATCATAACCTTCATATCCCCGATGGGGATATTCATGATGTAATACTTCTTCCATGCCCCCAGGATTTCTTTTTCTTCAATGGCCTCGATCACTCCGGCGCCGTGCATGGGGTACACCACTTTATCACCAATATTAAACATCGGCAGCCCTCCCAGGTTGACCTACATAACTATTCTAGCACAGAAGGGCCAAGCTGTCAAACAAAAACGTTATTTTATCATAATTGCATACCCTTGTCAACGCTCCAAAAAAAGTGTGTCAGCAACCCCGTCCCCTTGACACAAGGGAATATAATTTTTCAAGCACACATTGACAACCTTTTGTTGATGTCATTATAATTGTAATTGATGCAAGATGAATCAGCAGCTTAAGAGGGGGATTACAGTGAAAGATGATGTAGTAGACCAGTTTCAAAACAAGGTTTCCGAATTACTGGTCCGCCACCGTAGCATCTTAGACAGCCTGTCAAAGTTTCAGCAGTCAGGCAGTCGGGCAAACCGTGCCATAGTTAAGGCTGTGACTAACTGTGGTTGTCTTTCGGTTTGCGCATCCAGGCAATCCTGCCCGCCGGAAATTGATTTAAAAGAGTGCAAACAATATATGGACTCCCACGTTAAAGGGGAGTTATGCGAACCGTGCCGAGAAACAGTTGAAGAAGAGCTGGGCAATCACCTCTTTTACCTAGCCGCTGTCTGCCATCTGCTGAATCTTGATTTAGTCGATGTCTTTGACAGAGAGTTTCAAAAGATAACCACACTTGGCGTTTTCCATCTTTCATAGAGGAGGAAAAATCCTATGAGTGAATACGGATTTTGTGCTAAAATCAGCGGTCCCTTTAACCTAGCGCTAGAAAAGGTTACCACCGCACTAAAAACAGAAGGCTTTGGGGTATTGACCGATATCGACGTACAGGCGACCATGAAAGCTAAATTGAATGCCGACCTCCGTCCTTACCGCATTCTTGGCGCCTGTAATCCAGTGCTGGCGCACCAGGCAATCACCGCCGAACCGGATATCGGCTTGCTGCTACCATGCAACGTCGTCGTGCGTGAGGAAGAGGACGGCATGGTAACCGTGTCCTTCCTTGATCCCGGTATCATGCAAAAGCTGGTCAGCAATCCGGTCGTATCCACAACTGCAACCGAAGCGCGCGCCCGTCTGATGCGCGTAAAAGACAGCCTGGCTGAATAAGCATTCTGCAGCGGCACATAAAAAAGCCCGCTCATTGCGGGCTTTTTTATGTGCCGCTTTCTACACTTCTGATACTTCCCCTCACCCTCGCTGCGCTCCACCCTCTCCCAGAGGGAGAGGGTAAGGCTTGGGCTATTCCCTCTCCCCCTGGAAAAGAGCTAGATTTAAGCTATTCCCTCTCCCCCTGGAAAAGAGCTAGATTTAAGCTATTCCCTCTCCCCCTGGGAGAGGGTTAGGGTGAGGGCATTGTCTATACTAACAGCATGACAGCCTACAAAATTTTACTAAGAAAAGTCTTTGTCCGCTCTTGTTTTGGGTTATTAAAGATCTCCTGCGGCAGCCCTTCCTCCACAATCAGCCCTTCGTCGATGAAAATCACACGATCGGCTACCTCTTTAGCAAAGCCCATTTCATGCGTTACTACCACCATAGTCATGCCTTCCTCGGCCAGTTGCTTCATGACCAGCAGCACTTCTTTAATCATTTCCGGATCTAACGCCGATGTGGGCTCGTCGAAAAGCATCACTTTCGGCTGCATGGCCAGTGCGCGGGCAATGGCAACACGTTGTTGCTGCCCGCCGGAAAGCTGTTTAGGAAATGCTTCTGCCTTTTCAGACAGACCGACTTTGCGCAACAATTCCAACCCCTGCTCTCTTGCCGCACGTAGGCTTTCCCGCTTCACCCGTACCGGGGAAAGCATAATGTTTTGCAGTACAGACATATGCGGAAACAGGTTAAACTGCTGGAAAACCATCCCCACGTTCTGACGCACTTCGTTAATATCCGTATTTTTAGCAAGAATCTGCAGCTCATCTAAATAAATCTCACCCTGCTGGGGCAGTTCCAGCAAATTTAAGCAGCGCAGAAAAGTGCTCTTGCCGGAACCGCTGGCACCGATGACAACGACTACTTCGCCGCGTGGGATTTCCGTAGAGATTCCGCGCAACACTTCCAGACTGCCGAAACGTTTGTGCAGATCGACAACTCTAATCATGAATGCGCGTCCTCCCTTCTATATACCCTGCCACTTTCGATAAGGCGAAGGTTATCATAAAGTAAATGACGGCAATAGCAAGATAGAGTTCAAAATAGTTAAATGTTCTGGCCTGTATATTTTGGGCGCGCTTAGTCAACTCCATCATGCCGATAAAAGCAAGCAAAGAAGAATCTTTAATCAGCATAATAAATTCGTTGACCAAAGGCGGAATGATCCTCCTGAAAGCCTGCGGTAAAATAACAAACCGCATGGCGGAAGTGTAATTCATTCCCAGAGAGCGCGCTGCTTCCATTTGCCCTTTATCTATTGACTGAATACCGGAACGGACAATTTCAGCCACATAAGCGCCGCTGTTAATCGAAAGGGCAATCACTCCGCCTACAAATCGGCTTTCAATACGAATCCCAAGCGATGGCAAGCCAAACCAGATAAGCAAGATTTGCACAAGCAACGGCGTTCCTCTGATAAATTCCACGTAGACCGAGGCAACAGCCCGCACCAGCCTAACTGTTGAAACTCTGGCAAGACCAACGACAGAGCCGATAATCAGGCCCGCAGCCACCGCAAATGCTGAAACCTGCACCGTGATAACGGCGCCATCAAAAAGGTAACGCCAGTTTTGCAGCACTATGGAAAATTCTAGACCTTGCAATTTTTCCGGCTCCCTTCTTTGCGAAGACAGTCTTAATAGCCGAAGAAAAAGCAAAGCGAAAGTTCGCTTTGCTTTTAATCAGGCAAGAGATTACTCAAACCACTTACTGATCAGCTCGTCGTACTTTCCGCTTGCCTTAATCTCTGCCAGCGCCTCATTTACGTCTGCCAACAGCTCAGGATTTTCTTTGTTGATGGCGATGCCGAAAAACTCCTCAGTCAGCGTTTCGCCCACAATCTTAAAGCCTTCTCTCATCTCAATGTAGCGTTGCGCTACAGGAACATCAATGATAATCGCATCAATCCGCCCGGTGGCCAGCTCCTCAAAAACCAAGCCGATTTGCTGAAAACGAATAATGTTTTCACTTGCAGTAATTTCCTGCGCCTTAAAGTCACCGGTTGTGCCAAGCTGAACGCCAATTTTCCTGCCTTCCGCCAGATCCTCAATACCTTGAATATCAACATTGTCAGCCCTAACCGCAATTACCTGTCCGGCATTGTAATATGGCTCAGAAAAGGCAACTTGTTCACGACGATCATCCCGGATTGTCATGGCGGCAACCACCATATCTAAGCGGCCGGCCTGCAGCGCGGGAATCAAGGCGTCAAACGCCATATCCTGGATTACTAATTCCTTGCCGAGGATAGCGGCAATTTCCTTTGCCAGGTCAATATCGAAACCATCGTACTCGTTGTTTTCGTTTAAAAATTCAAACGGAGGAAACTCAGCGTTAGTACCCATTACCAACTGTTCCATTGCCGGCGGCTGGTTCTGACCGTCAGCGGGACCGGGAGTTGCGCTCCCACCGCCACAACCAACTAAAGTAGTAAGTGCAAAAACAAAGACAAGAGCTAATGCCAACCATCTAAATCTTAACTGCATCAATAATCCCCCTCTGCTGATTTTGCGAGCGTTGAAAAAGATAACGCTCCTTTGACCCAAACCATTATATCATGGAACTATTTTTTCCAACAAGAAAAACTTTGCGTAAACCCCCTCTCCCCCCTCCACCTTTTCCCCTCTCCCCCTGGGAGAGGGCTAGGGTGAGGGCTAGGGTGAGGGCTAGGGTGAGGGCTAGGGTGAGGGCTAGGGTGAGGGCTAGGGTGAGGGCAGGGCAGCGCATTTCACAAAGCGCATTTCATGACCTTGACAAGGCATTCAACAGTTGATAGAATAAAAAAAACGTAAGCACCTTTAACTTAGTCCTGAGAGGCTAAAAAGGAGGCTTTGCCGTGAACAACTTTAACGTGTACAACTTTAATCTGAAACCTGGCTAACCAAAGCGGCTGCTATTTAGCTGCTGGGTTAGCTTTTTTCATTGTGATAACATCCATACCGCCTAAGGCATCATCAGCAAAATAAAAATAATTCTTTAACCTTGGGTCTGCCCTCACCCTAGCCCTCTCCCAGGGGGAGAGGGGAACAACTGGGGAGGCAGCGGGGATTTGAACAGGAGGGAAGTAAACATGTTTACTCGTTTAGCTCTGGAAAACGGCGAAATATTTTATGGCGAGGGCTTCGGCGCCAGCGGCAGTTGTGAAGGCGAGGTAATATTTAACACTGCCATGACCGGCTATCAGGAAATTTTAACAGACCCTTCGTACTGTGGCCAAATTTTGACGATGACCTATCCGTTAATTGGCAACTATGGCATTAACCCTGACGATTTTGAGTCAAGGCAGCCGTTTCTGCGCGGCTTTGTCGTAAGGGAAGCCTGCAGCCATTCAAATAACTGGCGGACCACCGAGTCCCTGTCCGCATATCTGCAACGGCATAACATCCTGGCCCTTGCCGGGATTGATACCCGGGCCTTGACCAGAATTATCCGGCAGTCTGGCACTATGCGCGGCGTTATTTCCACAGAGGATACCGACGATCGGGAACTGGTGCAGAGAGCCGGCAGAGCGTTGTCCATCTCCGGGCAAAATCTGTTAAATGAAGTAACCACCCCTGAGCGCTATACGATTGCTGCCGGCGGTCCCCGGGTAGTCGTCTTAGATCTCGGCTTAAAGCAAAGCATCGTTAAAAATCTCAGCAAGGCCGGTTGTGAAGTAGTGGTTGTCCCAGCGATGACTTCCGCCGCAGAAATTCTTGCCTTAAAACCCGGCGCCCTGCTGCTCTCCAATGGTCCCGGAGACCCAAAAGATGCTAAACAGCCTCTTGAAACCACCAAAAACCTCATCGGCAAGCTGCCGCTCTTTGGCATCTGTCTCGGCCACCAGATTCTCGCTCTTGCCTTGGGCGCAGACACCTATAAACTTAAATTCGGCCATCGCGGCGCAAACCAACCGGTCAAAGATCTGGAAAGCACGAAAGTGCAAATCACATCCCAAAATCACGGTTACGCCATTGATGAAAAAACACTGGTAGGCTTAGATATTTCTGTCACCCACCGCAACCTGCATGACTGGACGGTGGAAGGCATCAAGCACAATACCCTGCCCATTTTCAGCGTCCAGTATCACCCCGAGGCATTTCCCGGCCCCAGTGACTCAGCGCATATCTTTCAACGCTTTCTTTCGCTGATAGAAGCTTAACCGCAAAAAAGGAGGTAACAATATGCCCAAATATCGAGATATTAAAAAAGTGATGGTTATCGGCTCCGGCCCCATTATCATCGGTCAAGCAGCCGAATTCGACTATGCGGGGACACAGGCTTGCCGTGCCCTAAAAGAAGAAGGCATTGAGGTCGTTCTCGTTAACAGCAACCCGGCCACCATTATGACAGATACCAATATCGCGGACAGAGTTTATATTGAACCGCTGCAAATCTCCACACTGACGGAAATCATCGCCAAAGAACGTCCGGATGGCCTCCTGCCCACACTGGGCGGACAGGTTGGCCTAAACGCCGGCAAAGATTTAGCTGAACAGGGCGTCTTAGAAAAATATGGTGTCAAGCTGCTGGGCACCCCTCTTGCCGCCATTATCCGCGCCGAAGACAGAGACCATTTTAAGCAAACCATGAAACAGTTGGGCGAGCCTATCCCTGCATCTGCCATTGTTTCCACAGTAGCCGATGCCCTTACCTTCGCCCACGGAACAGGCTATCCCGTTGTGGTCCGCCCTGCCTACACCATGGGCGGCACCGGCGGCGGCTTCGCGAACAATGAGGAAGAATTGCGGATCACAGCTCAACGCGGCTTAAAAGCCAGCCCCATCTCGCAAATTCTTGTGGAGGAAAGCGTGGCCGGCTGGAAGGAGATCGAATTTGAAGTTATGCGGGATGGCAACGATAATTGCATCACCATCTGCAGTATGGAAAATATCGACCCGGTCGGCGTCCATACCGGGGATTCAATCGTGGTGGCTCCCGCCCAGACACTGACCGACCAAGAGTTTCAGATGCTGCGCAGTGCCTCGCTGAAAATCATTCGCGCCCTTGGAATCGAAGGCGGCTGCAATATTCAGTTTGCTCTTGACACCAACAGCTTCAACTATGTTGTCATTGAGGTAAACCCGCGCGTTTCCCGCTCATCCGCCTTGGCTTCCAAAGCGACCGGCTATCCCATCGCCAAAGTAGCGACAAAAATAGCCATTGGACTGACACTCGATGAAATTCAAAACGCGGTGACGCAGAAAACCTCGGCGTGCTTTGAGCCAACCATAGACTATGTGGTAATTAAAGTGCCCCGCTGGCCATTTGATAAATTTGCCCTCGCTCAACGCTCACTGGGAACACAAATGAAAGCCACAGGCGAAGTCATGGCCATCGACAGAAACCTGGAGGCGGCCATCTTAAAAGCGGTACGCTCCTTGGAAATAGGTGTCCACAGCTTGCATCTGGAAAATATTCAGGCGCTTAGCATAACAGAGCTCAAAGAATATATCTCACGTCCTAATGATGAGCGCCTCTTTGCCTTAGCGGAAGCGCTGCGCCGCGGCATCAGCACAGCAGAAATCTATCGCATTTCCCGTATCGACCCGTTCTTCAGCCAAAAAATTAAAAATATCACAGACATGGAAAAGAAAATCGCCGCCTATGCGGGGCAGGAAGCAAGCCTGCTGCCCCGCAATCTCTGGCTGGCCGCAAAGGAAATGGGCTTTGCCGACGAAACGATCGCCTATTTGCTGCAGTCTACCGAAACAGCAGTGCGAACCGCTCGGAAGGCAGCAGGCGTGCTGCCGGTTTACAAGATGGTCGATACCTGCGCCGCGGAGTTTGCGGCTGACACGCCATACTTCTACTCAACGTATGGCTGCGAAAACGAAGCTGCACCCACCAGCAGGCAAAAAATTGTCGTGCTCGGCTCCGGCCCGATCCGGATTGGTCAGGGCATTGAATTTGACTACTGCTCGGTCCATTCAGTCTGGGCTTTGCAAGAGGAAAATTTTGAAACGATCATCATTAATAATAACCCGGAAACCGTCTCCACCGATTTTGACACGGCGGACCGCCTCTATTTTGAACCTCTCCAGGTGGAAGATGTGCTCAACATTCTTGACCAGGAAAAACCTGAAGGCGTTATCGTCCAATTTGGCGGCCAGACTGCCATCAACCTGGCTGAACCCCTGCACCATGCCGGTATTCCCATTATCGGCACTGCGGTGGAAGATATTGACCGCGCTGAAGACCGAGACAAATTTGATTTGCTCCTCAGCCAGCTAAATATTCCCCGGCCATCCGGCCGTTCCGTCAAGTCTGCTGCCGACGCTCTGCCCGCGGCCCGCGCAATCGGTTATCCGGTCGTCGTACGACCCTCTTATGTGCTTGGCGGCAGAGCGATGGAGATAGTCTATTCCGATACAGAACTTATGGAATATATGAACAGCGCCGTGAAAGTTTCACCGCGCCACCCTGTTCTGGTGGACAAATATCTGCTGGGCACAGAACTGGAAGTTGATGCCATTTCAGACGGCGTGGACGTGCTGATCCCGGGAATCATGGAGCATATCGAACGGGCCGGCGTTCATTCCGGCGACAGCATTGCTGTCTACCCGCCCCAGTCGCTCACTGCCGAGCAGAAAGCCCTCTTGGTTGAATACACCACCTCCTTGGCTCGTGCGCTGAAAGTAAAAGGGATTATCAATATCCAATATGTCCTCTTTGAAGATAAGCTCTACGTCCTGGAAGTCAACCCCCGCTCATCGCGCACCGTCCCCTTTTTGTCCAAAGTAACCGGTATCCCCATGATTCAACTGGCAACACGTTGTGCCCTCGGCAAAAAACTCTCTGAGATGGGCTATGAGAGCGGTCTTCAACCAGATATGCCCTTTGTCGCCGTTAAAGCGCCTGTCTTCTCCTTCGCCAAGCTGGCGGACCTGGAAACATCTCTCGGGCCGGAAATGAAATCTACCGGTGAAGTAATGGGAATTGACAGCGACCTGCCGCGCGCGCTGTATAAGGCATTGCTGGCAGCCAACCTCTACATTCCTCCTACCGGCAATATTCTAGCGACTGTCGCAGAAAAAGATAAGCAAGAAGCCATTCCCATTCTGAAGCAATTTGCCGCCCTGGGCTTCACCCTCTATGCCACAAACGGTACTGCCGCCGCACTGGCAGAAGCAGGCTGCGAGGTAATCAGGGTAAACAAAATTGCTGAAGGTTCTCCCCACGTAGTTGACATGATTCGCGGCGGCAAAGCAGATGTCGTCTTCAATACCCTAACTAAAGGAAAAACCCCGCAACGTGACGGTTTCCGTATCCGCCGAGCCGCTGTGGAGTTAAACATTCCCTGCCTCACCTCCCTGGACACTTCTAAAGCAATCCTGCATGTCATGGAGACACTAAAAAAAGGGGGCAGCGTGAACCATATTACCATTCAGGAATATCTTGGTTTATAACTCGAAGCGCTAAAGCCTGCGCACCACCGTAAAGCCGTAAGCATCCCCTCACCCTCACCCTAACCCTAGCCCTCTCCCTAACACTCACACCCTAGCCCTCTCCCTAACACTCACACCCTAGCCCTCTCCCTAACACTCACACCCTAGCCCTCTCCCTAACACTCACA
>Ga0208491_10082_pt1 | contig 30765 bp, 23 predicted proteins | sample SubbioCSW11_NovA_FD_184819 | JGI IMG/M metagenome (GOLD analysis project Ga0208491, IMG submission 184819) | Serpentinite rock and fluid subsurface biosphere microbial communities from McLaughlin Reserve, California, USA - CR11_CSW11_NovA (SPAdes) | ecosystem: Environmental > Terrestrial > Deep...
CCGGTATAATGACCAAGCTATCCCCGTTCGCCCAACGGTTTTTATACAATCTTTAGGCTATACCGAGCTTTCTGCAGCCTTCGTTCTTAATATTTATCGCAGCGTTTACATCTCTGTCTAGTATTTTACCACATTCCTGACAAGTCCAATTCCTGTCGCTTAATAATAATTCACTATTTTTATGATTGCAATAATGGCAAAGTTTACTGGATGGATGCCATTTATCAATAACAACAAGTTGTTTGCCTTGTTCGGCTTGCTTTAGCCCTTGCTGGGTATAATTTACAGACTATTCATGAGCTAGATACCGAACAAAAATATGGAATTGCTCAACCGTCAGAACTCATAAATTTGGCGGGATGGATAGTAATCAGTGATAACATAGGGAATGAAGCGACGGGATATAGACAAAAAACTAAAAGCAGCTGGATGGGTCATAGCCACCGGTAAAAAACATGACATGGCCAAACACCCTAATAAACCCGGAGTAAAGATCCCTCTCCCGCGACATAAAGAAATACCAGAATACACAGCAAGGGGTATCATAGAAGCAGCGGGGTTGAAATAACCCGCTATAGGCTCCCTTAAAAAAATAATGAAAGGTGGTCAAAAATACTAATGAAATATGTTTATCCCGCTATATTTACTTTTCTTCCCTCGGGTGAATATGATGTTCGCATTCCTGATTTGCCTGGATGTATAACTTTCGGCCATAACCTGGCGGATGCAATTGAAATGGCCGAGGATGCTGCGGCGATGTGGTTATGCTACGCGGAAGATAGCCGGGAAAATATCCCGGTTCCATCGGAAAAGATAGTCGCAGTTCCCCCGGGCTTTGTCAATTTCGTTGTGGCGGATACAGATAAATACCGCCGTGAAAACGACAGCCGGTCGGTAAAGAAAACACTAACTATTCCCGGCTGGCTAAACTCTAAAGCGGAAAAGGCTGGCATTAATTTTTCTCAAACTCTGCAACACGCTTTAATAAAACAACTTGATATTTTTGAAGAAAAACAGCTCTGAGCGGCTGTTTTCTTTTTAGACCCATGTCCATAAAAACGTTCCTGCTGCTGCCGAAGGTGTCTATAGTTGGACAGTAAATTCGGAGCGGCTTGACGGCAAGTACAGAATAAAGATTCTATCCGTCAGGCGTCGAAGAAATGACTGGCCGGAGCAAAGATTACTTTACTATCACGGGTGAATCCTTGATTACGTGGATGACAAATGAATCATTTTTTAGTTGAATAAGCTTGAAATTCGATGCATCGCCGGTTCAGGCAAAAGGTAACTATCAGAAATTTTGTAGTTCCGGGATGCTGTCAATAATCTCCTGCATGGTAAAGGAAATACAGGCCAGACGTGTAGATGAAACAGGCTCATCCTCTTTATAAACTTCAGACAGGTAATAATGATCCCCCTAAAATCCGGAGGTCCTTCAATGCCCCTCCTCGTGATGATCTCCAGTCTAGTAAGATGAATCATCACTAAATCCGGTTTGCGGACTTCGGTAACCGATAAGATAAGATCAAAAGGAGCCGGTATTACAACATATTCATTTGAACAATCCCGGTCGATGCAATTCAGAATTTCCTATATAACAAGTTGATGCACCACACTTAAGCCTAGTGTCAATGCTTCTAGCTGGCCATTGTTGATTTCATACCGCGTTCCGTCATCCTGTAGTTTTGCATAAGTTTCGTATGTTTAAGTAAGTGTTCCGGCTTTGTAGTTTTTTTGTCTTTTACCACAGCCAGTCCCCCTTAAAACTATTTATCCCATTATACCAAACAGGGTTTTTGCTTTACAACCCCTGACATATGCTTAAAGCACCCCTAGGGGGACAGGTGATTTGTCCCACTCGTCCACGCGACCACAGAAGAATATCTATTTTTGAACGACCTTTGTTGACGGCCCGCCATGATAGAAAATCTTACATTTATGCCAACTTTAATCCGAAATTAATATTGTTTCCGACGTAATGGGGGGTGTCGCAGGACGATTCCTTTTCGGGCGGGTTTGAAACCCGCCCCTACCTGACAAGGTGCTCAGGTTTGGAGATCCGTCGAAGGGGCGGCAGCCCGTAGGGGTGGGTTTCAAACCCGCCCTGCAAAACGCGTCAGTTGATAGAAAACGCGAAGCGTCTTTTCTATCTGGTTCCTAATTTTATCAGATAGGGGGTATAACCGCCGTGACGCTGCCGGAACAGAGGAAACCGCAGTTGATGAAGTTTTGTAAAGATACTGATCATGCACGGGATTGACCGCTATGCATGGTAGCGATCTCCACACAACGGGTGTTACTTATGAAAACTGGTTGAACTGTTTTTTCCTGCTTTGCCGTTTGCGGAAAAAGCAGATGCCGCGCTTTTTGGTGATCGAATTGGCAGATGGTGGTATTGCTTACCTCTTTTTTGCTCATTATTGGAGGATTACATAGTATCGTAAAACTTATCGCTGTGGTAAAGAAATTTTTGGGATAGCCTGAGAGCTGGAAATTTAAGAAGATAATGTTATGAAAGGAGTCTCAAAATTGAGTAACAAGTCAATTAAAATAATGCTTTTAGGGATTATGGTAATGCTATTTGGCGGATTTATTGTGTTAGATCCAGCAAGTAACTTAGGTGGTATTGAACTTTTAATAATCTTTATAGGATTGACAATTGGCATTTTTGGTATGATTGAAAGAGATTAGATTCACGTATTACAATTTTCCCCTTTCCAGCAAGCATGGTAAAAAAAAGATTATTGCGATTCTATACCGTATACGAACTGGATCAGGAGCCGGGAATTTCGTACGTTGGTGTTCAGCCGGAAATCATGATTATGGGGCCGGAACTACAAACATATGACCTAGATGCCACCAGATGCGAATTTCCGCTTGTCTTAACAATCTTTGGGGCGGGAGACGGAACAGCCAGCTACCGAAGAAAGGACCATGGCTTTGAGAAAGAAGTATCTGGGAGGAACTAAGGATGGAGGAGAGTTATGTTAGATCAAAATGTGCTTATCCTTGTATGGCTACCACTGACATCGGCAGTAGCAATTAACTTGATCCGTCGAAACGCGAGTTTTGTCCGCACGTTTTGTATGCTTATGCTTACGACCTATGTGTGCGCTCTGGTGGCCGTGACTTTATTTCCGATTCCATTCCAAGCGGAACTGCTAGATCTACGGAGGAGCGAGCAAGTAATTTTTAATAACTATTACCCGTTTAGGACTATAAGTGATGTATTAGCTCATGGGAACACAAGGGTGCTGCTGCTTCAGTTGGGAGGGAATTTATTTCTTCTCATTCCGTTAACTCTTCTCCTGCCCATTCACCTTATTTATTGCATTGTAAATGTTCCTCCCTGTGCTACTAACCTTTTGCAACAGTTACGAGGGGGGATTGGAATGCTTGGAAAGTATAAGGGTTATGGGACGCTCATTTTGACTGTCTTGCTTTTGTCCCTGCCCTTGCAGGCGGAGGCAACTGTGCCTGTGTCCAGCGGTTATATAAGCCCGGGAGAAGTTGTTTTTATTGCGATGCATTATGAGGATGTGAGCCCTGTCGGACCGCTGCAAGTAAAACTGGAGCAGGATCTTATAGCCATCGAACATGTTTTTAAAACACTGCAAAGAGAGGGCAAGCTCGACCAGGATTTCCCAAGGCTTGTCATCGTTGCCGCAAAATATTATGAGCTGGAAAACAGGTTTGAGACAGCACCGGCAGTGCTTTCTCTCACTAATTCCGCTACCTTAGTTTGCAATCATCCAGAATCGTCTCAGTTTGAACCAAAGGAATTGGGTTCGGCTTATGTGATAAGTATAAGCACCGGGCTTTTAAACTATAGGGATTTAATGGCTTTGATGCTTCTTGCAGGAGGGCTGAACGACCAATATCCCAGAATAACGATTAATAGTGAAGAAGAGTTGGCTGTAGGAGTGAAACATCCCGATTTTGAAAGCTTGCTGAATTTTGAGGTTAAAAATGAAGAATATGGTCCTGCTATTGGCGGATATATTATAGCCTCCTTATGGAGGGCGGAAGAGATGCTTTATTCTTTGATGGATAAAGATGGTAACAAAGTACTTGACCTCTTGCCTGCAGGTATCTATAAGGGCAGGCCGTCATGGGCGCCTGCACTGCGTCCCGAGTTTCACGGGCGAATCTTGGCGTATGCCTCTGAAGAACAGGTGAAGATTCACGATCTAGCAAAGGGACATTACCATGCTCTAAGCCTTGACTTTACTTTTGCCGACACTGCCATTCATGAAATATGGCGAGATGGAGTTCAGCGTGTGCGTTTTGCGATGCATGCTACAGAAAACAAGATATACGTGTTGCCATTTGCCGCTAGAGAATTTTATATAAGCGTTGTATATTCATTGGATTTGGATACGGGTGAATGGGCAAGGGAGTTAGCAAGTGAATTAGGAGATCTTACCCTCTTGTCCGAGGTTTGGACAAATATAGAAAATCGTGTTTGGACTGAATTCGTGTCTGCAGTGCCTGATGGAAAAATTCTGAATATTGATATTTTGACTGAGGAATTGACTGAAAATCAAAATTTCCCTCATAAGAAAAATGTTGCTTGGCCATGGCTTATCTTATTAATCATTCCCGGGGCGATGCTCATCTATTATATAAGAAAGCCTTGGAAACCCCAGGGTTGAAGTATTTTTGTTCTTGGAAAATTATAGGATCCTAAGGCAAGAGAATAATTCCCCTCCGGTGGAGGGGTGGCGCAAAGCGCCGGGGTGGTTACCTACGATGGAGTTTCTGCCTTCTAGGGGCTCGTGTTTGAGAGTTTGTTGAGGCGTTATTCGACCACCCATAGGGGGACAGGTGATTTGTCCCATTCGTCCACGCGACCACCCCGCCCTTGCGGGCACCCCTCCAGGGGAGGGGAATTTTTGTAGCAGGAAATTAATATTGTTTCCGACGTAATGGGGGGTGTCGCAGGACGATTCCTTTTCGGGCGGGTTTCAAACCCGCCCTGCAAGACGCGTCAGTTGATAGAAAACGCGAAGCGTCTTTTCTATCTGGTTCCTGATTTTATTAAGGGGGGTATAACCACCATGACGCTGTCTGAACAGAGCAAACCGCAGTTGATGAAGTTTTGTAAAGTACTGATCATGCTGCTAGTTGTTTGTCTTCCAGCACTTTTTCTCCTGGATTTTCATTTGGCTACCCCGGACGAAGAACTGCCGCTGCTGGAGGAACAACTGCCCGCGTTTCAGGTTTTGTCGCCTTTGATTAAAAACAACGTGGACCTTGGCAGTCCCCAGTTCGTCTTCCTGATGCAAGGCGCCAAACCGCTAACTTATGTGGCCAGCCAGGAAGAGCGGCGTCTAGCGGCATCTCTCTTAGCAAAGATAGTGCGGGAAGGCAAGGGCGAGGTCGTGGCACGGGGACCATGGCACCAGGTCTGGCCGCGGCAGGGTTTGGAGATACTGGCCGGCTGCCCCGGGCTTCGTTTCTACTACGGCAGAACAGGAGATCATGAAGCAAAATGGACGGCTGAAATCCTCACTGAATTCACGGTTTTGGGGATGCCGGGGGACGTTACGGGCTCGCTGCTCTTTCATCTCAACGCCGCCTACATCGTTATAGATCCGGAGGATAATGCCGCCTGGCTGATTACCATGGCGTACGGTCTGCCCGATGAACGCAGCCTGCGCAGCTTCGATACTTACGGCTATACCCGCAGCGGCGAAACAATGATTGTCAGGCTGAAGGCTGATGCGGAGCAGACAGCAGAACTGGCAGCGTTGCTCGCCAGGCTAAAGGAGCAGTTGCCGCTTCCTCAGTCGTCAATCACGGATATACAAAAACGGATAAAAGAAGCGGAGCAAGAAGGCAGATGGCAGGACGCCGCGCAAGCTTATGAGGAATTACTGAGCGCCGGAGGCTTTGCCGTCAGATTTGATCCCATGTTTTATTTTAACATGGGAAAAGCGCGTATTAGGGCGGGCATACACTGGGAGTATGCGATAATGAGCATTTTGGAGGCCTCTTATCTGGCTGAGCAACAGGGCGAAAAAAGACTGCTTGGCCAAATTGCTGCTTACTTGTCGGACTATCTGAAAAGCGGCGCGCCTATCCAGGCAGGTCATAGATACGGGATCGACCGCTTTGCCTGGCAGCGGCTGGTGGAGCTTAATCCCCGCGACGGGCACTACTGGTGGAAACTGACGGAACTGTTTCTACCGGCGTTGCCGTTTGCGGAAAAAGCAGACCCCGCACACCCCGGTGATCGCCGGGCGGCAGGGCTGCACTTCAGGCGGGCCGGTGAACTGATATTGTCAGAAGGGCAGTTGGCGGAACAAGATCCCGCAGCGCCCGCCGCGGAACAAGATCCCGCAGCGCCCGCCGCGGAACAGGAACGGCGAGAGGCCGCGCGGCAAATGATAGCAGCGCATTTTAAGCGGGGGCTGGAGCTGGAGAGGGATCACCCGTATGGCAATTACCTGAAAGGGATCTATGCGGAAATTGTTGCCGCTGATTTAGAACTTGCCGCAAAGCAGATGGAAAAGGTTTTGGCGCTGCTCCCCGGTCAACCCAATGCCTTGCGCCGCCTCCTGCAGTATCAGGCCTTGCCGGCAAAGCAGGAGTATGATGCCTCCTGGGACTTCAGCCAGCCAAAGGAAAAATACGGGAGGGGTGGTCCAGCGGTAAGCTGGTCTCCCGACGGCCGTAAACTGGCGGTAATGGTTCATGTTTCCGAACCGGATTACCGGCAGGATTTGCTGCTAGTGGACCGTGCGAGCGGCAAGATAACAAGGCTGGCAGGGCGGCGCGCGGACAGGCTGTTCTGGTCTCCTGACAGCGAGTGGCTGTATACACACGATTCCCAAACCGCTTTGTTAAAAAGACTACGGGGGGACGGCAGCAAAGAAAGTGTTCTGGCTCGTGAGGCTCAATTCCCGGCGCTTAGCCCGGACGGCAAGCAGATTGCCTACAGCAATAACGGCATCTGGCTGATCAGCAGCAGCGGCGGCCTTCCCCGGCAACTCAGCGCAGGCAAGGAGGATACCATGCCTTTGTGGTATCCCGATGGCCGACATCTGCTTTTTGCCGCAGACAGCGGGCGGGCCAGCGTGGAGTATCGGCCGGTCTGGCGGATACTCACCCGTCTGAACATTGACAACCCGGAGAAAAGGGAAATCTTAGTGAGAGAGGCGCAAGTATATTCGGCCTATGATTGGCTTATTCCCGGGCAGGTGCTGGGCGTGAGCACCGGTTGGGATGACGCTTGGAACTGGTGGATGCTTCATCAGTCAGGGGAGATTGGGGAGACGCCGCAATGGACTCTTGGGTATCAGTTTTTCGCCTGGTTGCCGGGTAAAGGCGTTGCCGTGCTTGCCCACAACGCGCAGGACGGCGTCTCGATGCTGGAGATCCGGGATGTAAACGGCAAGATCCTATACAGCAGTCAGTTTTGCGGCTTTATGAGCTTTCCGCCGCTGGAGCGTGTCTGGCTTATCCAAGGCTCTCCCTGCGGAAAGTTTCTGGCCGTTGCCATCCAGGGGCCGGGAGGAGGAAATCTTTGGGTTGTCAATGCTGGGGAAAACCTTGATTTCCGCTTGATTGCTCCCCTGAATAACGAGAGTATCTTTTGGTCCCCGATCAGTCGGGAGATTGGCTGGTTTGACGGCAGAACACTGAAGGTGCGTTTAATAGTTGGGATATTGTCTTACGTCCATTTTATCTGATTCACAACGTCGCCGCACAATTCGACGGGGGTGCTTTTCTGCTGTGCATATTATTCGCAATTATGTCTGCAGGGGCTTACCTATTTCTACGAGTATTTATAAACGGAGTTGATTAGATGAAAAGAATATGCATTTTGATAGCAGTCGTCACCTTTGTGGCAATGGGACTTAGCGGTTGTTTTAGCAATGAAGCTGAAATAAGAGTATTTACAGACAGCACAGGTGTGCAGTGGCGAATTTTATTCGAAGATGAAGACGGATATCAGTTAATTATCACTGAGTATGTACACGGATTAACGCAATACAATAGTATAAATGTTTATACATTTTTAGGAAAAAGTGATAGATTAGGACCCGCTTTGAATGCATGGTTTGCCAATACATTAGCCCCTGAGCTAAGAGAAGTTGCGCTAGTTGCAGAAAATGTAAATAATGATGTTCGATTGACTGCTGAAGGATATGGATTGACTGCTGAAGACGATGTGCTGAAATTTCATGCAGAAGTGGTTCATGAAAATGGAACCGCAGGATGGTCGGTTGCCGGTGGCACTGCATCACAGGAAAGTCGGTTGTTCATTTTGTCAATATCTGAGGTGAATAAATATGTAACGCTCGGCACACTAAATATGCAAGGTATGGAATACTTAATTGAGCATGGATTATACGTCCCTGCAGGTTGGTGGCTTCGTTCACCCGGTAGCAATGTTAAATCTCCTGTTGCGATTATGAGTGCGGGCGACACAGATGGCGCCAGAATTGTAGCCGCACCCGCCACAGAAAAATCCGGTTTCCGTCCTGCTCTGTGGATAACCAGATCACGCTAGGCGTGACAAGTAGACGGGATGGGTGACACATTTTTTCAACGTTTTATCTGGTTTCATCCAATTTCGGCCGATATTTACTCAAGTCAACCTTTTTTCGTTTCATGTAGTTTCATCTGGTTTCGTCTTACATAAAAAAAGCCCATTTTACGGGCTTTTTTTGCCTTCAAAATGGAAAATTATGGACGAATTTTTCATCTAGTTTCATCGTCGTTGCTGTCAAAATTGCTGTCAAAAATGTTGTCAACTTTCAGATTGGCAAATAAATGAATTTATGGTATGATTTCCACGTATAGTTTTTAACTATACTCTGAATCCACTGTGGAAAGGAGGTGAAAAAATGAGGACAATACGCCGAAACAGGCAATTCGCAGGAAATATCTGCCTGGTTGTTTTTGCGGCCCTCCTTTTCTCCTTGGTGTTTTCTGGACCAGGAGCCGCTCAAGCTGATGCTTCCGAAATAAAAATAGAAGTTAACGGCAGTCAAGAAAAACAAGTCACTTTGCCCCACAATGCCGAGCAACTTGAAATTAAATTGCAGGCTGCCACTCCAACAGCGTTTAAACCAATATGGTATCAGATCATAGGCGAAACTGTCTACCAAACAGCTTATTTTACGGACGTGGCAGCAGCTACATATAATGTTGCTACGAACGTCTATGAATTGGTATACAATATTGTCTACAGCAATCTGTTTGTTAACCGGACGCCTTTTCAATTGGCTATCTGGCTTAACGACATCTTGCTGAGGAGCGTCTCCATTGCTTTTGAGGGACCGCCGCCAGAAGGAGTGCCAGGCGTCGGAGTTACTCCGCCGCCGACGGTTATCCCCGGCCAGCCGATTGTGGTCACGCCTATAGTTGTGGGCGGCAATGCTACCGCAGTTGCGGACAGCAGTGCTGTTCAGCGTCAACTGCAGGCTGATCCCCAGGCCACTGCTGCTTATCTTCGTATTCCGGTTACGGCTGGAGTGACTCAGCTTTCGGTGCAATTGCCAGCTGCCGTCGTAGATCTTCTTACATCTGGGCAAAGAGGCGTCAACATCGAAACCCAGTTTGCCAATTTCCTATTCCCCAGCGGCTTGCTGGCATCTGCGGAGATTGCTAACCAGATGGTTGCTGGTGCACGGCTTGAACTTGCTGTGCAGCTCGTTCCGGCAGACCAGGCCAATACCTTGTTGGCTACAAAACCAGTCGGGGCAGTACCTGCGGGTCAAGTGCTGGAGTTTGCTTTGTCGGTAGTTAATCCGGCAGGCGTTAGTTCTGCTATCAGGAACTTTGCGCAACGTGTCTGGGTTGCTATTCCCTTTGACGCCGTCCGGCTAGGAACAGCTCCTATTTGGAGTTTAGGCATGTATCGGCTGAATGATGCTGTGAATGCCTGGAAATTTCGCGGTGGTAAGGTAGACCAAGCTACCGGAACGGTATCTGCAGGCTTGAATGCCTTTAGTAAGTTCACGGTCATGGCTTACCCCCGAACCTTTGCCGACATCGGAACCCACTGGGGTCAGCGGGACATTGAAATTATGGCCTCCCGTCATGTCGCCAGAGGGGTGGATCAAAGTCGCTTTGCACCAGACCGGGTCACTACAAGGGCCGAATTTGCAGTGCTATTGTTGCGCTCGATGGGTATTCAGTCTGCAAGACCGGCTCGGGCTACTTTCAACGATGTGGCCGCTGACAAATGGTACACTGCGGATGTTGAGACTGCCAGACGGGTTGGTTTAGTGATTGGCTTTGAGGATAACACCTTCCGGCCGGGACAAAGAATTACCCGACAGGAAATAGCGGCTATGGTTGCCCGGGCTATGCGCATTGCAGGTAAGCCTGTTATCCTGACCGATGCTGAGGCAAGCACTCTGTTAGCTCAGTTTGGTGATGCCGATAGCATCGCTCCATGGGCTAGACGAGTTACTGCGGAAGCAATAAAGGCCGGCATTGTTAAAGGTCGTACTCCTGCCACCCTTGTACCTGCTGCCAACGGTACGCGTGCGGAAGCAACAGTAATGCTGAGGCGAATGTTGGTTGGTCTGGGAGAATTATAAGGGTAAGTTATATAGTGTTGTAGCTTCTGCGCCGTTGGTCGGATGAAATTTGCCGGCCAACGGTGTACTTTATGCAGTTATAGGCAATCTAGTGCGCCAAATAGTGAGGAAAACTGACAGGATTCTTTAGAAATTTTTTGCATATTAGGAGGAAATTTACCTAGTTAAGCAGAACTATAACCATATTGAACAATCATACATAGAAACTCTGGAGGAACTTCATGCCTGCAAATTCTGTCAAGACAGTCCCTGGATTAGACCGTAGACCTCTGTTGAATATAAATTTGCATCCCTTAGTAATATTTGGTCTGAGTTTGCTATTATTTTTACCGCCTTTTTTGCGCGGTTTATTTTTTGCCCCGGAACTTTTATTTATTCACCAGTTAACGGCTGCCGTTTTCTTGGTTTTTCTTTTGGATCGGGCAACCAAGAGAGACCCATTAATCTTTTCTCACCCGCTTGACTGGCTGCTACTCGGACTGTTTTTGGCGTACTTTGCTTCAATAAGTGTGGCGGTAAATTTACGCGGAGCCGTAGGCGAAGCATTAAAATACCTGAACTATTTTTTGGTTTACCTGATGGTTTCCCGAAGTGCCATAAATGAGCGCACAATTAGTCGCTTGTTGCACATAATCTTTGCCGGGGCTGTTGGAGTTGCCTTGGTCGGCCTTTTATCGGCAACCGGTCATCTTAATTTTCCAGGGGCCTGGACGGGCGCTCACATCAATTCTACATTGCAGTACAGGAATGCCTTGGCCGGATATATCGTTGCTGCTCAGATAGTTGGTTTATCCCTGTGGGTCCGGGCCAGAAATCCTCTACACCAAACCCTGTTGGCTATAGGGAGTCTGCTCATGCTAGTCGTATTGCTTCTTAGCCAGTCTAGGGGAGGATGGATTGTTTATCCCCTGGCGGTAGCAGTTTGGCTTGTCGGTCTGAGGGGTCATTCATGGCGGGGTTGTTACCTGTTCTTTTTAAATTTGGGACTGGCGATGCTGACGGCACGCTTTTTCCTGCCTAGAGTGCTGGCAGGAAACGGAACCGGTGCTGTTGAAATCCTGTTAGTTGCCTGTGGAGTTATGACGGCGGCTCAGTTGCTCGTATCCGTAGGCGACCGCCTACTTGCTAGACAAGAGCTTCAACAGCCATTCCGTGCGCTCCTCACCTATGGTGGCATTACATACATTGTTGCGGTGGTCGGGATCTACTTGTTCTATGCTGACCGAGCGTTACCGCGAGTAGGCGCACAGTTTCTGCCAGCTGCCCTCCTGGACAGAGCCGGTACCATTAGTATGGAAGACCCCAGTGCAGTGAGCAGGTTTGTCTTCTTTCGAGATGCCTTAGAGATTGTCAGGAACCATCCCCTGTTAGGTGCCGGCGGAGGTGCTTGGAACGCCCTCTATCATCGGTATAAAGAAAGTATTTATTTTACCACCGAAGTTCACAGCGCATTTTTGCAGACCTGGGTGGAGACAGGAACTATCGGATTTCTGCTTTTCACGGGTTTCTGGCTGGTATTGGCCTATATTCTCTGGCGGGCAGCACGTAATCATGCCGGATCAAGCTATCCTTTAGCTTGGGGGAGCGGAGTGGCCGCCCTAGCTTTGGTAGGCCACAGTGCCATAGATTTCAACTTATCGCTTCCGGCACTGGCCATCTTAGTGTGGACTCTCGCCGGAATCACTCGCGGGAGTCTCGTAGGTTATAAATTGCCTGCCGCGCAGTACTCGCATAGGCTTAAAAAGTCTGCGAAAATTGACGAACTGTCTGCCAAGCCAAACAAACAAGCTATTTCCGGCAATCCTTGGGTGCAGTTGAGCCTCGGCCTAATATTAACTATCGCTCTGTGGGTGCCGGCCTGGCGGTTCTATCAGGCTGGCGTCCTGGGGGCGGAGGGAGCCAGAGCCATCAATGCTCATCAACACCTGGAAGCCCGGCAGTTGATGATAAAGGCTCATCAGTTGGATCCTTTTACCGCCACTTACCTTGCTGACCTTGCTCAGGTGACGGCAGTTGTGGGACTCGCTGATAGTGACCCTGTTGCCTTGCAGAAAGCCAAAGAACATGTTGATGCGGCGGTTCTGCTGGAACCATTTAATCCTCGAGTCCGCAGTACTGCCTCGCTTGTCTACCTGTTGCTTGGGTATCCTGACCAGGCTGTGGCTGAAGCTCATGCCTTGTTGACCATCAACCCCTTGGATGTGAGTGCCTATGAGTTTTACGGGCGTACGGCCATGACAGTTGCCAAGCACTATCTGGTCAGGCGGGAATACCCCATGGCCAAGACTTACCTCGAGCGGGTGGTACAACTGCCGGCTCAGGTTGAATCCGTTGCCAGGGAGATTCCAGTCTCCCAAAGTAGCCAGCGGCACAGAAAATTAGAGGTTACACCACTTATTTCCTTAAGTGCTGGGCAGGCGGCCTTTTTTCTAGGAGATCATTCTACGGCTGAGCTGCTGCTAAAAACAGCAGAAAAACAGCAAGAGCTGGCCGCTGAATCCTCTCTCTGGCTGGCACTTACGGCGGCTCGTAGCAATAACCATGCAGAGGCAGAAGAGCGTTTAACCAGGGTTAGGGCTTACTTCCAGGAGGCTGATACTGTTTTTGAAGAAATAATGCAGGTGCCAATTTTAAACTAAAACTCTTATCCGGAGAGACTCAAGGAGGAAAAACTCTTGAACGAAGAAATTACCATTGATTTAAAAGAATACCTGCGCGTTCTAGGTAAGTGGAAGTTCTTAATTTTGTTGATTACTGTGATAACTGTTGCAACTGCAATAATTTTAAGTTGGTTTGTCTTGCCGCCCGTCTACGAGGCTAACGCCATCATCCAGGTAATCCGGGGCGAGCAAAGGCCGACAACTACTAGGGAAACCCAAACTCTAGACGATGTGGTCGGCACGATTTCCCGTCTTCCTCAAATGACTATTAATACATACGTCAACCAATTGAAAAATCAGGAGGTCTTCCAACGGGTAATTAAGCGGTTGAATTTGGATCAGGCACTCTATACTCCTACGGGATTGTCAGGCATGGTTACCGCAAAAGCCGTCAGGGATACCAACTTAATTGAAGTTCAAACCCTCAACACCGACCCTCAATTGGCAGCCGGTTTGGCCAATGCTATCAGTGAAGAATTCATGGTATTTATTAATGAGAATAATCAAGAGCAGCTAGGCAAATCGATGCAGTTATTAAAAAGTCAATTAGAAAGCACCGACAAAGAGTTGGCTGCAGCAACAGAAAATCTGCGCAAGTTTGACGCCCAGCCCCGCAGCGTAGAATACCTTGCGGAGCAAATGACCAATAGGCTTAATGATCTGAGCAATTTCCGCTCTCAGCTTGCGGCAGCTGAGGTTACCCTGCAGCAAGAACAGGCTGGTAAAAGTCGCCTGACAGCGCGTTTAGCCGAAACTCCGCCTTTAATCACAATTACGACTAAGCTAGAACAGCCTCAAGATGGGAGTGCTCCTGAGCAGGGCGCTACCGCTGTACAGATTTCAGAGCAGCTTAACCCGGCCTATGACCGGATAACTCAGGAATTGTTCGCAAGAGAGGTCAGAATCGCAGAGCTGCAGGCTCAAACGGTTGCTACGACAGCTACTATTGCTGACCTGGAAAAAGAAATTGCCGGTCTGCAGGCGGAAATTGCCGGCAAACGGGCTACAAGAGACCAAATGCAAGCTTCTGTAGACCGGCTTAATGCCACCTATAGCGTCTTAGCCGATAATATTACTCGTACCCAAGTGATTAGGTCAATCAATATCGGTGATGCCAGTTTAATGGTAGTAGCCAGGGCTGTTGTTCCAACTGATCCTATCAGGCCGAGAAAGATGTTAAACGTTGCTATCGCCTTTGTATTGGGGTTGATGCTTTCAGTTCTGCTTGCCTTCTTGTTAGACTTCTTGGACAACTCCATCAAGACGCCGGAAGATGTCGAACGGCACTTGGCCATTCCTGTACTGGGAACCATCCCTTTGCATGATCTACGTGATCGTAGCGGTACCGGCAAAAAAGATTTGCTTTCCAAGCTCGGTGACTCTGCTTCCGGAGCTATCGGTTACCAGACTTTTGCAGCGGGACGCGGAGAAACTTCTGCTACCAAGGAATAGGGGGGAGAGTTAGTGACGCGAAGCATCTTAAAACCCATAGCCTGTCGCCAGCCCAAGTCGCCAGTAAGCGAGGCTTACCGGACGCTGAGAACCAACATCCATTATGCAGCAGTGGATTGCCCCATTAAGACCCTTTTAATTACCAGCGCCGGACCTGGAGAGGGTAAGTCCTATACGGCAGCTAACCTAGCGATAGTAATGGCCCAAGGAGGGAAAAAAACTCTCCTTGTCGACTGCGATCTAAGAAAGCCCGTCCAACATCGCCTCTTTGAAATGCGCAACGCAGGAGGGGTCACCTCTCTCTTAGCTCATGGGGGAGACTGCGCCAGCCAGATAAAGAAAACCATGGTTCCGCAACTAGGGTTGATTACCAGCGGTCCGATCCCTCCAAATCCAGCAGAGCTGCTAGGCTCTCAGACCATGCAGCTTACAATAGAGGAGCTAAAAAACAAACACGAAGTCGTAATTTTTGACGGCCCACCCCTGATAGCCGTTACTGATGCCGCTCTTTTGGCCCCCTTGGTAGACGGGGTATTGTTGGTTATCGAAGCAGGACAAACACGTATCGACATGCTGAAGCAGGCTAAAGCCATAATCCAAAATTCAGGAGCCCGCCTGATAGGATGTGTATTAAACGGTGTGCGCCGTAAAGCGCAAGACTATTACTACTATTATTACTACTCGGAAAAGAGCGGCACTGATGATTGATCTTCACGCCCATATCCTGCCAGGTGTGGATGATGGGCCTGCCACCTGGGCGGCAGCCATTGAACTTTGTCGACAGCTGGTAAGCCAGGGCGTAACCGGGGTAGTAGCCACACCTCACTTTCATCCGGGTGGCTACCCTGATACCGGGCACGTCTTGGAACTGGCTGCCGAGCTGTCAGACAAGCTCCGTTCAGCGGGATTGCCATTGACCGTTTACCCAGGGGCAGAAGCTTACCTCGTTCCAGAGCTTCCGCAGTTAGTGGCTGCCCAGGCTGTCCTTACCTTAAATAATGCCGGGCGCTATCTCTTAGTGGAACTTCCTTTGGAGGAGATTCCCTCCTGTACAGAAAACGTAATTTTTTCCCTGATGCTAGACGGTATTACCCCAATCTTAGCCCATCCAGAGCGGAATGCCAGGCTACGGGATAAGCCCGAAATATTAATCACCCTAGTCGAGCGGGGAGCTTTGGTTCAGGTTAATGCCGGCAGCCTAGTAGGGGAATTCGGCACGAGGGTGCAAAAATTTGCTACCGACCTAGTCCGTCAGGGTATGGCACATTTTCTGGGAAGTGATGCCCATTGTCTTCGCAAGCGCCCGCCTCTTTGGCCTGTTGTTATGCCGCAACTGGAAAAACTGGCCGGTCAGGAAGCCGTTTTGGCGCTGACCATCAATAATCCGGCAGCCTTGTTGGCGGGAACCGAAGATTTCACATCATATGAACACCCATTTCCTTTAGTTCAGGAAAGCAATTTTTGGCGGCGAGTTCTGAGCAGGCTCCTTGGCAAGAAAACTGATTACTTCCTGTAACTCGATATTATCCATATCTGAAAAAGGAATATCCAAATGGATTGCATAGTGAACAAATTCAGGTAGTTTTGTTTGAATGGACATTTGGAGGCGAAGCACAATGGCTAGGGAGGGAAGTCGTTGAAAATCAATCGGCAGGGAATGGGCGAGGCGGCATTTTTAATTGTCGCAGGCACGGTGTTAAGCCGTATTCTCGGTTTTGTCCGGGAAACGGTCATTGCCTACCGATTCGGTGCTACTGCCCAAACCGACGCCTTCTTAGTGGCCTCTATCGTCCCCATGGTTCTCTCCGGAATGGTCGCTGGCACTGTTGCTGTAGCTTTAGTTCCTGTCTTTACCGAAGCACGCATGAAAAAGGGAGAAGAGGAAGCATGGACTATTGCCAGCACTGTCATCAATCTGACAGCCGTCGCCTTAGTTGCCGCCGCCGTGCTTTTTGTCTTCGCGGCGCCGGTTATTGTCCCTTCGCTCGGCCCAGGTTTGGCGCCGGAGACCAAGGCGCTTGCTGTGCAGCTCTCGCGCTTACTTGCTCCCGCAATCATCTTAATCGGACTGGTAGGGTTGGTAGCCGCTTTACTAAACGCTTACAGACATTTTATCTATCCCGCTTTTGCCGGTTTGTTATATAATTTTGGTATGATTGGCGGCGCCTTGTTTCTTGGCAGCCTGATTGGCATCAGCGGGCTGGCTGTAGGGTTGTTGATCGGAGCAGTCGCCCATTTTCTGGCTTTAGTTATACCTTTAGCCCTAAAAAAAGGCTATCGGCCGACTTTAATAGGCTTAAGACACCCCGGGGTAAAAAAAATTGGCCTGCTCATCCTTCCCTTTATTATCGGTTCCGCTGCAGGCCAAGTTAACCTTCTAGTTGATCGCGTTTTGGCCTCCGGCTTGGCGGAAGGCAGCATCTCCGCCCTTAATTTTGCCGTGCGGGTAATGCAGCTGCCACTGGGCATCTTCGCCGGAGCTGCCGCCACCGCCGCCTACCCGTTTCTGTCGGAGCAGGCGGTGGGCCAGCGAACTGACGATTTGCGCCGCACCTTTTCCGAAGGGTTGCGTCTGCTCTGGTTTATTATTTTTCCTCTTTCTGTAGGATTGATGGTCTTATCTGAACCTATTGTGCGTTTACTCTTTGAGCGAGGCGCTTTTGATCACCAAGCTACCAGCATGACTGCATCTGCCTTGCTCTATTATTCCTTAGGTATCTTCGCCCACGCTGCTTTAGCCTTACTGGTGCAGGTATACTTCGCCCTGCAGGACACTGCCACCCCGGTTAAGCTGGGAATTTGGGCTGTCGGCGTAAACATTGTCCTTAACATTATCCTGGTGCGCTACCTAGCCCACGGCGGCTTGGCTCTAGCCACATCCATCGCTACAATGGTCAACTGCTTCCTGAAGGCTTACTACCTGCGCCGCCTCTTGGGGCATCTTGACGGCAGGCGGATCCTGCGCGCCGCCACCAAAACTGTTGTTTCCTCGGTTGTCATGGGGGTGGTAGTGGCTACAGCTTACAGCTACACGGCGCCGTTGTTTGACCCAGACATTCTCAGCCAACAGCTGTTGCAGACAGGAGGCCTCATCGTCCTTGGCGGGGCGGTCTACCTAATCTCTGTTGCCTTGCTCAAGGCCGAAGAATTAGAGAGAGCCTTCACTTGGGCGTGCGCTAAACTGCAGCTTAACAGCGTAAGGGGATAACGCTAGTGTTGTGAAGGTTCGCGGGGTACTCTATCCCTGAAACAGGCTGTTTTTTTCTGTAAACAGAACAATTTTCTGAAGATTGGTGGTAAAAAGTGAAAGTACTTTTTTTGACTGTTGCTTATCCTGAAGGCAAAGATGAGCGAAACATATATACCGACTTAGTGCAGGAGTTCAAAGAACGAAATAATAACGTTTACGTTGTTTGTTCGCGTGAACGTCGGTATTGCTTGCCTACAGAAATTAAATACGAGAACGGCATTAATGTTTTACGTGTCAAGACCGGTAATGTAACCAAAACCAATATTATTGAAAAAGGCATAGCTACGCTTCTCCTTGAAAACCAGTTTATTAGAGCCATTAAACAACATTTGAAACATGAAGACTTTGACCTCTTACTTTATGCAACACCGCCGATTACATTTGAACGTGTAGTTAAGTTCGTGAAAAAACGAAGCAATTGTAAGACATATTTGCTGTTAAAAGATATATTCCCTCAGAACGCCATTGATCTCGGTATGATGAAGAAAGGTAGCTTAATCTGGAGATATTTTAGAACAAAGGAAAAAAGTCTTTACGCGATTTCCGATTACATAGGCTGTATGTCCAAAGCAAACGTAGAGTATCTGCTTAAGAACAACCCAGAGATTGAGAAAAATAAAGTAGAAGTTTGCCCTAATAGTATAAAGCCCGCGCCGCTTCGCGACTTGAATAACAGGCATTTGAGAATACGAAAAAAGTATGGCGTACCTGATTCAGCCGTAGTTTTTGTCTATGGCGGCAATCTTGGGCAACCGCAGGGTCTAAGTTTTCTCTTGCAAGTGCTTGCAAATGTTCAGGAACGTGAAAACATTTTTTTTCTGATCATCGGTTCCGGTACGGAGTACGCTCGAATAGAAAACTTTATCAATACCGACGCAAAACTCAATGTAAAACTATTGAAGCAGCTTCCCAAAGCTGATTATGAAGATCTCTTGAAATGTTGTGATGTGGGTCTGATTTTTCTTGATCCCCGTTTTACCATACCAAATTTTCCATCCCGGGTAACCGACTATCTGCAGGCAGCCATTCCTGTGCTTGCCGCTACTGACACTAATACTGACATTAAGGATATGTTACACGAAGCTGGCTGTGGAATGTGGGCCGAAAGTGGAGACTTAACTAAGTTCTTAAATCTTGTAGATGTTTTAGCTAATGACATTAACCTTCGTAAACAGATGGGCCTAAACGGAAGGCAGTATCTGGAAAATTATTATACTGTTTCGCACTCATATGAAATTATAACCAGGCACGTAAATGCTTAGATGGAGTTGACTCACATGTTTGAAGGAAAATGTTTGCTGATCACAGGTGGTACAGGTTCATTTGGCAATGCTGTGCTAAGAAGGTTACTAAAAACTGATATTGGTGAGATCCGCATTTTTTCGCGTGATGAAAAAAAGCAGGAGGACATGCGTAAGGAACTAAAAAATAACAAGGTTAAGTTCTTTATTGGTGACGTGCGGGATTACAACAGTATTTCAGCCGCCATGCATGGTGTAGATTACGCATTTCATGCTGCAGCACTTAAGCAGGTTCCGTCCTGCGAGTTTTTTCCGATGGAAGCTGTTAAAACAAATGTTTTGGGCACAGAAAATGTATTAAATGCCGCGATAGCATTCGGTGTTAAAAAAATTATCTGCCTTTCAACCGACAAGGCGGTTTATCCCATAAACGCTATGGGTATTTCCAAAGCCATGATGGAGAAAGTTGTAATTGCCAAATCACGTGCCGTAGACCCTGAAAAGACTACCATTTGCATCACCCGTTATGGAAATGTCATGGCTTCGCGCGGATCGGTAATCCCACTTTTCGTCCAGCAAGTTAAAACCAACCAACACTTGACCGTGACCGATCCCAATATGACCCGTTTTCTAATGTCGCTCCATGAATCAGTGAACCTTGTCCTTTTTGCTTTCCTAAATGCCTATCAAGGCGATATTTTTGTACAGAAGGCGCCTGCTTCCACTGTTGCCGACCTTGCCCAGGCTATTAAAGAAATTTTCCACAGCAACAATGAGATCAAGGTTATTGGCACGCGTCACGGTGAAAAGCTCTATGAAACATTGCTTTCCCGCGAAGAAATGGTAAATGCAGAGGATTTAGGGGGCTACTACCGCATCCCGGCGGATACGCGCGACCTAAACTATGACAAATATTTTGTGCAAGGCGAGGAACAGATAACCTATGGATGGGAATATACTTCACACAATACCGAGAGACTCAATGTTGAACAGGTTAAAGAAAAGCTACTTGCTCTCGACTTTATTAAGCATGAGCTTGAAAGATGGGAGATTGCACGATGAAGTCTGTATTGGTTATCGGCGCCGGCGGTTTTATCGGCAAAAACCTTTGTGCCGCGCTTGAACAACGCAAAGACATTAATATACTCCGTTACGGCCGTGGCGATACGCGTTTGGCTGAGTATATTTCCCGTGCGGATTTTATCTTTCACCTTGCGGGTGTCAATAGGCCACAACATTTCGAGGAGTTCGATAAGGGTAATCGCGCCTTTACCGAGGAGCTGCTCACGCTGCTTGAGCAAAGTGGCAAGAAGACACCGCTAGTCATTATCTCTTCTACCCAAGCCGTACTGGATAATCCTTACGGGTTAAGTAAAAAGGCTGCTGAGGACGCAGTTTTTAAGTGGGCGCGGCGTAACGACACATCGGTATATGTTTATCGCCTGCCTAATGTCTTTGGCAAGTGGTGCAAGCCTAACTATAATTCGGTGGTAGCTACCTTCTGCCATAATATCGCCCATGGCCTTCCCATTCAAATAAACAATCCGGCCACCGAACTTACGCTTGTTTACATAGATGATGTTGTTGCCGAGTTGCTCGCAGCTCTAAACGGTCTCCCGCATATCGGTGAAAACCACTTTTGCTCTGTGCCGCGCACATTTAAAGTGTCGCTGCAACAACTGGCCGAAACCATCTATACTTTTGCCGAGAGCCGTAAAAATCTGACCATCCCGAATTTCGAAGGCGATTTTGCAAGATTCCTTTACGCCACATATACTTCCTACCTGCCGGAGTACGGCTTTGGCTATGAACTGGAAATGAAACATGACCATCGGGGCTGGCTGGCCGAGTTCATCAAGTCCAGGCAGTTTGGTCAGATCTTTATTTCCCGCACCAAACCCGGCATCACCCGGGGAAACCACTGGCACCACACTAAAATTGAAAAATTCCTTGTTGTTGAAGGAGAGGCCGTGATAAAATTCAGAAAAATAGAAACTGATGAAGTTTTGGAATATAAAGTGTCCGGCGAACAGCTAAAAGTTATCGACATCCCCGCGGGCTATACCCACTCTATAACCAACACCGGCCAAGCAGATCTCATCACCCTTTTTTGGGCGGATATAATCTTTGATCAAGAAAAGCCCGACACTTTCTTTTTGGAGGTATAGTTTGGAAAAGCTTAAAGTAATGACAATAGTAGGCACCAGGCCTGAAATAATCCGCTTGTCCGAGGTGATTAAAGCCTGCGACAAGTATTTCCAGCACATCTTAGTACATACCGGCCAGAATTGGGACTATACCTTAAACCAGGTTTTCTTTGATGACTTTGAGCTGCGTGCGCCAGACCATTACTTGCATGCTGCCGGAGCCCATCTGGGTGAAACCATGGGCTATATTATCGCCAAATCCTATGAAGTCCTATCACAGGAAAAGCCCGACGCCCTCCTAATCCTGGGAGATACCAATTCCGCTCTTAGTGCTATCTCCGCCAAGCGTTTAAAAATCCCCATTTTCCATATGGAGGCCGGCAACCGCTGCTTTGACCAAAACGTGCCCGAAGAGATCAACCGCAAAATCGTTGACCACATCAGCGACATCAATCTCCCCTATACCGAGCATTCCCGCCGCTACCTGCTGGCGGAAGGTATCCGCAAGGAGCATATCTTTGTCACCGGTTCGCCGATGACCGAAGTGCTGCAAAAAAATAGAGATAAGATCCTGCAAAGCAAAGTGCTGGAGGAATTAGACCTGGAGCCGAGCCGGTACATCCTAGTGTCGGCCCACCGCGAGGAGAACATCGATCACGAGCAAAACTTCTTTTCCTTAATGCAGGCCCTAAACAGCATAGCTGAGAAGTATCAGCTGCCTGTAGTCTACTCCACTCACCCGCGTAGTTGGAAGATAATCGAGGAGAGAGGCTTTCACTTCCACCACCTAATCCGCAAACTCAAGCCCTTCGGTTTTTTTGACTACAACAAACTACAACTAAACGCCTTCTGCGTACTCTCCGACAGCGGCACTCTCTCTGAAGAATCGGCGCTGCTAGGCTTCCCGGCAGTACTGATCAGAACCTCTACCGAAAGGCCCGAGGTGTTGGACAAAGGTACAATAGTAATTGGCGGGATAACGGAAAAAGATATCGGGCAGGCTGTGGCTCTGTGCCGGAATATGTGGGAGAACGGCGAGAAGACAGCGCTCGCGCAGGACTATTTGGACGCGAACGTGTCGGTAAAGGTTGTAAAGCTGATTCAGAGTTATGCTAAGATTGTGGATAAGTTTGTGTGGGGGAGATAAAAGGTTTATGAAAGTTGGTATTATTGGATTCGCCAATTTAAGATATATGCCATATATAAAATATTATACTGATATCTTTGATAAGCATGAGGTTCAATATGAGATAATCTATTGGAACAGACGGGGCTTAGTTGAGGAATGGCATGCAGAGACATTTGCCTTTACGGAGAAAATGGATGATTCTGTCCCAAAAATTAATAAAATAAGTGCAATGTTGCGATTTGGAAAATTTACTAAGAACAAGATTATGGAAAGAAAATATGACTTTCTCGTGATTCTTACAAGTATACCAGCTATTCTACTTGGTAATTACATTAAAAAAACATACTCCTTTAGATATGTTGTAGATATAAGAGATTACACTTATGAAGGGTTTTACATTTATCGCCATAATTTAAAGGGTATTCTTAATAAAGCAGCAATGAGGGTGATATCTTCTCCGGCATTTAAAAACTTCTTGCCTTTGGATGATTATATTATTTGTCACAATTTGAGCATATCTAGAGATACTGATAGAAATATTAGGACAAAAAAGCCTAGAAATAAAAATGTATTAAATATTTCATACATCGGTGCCATTGCATATTTTGCTGAGGTAGCAAAGCTGCTTGACGCAATAGCGAACGACTCTCGTTTTATCTTTTTGTTTTATGGTTCTGGCGTTGATGATCAGGCACTTAAGACGTATTGCTTGGCAAACGGAATTAACAATGTATATTTTCATGGCATGTATAAGCCGTCTGAGAAAGAGGCGTTTTACGGAGAAACAGACTTGATTTTTAACGCTTATGGTGCGGATGTCCGTAACACAAAGTTGTTACTTTCAAACAAATTATATGATGCAGCATGGTATCGCATTCCTATTTTAGTGTCTCCTGGTACTGCAATGTTCGAAATGGCTAAGTATATGGGATTTGAGCTAAATTTTGAGAAAGCCACAATTGCAGATGACTTATATAATTGGTATAACGAGCTTGACTGGGAGAGATTTAAAGTAACTGCCGATACGCTAATAAACAAGGCATTCGATGATAACAAAAAGTTTAAGGGAAAACTTTTAAGCACTCTTAAAATGAAGGCAAGGGACTAATGGAAATACTCTATGTTTCAAAATTATGTTCAAAGAAAAAATTTGAAGAAATTTTTGTCACTTGTCATGTTAAACCACAACAGCAGGCACAAAAGTTTCATCATCTGTTTGCTAGCGGTCTTGCAGCGCAGGAAGGTGTGCAGGTTACAGCTTTAAGTGGCTTGCCAATTTCCCGGGTCCATAACGAAAGAACATGGTGGGCGGGTGTTTCGGAAGTTGAAGATAAAACTGTGTTTAAACACTTACCACAAATAAACATGGCATTAATCGGACATATTGTTGTTTTTGTAACAGCTTTTTTAGTAACAGCAAAGTGGTGTTTAGTTAACAAGAACAAAAAGAGATACATTATTTGCGATGTTCTAAACTTGACAATCAGCGTTGCGGCAAAAACAGCGGCTAAACTTTTTGGAGTAAAGAGCATAGCAATTGTTACCGATATCCCAAGCTTTATGCGAGAATATAAAAGAGAAAAAAGGTGTATTCAATCATTGCCTATCGGCATCTATACCTCCCTTTGTAGTTCTTTTCTGCGGAGATATGATGTGTATATTATTTTGACTGAGCAGATGAATCGGTTCATTAACCCTAACAGCAAACCTAATATTGTTATCGAAGGTATGGTTGACCTTGAGATGACCGGCCAACAAAATCTATTGGAAAACAAATACCAAGAAAAAATTATTATTTATGCGGGATCCCTTCATGAAAAGTATGGTGTAAAAAAGCTCATTGAAGCGTTTATAAAAGTATCTGACCATTCTGCTAGATTGTGGCTTTTAGGTTCGGGTGATTTGGAAGAAGAAATGAGACATTTCGAGGAAATAGATTCCCGGATTAAGTTTTTGGGCGTGATGTTAAATAAAGAGGTATTGGAAATAGAAATAAAGTCCAAGCTTCTAGTTAATCCTCGACCGTCCAGCGAAGAGTTTACAAAGTACTCTTTCCCATCAAAAAATATGGAATATCTGGCTTCTGGAACTCCATTGCTTACTACGAAACTTCCAGGTATGCCTGAAGAATACTATGATTACGTTTATCTTTTTGAAGATGAATCGGTGGAAGGAATGGCAAAAACTTTAGAACGTATTTTACAGCTGTCCAAGGAAGAACTACACGCCAAAGGCGCCGCCGCCAAAGAGTTTGTGTTGAGAGAGAAGAATAATGTGGTTCAGGCTGGGAGAATTATAGAACTTATTGGAAAGGCTGAAAAATTAAAACATGAACGCAAACACTAGTTTATCAAATATAGCAGTTCATAACACAAACCGAAAGGTTGTTATCTCTGTAAAAGCTTTCCGTGAACTGGCTGCTGCAGGCATTATTTTGATAAGTCTTGTCCCTGAAACCTCTAACAGGTTTTTGTTTGTCACTTTCTTTTCGCTGTGGATAACGTTAGCATATGTTTCGAATGTCAGGGGATTTATAAAAGCATTTATTTATCCGAATATTAAGAGTTATAGTGTATATGCCTGGCTTCTGTTATATATGATCTTTTACTTAACTGGTTATATGCAAGGGGTTGAAATTGATCGTATATTTAACTATCTGCGATTAGGATTTACATTGCTGTTGATAAATTATTATATTGAATCTGAGAATTGGAGTGCTATTAAAAAACTAACAGTGTTTTCGTTAGGCTGTATGGCTTTTTCCTGTATAACTACACTCAGAGCACTTGCTCTCGATCCGCTTGCCGCAAGAGTTTTGGCAACGGGACGCGAGGAGCTTATCCAAGGTCTGGAAGGGTTAATGATCGGATCCTATGGACTCGTTTACGGGTTGGTTTTTGTTACAGTTGCTTTGGTTGGACTATTAAAAGCGAAACTTTTAACAGGCTGGAAAGCTGGTTTTTTAATTATAGCCGTGCTTTTTGCATATACAATCTTTAGCGCTGCGTTTATGATAGCGTTACTGCTTTTTCTGTTTGGTTTAACATTAATGTTTCTTAATATCAAGAGAACAAAATCAATGTTATTAACTATAGTAATTTTTATTGCTTTAGTTCTGCTGATGTCTCCATTTCTTTATGATACCTTCAATTATTTCGGTGATCTGACAGAACATAATGCTTTATCAATGCGTTTTTATGAACTGGCTCATATGGTTAGGTATGGCACGGCTGAGGGTACCGTAACCAGCGAGGCAAGAGTGCAATTATACTTGCTTTCTTTATCCACGTTTTTTGAAAACCCCATTTTGGGTGTAGGCGGTTTTTATGGATTCGGCACTAGTATTTTTGGAATAGGAGGACATTCAGCCTTTTTAGACGAGTTAGCTAAATATGGCATATTAGGCACCGGATTTTTGTTTGTAGCGCTGTTTTCGAACGCGTTTTATGTTTACAAAAAATTAAGAAGCAATAAACAAAAAGCAATTTACTATTCTGCTATGATTCCATTTTTCGTTTTGGGTCTTATAAATACACTGCTTTTTATTCCAATTTTCTTTGCTGCGTATTTTGTTGTTCCTGGGTTGATCTTCAGCTATTACAAGCCTGACCCGATGGGGATGGTATAGGCTATGAATATACTCTGGTGCGTAAATATCCTACTTCCTGATATAGCAAAAGCCATCGGTGCCCCTCTAACCCCCCTTGGTGGATGGATGGAGAGCCTGTCATCTGATTTGGCTAAAATTGATGGCATCAACTTAGCTATTGCGACTATCTATTCGGGAAGCGAGTTAAATAAGGTTGAAGTAAACAACATTGTATATTATTTAATTCCGGGCGGTCATAAGTCGATGCTGGGAAAAGCAAATTCTAGGCACATCAGCTACTGGCGCAAGTTGGCTCGGGATTTTCAGCCCGACCTGCTCCATCTTCACGGAACCGAATATTCCCATGGTTTGGCGCTCCTCACTGCTTGCCCGAACGTCCCTTCCATCGTTTCTATCCAAGGTTTGCTTGGCGTAATTGAAAAGAGTTACTATGCTGGAATGGAATTTGCCGATGTATTTTTACGCCCCAGCTTCCGGGATATTATCAGACTCGATCCATTGTGGAATCAGCGCCGGTCATTTAGAAAGAGAGCGGTTTTTGAGCGGGAGATTCTCCGCAAAGTTAAGCATGTGATAGGCCGGACAACCTGGGATTACGCAAATGTAAAGGCTATAAATCCCAAGGTGAAATACTACCACTGCGACGAAAGCCTGCGAGAGCCCTTTTACCAACATGAGTGGCATATTTCCGGCATTCAGCGGCACTCTATTTTTGTTACCCAGGCAGGTTATCCAATAAAAGGGTTTCATATTTTGCTAAAGGCAGTAGCTCTTTTAAAGCGTGATTATCCGGATGTAAAAGTGTTTGCCGCCGGATCTAGCCTAGTGGGAGACACTTTTAGAGAGCGCCTGAAAACTCCGGGCTACGGTCTTTACATTAAACGATTGATCTTAAATCTTGGGCTAGAGGACAATGTAGTGTTTACCGGCATGCTTGATGCTGAGGGTATTGTGGGTAGACTGTTAAGCTCCAACGTATTTGTTGTTTCATCTGCTGTGGAAAACGGATGTAACGCGTTGCATGAAGCTATGCTAATTGGTGTGCCATCAATAACGGCTTTCTCTGGGGGCATGACAGACATGTTGACGCATAAAGTTAATGGATTTATGTACCCCTTCATGGAAGAAGCCATGCTGGCCGAATACATTAGGCGGATTTTTGATTCTGACGAGCTGGCCCTTAAATTTTCCCAAACCAGCAGAGAAAGTACACATAAAAGACATGACAGGAAGAAAATAACTGAAACGATGGTAGGCATTTACAGGTTAATCTTGGAAGACGAAAGATGTCGATATTAACGATTTAAGGAAATGATGTATAAATAATGCTGAAAATAGCCCTGAACGATGCCGCTACGCTCCAAATATTTTGTCAGAACCCCGGAGCAGCTGGTCGGATTGACTGAATACTTTGAATACTCAACTGAGGATGAGAGGTCTAACATGAAAAGAATAGGAATTGTTACTTGGTTTATGCACCAAAACTATGGGCAAGTATTGCAGGCATTTGCGTTGCAGACTTCAATCAGTAAATTAGGTTTTGAGCCAGAACTTATAAACTACCACCCAAGTATAGTTACAGAAAGAACAACCGGTATTTTTGAAGCTAATCTAAGACGGCTGCCTCATATCACTGCAAGTAGGTTAGCGAGAGTATTAACGAGGGAATTGTATCAATTATATTGTAATCGTATTTCTTCAAGGAAAAGATTATTTAAAGCATTTGTAAAGAGCTATCTAAAAGTGAGCCAAGAAGTAACAAATATTAATCAGCTTTCATCTCTTTATGAGGGCTTTATTTGTGGTAGCGATCAGATTTGGGCCCCCACTGTTTTTAACGAATACTATTACCTTTCCTTTGAAACTGACCCAAAGCGAAAGATTTCTTATGCTCCCAGCTTTGGTTTGAACACTATACCTAAAAACATATCAGAACAAGTGGCAGCCCTCCTTTATAATATAAAAAATCTGTCTGTTCGAGAAGAAACAGGGGCTAGTTTGGTTGAAGAGCTGATTGGTAAAAAGCCACATATTGTTGTTGACCCAACTTTGCTATTAGATGCAGAACAGTGGAGCCAAGTGGCGTCTCGGGTGGTTGTCCGATGCCCTTTTATATTGTGCTATTTCTTGGGGAATAACCCCGAACACAGGGCGATAGTCAATAAAATAAAGCAAGAAACAGGGCTACATGTGGTGATATTGCCATTTAATACTGGCGATCTTTTTAGAAAGGGTTTTGCAGCAAAATCTAGCATAGGGCCAAGAGAATTTTTAAGTCTGGTGAGCAATGCAGAATTAATATGCACAGACTCGTACCATGGCATCCTCTTTTCAATCAATTATAATAAGCCTTTTCTTGCATTTAAGCGCTTTTCAGACGAGGATCCAGTTAGCCAAAATTCTCGGGTCAATTATATTTTGGGAAAATATGGGCTATGGGATAGGCTGGTAATAGATAAAGATGAGCTTTGCTATAACAAAAGAATCGACTACAGTAAGGTAAATAAACTCCTCAAAGTAGAAAGAGAGCATTCTAAGACCTTTTTGGAAAGCAGCTTGGCAGGGATAGGTGATCGTTTTGATAACTTATAAGAAACACGAGTGCTGCGGTTGTTTTGCATGTTTGAATGTATGTCCTTCAGGCAGTATCGAAATGGTGTGCGATTCCGAGGGATTCCCATATCCTGTAGTTGACGCTACGTGTACAAGGTGTGGTAAATGTGTGATAGTTTGCCAACGCAGGAAGAAGTATGCGCCGATGGCTGTATACTCCGACTTTTTCGCTTGTTTGAACAAGGATAGCTCCGTAAGATATAAAAGCTCTTCAGGAGGCGTATTCTCGTTATTAGCTGAAGTATGCTTAAAAATGGAAGGCGCAGTTTTTGGTGTGGAATTAGATTCAGGTTATCAAGCTGTACATACATGCGTTACTGAGGTAGCTGGTTTAGAGCAAATCCGAAGATCTAAATATGTCCAAAGCAATATAGGTCTTGCTTTTAGAGATGCACGAAACAGGCTTGCTTCAGGCCAGCGAGTGCTATTTTGCGGAACACCTTGTCAGATAGCTGGGTTGAAGGGCTATCTTGGTTGCGATTATGAGAATCTTTTAGCAGTTGATTTTATTTGCAGAGGAGTGCCAAGCCCAAGTGTATTTAAAGCTTACATCGCGCAAATGTCAAAGATGCTCGGCTATAGGATCAAGGCAGTCAATTTCCGCGATAAAATTACTGGGTGGAAGGGATTTTCTATGGTCTTGTATGCGGATGACTTCCAGTATAATGCCGGGAATTGTGATAAGAATCCCTTTATGAAAGCTTTTCTCAGAGACCTTACTTTGCGACCGTCTTGCTATAAATGTAAATTTAAAGGCATTGCAAGTAGTAGCGATATAACGCTAGCAGATTACTGGAATGTGCATACTAAATTTCCTGACTTAGATGATGATAACGGAATTTCTTTGGTTGCGGTTAATTCGCCTAAAGGAAAAAACATCTTCACTGCCTTGAGTAACAATATGGAGTTTTACCCGACCAACCATAGGCACGCCCGGAAGACCAACCCCTCTTTATATAAATATGCTAAACCTCATCGCAATCGTGCCTATTTTTTTCATGCTTTTTCAGAGAAACCTAATACAATTGTTTCACTGTTGGAACAATATGCAACAACTCCTTTTGGTGCTAAGTTAAAATGGTTAGCTTTTAGTATACTTGCAAAAATATATAGGATTGTATTCCCGAAAAAAATAAGTTGAGAGGAATTGGAATATGGGGTCTGGGAAACAAGCGTAGTGTGACAAGGGACGGGGTCATTTCGGATTTGTGACAAAGAAGAACGGGGCTCCCGATTGCGAGCTGTGAATGGGGACGATTTCATTTGGATTTCATTGTAGGGAATATAACAGCGGTTGTTTCAAGCATAGCAGCGGCAGTAGCTGCTATATTTACATGCCGCATAGCTTATAGCAATGAAAAGCAGCGCAAACAAAAAATGGCGCCTGTTCTTTGTTTATACAGGGCAGAGGCAGTACTTGGGTGCGCTGGAGGAGAATGTGATGATTTTGGAAGGCTGATAGAATATGAAAGACGCCTTGATTTTTGTTCTTTTCCTACTATCCTCTTTTTTAAGAACTTGGGCAATGGCCCGGCCAGTTTAATGGAAGTTGAACTTAATACATATGCTATAGAAGGTCGTATTGGTGTACCTATTACTATCCCTCCGGGTGCTACAGGAGAAGTTAAGGTGTGGCTGCCTAAACAGAAAGTTTTTTATGAGGTTGAGATTAACCTATACTACTGGGATATTGAAAATAAAGCTTACTGTACTACATCGAGAATACTGCTTAAACATCAGAGAACAAAAGAACCTGATACAGGTGAAATAGGTGTGCTCCTTGATTGGCAAATGAAAAGCGAGAAATATGGCTTAACTAAAAAGAACAAACCACAAGAAATAAAGCACTGGCAAAAAGCGGAGGAACAGGGAAGTAGCGATGCTGGAGTTGGGTTAACTTCGTAGTCATCGCTAATTGATTGTAATTTTCAGTATGAAATGTGTCAAGTACCCCGTCCCCATGACACATTTTTACAGGGCAATCGCATAAAAGAAAATTAAAAAACTGAAAAGCCAACGATATCAAGTAAAACTATGTATAGGGAATTGCAGAATGAATGCAATTCCCTATCGTTTTTTCCTTAAATGTATAGTATAATAC
>Ga0208491_10083_pt1 | contig 30690 bp, 26 predicted proteins | sample SubbioCSW11_NovA_FD_184819 | JGI IMG/M metagenome (GOLD analysis project Ga0208491, IMG submission 184819) | Serpentinite rock and fluid subsurface biosphere microbial communities from McLaughlin Reserve, California, USA - CR11_CSW11_NovA (SPAdes) | ecosystem: Environmental > Terrestrial > Deep...
CCGCCCCAAGCTGGCGAGCGCCCCCTCGGGGGGCAGCGCAGCGCCGCTAGGCGCAAGCGTGGGGGTCCGTCCCTCGCCAGCGCCGGGCCGCCCCAAGCTGGCGAGCGCCCCCTCGGGGGGCAGCGCAGCGCCGCTAGGCGCAAGCGTGGGGGCCCGTCCCTCGCCAGCGCCGGGCCGCCCCAAGCTGGCGAGCGCCCCCTCGGGGGGCAGCGCAGGCGCGCCAGCGACTAGCGTGGGGGCCCATTCCCTCACTAGGCCCACGAAGGCGCAGACGGCGCCCACCCGCGTGTCGGCGGCGTGCAAGGCGGCCACTTCGGTGCTCAGGTCGAAATCCTCGGTCTGGATGCGCACCCGGGGCTGTGCGGTGGTGGGCTGCGGCTCCACCCTCAGCCCCCCGTCACAGGTGGGAAAAAAGCCACTTCGTCGCCGTCTTTGAGCGCGGCCGATTCCGGCACCATCGCCTGGTTGAGCGCCGCGCGCACCGCGCGCCCGCGCGCCAGCGCCTCGGCGTGGGCACCACCGCGCGCGATCAGCTCGTCGCGCAAATCAGCCACCGTGGCCGCGGCGGTGCACAACGGCAGCTCTGTGGTGCCCAGCGCTTCGCGCAGGGCGGCAAAAAACCGGATCTGGATGGTGTTCATGGCTGGTTTGGGCGCGCCCACTGCGCCGGGCAAAGCGGCGATCGAACCATTGTAGCGGTGCAGTTTGCGCGCCAGTCAGGCTCGCAAGGCCATGCGCCGCAACAGCCTAGCAGCAGGAGCGCTTCAAATTTGCGCCGCGAAAAAACTGAACTACACTGGAGCCGTGAGCCTCACCGACGCCGATCTCCACCTGCTGCGCACCCTGCTGCAAACGCAGCGCCTAGCCGCGCTGGCCACCTTGCACCGGGGCGAGCCCGCGGTGTCGATGGTGCCCGTTGCGCTGCTGCCCGAGTGCGGCAGCACGGTGCTGCACGTAAGCCGGCTGGCCACCCACACCAAAGACATGCTCGAGCAACCCGCCGTGGCGCTGCTGTTCGTGGCCGATGCAACTCTGCCAAGCGGCGGCGAAACGCCGGACGCCCACAACCCACTGGCCCGGCCGCGCCTGAGCCTCAAGGGCCGCGCCCTGCCCTGCCCGCCCGATGCGCCGCGCTACGCCGCCGCCCGCGCCGCCTACCTCGAGCGGCTGCCCGAGGCGCGCGAGCTGTTCGAGTTTCCAGACTTTGCACTGTTTTTAATCGAGCCGGTGTCGGCGCGCTTTGTGGCTGGCTTTGGCCGCGCCCACTCGCTCACCGTCGAACGTTGGCGCGCCGCGCTGGCGGGATAGCGCCCCGCTGATCAAAACAAAGCTCAGCCCAGCAAGCGCTGGCGCGCCTGCGCGTACTCGCGCTTGAGCTGTGCCACCCGCTCGGCCGCAGGCAGCACGCGGTCGATCGCGCCAATGCCTTGGCCGCAGCCCCAGATGTCTTTCCAGGCCTTGGCGGCGGCAGCGCCGAAGTTCATCGCGCTCGGGTCGCTCTCGGGCAGGTGCTCCGGGTCGAGCCCCGCGGCCACGATCGAGGCCTTGAGGTAGTTGCCGTGCACGCCGGTGAACAGGTTGCTGTAAACGATGTCGTCCGAGTTGCTGTCAACCACGCACTGCTTGTATTCGGCGCTGGCGCGCGCTTCGTCGGTGGCGATAAAGGCCGAGCCGATGTAGGCAAAATCGGCCCCCATGGCTTGCGCCGCCAGCACCGCGCTGCCGCTGGCGATGGCGCCCGAGAGCGCCAGCGGGCCGTCGAACCACTGGCGGATTTCTTGCACCAGCGCAAACGGGCTTTTCACGCCCGCGTGCCCACCGGCCCCGGCGGCCACCGCCACCAGCCCGTCGGCACCCTTTTCGATCGCCTTGTGCGCAAAAGCGTTGTTGATGATGTCGTGCAGCACCACGCCGCCCCAGCTGTGCACGGCCTGGTTGAGGTCGGCGCGCGCGCCCAAACTGGTGATGACGATCGGCACCCGGTACTTGGCGCACAGCGCCAGATCGGCCTCGAGCCGGTCGTTGCTCTTGTGCACGATCTGGTTGATGGCAAAGGGGGCCGCCGGTTGCTCGGGGTGCGCGCGGTCGTGCGCCGCCAGCGCCTCGGTGATTTCGGCCAGCCATTCGTCGAGCTGCGACGCCGGGCGTGCGTTGAGCGCCGGCATGGAACCGACGATGCCGGCGCAGCACTGCGCGATCACCAGCTTGGGGTTGCTGATGATGAACAGCGGCGCACCGATGACCGGGAACGGCACGCGCTGCAAGGCACCCGGCAACGGCGATCGGGGCGTGGGGGCGGGGTGGGAGGCAGAGTTGGACATGTAATGGGGCTCGTCAATCGTATCTGGTCGGTCGTCAATCAAAACGCGTCGGGGCTGATCTCGGTTACGGCGGCGTGGCCGGCGACGATGCTGTCGCGCTGGCTGCCGGCGCGGCTGAGCAGGTGGTCGGCGTAAAAGCGCGCGGTGAGGATCTTGGTGCGCATGAATTCGGCCTCGCTCCCCGCAGCCAGCTCGCGCTCGGCCACCAGCAGCGCACGCGCCAGCTGCCAGCCCGCCACTAGGTTGCCGCCCAGCAGCAGATAGGGCACGCTGCCGGCAAAAACCGCGTTCGGGTTCGCCTTGGCGTGTTCGAGCACAAAGGCCACCGCGTCCAGAAACGCCAGCCGCGCCGCTTGCAGCTGCTCTCGCACCGCCAGCGCGTGGGCGCTGCCGCTGGCTTGCAGCTCGGCCTCGGTGGCCTCGATCTGCGCCGCCACGGCGCGCGCCGTGCGGCCGCCATCGCGCAGCGTTTTGCGGCCCACGAAGTCGTTGGCTTGGATCGCCGTCGTGCCCTCGTAGATGGTGAGGATGCGCGCGTCGCGGTAGTACTGGGCGGCGCCGGTTTCTTCGACGAAGCCCATGCCGCCGTGCACCTGCACGCCCAGCGAGGCCACTTCGATGCTCATTTCGGTGCTGTAGCCCTTGACCAGCGGCACCAAAAACTCATAAAAGCTCGCGTTCTGCGCGCGCGCGGCCTCATCGGGGTGGTGGTGCGCGCCGTCGTAGGCGGCTGCGGCCACGCTGGCCATGGCGCGGCAGCCCTCGGTGTAGGCGCGCATGGTGAGCAGCATGCGCTTCACGTCGGGGTGCACGATGATGGGCGCGGCTTGGGCCGAACTGCCATCCACCGGGCGGCTTTGCAGGCGCTCGCGCGCAAACGCCACCGCCTTTTGGTAAGCGCGTTCGGCCACCGCAATGCCTTGCAGCCCCACGGCAAAACGGGCCGCGTTCATCATGATGAACATGTACTCGAGCCCGCGGTTGGCTTGGCCCACCAGATAGCCCTCGGCGCCGCCGTGGTCGCCAAATTGCAACACCGCCGTCGGGCTGGCCTTGATGCCCAGCTTGTGCTCGATGCTGACGCAGCGCACGTCATTGCGTGCCCCGGGCTGGCCCTCGGCGTCGAGCACAAATTTGGGCACGATGAACAGGCTGATGCCCTTCACACCCTCGGGCGCGCCGGGGATGCGCGCCAGCACCAGGTGCACGATGTTGGGCGTGTAGTCGTGCTCGCCGTAGGTGATATAAATCTTGGTGCCAAACACCTTGTAGCTGCCGTCGGCCTGCGGCTCGGCGCGGCTGCGCACCAGCGCCAAGTCCGAACCCGCCTGCGGCTCGGTCAGGCACATGGTGCCGGTCCATTCGCCGGCAATCATGGGCGGCAAAAAAAGCTGCTTTTGCTGCTCGGTGCCTGCCGTCAGCAGGGCCTCGATGGCGCCGTCGGTGAGCAGCGGGCACAGGGCAAAGCTCAGGTTGGCGGAATTGAACATCTCCACGCACGCCGCCCCAATGCTTTTGGGCAAGCCCTGGCCGCCAAACTGCACCGGGTGCTGCAAACCCTGCCAGCCGCCCTCGGCAAACTGGTGAAAGGCCTGCTTGAAGCCGGGCGTGGTGCTGACCTTGCCATCGTGGTACGACGACGGGTACTTGTCGCCCTCCCAGTTCAGGGGCGCGATCACCTCTTGGTTCAGGCGCGCGCATTCTTCCAGCACCGCCTGCGCCGTCTCCAGCCCAGCGTCTTCAAAACCGGGCAGGCGCGCCACCTGCTCGAGCCCGGCGAGGTGCTGCAGATTGAACATCAGGTCTTTGACGGGGGCCACGTAGCTCATTTTTTAGTCTCCGTTTAACGAGGGTTGCGCGCCGTTGGCGCCACTTTGAAGGCAGATGCAAAAAAGGCATCGAAACCGATGCCCTTGGGTGTGGGCGCTTACAGCGCCTTGACCAGCTCCGGCAGCGCCTGGAACAAATCGGCCTCGAGCGCGTAGTCGGCCACGGCAAAGATCGGGGCTTCCGGGTCTTTGTTGATGGCCACGATCACCTTCGAGTCTTTCATGCCCGCCAAATGCTGGATCGCGCCCGAAATGCCGACCGCGATGTAGAGCTGCGGCGCCACGATCTTGCCCGTTTGACCGACCTGCAAATCGTTGGGCGCGTAACCGGCATCGACGGCGGCGCGGCTGGCGCCGATGGCGGCGCCGAGCTTGTCGGCCAGCGGCGTGAGCAGGGCATTGAACTGCTCGGCGCTGCCCAGCGCCCGGCCACCGCTGACGATCACCTTGGCCGCCGACAGTTCGGGGCGGTCGTTTTGCGCCAGTTCGCTGCCCACAAAGGCGCTCAACCCGCTGTCGGCCACGGCCGCCACCGCCTCGATCGCGGCGCTGCCACCGGTGGCGGGGGCGGCGTCAAAGCCGGTGCCGCGCACCGTGAGCACTTTCACGGCGTCGGTGCTTTGCACCGTGGCCACGGCGTTGCCGGCGTAGATCGGGCGCTCGAAGGTGTCGGGGGCCAGCACCTTGGTGATTTCGCTCACCTGCGCCACATCGAGCAAAGCGGCCACGCGCGGGGCCACGTTTTTGCCGCTGGCGGTGGCGGCAAACACGATGTGGCTGTAGCCAGCGGCCAGCGCCAGCACTTGGGCCGCCACATTTTCGGCCAAGCCGTGCGCCAGCGCAGGGCCGTCGGCGTGCAGCACCTTGGCCACACCGGCAATCTGGGCGGCCGCTTGGGCGGCGGCGGCGGCGTGGTGGCCGGCGACCAATACGTGTACTTCGGGGCAGCAGGCGGCAGCGGCGCTGACGGCGTTGCGCGTGGCGCCCTTGAGCGTGGCGTGGTCGTGTTCGGCAATGACGAGTGCGGTCATGGGGTCGGTCTCCTGTTTAGATCACTTTGGCTTCGTTGCGCAGCTTGTCCACCAATTCGGCCACACTGCCGACCTTGATGCCGGCCTTGCGCGCCGCCGGCTCGGCCACCTTCAGGGTTTTGAGGCGCGGCGCGGTATCGACACCCAGATCGGCCGGCGACAGGGTTTCGAGCGGCTTTTTCTTGGCCTTCATGATGTTGGGCAGCGTCACGTAGCGCGGCTCGTTCAGGCGCAGATCGGTGCTCACCAGCGCCGGCAGGCTCAGGCTCAGGGTCTCGAGCCCGCCATCGACCTCGCGCGTCACGCGCGCCCGGCCATCCACCACTTCAAGCTTGGAGGCAAAAGTGGCTTGGGGCAACTTGGCCAGCGCCGCCAGCATCTGGCCGGTCTGGTTGGCGTCGTCGTCGATCGCCTGCTTGCCCAAGATCACCAAGCCCGGCTGCTCGCGTGCCACCAACGCCGCCAGCAGCTTGGCCACCGCCAGCGGTTGCAGCTCGTCATCGGTCTGCACCAAAATGGCCCGATCGGCCCCGATCGCCATGGCTGTGCGCAGCGTTTCGGTGCACTGCGCCACACCGCAGGAAACCGCCACCACCTCGGTGGCCACGCCTTTTTCTTTCAGGCGCACCGCTTCCTCGATGGCGATCTCATCGAAAGGGTTCATGCTCATCTTGACGTTGGCGATATCGACGCCGCTGCCGTCGGCCTTGACGCGCACCTTGACGTTGTAGTCCACCACGCGCTTGACCGGGACCAGAATTTTCATGCCTTGCTCCTGTGTGATTGAGTGTGAAACTGCGCGCCCACAAGCGCTTGACGTTTACGTAAACGCCAACATTGTACGCACGCCGAAAAATCGAACGACCGTTCTTTTTTTCGCCATTATAGTCGGGCTGACGGCTGAAATGTCAAGGCTGGAGTGTCAAGCCACAACCCGCCAAAGGGATGCGTAGCGGGAGGCACGCCACGCCCAATGGAACCAGCGCCCGCTCCCGAGCATCTGGTGGCGAACGCTCGCTATGCGGCAAACGGCCTATACGCGACCCGGTCGCCGTGAGCGATGGTCTGGTTGGGCGCTTTGTCCACCAAGCCGTCAGCCCAGGCGATGGAGCTGAGCACGCCTGAACCTTGGTTGGGATAGAGCTCGAGCCCGCCGTGGGCGTTGCGGCGCACGCGCAAAAACTCGCGCCGCCGCTCTGGCTTGGGCCAATCAAAATGCGCAGGCAACTCGATCGGCTCGGGCAGACCGTTGGCCGCTGGGCCTTGCACCCCCTGCAAGCGGCGCACGAAGGGCTGCACCAGCAGCATGAACGTGACGTAACTGGCCACCGGGTTGCCGGGTAGGCCGATGTAGTGGCAGCGCTGGCCTGCGCCTGAATTTGCGCCTGCACCCTCCCCATCGCGCTCCAGCCAGCCGTGGGCAAAAGGTTTGCCAGGCTTGATGGCGATCTGCCACAGGTGCAGGCCGCCCAGCGCCTGCACGGCGGCTTTGAGGTGGTCGGCTTCACCCACCGACACACCGCCGGTGCTCAGCACCAGATCGTGGTTTGCTGCCGCTGCGCGCAGCGCCGCCACGGTGGCGTCGAGCCGATCCGGCACCGGCGCGCACACGCTCACGCTGCAACCCAGGCGCTGCAACAGAGCGCGCAAAAAATAGCGGTTGCTGTTGTAGATCGCACCCAGCGGCAGCTGCTCCGGGGGCACGCTGCCGGGTTCGGCCAGTTCGTCGCCGCTGCTCAGCAGCGCCACGCGCAGGCGCCGGTGCAGCGGCAGCTGCGCCGCCCCAAGGCTGGCGGCCAGCCCGAGTTCGGCCGGGCCCAGCAGGGTGCCGGCGGGCAGCACGGTCTGGCCGCGGCCCAGGTCTTCGCCCCGGCGGCGGATGTGCTGCCCGAGCTGCGCCGGCTTGCGCAAGCGCAGCTGCGGCTGGCCGCTGGCATCGGTGCTGGCCTCGGCCTCTTCTTGCGCCAGCACCGCGTCGGCCCCGGCGGGAATGGGGGCGCCAGTGAAAATGCGCGCCACCGTGCCGGGCTGCAAGGCGGGCGCCGACCCTGCCGCAGCGCCTTGGGCACCCGAGGCACCCACAGGCCCGGCGGCGATGCGCTGGCTCACCGGCAGGGCAGCCCCGGCCGCGTGAGACGCAGCGGCTTCGGCGGCGCGCACCGCGTAGCCGTCCATGGCGCTGTTGTCAAAACCGGGCACATCAAAGGCGGCTTGCAGCGCCTGCGCCAGCACGCGGCCGTCGGCTTCGTCGAGCGGCACGGGCTCGATCTCGCGCAGCGGCTGCGCCGTCGCCAGCAGGGCCGCCAGCGCGTCGTCGAGCGCCAGCAGGCCGGGGCGAGCTGGGGTTGGGTCAGCAGCGGGGTGGTTCATGCGGGTGGGTGCGGGTCTGGGGCGCGGGTCTAGGGTGCGTGTCTGGGGTGTGCTCAGGCGGCGCATTGCTCGGCAATGTAGGCTTTTACGCGCTGCACATCGGCCGGGAGCAGCCGCACCCGCTTGGGCAGCTTTTCGATGCCTTCGAGCGCCGCGGGCCGCTCGGGCTCGCGCCCCAGCGCTTCCACCAAGATGGCGGCAAACTTCACCGGCAGCGCGGTTTCCAGCACCACCATCGGCGTGCCGGGCTGCTGGTGCTGGCGCGCCACTTTCACGGCGTCGGCGGTGTGCGGGTCCAGCATCTGGCCGCTGTGTTGCCACGCGGCGCGGATGGTGGCGAGGCGCTCGGCGTGGCTGCTGCACCCGCTCACGAAGCCGTAGCGGCTGCGGATCTGGGCAAAAGCCGGGTCGGCACTCAGGTCGAAGGCGCCGCTGCGCGCCAGTTCGGCGCCAAACAGGGCTTGGGTGCGCTGCGCGTCGCGCCCGAGCAGATCGAACACGAAGCGCTCGAAGTTGCTGGCCTTGGAGATGTCCATCGAGGGGCTGGAGGTCTCGAAGGTCTGGGCGCTGGGGCGCACGCGGTAGCGGCCGGTGCGAAAAAACTCGTCGAGCACATCGTTTTCGTTGGTCGCCACCACCAGTTGCGCGAGCGGCAGGCCCATCATGCGCGCCACGTGGCCGGCGCAGACGTTGCCAAAGTTGCCGCTGGGCACGGCAAAGCCTATGCGTTCGCTGTCGGAGCGGGTGAGGGCAAAATAGCCGGCAAAGTAATACACCACCTGCGCCAGCAGGCGCGCCCAGTTGATCGAGTTGACGCTGCCGATCTGGTAGCGGCGCTTGAATTCGAGGTCGGCGCTGACCGCCTTGACGATGTCTTGGCAGTCGTCGAACACGCCCTCGATCGCCAGGTTGTGGATGTTCGGGTCTTGCAGGCTGTACATCTGCGCCTGCTGGAAGGCGCTCATGCGCCCGTGCGGCGAGAGCATGAACACGCGCACCCCGCGCTTGCCGCGCAGCGCGTATTCGGCGGCGCTGCCGGTGTCGCCGCTGGTGGCGCCCAAGATGTTGAGCTGCGCCCCACGGCGTGCCAGTTCGTACTCGAACAGGTTGCCCAGCAGCTGCATCGCCATGTCTTTGAAGGCCAGCGTGGGGCCGTTGGACAACTCCTGAATCCACAGGCCCTCGTCGAGCCGGCGCAGCGGCGTGATGGCGGCGCTGCCAAAGGCTGCGGCGGTGTAGGTTTGGGCGCACAGGGCGCGAAGGTCGGCGCTCGGGATGTCGTCGATGTAGAGCGACAACACCTCGAAGGCCAGCGCCGCATAACCCTGCTCGGCCCAGACGCTGCGCCAGCGCGCCAGCGTGGCGGCATCGACCTGCGGGTAGTGCTCGGGCAGGTACAGGCCGCCGTCGGGGGCCAGCCCTTCGAGCAAGATGTCGCAAAAGCGCAGCCGCTCCGGGTGGCCGCGGGTGGAGAGGTAGCGCATCAGGCCAGCTCCTCTTTGCGGATGCGCACGATCGGCTCCAGCACGGTGGGCAGGGCCTGCATCTGCGCCAGCGCGGCGTCCATCGCGCCCTCGCGGGTTTGGTGCGTGAGGATGATGAGCTCGGTCTGCGCCGCGCCCTGCTCGGCCTCGCGCTGCAGCACGGCGTCGATGCTGATCTGGGCTGCGGCCAATATACCGGTGACTTGCGCCAGCACCCCGGCCTGATCGGCCACGCACAGGCGCAGGTAGTAGCTGGTCTGCACCGCGCTCATGGGCACAATCGGCAGCTCGCTCAGCGCGTCGGGCTGGAACGCCAAGTGCGGCACCCGGTTTTGCGGGTCGGCGGTGTGCAGCCGGGTCACATCGACCAGATCAGCGATCACGGCGCTGGCGGTGGGCTCGCTGCCCGCGCCCTTGCCGTAGTAGAGCGTGGTGCCCACGGCGTCGCCCTGCACCATGACGGCATTCATCGCCCCTTCCACATTGGCCAGCAGGCGCTTGGCCGGCACCAGGCACGGGTGCACTCGCAGCTCGATGCCGCTGGCCTGGCGCTTGGCGATGCCCAGCAGCTTGATGCGGTAGCCCAGTTGCTCGGCGTATTTGAAATCGGTCGCTGCCAGCCGGGTGATGCCCTCGACGTGGGCGCGCTCGAACTGCACCGGGATGCCAAAGGCGATCGCGCTCAGGATGGTGGCCTTGTGGGCCGCGTCGATGCCTTCGATGTCGTTGCGCGGGTCGGCCTCGGCGTAGCCCAGCTGCTGCGCCTGCGCCAGCGCGGTGCCAAAGTCCAGCCCCTTGTCGCGCATTTCGCTCAAGATGAAGTTGGTGGTGCCGTTGATGATGCCCGCCACCCACTGGATGCGGTTGGCCGTCAGGCCCTCGCGCAGCGCCTTGATGATCGGGATGCCGCCGGCCACCGCGGCCTCGAAGGCCACCATCACGCCGCGCTGCTGCGCCGCTTGGAAAATCTCGGTGCCGTGCACCGCCAGCAGCGCCTTGTTGGCCGTGACCACGTGCTTGCCGGCGGCGATGGCCTCGAGCACCAGCGTGCGCGCCACCCCGATGCCACCGATGAGCTCGACCACGATGTCGATCTCGGGCCGCGCGATCACCGCGCGCGCATCGGCCAGCACCGGCACCGCGTCGCCGACGATGGCGCGCGCGCGCTCGAGGTCGAGGTCGGCCACGGCCGCGATGGCGATGCCGCGCCCGGCACGGCGCTGGATTTCGGTCTGGTTGCGGCGCAACACGTCGTACACGCCACTGCCCACGGTGCCGATGCCGAGCAGGCCTACTTGTATGGGTTTCATCGCCAAGGGTGCTTTCTGCAAAAAAAGGGGATGGGAATGCCGCAGCGCTGGCGTTTTCAGGTGCCGTGGCGCTTGCGCAACTGCGCCAAAAAGCGCGCAATGCGCCCGATGGCTTCGCTCAGGTCGTCGGCGTGCGGCAAGAAAACCAAGCGGAAGTGATCCGGTTGCGGCCAGTTAAAGCCCGTTCCCTGCACGATCAGCACTTTTTCTTCGGCCAACAGGTCGTAGGCAAACTGCTGGTCGTCGGCGATCGGGTACACCTTGGGGTCGAGGCGCGGGAACATGTACAGCGCCGCCTTGGGCTTGACCACGCTCACGCCCGGAATCTGGCTCATGAGCTCATAGGCCAGATCGCGCTGGCGGCACAGGCGCCCGCCCGGGGCAACCAGGTCTTTGATGCTCTGGTAGCCGCCGAGCGCGGTCTGGATCGCCATCTGGCCCGGCGTGTTGGCGCACAGGCGCATCGAGGCCAGCATGTTCAGGCCCTCGATGTAGTCGCGCGCGCGCCGTTTGTCGCCCGAGACCACCATCCAGCCGGCGCGGTAGCCACAGGAGCGGTAGTTTTTGCTCAGGCCGTTGAAGGTCAGCACCAGCACCTCGTCGGCCAGCGCCGCCACGCTGGTGTGGGTGGCGCCGTCGTACAGGGTTTTGTCGTAAATCTCGTCGGCAAAAATCACCAAGCCGTGCTGGCGCGCGATCTCGACGATTTCGCGCAGCAGGTCGTCGGGGTAGAGCGCGCCGGTGGGGTTGTTGGGGTTGATGACGACGATGCCCTTGGTCTGCGGCGTGATCTTGCGCCGGATGTCGTCGAGGTCCGGCAGCCAGCCGCTGCCTTCGTCGCACAAATAGTGCACCGGCGTGCCCCCGGCCAGCGCCACGCTGGCGGTGTAGAGCGGGTAGTCGGGGGCCGGGATCAGCACCTCGTCGCCGCTGTTGAGCAGGGCGTTGAGGCTCATGCTGATCAGTTCGCTGGCGCCGTTGCCCAGGTACACGTCATCGACCGTGACTCCGGCCACGCCTTTTTCTTGGGTGTAGTGCACCACCGCCTTGCGCGGCGCAAACAGGCCCTTGCTGTCGGTGTAGCCGGCGGCCGTGGGGGTGGGCAGGTTGCGGATCATGTCTTGCACGATCTCGTCGGGCGGCTGCAAGCCAAAGGCGGCGATGTTGCCGATGTTGAGCTTGATGATCTTGTGGCCTTCCTCCTCCATGGCGCGCGCTTTGTCGAGCACGGGGCCGCGGATGTCGTAGCAGACGTTGGCCAGTTTGGCTGATTTGAGCAGCGGCGGTGTGGACATGGCAGGTGGGCTTGGGCGAGCAGGAAGAGCGAAACCTATAATTTCACCACACTTTAACCGCCCCAGCCCAAACCCGCCGCCATGAAACTGCAACCCGACCGCATCGAAAGCACCACCGTGCGCGCCCACGGGCCAGGCTGGTTGCAGATCGGCGACACCACCTACCGCCACAGCCTGTTGCTGTGCGCCGACGGCCGCATCCAGCCTTGGGACTGCACTCGCCACGCCGACATCGCGCTGCCGCACTTTGCCCTGCTGGCCGCTTGGCAGCCCGAGCTGCTGCTGCTGGGCAGCGGTGCGCGGCTGCGCTTCGTCGCCCCAGCGCTGCTGCGCCCCTTGATCGACGCCGGCATCGGCGTCGAGACCATGGACACCCTAGCCGCCGCGCGCACTTACAACATTCTGGCCGGCGAAGGGCGCCGGGTCGCGGCAGCGCTGCTGCTCGAGCAGCCCTGAAGCGCTGACGCCTTGACCCGCCAACCGAACCGGCTCGACGCCAGCACTTTGGGCAAGATCGTCTTTGCCCGCTTCCTCGAACAACCCTTGGCGACACTGGAGCGCCAAGTGGCGACACTGGAGGCGTCGCCCGCTTACGCCGATCTGTGCTCGACCCTCGAGTGCGGCATCTTGCCCGGTGCCCGCCTGACTGAGCAACCCAGGTCGGGCTCGGTCTTGGCGCTGGGCGAAGTCTGCCTCGACTCGCCCACGCCGGCGCTGCTCTACCAGCGCGCCAGCTTCGTGCGCGAATACCGCTTCGACTCCTCGGCCCTAGAGGCGCACCTGCGCTCTCGGGCTCCGGCCGGCGCGCTCTCGAGCGCCATCCACCGGATGAAGCTGATCAACAGCCGCAACCGGCTGACGCACGCCTTGGTACACGAACTGGTGGCGCTCCAGAGCCGCTTTCTCTACACCCGCGATCCACTCGACCTGATCCCCATGACCCAGGCCGAACTGGCGCAGCGACTGAACCGGCGCGCCAACCTGAGCCTGCGCGCCGATGCCGGGCGGCTTTCGCGGCTGCTCAAACACCTGAGCCTGCGCAACGCCGACGGCGTGTTGCTGCCCCTGAGTACCCTGCTGGCGCGCTCGCGCCAAGTCCACGGGCATTGGATCGACCATCTGCTCAAGCAGGAAAAGCAGTGGTTGCTCAACGGGCAGATCCGCGCCCCGCTGCCGGATCAGGCCCTCGCCGAGCACTTGGCTGCGCACCACGGCATCCGCCTCGGCCGGCGCACGGTAGCCACGATCCGGCAGCAGCTCGCCATCCCCGATTGGCGTGAGCGCAAGCTGCGCAAAAGCTACTTGGCGGTAACCGAGGGGTTTTCGCCCCTCTTGCTGCTGTCGCGCCAGGCGCTGAGCGCGCTCATACCGGCCCAGCCCGGCGTCTATGAAATCCGGGCCAGCAGCGAGACCTCGCTCAGCGGCGGCCCGGCCCTCACGCTGCCCTCCACGGTGCTCTACATCGGCTCCTCGGGCAATCTGCGCAAGCGCCTGTGGAACCATCAGCGCGGCAACACCGGCAACCCTGAGCTGCTGCGCTATTTGGCAGAATTTCCGGTTCGGGTACGATTTCGTGTCGTAGGTAGCGATTGGCGCGCCCTAGAACGCGAACTCTACCGTGTACACTGCGAGACTTTTGGTGCCCCACCACCGTGCAACCGCATGAGTCCATGATCGATTCTGGTTCTGAAGCTGGCGTTATCACCACCGGGAGAGAAAATTGCGCAAGCAAGCAAGCAAGCAAGCAAGCAAGCAAGCAACTTCATTGCACCGGAGTGGGTGGCGATGAAGGCCGGAAAAATGCGCCCCTTGGCCGACGCCGCTGAGGCGATGATGGCGCTGCTCGGCCTCGACGGCGCCGCACTGGAGCAGCGCACCGCCTTTCTGGCGTTCGGTGACGACGACGCAGCCCGGCTGCGGCGCTTGCACGCCCTGCTGGCCGACACCGACACAGCGTTCGTCGAGCATTTTTACAGCCACCTGCTGCGCTTCGAACCCACCCGCCGCCTGCTTCCGGAGCAGGCCACCCTAGAACGACTCAAGCGCACCCAGACCCGTTACTTCCAAACCCTGACCGCTGGCGAGTACGGCTTGGATTACGCGCGCGAGCGCCTGCGCGTCGGCATCGCACACCAGCGCATCGGGCTCGAATCGCCTTGGTACCTAGGGGCCTATGCCCAGTACCTGTCGGGTCTGTTGCCGCAGGTCGCACAGCACCTCGAAGACGAGCCCGAGCAGCAGCTGGCCACGCTCCAGTCCCTGCTCAAGGTGGTGCTACTCGACATCAGCTTGGCAGTAGATGCCTACCTGCAAACCGACCGGCAGGCGATGGCGGTCCTGAAGCAATATTCGGAACTGGTGTTTGCCGCCCTGCCCAATGGCCTCGTGGTGCTGACGGCCGATGGCCGCGTGTTGTCCGCCAACCGGGCTTTCCTGCGCCGCTTCGGCTTCGACCAGGCCGACTTGCACGGCCAGCCCCTGCTCGAATGGGTGCACGCCGATGGCTTGGCTGAGCGCCTGGCCCAAGTGCGCCAGAGCCAGCACCCGATCCGTGACCTGGTGCTGACCATGGCTGCTGCCGGCGGTTCGGCGCCGCTGCCGGTGCGGGTGACGATCACTGGCATCCGGCTTGCGGAAGAAGAAGAAGAAGAAGAAGCGCGACTGTTGCTGATCGTCGAGGACATCACCGAGCAGGCACGCCTGCAACAAGCCCTGCGCGACAGCGAAGCCGATTTGTTGCGCGCCCAGCGCGTGGCGCGCATTGGCAGTTGGCGCCTCGATTGCACCGATGGCTCGCTGCACTGGACGCCCGAGGTCTATCGCATGTTTGGAATCGCTCCGGGCACGGCACTCGACTACCCTACCTTCCTGCGATGCGTGCACCCGGACGACCACGAGATGCTTGATGCCACCTGGCAGGCCGCACTCCACGGTGCCACCTACCGGGTCTGTCACCGCATCGTCGTCAACGGCAGCATCCGCTGGGTGGAAGAAAACGCCGAGTTCGAGCGCGCCACCGATGGCACGGTCTTGCGCGCCATCGGCACCGTGCAAGACATCACCGAGCGCAAGGCCGACGCCGAACAGATCGAATACTTGGCCTTCTACGACCCGCTCACTGGCCTAGCCAACCGCGCGCTGTTCACCGATCGGCTCAAACAGGAGCTGGCCGCGGCCGAGCGCAACCACCGGCAACTGGCGCTGCTGTACCTCGATCTGGACCGCTTCAAGGAAATCAACGACAGCCTCGGACACAACGCGGGCGACCGCGTGCTGGTGGAAACCGCCCGCCGTCTGCGTACGGCCTTGCGGCAGGAGGAAACCCTGGCCCGCCTAGGCGGCGACGAATTCGTCGTCATTGCCAGCTACACCCAACAGGGGGCAGACCGCATCGCCGAGCGCATTACAGCCGCCTTGAATGAACCGGTGCAGGTAGATGGCAGCGCCTTCATGCTCAGCGCCAGCATCGGTGTAGCCGTTTATCCAGACGATGGCCGCACCCCCGAGCAACTGCTGCAACACGCCGACATCGCCATGTACCGCGCCAAAGCCGAAGGCAGCGGCTTGCGCTTTTACCGCCCTGAAATGGGGGCCGACCTGACCCGGCGCCTCGAAATCGCCCGGCGCCTCGAGCAAGCCCTCAAATCCAACGGCCTGCACCTGTGTTACCAGCCCCAGGTGCAGTTGTCTTGCTCCAGCCTCATCGGCGCCGAGGCGCTGGTGCGCTGGAACGATCCCCAGTGGGGTCCGGTGGCACCGTCGCTGTTCATCCCGGTGGCCGAAGAACGCGGACTAATCGACACGTTGGGTGAGTGGGTACTGGGCCAGGCGTGCCGCCAAACCCGGCTCTGGCATGCCGACGGGCGTCCGCTCGCTGGTCGGATCGCGGTCAACGTCGCGGCACGCCAGTTTGATGACGACCGTTTCGTCGAGCGCATGATCGCCATCGCTCACGACGCCGGCCTGAGCCCCGCAGCGGTCGAGCTCGAGCTCACCGAAAGCGGCATGATGCGCGACCCGCAGCGCGCCATCGAGGTCACCCGGGCCCTGACGGCAGCCGGTTTCGCGCTGGCCATCGACGACTTCGGCACCGGCTATTCTTCGCTGGCCTACCTCAAGCGCTTCGATGCCCACAAACTGAAGATCGATATGTCTTTCGTGCGCGACATGCTGACCGACCCGAGCGATCACGCCATCGTCAAGACCATCATCGCCATGGGCCACAGCCTCGGTCTCGAGACCTTGGCCGAAGGGGTCGAGCAGGCGGCGCAGGCGCAAGCACTGGCCGCCTTGGGTTGCAACCAAGCCCAAGGCTACCATTTTGGGCGCCCGCTGACCGCCGACGCCTTTGCCCAGACGTGGTTGAGAGGCTGATTTCGCGGTAAAATCGAGAATTGATTTGGGTGCAGCGCGGGGCCGTCTGGTGATGGCGCAGCGCGGGTTGGCCTTTAGGGCAGGTGCCAGATCAGCACATTTTTGCGCAAGGGATACGCTACATGGCCGTCGTCGTCAACAAACCTATACCCGAATTCGAAGCCAGCGCCACGGGCGGGGTCAAGGTCACGCAGCAGTCGCATATGGGGCAAACGCTGGTGCTGTTTTTCTACCCCAAAGACAACACCCCCGGCTGCACCACCGAAGCCATGCAGTTTCGCGACCATTATGCCGACTTCACCCAAGCCGGGGCGCAGGTGTTTGGCGTCTCGCGCGACAACATGAAGTCGCACGACGAGTTCAAGGCCAAGCTCGAGTTGCCGTTCGAACTCATCGCCGACACTGAAGAAAAAATGTGCCACATGTTCGGCGTGGTCAAAAACAAGATCATGTACGGCAAAAAGGTCAAGGGCATCGAGCGCAGCACCTTCCTCATCGGCCCCACCGGCGTGCTGCTGCAAGAGTGGCGCGGCCTCAAGGTGCCCGGCCATGTGGAAGAAGTGCTCAAGGCGGTCAAGCTGCTCAAAAAAGCGGCATAAACTCCGGTTTTCAGACTTTTTCGGTTTGGAGCGGCTTAAGTGCCGCTTGATGGCCGGCCCCATAGCCACCCATCCCCTGCCCTCTCCCCCACCCGCCCGTGCGTGGGCACACGAGTCGTGCATAATGTTCGCATGCCTCTGCCCCCCGCCCCCACCAAGAAGGCCGGCCGTCTGCCCGCCAAAGCTGTCAACCTCGCAGCCGCTTCGCCCTCCCCCTTGAGCCCCGCTCTGGAACCCGATCCAGACCAGCCGCCTGTGGCTGTGGCAGACAAAGCCGCCACCGGCGCGCGGCGCAGGGGTGTGCGCTCGGGTGTGACTCCGCCTGCCACGGTGCCGCCACCCGCAGCCGCCCCGGCACGCAGCGCCGACACCGCAACCCAAGCGCGGCCTGCGCTGGCAAGCCTCTTGTCCGCTCCAGCGACCCAAGAACCCATACCGCGTGACCAGGCCGCGCCCAAGCCAGCGCCCGTGCCAGCGTCTGCTGCAGCCCCGGTCAGCGCCGCTGCCCCCGCCACCCACACCAAACGCAGCCCCGGCACGGCGGCCAAGAACGGCAACGGCAGCCGCGCCCCCAAGGGCCCCACGCGCTTGTTCGTGCTCGACACCAACGTGCTCATGCACGACCCGAGCAGCCTGTTTCGCTTCGAGGAACACGACATCTACCTGCCCATGGTCGTGCTCGAAGAGCTCGACAGCCACAAAAAAGGCATGAGCGATGTGGCGCGCAACGCGCGCCAAGCCAGCCGCATGCTCGACGCGCTGGCGGGCCAAAAGGGGGCTGACATCCGCCAAGGCCTGCCACTGGCGCCCAGCAGCAACCGCGAAGCCAGCGGTTTGTTGCTGTTCCAAACCGAGCTGCTGGCGCACCCGCTGCCCGCCAGCCTGCCGCAGGGCAAGGCCGACAACCAGATTCTGGGCGTGGTGCAGGCGCTCAAGCAGCAGCAGCCCGAGCGCGCGGTGGTGCTGGTGTCCAAAGACATCAACATGCGCGTCAAGGCGCGCGCGCTGGGGCTCGAGGCCGAAGACTACCAAAACGACAAAACGCTGGACGACGGCGAGCTGCTCTACCCCGGCTCGCTGGCGCTGCCGCACGATTTCTGGACGCGCCAGAGCAAAACCCTCGAGAGCTGGCAGCACGGCGGCCAGACCTTCTACCGCATCAGCGGCCCGATCGTTGACAAGCTGGCGATCAACCAGTTCGTCTATTTCGAATCGGCCGGCGAGCCCGCCCTGTATGCGCGCGTCACCGAACTGCGGGCCAAACAAGCCGTGCTGCGCACGCTCAAAGACTACACCCACCTCAAGCATTCGGTGTGGGGCATCACCAGCCGCAACCGCGAGCAAAACTTTGCCCTCAACCTGCTGATGGACCCCGAGATCGACTTCGTCACCCTCGCCGGCACGGCGGGCACCGGCAAGACGCTGATGGCGCTGGCTGCGGGCCTGACGCAGGTGCTCGACGAGCGCCGCTACACCGAGATCATCATGACCCGCGCCACCGTGAGCGTGGGCGAAGACATCGGCTTTTTGCCCGGCACCGAAGAAGAAAAAATGGGCCCCTGGATGGGTGCGCTCGACGACAACCTCGAGTTTTTGGCCAAAGGCGACGGCGGCAACGCCGGCGAATGGGGGCGCGCCGCCACCAACGACCTGATCCGCAGCCGGGTCAAGATCAAGAGCATGAACTTCATGCGCGGGCGCACCTTCATGAACAAGTACGTGATCATCGACGAGGCGCAAAACCTCACGCCCAAGCAGATGAAAACGCTCATCACCCGCGCCGGCCCCGGCACCAAGATCATCTGCATGGGCAACCTGGCGCAGATCGACACCCCCTACCTGACCGAAGGCTCCTCGGGCCTGACCTACGCCGTGGACCGCTTCAAGGGCTGGCCACACGGCGGCCACATCACGCTGGCGCGCGGCGAGCGCTCGCGCTTGGCCGACTTTGCCAGCGAGGTGTTGTAGGCCAAGTCAAACACGGAAGCAACTTTATCCACTTAGGCACCCCATGAACCAGCCCAACACCACCACCCTGGGGGGCCACGCCCTGCCCTCCTACCTCGACCCCGCGCATTTGGGCCCGTGGGGCGACTATTTGCAGCAGATCGACCGGGTGGCGCCCTACTTGGGTTCGCTTGGGCGCTGGATCGAAACCCTCAAGCGGCCCAAGCGCAGCCTGATCGTCGATGTGCCGATCCGCCTCGACGACGGCCGCGTCGCGCACTTCGAGGGCTACCGGGTGCAGCACAACACCTCGCGCGGCCCCGGCAAGGGCGGGGTGCGTTTTCACCAAGACGTGACGCTGGCCGAAGTGATGGCGCTGGCGGCTTGGATGTCGATCAAGAACGCCGCCGTCAACGTGCCCTACGGCGGGGCCAAGGGCGGCATCCGGGTCGATCCCAGAACGCTCTCGCTGGCCGAACTCGAGCGCGTCACGCGCCGCTACACGAGCGAGATCGGGCTCATCATCGGCCCGAGCAAAGACATTCCGGCCCCCGACGTCAACACCAACGAGCGCGTCATGGCTTGGATGATGGACACCTACTCGATGAACATCGGCGAGACCGCCACCGGCGTCGTCACCGGCAAGCCGATCGACCTCGGCGGCTCGCTCGGGCGCCGCGAGGCCACCGGGCGTGGGGTGGCGATCATCGGCACCGAAGCGGCGCAGCGCATCGGGCTCGAGCTGCAAGGCGCGCGCGTGGCGCTGCAAGGTTTTGGCAACGTGGGCAGCGTCTCGGCCAAGCTGCTGGCGCAAGCCGGGGCGCGCATCGTGGCGGTGCAAGACCACGGCGGCACGCTGTACTGCGGTGGCGGGCTCGATCCGGTGGCGCTGGCGCAGCACGTGGCGGCACAGGGCAGCGTGGCCGGCTTCGCCGGTGCCGAAACCTTGGCCCCAGACAGCTTTTGGGATGTGGATTGCGACATTCTGGTGCCGGCTGCGCTGGAGCGCCAGATCACCGCGGCCAACGCGCACCGCATTCGCGCGCGCATGGTGATCGAAGGCGCCAACGGCCCCACCACGCCAGACGCCGACGACATCCTCAACGAGCGCGGCATTCTGGTGGTGCCCGACGTGATCGCCAACGCCGGCGGCGTGACGGTGAGCTACTTCGAGTGGGTGCAGGATTTCTCCAGCTTTTTCTGGAGCGAGGACGAAATCAACCAGCGCTTGGCGCAGATCCTGCGCGGCGCTTTCGATGCGATCTGGAAAGAGGCCAGCGAGCACCGCGTCAGCCTGCGCACCGCGACCTTCATCGTCGCTTGCCGGCGCATTTTGCAGGCGCGCGATCTGCGCGGCCTCTACCCCTGAACCGCCGATCGGCGCTGCGCCCTGCGCTGCGCTCTGGCCAAGCCCGCCACCAGCTGCACGGGCTACTGCAAAGTCGGCTTGCGCAGCGCCCAGTCGGGGATGGGCACGATCGGCACCCCGTCTTGCAGCAGTTCGGCGGCTTGGGCGGGCGTGGTTTGGCCGCGTATGGCGCGCGGCTTCAGCTCGCCTTCATGCATCTGGCGCGCTTGCTCGGCAAACTGCGCGCCCACGTCTTCGGTCTGCGTCAACACCTCGCGCAGCACCCGCAGCAGCGCCGCTTGTTGCTGCTTGGGCTGCTCTGCGGCGAGTTCGCCCACTTGGGTCCCAAGGTTGGGCGAGGCAGCCCCTGCACCGCTGGCTAAACTTTGCGCCGCCGCGTCTGGCTCGATGGGCTTGCGCCCATGACCGAGGTTGAGCCGCGGCGCGCTCAGTTGCTTGACGATTTGGGTGCAGCCGCACAGCGGGCACTCGATCAGGCCGCGCTCGCGCTGCGCGAGGAAATCGGCTTCGGAGGCAAACCAGCCCTCGAACACGTGGGCGCTGCTGCAGGCCAGATCGAGCACTTTCATGCGCTTTCAGCCTATGCGGTGTGCGCTGCGTTCAACCGCGCTTGAGCAGCATGTAGCGGATGACAAAGCCGGGAAAGGCAAAGACCAGAAACAGCGACAAGCCCACGACGTAAAACTGCCAGCTCTGCGGGTAAATCTGGCCCAAACTGGCCTCGATGCCGAGCGAAATGGCGCCGGCAATGAAGAAAAACAGCAGCAGCTCGGCCATGCGTATCCACAGCGGCTTGAGGCCGTCTTTGAGTGGAAACACCAGCAACAGGCGCTGATTGACAAAAGGCAGATTGGCCAACACCAACGCCAAGCCGAGCACCAAGTAGGCGTAAAAGTCGATATTCATGGGCTGCAGCTTAACTCAAACCAGCAGCGAAGCGATGGCTTGGGCGCAAAGGGCCAGCAGCGCACCCGGGAATAGCCCAAGCACCAGCAGCATCAAGCCATTGACCGAGAGCACCGCGCGCAGCTCGAACGGCGCTGAGATGGCTGCGGTTTGCGTGGGTACATCGAAATACATCACCTTGACCACGCGCAGGTAGTAGAACGCGCCCACCAGCGACATCAGCACCGCGAACACCGCCAACCACAGATAGACGCCGTCGCCAGCGGCCAGCAGCGCTTGCAGCACCGTGAGCTTGGCATAAAAACCCACCAGCGGCGGCACACCAGCCAGCGAGAACATGCCCGCGGCCATGACACCGGCGTAGAGCGGGCTGCGCTGGTTCAGGCCGGCGAGGTCGTCGATCTCTTCGGACTCGAAACCCTCGCGGCTGAGCAGCAAAATCACGCCGAACACCGCCAGCGTGGTGAGCACGTAGGTGACGATGTAGAACATGGCGGCGCTGTAGGCGGTGCTCATGTTGGCCGTGCTGCCGTCGGCGCCGACCCCGGCCACGAAGGCCAACAGCAGAAAGCCCACCTGCGCGATGGCCGAAAAAGCCAGCATGCGCTTGAGGTTGGTCTGCGCCACCGCCGCCAGGTTACCCACCAGCAGCGACAGCACCGCCAGCACCGCCAGCATCTGCTGCCAGTCGAAGGCCAAGGTGGGCATGGCCTCAACCAGCAGGCGCATGACGATCGCAAACGCGGCCAGCTTGGGCGCCGAGCCGATAAACAGCGTCACCGCCGTGGGGGCGCCGTGATAGACGTCGGGCACCCACATATGGAACGGCACGGCCCCGAGCTTGAACGCCAGCCCGGCGACCAAGAACACCAGCCCCAGCATCAGCACCTGCGGCTGCGCCACCCCGGCATCGATGGTCTGCGCCAGCGTGCGGATGTCGAGCGTGCCGGTGGCGCCGTAGATCAGCGACATGCCGTAGAGCAGGAAGCCGCTGGCCAGCGCGCCCAGCACGAAGTACTTCATGGCCGCCTCGGTGGCGCGCAAGTCGTCGCGGCGCAGGGCCACCAGCGCAAAGCTCGACAGCGCCAGCAGCTCGAGCCCGAGGTAGATGATGAGCAGGTTGTGGCCCGAGATCATCACGTACATGCCCAGCAGCGCGAACAGACCCAAGGTGTAGAGCTCGCCGCCGCGCAGCATGCCGCGCGCACCGGCGTAGGGGCGGGCATAGACCAGCAGCACCATCATGGTCAGGGCGGCAAAGCACTTGAGCCAGTTGCCCATCGGGTCGCTCACTACCAAGCCGCCAAAACCGCTGAAGGTCTGGCCGCTGAGCGCTGCCGAACCGGTCAGGAAGGCAGCGCCGGCCAGCGTGAGCAGCGTCAGGTAATGCGTGGCGTGGCGCTGCGGCGACTTGAGGAACAGGTCGTAAATGGCGATCACGCAGACCATGACCAGCAGCAGCAGTTGAGGGGCGATCGCGATCCAGCTCAGATGGTCAATCATGGGGATACTCTTTTCAAACCAGTGGGTGTGGGCGCGTCATCAGGGCAGCTTGCTGACCGAGATGTGCAGCAGCAATTCGGTCACCGCCGGCATCATCACGTCGGTGAAGGGCTTGGGAAAGATGCCCATGAACAGCACAGCCAGCGCCAGCACCGCCAGCACACCGTATTCGCGCGCGTTGATGTCGAGCAGCGCTTTCACGTTATCGTTGGCGACGGCGCCCAGGTAGACGCGCTTGAACATCAGCAGCGAATAGGCCGCGCCCAGAATCAGCGCCGTGGCTGCCCCGAGCCCGATCCAGAAGTTGGCCTGCACCGCGCCCAGAATCACCATCCACTCGCCCACGAAACCGGCGGTGCCGGGCATGCCGGCGTTGGCCATGGTGAACAGCAGCGCGAAGGCAGCAAACTTGGGCATCGGGTTGATGACGCCGCCGTAGTCGGCGATTTCACGCGAGTGCATGCGGTCGTAGAGCACGCCGATGCACAGGAACATCGCCGCCGAGACGAAGCCGTGTGCGATCATCTGCACGATGGCACCAGCCAGCGCCAGCTCGTTGAACAGGAAAAAACCCAGCGTGACAAAACCCATGTGCGCCACCGATGAGTAGGCAACGAGCTTTTTCATGTCCTGCTGCACCAGCGCCACCAGCCCGACGTAGATCACGGCGATGAGCGAGAGCGCGATCATCAGCCAAGCCAGATCCTGCGAGGCGTCGGGTGTGATCGGCAAGGAAAAGCGCAGAAAACCGTAAGCGCCGAGCTTGAGCATGATCGCCGCCAGCACCGCCGAACCGGCGGTCGGGGCTTCCACGTGCACATCGGGCAACCAGGTGTGCACCGGCCACATCGGCACCTTCACGGCAAAGGCCGCCAAGAAGGCCAAGAACAGCAGCGTCTGCTCGGTGCTGGTGAGCGGCAGTTGGTACCAGTCTTGCAGATTGAAGCTGCCACCCGAGGCGTTGAAGAGGTAGATCAGCGCCAGCAGCATCAGCAGCGAGCCCAGCAGCGTGTACAAGAAGAACTTGTAGGCGGCGTAGATGCGGTTCGGGCCGCCCCAGATACCGATGATCAGGTACATCGGGATCAGCGTGGCTTCAAAGAACAGGAAGAACAGCAGCGCATCCTGGGCTGAGAACACGCCGATCATGGCCCCGGACAGGATCAGAAACGCCGCCATGTACTGGTGCACGCGCTCGGTGATCGACTCCCAGCTCGCCACCACGGCAATCACGGTGGTGAAGGCGGTGAGCAAGATCAGCCACAGCGAGATGCCATCGACCCCGAGGTGGTAGTAAATGTTGAAGCGCTCGATCCAGAGCACTTTTTCGACGAACTGGAAGCCAGCAGCGCCGATTTCAAAGCCGGTGTAAAGCGGCAGCGTGACCGCCAGCCCAACCAAGGAACCCAACAGCGCCAGCCAGCGCACCTGCTGCGCACTGAGGTGGCGCCCCAAGGCCAGCAGCGCGACGCCAAAAAAGATCGGAACCCAAATCGCAAGGCTCAGCAAACCCATGTTGTTATTCTCCTCAGCGCCAGACGAAGTAGGTCATGAGCGCGAGCACACCCACGATCATCACAAAGGCATAGTGGTAGAGGTAGCCGGTTTGGGCATGGCGCACCACCGCCGCCACCCGACCAATCAGCTTCCAGCTCATGTTGACCACGCCGGCCTCGATTAGGCCGCGGTCGCCACCCTTCCAAAAACCCCAGCCCAAGGCCATGGTGCCGCGCGCAAGCACCTTCTCGTTGAACCAGTCGAGGTAGTACTTGTTTTCCAGCACCACCACCAGCGGCCGCAGAGCCTGCGCGATGCGCCCGGCCAGCTGGGTGTTGTGCAGGTACAGGTACCAAGCCAGCAGCGCACCGGCGATGGCCAGATAGATGCCGATGGAGCTAAACGCCTTGAGGGCAAAGGCCAGTGGGCCGTGATAGACCGCAGCGAGCTCGGTCATGGCTGGGTGCAGCACGTGGTTGACGTGCACGGCATCGGCCAGAAAATCGCCAAACAGCATCGGGCCGATGGTCAGGTAACCGATCACCACCGAGGGCACCGCCAGCAGCAAGAGCGGCACCGTCACCACCCAAGGCGACTCGTGCGGTTTCTCGTCGTGGCCGTGGTGGCCGTGATCGTCGTGGTGCGCGTCCGGGTTCAGGTGGTAGCGCTCGGGGCCGTGAAAGACCATGAAGTAGAGCCTGAACGAGTAGAACGAGGTCACGAACACGCCCGCCAGCAAGGCGTAGTAGGCAAAGGTGGCGGCCGGCAGGGTGCTGAAATCGGCCGCGAGCTTGATCGCTTCCTTGGAGTAGAAGCCCGAAAACAGCGGCATCCCGACCAGCGCCAGCGTGCCCAGCAAGGCCGTGATCCAGGTGATCGGCATGTACTTGCGCAAGCCGCCCATCCAGCGCATGTCTTGGTTGTGGTGCAGGCCCATGATCACCGAGCCCGCAGCCAAGAACAGCAGCGCCTTGAAAAACGCGTGCGTCATGAGGTGGAACAGCGCCACCGAGTAGGCCGAAGCGCCCAGCGCCACCGTCATGTAGCCCAGCTGCGACAGGGTGGAATAAGCCACCACGCGCTTGATGTCGTTTTGCACCATGCCCAAGAACCCCATGAACAGCGCAGTGATGGCGCCGATGATGAGGATGAAGTTGAGCGCGGCGTCCGAGAGCTCGAACACCGGCGACATGCGCGCGACCATGAAGATGCCGGCCGTGACCATGGTGGCGGCGTGGATCAGGGCCGAGATCGGGGTCGGGCCTTCCATCGAGTCGGGCAACCAGACGTGCAGCGGGAACTGGGCCGACTTACCCATGGCACCGATGAACAGGCAGATGGCGATCACCGTCACCAGCAGGGACTCCTGGCCGAGGATGTACCACGGGAACTCGACCGTGGCCAGCTCGGGCAGCTTGGCAAAGATTTCGCTGTAGTTCAGGCTGCCGGTGTAGGCGGCGATGAGCGCGATGCCCAAAAGGAAGCCAAGGTCGCCCACGCGGTTGACCAGAAAGGCCTTCATGTTGGCAAAGATCGCCGTCGGGCGCTTGTACCAAAAGCCGATCAGCAGGTACGACACCAGCCCCACCGCTTCCCACGCAAAGAACAGTTGCAGCAGGTTGTTGCTCATGACCAGCATGAGCATCGAGAAGGTAAAGAGCGAGAGGTAGGCAAAGAAGCGGTTGTAGCCTTCGTCTTCCTGCATGTAGCCGATGGTGTAGATGTGCACCATGAGCGAGACGAAGGTGACCACGACCATCATCATGGCGGTGAGGCCATCGACCATGAAGCCGATCTCCATCGTCAGCCCGCCGATCACCATCCATTCGTAGATCGAGTCGTTGAAACGCGCGCCGTCGATCACATCGAGCAGCACCGAGACCGAGAGCAGGAACGAGACCAGCACGCCCAAGATGGCGATGCTGTGGCATAGGCGGCGCCCGAACCAGTTGCCGCCCAATCGGGTGCCGAAGATGCCGACCAGCACCGCGCCGAGCAACGGCGCCATAGGCACCGCCAGCAGCGTGCTTGCAGAGAGGGTGGTACTCATGTGTTAGCCCTTGAGCGTGTTGAGCTCATCAACGCGGATCGACTGGCGGTTGCGGAACAGCAGCACCAAAATCGCAAGGCCGATGGCCGATTCGGCCGCCGCCACCGTGAGGATGAAGAACACGAACACCTGCCCGTGCAGATCGCCGTGGAAATAGGCGAAGGCGACAAAGTTGATGTTGACCGCCAGCAGCATCAGTTCGATGCACATCAGCAGCACGATCAGGTTGCGGCGGTTCAGGAAGATCCCCACCACCGAGAGCGCAAACAACAGCGCGCCCAGCGAGAGGAAGTGACCGATGGTCAGGCTGGTCATCATGGCTGGCCCTCCTTGGCCTGATCCGCCAGGGCCGGGCCGGGCTTGGGGGTGGCTGGCATGTGCAGCACCTGCAGGCGGTCGCTGGCCTTGACGCGCACTTGCTCGCCGGGGTCGATGGCCTTGCTGTCTTTGCGCTCACGCAGCACCAGCGCGATGGCGGCGATCATGCCCACCAACAAAATCACGCCTGCGATCTGCACCGGGTACAGGTAAACGGAGTACAGCAGCAAACCGAGCTCCAGCGTGTTCTCATGCCCCGGCACGTGCATGCCGCGGGTGAGCACCTGCGGATCGACCGTCATCTGGGGGAAACCAAACCAGAGCACGACGATCAGCTGCACGCTGATCACGGCGCCGAGCAGCGCAGTGATCGGGAAATGGCGCCAAAAGCCCTTGCGCAAGACCTCGGAGTTGATGTCCATCATCATGACGACGAACAAAAACAGCACCATCACCGCGCCCAGATAGACCAGCACCAGCGTGATGGCCAGAAACTCGGCCTTGAGCAGCAAAAAGATCGCTGCCGCCTGCGAGAAGGCCAGCATCAGGTACAGCACCGCGTGCACCGCGTTGCGCGCCGTGATGACCTTGAACGCCGCAAACAACAGCAGCGCCGCAAAGACGTAGAAAAAACCCGCTTGAAAATCCATATCGTGTTCTGCCTGGTTAGCGCTCGGGTTCAGCGGTAGGGTGCATCCGCCGCGCGGGCGGCTGCGATCTCTTTTTCGTAGCGGTCGCCCACCGCCAACAGCATGTCTTTGGTGAAGTACAGGTCGCCGCGTTTTTCGCCGTGGTATTCGAGGATGTGGGTCTCGACGATCGCATCCACCGGGCAGGCTTCTTCACAAAAACCGCAGAAAATGCATTTGGTCAGGTCGATGTCGTAGCGCGTGGTGCGGCGGGTGCCGTCGGCGCGCTCGGCGGATTCGATGGTGATGGCCATGGCCGGGCACACCGCCTCGCACAGCTTGCAGGCGATGCAGCGCTCCTCGCCATCGGGGTAGCGGCGCAGCGCGTGCAGGCCGCGAAAACGCGGCGAGAGCGGGGTTTTTTCTTCCGGGTACTGCAGCGTGACCTTGGGCCTGAAGGCGTAGCGGCCGGTCAGGGCCATGCCCTTGAACAGCTCGAGGAGCAAAAAGCTCTTGAAAAAATCCTTCAGCGAGAAGGGTGCAACGGCGGTGGCAGACATGCTAGTGCGCTCCTCTTAATCCCAAATGTTCCAAGGCGTCTGCATCCAGACGGCGACCACCACCAACCAGATCAGCGTGACGGGGATGAAAACCTTCCAGCCCAGACGCATGATCTGGTCGTAGCGGAAACGCGGGAAAGTGGCGCGGATCCAGATGAACAGCGAGACCACGAAGAAGGTCTTGAGCGCCAGCCAGATCCAGCCGGGAATGAAATCGAGCGCGGCCACCGGGGCATCCCAGCCGCCCAAGAACATGAGCACGGCCAGAATGGAGATCAGCCACATGCTGGCGTATTCGGCCAGGAAGAAGATGGCAAAGCGCATGCCAGAGTACTCGACCATGTGGCCGGCGACGATCTCGGACTCGCCTTCCACCACATCGAAGGGGTGCCGGTTGGTCTCGGCCACACCCGAGATCAGGAACACGAGGAAGATCGGCAGCAACGGCAGCCAGTTCCAGGATAGGAAGTTGAGCCCCATGTCGGCAAACATGCCCGCTTGCTGCGAGGCCACGATCACGCCCAGCTGCAGGCTGCCGGCGGTCATCACCACCACGAGGAAGCAAAAACCGATGGCGATCTCGTAGCTGACCATCTGCGCCGAGGCGCGCAGCGCACCCAAGAAGGCGTATTTGGAGTTGGCGGCCCAGCCGGCGATGATCACGCCGTAAACCTCGATCGAGGTGATGGCCAGCAGCAGCAGCAAACCGGCGTTGACGTTGGCCAGCACCGCTTCGGGGCCGAACGGGATCACCGCCCAAGCGGCCAGCGCAGGCATGATGGCCAGCATCGGGGCGATCCAAAACAGCCCCGGGCTGGCGGCGGTGGGTGTGATCAGCTCTTTGGTGAGCAGCTTGAGGGCGTCGGCGATGGGTTGCAGCAAGCCCTGTGGGCCGACCCGGTTCGGGCCCAGCCGCACCTGCATGAAGCCGAGCAGGCGCCGCTCCCACAACGTCAGGTAGGCCACGGCAGCCATCAAGGGCGCGACGATGAGCATGATCTTGATCAGGGCCCAGATCACCGGCCAAGCCGCCTGCTGCCACCAAGCGGCTGCGACCAGATTCAGGCCGCCGTAGTAGAGGGCGTCGATCATGCGCGGTCTCCGGTCTGGTTGGCGCGGGCGGCGGCCAAGGCTGCGCGCGCGTCGGCGGTGTGCTGCAACGCGGGCGAGCGGCGCACGAGGGCATCGAGTTGGTAGATCGAGGCCACGCAGGGCGTGGCGCTGCCCAGCGTGAGGTCGATGGCGGCTTGGCTGCGGTTGTCGAGCCGCTCGGCGGGTACGAACTGGCCGCTGGCCACGCCGGGCAGCGCTTGCACCAGCACGGCTTGCGAGCTTTCGGCCTCGAAACCCGGCAGTCCGAGCATCTGACCCAACACGCGCAGCACCTTCCAAGCCGGGCGCGCCTCACCCAGCGGCCGCACCACGGCATGAAAGCTCTGCAGCCGCCCTTCGGCGTTGACGTAGCTGCCCGAGGTCTCGCTGAACGGGGCGATGGGCAGCAGCACGTCGCAGTGCTCAAGGCTGGCCTTGAAGGGGCTCAAGGACACGACCATCTGCGCTTGGCGCATGCCTTTGCCGCAGACCGCGGTGTCGAGCCCGACTTCGGCGTTGAGCAGCAGCACCGCCTTGGCGGCGCCACTCAAAATCTGCGTGGCGTTGAGGCCAGCGGTGCCGGGCAACGCCTGCACCAACTGCGCGCCCACGGTGTTGGCGGCTTCGGTCAGGTAGCCCCAGCGCGCACCGGTGTGCTCTGCGATCCACTGCGCCAGCGCCAGCAGGCTGGGGGCTTGCTCGTGGTGCGCGGCGGCATTGCCCAGCAGCAGCGCCTTGCGCTCGCCGCCCAGCAGCGAGGCGGCGATGGCGCGTGTGGCCGCGCTCAGCGGTTCGGTGACGGTGCACGGCGCTTCGATGCCCTGCGCCTGCGCCACGGCGGCGGCGATGCCCGCCAGTTCAAGCGCCCAGCGGCCGGGCTCGGCCAGCAGCGTGTGCGCCAGCGGCAGTGCCCAGTCGGGGGCTTCGGCCACCAAGGCGCTCACTTGGGCGCCACGGCGCTGGGCCTGGCGGATGCGCTGCGCGAACAGCGGGTGGTCTTTGCGCAGGTTTGAGCCCACCACCAGCACGCGCTCGAGCGTGGACAGCTCGGCGATGGGCAACCCCAGCCAGCGCGCCGCGCCGGCGGGAGCGGCGTGGTCGTAGCAGGCGGCGCGCAAGCGCGTGTCGATGCTGCTGCTGCCCAAACCGCGCATCAGGCTGGTGGCCAAGTGCAGTTCTTCGACCGTGCAGTGCGGGCTGGCGACGGTGGCGAGAGCGGCAGCGCCGTGATCGGCCTTGATCTGCTGCAAGCCGTTGGCCACGTATTCGAGTGCGGTCTGCCAATCGACTGTGCGCCATTGCCCGCCCTGCTTGAGCATGGGTTCGGTCAGGCGCTCGTCGCTGTTGAGGGCTTCGTAGCTAAAGCGGTCGCGGTCGGCGATCCAGCATTCGTTGACGGCCTCGTTCTCCAAGGGCACGACGCGCAGCACGCGGTGGTTTTTGACCTGCACGATCAGGTTGGCGCCGGTGGAGTCGTGCGGGCTGATGCTCTTGCGCCGCGACAGCTCCCAAGTGCGCGCCTGGTAGCGAAAAGGCTTGCTGGTGAGCGCACCCACCGGGCAGATGTCGATCATGTTGCCCGAGAGTTCGGAATCCACCGTCTGGCCGACGAAGGTTTCGATCTCGGCGTGCTCGCCGCGGTGGCTCATGCCCAGTTCCATCTGGCCTGCGATCTCTTGCCCGAAGCGCACGCAGCGCGTGCAGTGGATGCAGCGGCTCATTTCCTCCATGGAGATCAGCGGCCCCACTTCTTTGTGCGGCACCACGCGCTTTTCTTCGTGGTAGCGCGACTTGCCGGCGCCGTAGCCCACGGCGAGGTCTTGCAGCTGGCACTCGCCGCCTTGGTCGCAGATCGGGCAATCGAGCGGGTGGTTGATGAGCAAAAACTCCATCACCGACTGCTGCGCCTTGATCGCCTTCTCGCTCTGGGTGCGCACGATCATGCCCTGCGTGACCGGGGTGGCGCAGGCCGGCATGGGCTTGGGTGCTTTTTCCACTTCCACCAAGCACATGCGGCAGTTGGCCGCAATCGAGAGCTTTTTGTGGTAGCAGAAATGCGGGATGGTTTGGCCCGCCTTTTCGGCCGCATGCATGATCATGCTGCCCGGGGGAACCTGCACCTTTTTGCCGTCGAGTTCGATTTCTAACATAGCGCTTTGCTTCTCAAACGGTGGCCGCAACCAAGCTGGTTTTGTGTTCGATGTAG
>Ga0208491_10084_pt1 | contig 30386 bp, 24 predicted proteins | sample SubbioCSW11_NovA_FD_184819 | JGI IMG/M metagenome (GOLD analysis project Ga0208491, IMG submission 184819) | Serpentinite rock and fluid subsurface biosphere microbial communities from McLaughlin Reserve, California, USA - CR11_CSW11_NovA (SPAdes) | ecosystem: Environmental > Terrestrial > Deep...
TGCAGGGCTATCATCATGTAGACTCTCCTTGAGCTTGCGTCAGATCGTACACCAGCGCCCTCATCGCCTCACGAGCGATGAACAACGGATAACGCTTCGAGTCTATACAATCATCGGGGATGCGACATATAGGCTTCTACAGCAAAGCCTTGGGCCTTGAGCCAATCCGCCAGTTGATTGGCATCTCGGATAGTGAGAGTGTAAATGATGCCGTGCCCTGGAAGTGAACTGAGTTGCTGCGCGATCCATGCCAGACGGACAGCCTGACTGGGTAAACGCATCGTCTGCAGCGTCAGAGAACTTCGATTCAGGTCACCGCGCAGCACCTTCATGTTGGGGCCGAGCACAGCCACAAGGTCTTCCATAACGCGATCGTTTGCTGTTGCCGTTGTGGCCAGCAGCCGCAGATTGGCTGGAAGCGTTCTGGCGATACGTTCCAGCAGTCGGTAGTGAGGACGGAAGTCGTGACCCCAATCGGAAATGCAATGGGCCTCATCGATAACCATCAGCGAAATCTGCCCTGCGATACCAGCTAGAACCTCTGTGTTAAACCAGTCGTTACCCAGCTTTTCTGGCGCTATCAGCAGAATGTCCACTTCGTTTCGACGCAGCTTGGCTTCAACCGATTTCCATTCCTCCTGGTTATCGGAGTTGATGGTGGCGGCGCGAACCCCCATCCGTTCTGCCGCTGCGATCTGGTTTCGCATCAGCGCCAGCAGCGGCGAGATCAATAACGCCGGGCCGGCTCCAGCTTCCCGCAGCAACTTGGTCGCGATGAAGTAGACAAAGCTCTTACCCCAACCGGTCTTCTGCACGACCAGCAAGCGCCCTTTGCCTTCGACGATGTGACGAATGGCATCTTCTTGGCCGTCGCGGAAAGTGGCATCGGCGCGTCCGGAGCCGATGCGGAGAAGTTCCAGCGCGCGTTTTTGGTCGTAGGCCACGTTATTGCTCTCCCTTGTTTTGGTCGGGCGAGCGGTACCCCGGCGCCAACACAGCGTTCTTGACGCCGTACAGCGCCAGGTGATCTTTCAGCCAGAGCCTGAATTCATAACCGCGCAGACTGTGGTCCGGAGAGCAGTCCACACTCCACTGCCGCAAGATGTATCCCGCGGTGGCAGCACGCAGCTTCATCCGTAGTGACCCGCGAACCATGCCGTAATTCATCTCCGTAATTTCAGGGCGGGGCTGGTCCGGGTGCGGCACCATCTCCAGCTCCACGATCCGGGTCCATTGGATGTCCTGATCACTGCGCTCATGGGGCTGCACATCTGCATCCCTCATAAGGAACGGGCGCTTGATCCGCGTGATGACGAAATCCCGGAACTCTTGGGATTTCCGGTCGAAGGCGCGGACGTGCCAGCGCAGGCCGTTGTCGATCAGCGCGAACGGGACGATCTCCCGCTCGGTGCGGCCGCTGGAAATGGAGTGGTACTCAATACCGAGCGGACACTCCTGGTGAATCGCACGGGTCACGCTCGCAAGCACATCCAGATCCGGATGCGTGAGCCGTGACGGGCTCTCGCTGGCTACCCACGCCTTGAGCCGCATCGGCTCACCGTCGCCAAAGCCCTGGGTCAGCCACGACAGCACCCGCTCCGGGGGGAAGTCGAACACGGGCCGGAAATCCGGCCCCATGACGTAGGACTTGCCCTTGGGGTCGTAGTCGATGTTGCCCGGGGCCAACTCCTTGTACAGCGCCAGATCCCTGGATGCGGCGGCGGACTGGATGCCAAACCGAGTGACCAAGTCCTGACGGCGTATCTCCCCGATGAAGCGCACGCGCAACTCCACGAACGCGAGCCGGTCGCGTTGTGGCTGGGTTAGATCTGCAAGCTGTTCGTTCGACATCCTGGCTGGCTCGTTCGGGTTAGCGAATGCTTGTACGGGTTATTGCAGAAAGTATATGGTCTGCCCTAGAATCTGTCCATGACTCTATTTTGATTTGTGTGTGCGTCGTATAGTGATAACCACAAGCGGCGCAGCGATAAAAGGATCGGTACAAAGCCCTCATAGTGGCAGCGATGCATCGATCATGGGTGAGGTAGTGCTCGAGGGCCGTAGCTTTCTGCGCCTGCGAGAACTTGGGTTCCCGACCCGCATAGCCGGCTGACAAGTCGAGCTTTTGCTGGTACTCGTTGTACCAACCCTTCAAAGAATTCTTCGTCGGATAACCCAGCTGCCTGATGGTGGGCCTGACTCGCTTGCCCAGCTTGATATAGAGCTCGACGGCTCGAATGCGATCTTCGTAGGAATACATGAACTACCTCCTGGTAGTCCAAGTTTTTGTCCGCATCCCCACCGGGTCACTTCTGGGTGGAAATCAACAGTTATTCTTTGCCGATCCTCAGAAGTCCTCAACTCCAGATCAGGCGCCAGGTTGCAACTCCACGCGCACTTCCCGTGGCTTACCGGCCCGCTCAACCGACAAGACGACAACATCTCCTACCTTTCGGTCGTCAAGACGTGCGAGCAGCTTGGCGACATCGTCGACGGGAGCGCCGTCTATGCCTGTGATACGGTCTCCCGGCACGATGCCTTCGGGGCCAACGGTGATACCGCTCAGCCCCGCCTTTTGCGCCGCTGAGCCTGGGGCGACACGGAGCACAAACACGCCTTGGGTACTGGTCAGTGCCTGCAATCGGCGGTTGAGCTGCTCGTCTACCTCGATCCCAAGCGCCGGACGGATGTATTTGCCGGTCTTGATGAGTTGTGGCACCACACGCATGACCGTGTCCACCGGCACGGCGAAGCCGATCCCAGCCGATGCACCGGAAGGGCTGTAGATCGCTGTGTTGATGCCGATCAGGCGGCCGGCCGAATCGAGCAACGGCCCACCCGAGTTGCCGGGGTTGATGGCGGCATCGGTTTGAATCAGGTGTTCGATGGTCACTCCGCCAGACTCCCCGGGTAGCGATCGATCGAGCGCGGACACGATGCCGGTGGTGAGTGTCCAATCCAGGCCGAAGGGGTTGCCGATGGCGAACACCTTTTGTCCCACCTTGAGGTCTGCGCTGGTGCCGACCGGAACGGCGGGCGGGCGCTGGAAGCCAACGCCGATTTTGAGCACCGCGATATCGTGGGCCGGACTCACGCCCACCAGTGCGGCTTGGTAATCGCGGCCGTCGGCCAGCTTGACCGTGGCATCCGACGCCCCCTGAATCACATGAAAGTTGGTAACGACATGACCGGCGTCATCCCAGATGAAACCCGAACCCGTCCCGCGCGGCACGGAAAAGACGTTGCGCGTCCAGACATCTCGTACCAGTTGGGACGTCGTGATGTAGACCACCGATCCCCGGGATTGCTCGAACAGTTCGATGGTGGCCTGTTCGTCAGCGGCCAGATCGCCACGCGGCGTGACGGTGCGCTCAGCGGCTTGGCGCGGGCTGAACCAGGCCTCGATGGCGGGCAGGAACTGCCAGAACAGCATGAGTGCGGCAACGCACGCAGTGATGAAGAGCCACCGCCGGACGAATTGATCCGGAGCTGGGCGTTGTGGGTAAGGATCGGGGTAAGCCATGACGGGGGTTCCTTTCGAGTGATTTAACGCCAAAGGCCGCTCAGGCCCCGGCGTGGTGGGCGCATCGGGTCGAACGACCTTAGCGCGAGATATTCCGTTTCGAACGGCAGGGTCTGCGATGGCTGAGGTGCCAACGCCATCAGGCGCGCGATACGATCCTCTGTCGTCGGATGCGTGCGCAACCAGGACGGTTCGGGATTGCCCCAACCGGGCAACATCCAGGCGCGCCACGAGCGGCTCACCCGCTCGATCTTCGCCAGCGCCGAGGCGAGCCCGTGCGGATCCCCCGTCAGCTCTACGGCCATCCGGTCGGCATCGAACTCTCGCACGCGTGACAGGCCCAACTGCGCGAGCAGTGCCAGTTGCGGCGAAGCGACCAACAGCAGTAAGCCAAGCCAGTTAATTTCTACGGCACCGGCCAACAGCACCGGCATACTGATCAGGAGCGTAATCTGACCCAGCAATGCCAGCAGGCTCGTGAGCCGGCTGATCGAATCAGCCAGACCCATGACACGCAGATCGTCTTGAGCAATGTGCGCGACTTCATGCGCCAGCACGGCTTGCAGTTCGCGCATACTCAGGCTGCGGAGCAGGCCATCAGTGAGGGCAATAGAGGCATGGCGTCGCGAACCAGTAGCAAAAGCGTTGACGATGCCGCTGGGCACATAGTGGGGAACCGGCGTATTCGGTAATCCGGCGCGCACGGCCAACTCCCGCAACAGCGACCAGATTGCGGGGGCTTCCTGGTAATGCAAAGGACGGGCGCCATAGAGGCGCAAGGTCATCGCGGAGGCGGCGGCAGGTTCGATCAGCAGGGTCAGTGCGCAGGTTGCCAGTGCCAGCCAAAGGCCAATCTCGCCGAACAGCAGACTGCCAGCGGCAGCTGCGATCCCCACCAGGGTCAAAACCAGCAGCGCGGTTTGAAAGCGATTGAGCCAGCGGTGCCTCGACCTGGCATCGTGTCGGCCGGCTAGACCATAGGGGGTCATGCCTCCATTACTCGCTCTTGCGGTCATCGCGTTCACGCATGAGCCAATAGGTCAGACCCAAGGCCAGTACCGTCCCCGCCAGCGCGGCCACTTTGGCAGGATCAACGTCGGGTTCTAGGATGATGAACTTGCGGGCCAGTGCCAGGATCGCGATCAGAATGACGGTCTTGACCTGGATGATGCTTTCCTTGCGCAGAGCCACTTTGACGATCGAATGCTTGAATTCCATGGCGATCAGCAGCGTCATGGTGGCACCGAACACCAGCTGGAAAACCTTATGATCCAGTGGATTCAGCGCATCCATGACGAGCAGTGTGAACACCAGCCGAATCAACTGAATCAGCGAAATCACAATTACCAACGCGATGACGCCCGAAAGCGTGATGGCAACGAACTGCTCGAAGCGCTCGTAAACCGTCATCAACCGCCACTGGGAGCGTATCTCGTCAAGGGCCGTGTGGCCAGATTCTTTATTCATAAGCGTTGCGCTCTCTCTTTCAATGAAACGTTAATGGAACGGAGAGTCCGAGAAGACGACTCGATCACACCTGAATCACCGGGGCAATTGCGAAGCCACCCAGCGCATAATGTCCTGCGCGCCCGTGGTGGCGCCGATGGGTGGATCAGCCTCCTGCACGTCAACCCTTCGTCCCATGCATGGCATCAATCCGGCTTCTGGTCCGGCGGCAGCAATGCCAGCAGATCCGCCTGCAAACGTTGCAACTTGTCGATGCCAGCCCTCAATGCCTCGACACGGCCGGCATTTTTCATTTCACTCAGGGTGTGAGCCAACTGCTGGATGCTCTGATGCAGGACATCGACCTGATCATTGGGATCCTTGCCGAAGAACGTCGGGCGGCCACTTTGATCCCGCCAGTATTGGAGTGCTTCGGGTTGAGGCGGCACTTGGGTCTTACCTGTCAGATAGTCGATCATCTGGGAAATCCAGACCCGGTGGTCGACGTATGTGAACGGCACGGGCAGCGCGGCGCGACTGTCAGGTTTGAATCCCTTCCAGGATAAGGGTACCTGCCAGGTGTGTAGCCATTGCTCGAATTCATGCACCGGCATCGGATGCCCGATGGCATAACCCTGGCCCCACTCGCATCCCAGACGCAGCAGCATTTCACCATGCTTAATGGATTCGACTCCCTCCGCGATGCAGTTCCTGCCAAACGACCTTGCCAGTGCCAGTAGCGCATCCAGGATGGCGATATCGTCCGGATCCTCGAGCATGTCGCGTATGAAACCTTGGTCGATCTTGAGCAGGTACGCGGACAGGCGCTTCAGATAGGTCAGCGATGAATAGCCGCTGCCGAAATCGTCGATGGCAAAACGCAATCCCATCCTCTCGCACAGCGCCATCAACTGAGACACTTGAACGAAGTCCTCCACGGCGCTGGTTTCGACGATTTCCAGTTCAAGGTCTTGCGGCTGGGCGCCGGGATGTCGTGACAACATACCCCGTAGATGCATGATGAAGTCCGGTTGCAGCAAGTGCCGCGCACCGATATTCACGCTGATCGGGACATGTAGGCCGGCCTCGCGCCACATTTCGATCTGGGTCAGCGCAGCCTCGATGGTCCATTTCCCCACGTCAATCCCGAGCGGATGATTCTCAATGAGGGGTAGGAAGGAGGCAGGAGATAACAAGCCACGCGCCGGATGTTGCCAGCGGATCAAGGCTTCGGCGCCCAGCACCTCACCGGTGCGCATGTTGACCTTAGGTTGGAAGTAAAGCAGAAACTGCCCATTGGCAAGTGCATTCTCTATGCTGTCCAATCCTTCGTAACGGGTGCGCAGCGTACGATCCTTCTCCGTATCGAAAACGTGATATCGATTCTTGCCAGCTTGCTTGGCGAAAAACATGGCCTGATCTGCCTGCCGCAGTAGTTGGTCGGCGTCGATGTCTTCGACTTGCGGGTAGTAGCTCACACCGATACTCGCGCTCACTTCGCACAGTGCGTCACCAATCGGTACGGGCTGCGCAGCTACCTCGATCAGGCGATCAAGAATCGGTACGCTGACGGAAATATCCGGCAGGTCGAGCAGAATAGCGACAAACTCATCACCACCAAGACGGGCCAAGGTATCGCCTTCGCGCAACACTTGCGTCATACGCCTGGACAGGACGGACAGCAATTTGTCGCCGACTGCGTGGCCGTGCTGGTCGTTGACCTTCTTGAATCCATCCAGATCGATGAAGACAACCGCCAGGTGCATGCCACGCCGACGTGTCTGACGAATGGCCTGCTTAAGGCGGTCTCCAAGTAATAGTCGATTGGGCAAGCCGGTGAGCAGGTCGTAATGAGCAACGCGTTCAAGCTGTTGCTGGCTCTCCTTCAGCGCCGTGATGTCGGAGAACATGGCTGCGTAATGCTCGATATTGCCCCGCATATCCGGGACTGCACTGATCGTCAGCAGCGCGGCAAACTGGCTGCCGTTCTTGCGTCGGCACCAGAGCTCTCCGTGCCAGTAGTCGTGCTCACGCAGAGCCTGCCAAACGGTCTGATAGAACTCATCGTCATAGCGATCGGACTGGAGCAGACGGGGTGTCTGACCCATTACTTCCTCCCGCGCATAACCAGTGATCACGGAAAACGCCCGGTTGACGTTGACAATGTGGGCCTGAGCGTCGGTAACGAGGATACCCTCTCCTGCGTGCGCAAAAACTTTAGCCGCAAGGCGAAGCTCTTCCGCGGATATTCTGCGTGAGGTGACATCATGGATATAGCCGTGCCAGAGGATGCTCCCATCAGGCATGGCTTCAGGCGACGCCTCGCCTTCGACCCAGATCACCCGACCGTCTGGAAACTGCACCCGGTACTCGTCATGCCAAAGCGCGAGTGACCTCCCCGACGCCTGTAGGGTTTCATGCACACGGTCGCGGTCTTCAGGATGGAGCGCCGCGAACACAGGAGTGGCATCTTCAACAACATCCTGCGGTGCAACCCCGTATATTTCCCGTATCCTCGCGCTGGCATAAGGGAAGTGCGAGCTGCCGTCCGGACGAAGACGGTATTGGTAAAGCATACCGGGAACGTGGCTGGCCAACTCTTCTCGCTGTCGGCGCATAGAGTTCAGCGCCTGCTCGATCCTCTTGAGATCGGTGATGTCCTCTACCGTCCCGTCTGCCGCTCTGGGCCGACCAGAGGCGTCGCCCTTGAATGTTGCCCGAAGGTGTATCCAGCGAACCTGCCCTCCGCTGACGATGCGATACCGCAGATCAAGGGACTTTCCGCACATGGCAGCATCCCATGCCCTATCGAAGAGGGGGCGGTCTTCAGGGTGAATGCACTGCAGGAATCGCTCGAAGGCTATTGGCGCACCAACATCCAGGCCGAGCACGCGGCAGGCTTCATCGGAGCAAGTGAGGAGTTGCGAGCCAAGATCGAGATGCCAACTGCCAAAATGGGCATTCTGGTTAATCTGGCCACAGTGTCGGGCTGAGATTTGAGGCGTCTCGTTCAAAGGTGACGCTCCTTATGGGTGAAACAGAGGTTCCAAAGTTTCTGCAACTGGGAACGCATTTCGTCAAAGATTGTGTGGTTGGGTCGCTATGCATCGCGGCTACACACTTTCTTCAAGGATCGAACAACTGATAAGCAGGGTGGTTCGCGCCGGGTCATTGCGGCAAGCGGGATGTCACCCAGCGCATAATGTCCTGCGCGCCCATGGCGCCCGCCTGACGTGCAACCTCATGTCCCCCTCGGAACAAAATCAGGGTTGGAATGCTGCGAATACCGAACTGGGCGGCCAGGTGAGGCTCGGCCTCGGTATTTACCTTGGCCAACCTCACCTTGGGTTCAAGCAGGGAGGCTGCCTGCTCGAACTGCGGGGCCATCATCTTGCACGGCCCGCACCAAGGTGCCCAGAAATCGACCAACAGTGGCAGGTCGCTGCGCTCCACGTGGCGCGAGAACGTCGCCGTGGTCAACTCGATGGGCTCGCCCGTGAACAAAGGCTGCTGGCAGCGGCCGCAGTTGGGATGTTCCGATAGCTTCGCAGTCGGTACGCGGTTGATGGACTGGCAATGCGGACAGACGAGGTGAAGATCATTCTTCATGGTTCGCCTCCTTGGACCACAGTGAGGCTGCCGCGCTTCGGGTCACAGACAATGCCGACCAATCAACGCCTTGGAGCCAATCGTTCCCGTCTTTGCTTACTCCGGCCTCTTCCAAATGAGCAGCGATAAACGCTTCGGCCTGCATGAGCCACCTTTGGACAGTATCTTCCTTACTAGGAATCAGCAGGATTTCAGAGACGCTGCTGGCATCCAGCCCGTCCACACGGAGAAGCAGAAAAATGCGCCGCCACAAACGCGGCATGTCCTTCAGCAGGTCGAATGCAAAAGCGAACTCGCTCGACCGATCAACTAGCTCCTCCTGTTCCGCGATCGTTGCGGCATCGGGATGCTGACTGTCAGCGATGATATCGGCCAGCCTGAGTGTGTCGTCGGGCTGATAAAATTCGAAGATTTCCTCTTCCACCATGGCCTCGGCGACGTCCTGGGCATCCGCTTCGACCGGCGCGTCCAGAGAAACGAATTCGCCAAATTGCCGGCTGCTTGCCACTTCGTTATCCAGGACGGCGAACAGATGCTTCAAAAGACCGGTGTAAGCCTCTTTTTCCCCCAGCACGGATTGCCATTCCACCTCAGCTTGGACAATCGCTTCATCCACCACGTCGCGCAGCGTCGGATAATCGCGCGGTAAATCGCCGACGGCCCGCAGATAAGCCAGCTCACGCCTTGCGACGGCCTCAAGTTTCGACAGTAGAGGCATTCGGGTCACTTTGGCCTCATGGGCGGCTGATGCGGGTTTTGCGGCAATCCGCACCTTGAGCTCGCGCAAGCGCTCGCGTCGTGCTTTGCGCTTGATTTGATCCTGAGCATGCAGTCGGTCAAAATGCTTCTTGGCCTGACGGAACAACGACTGTGCGAGCATCTGCGCGAGGGGCGTCAGCTCGTCATGTGATGCAGTGACGCTGACAGTCTTTTTGCCGGGCAGGTGCATATAGCCACTGGCCAGAAATTGCCGCTTGATCTTGTCGCGATCAAGGACGATTTGAAGTCGCACTGAATCTTTAGTGTGTTTGTCGAGCAATGGCTTGAGGGCGTGCTCGATCACATTTCCCAAAGCTCTCTGCCAAGGTTCATGAAACTCTTTGTCGATAGCTCGATAGCTATATTGAATCTGCATGTATGACTCCTTTGATGTCATTTCTATGGAGGTATGAATCGAGGATGCTCATATCCATAGAATTTAGTTTGACCCGTTCTTATCCCTGGCGCGTTTTGCGAAGACGCCAACTCAAGAACAAAAGCGTGACGCCATAGACTGCCGCATAGAAGCCCAACAGCCAGCCTGCGGCCAGGAATGACTCGACCGGACGGGAAAAAAATATCCACAAGACGATAGCGCCAAGGACAATCGAGAGCAGTCCACTGAAGGCAAGCCAGATTTCACCCTTGATTTCTTGACGCAGCCGAACCGCGGCGGATATCTCCAGCACACCGGTGAAAATCGCCCAGAACCCCACGCTAGCCCATAAAAAAGAAGCCATGACCATCGTGGCGACCCAAGGAGCAACCAGGACGACGACGCCCGTAAGTATGCCGACAATGCCGCTGAACAGCAGCCAGCCCCAGCGCTCTTTTTTCTGGATATGGCGCACCGCTGCAACCAAGTTGAAAGCGCCATTGACCAAGGAAAATGCGCCGAACACTAAGGTCATGGCCAACAGAGCCGATTGTGGCATCCAGAACGCAAGGGCTGCGAAAATCAATGCCAAGACACCGCGCAACGCAAAAATCCACCAATTTTGGCTCAGCGAACACAGTGCTTTGGTGGGGTCATCCGCACTGGAATCGGCGATGGTGTCTGTGTTCATGCTATATCTCCTAAAGATCTAATGGGGTGAAAAAGCAAACACTCCTGAGCCAAGAGAGGGGCGCGACGCGCCCCTCTTACGCCCTATCCAGCGGTTTCAGAACAACTTGGACAGCTTTGCCTTGATTTCATCGAGCCAGCCTTTTCCGCCGCCTCCCCCAGCCGTCTTTTGCTTGACTTTCTTGAGTTCAGCATACAGGGGCTCAAAGTCCTTCTTCTTTCCATAACCCAGCAGTTCTGCCATTTCCAACTGCTGCCGCGCTTCGTTCAATAATGTCTCCAGGCGCTCATTGGACGCTTCGCTGCGCTGACCATCTTCTACCAAGGTCTCGGCGCGCTTCAGGAGCAGCTTCGCACGCAGGACGGGCAGCGGAAGCACGCTGCGCTCCTCGACCAGCGTGCTGAGCGCTGACTGCAGCGCGGCTTTGGCTTCTTCGATCTTGCCCTGATCGATCAGCGGCACGACTGCCTTCACGGCTGCGGGATAGGACGCCAGAGGGATGTTGGTGACCGCGATCACGATTTCACTGGCCAGCAAAGCCAGCACGTGACGTGCCTGTTGCACCTCGCCATGTTTGAGGGCATCCAGCGCCTCGTCGGTCATCGCCTCAATGGTTTCCGTGTTGGCGAACAAGTCGTGCACGATGGTGCGCACATCAACGGGGGCTAGGGCGAGCGTGGGTTCGCGCGCGACGATCAGCTCCAGCTTTCCCGTCACTTCGGCCAGCGTTGCCAATGCGCGTGCAGCGTCCTTGCCGTCAAGTGCGGCCAGCGCTGATTTGGTCAGCGCCAAGGCCGAGACGGCCTCATCGAGGACTTGTTTACGTTTGTCTGCCGCCTGCGAGTCCGTTTCCTTCTGAACCTCAGGCTGTACCTCCGTGACGACTTCAGCCTTGGCCTCTGGACTGACAGGAAGGCTGCTTACCGCGGCCTGTTCGTTTATTTCTTTGTTCGTCGCATTGGGATTCGATGTTTGCTCATTCATGGTGATATGCCTCGTGTGAGTTAGTGAAAATAGGCGAATCTATTGGGGCTGACTGCGAACATCGCGAGACTGACCGACCGAACAGTCGGCCCCTTCATCACCTCAAAACAGCTTTTGGATGCGCGTCTTAAACTCGTCGAACCATCCCTTGCCGCTTTTGCCACCAGCCGACTTTTGCTCAATGGACTTCACGTGATCGAAGATGGGTTTGAAATCCGCCTTCTTGCCATAACCCAGGATCTGCGCCATCTCGATCTCCGTGCGCACGGACGACAGCAAGGTGCTGAGCTCCTCGTTCTGCTTGGCATCGCGCTTGTCGGTCTCGGCCAGCTTTTCAGCTTTTGCCATCGCGGCTTCAGCCCGTAGCACGGGCAGAGGAAAGGCGACCGAGGTCACCACCAGCGTGTTCAGTGCTCGGGCTGTCGGTTTCGATCACGATTTCGCTGGCCAGATTGGCGACGATGGGCCGGGCCTTTTGCACCTCGCCATCACCCAACAACTCCCGAGACAACTTGACCGCCTTCTTGACCGATTCCACGTCGGCGTGGATATCGTGGGTGATGACGCGTACATCGACCGGCGCCAAAGCAAGTTTGGCGTCGCGTGCCAATACCAGTTCCAGCTTTCCGCTGGCCAGTTCCAGCGCAGCGAGCGCGTCCTTGGTCTTCTTTGCATCAAGGAGGGTCAAAGCCTCCTGGGTCTTGGTGAGCGCAGTGATGGCGTCCTGAGTGAGCTCAGCACGCTTTTTTTCGGCTTCCCGGGCGGCCTTGTCATCTACCTGTGGCTGTGCCGCCTTGGATGCGGCAGAGGGTGCTGCAGCACCTGGGCTAGAACCTGCCGCCGATTGGGCCAGAGCCGGTCCGCTCAGTCCGACGACGACCGCCAGGGCAAGTGCGGAGAAGGTTGATTGGGGCTGTTTGATATTCATGATCTTGGGCTCTTGATTGAAGTTAGTTGACTGAGATTTCAATCTGTTTCGGTTTGGCTTGCTCGGCCTTGACAAGCCGCACTTCCAGCACGCCGTCTTTCATGGAAGCCGTCACCTTGGTCGGATCAACGTTGTCAGGCAAGACAAAGCTGCGCACAAAGCGGCCATACGCACGTTCGATGCGGTGGAACTTCTTGCCCTGCTCCTCTTTTTCCAGTTTGCGCTCGCCGCTGATGGTGAGCACGCCGTTTTCCGCGCTGACGCGCACGGCATCCTTGGGGACCTCCGGCAGATCCAGCTTGAGGAGGAATGCGTTCTCATCCTCGCTGATGTCCACCATTGGTGCCCAGTCCGCCGTGGTCATGGCTTCGTTGCCGGTACGGGCGCCCTGTCGCTGGGGTGTCCCTCCCAACATCGTCGCCAGGCGGTTTTGCAATTCATCCAGTTCCCGGAAGGGGTCCCACGGAGTCAATGCAGGCATATCGGTTCTCCTTGAACAATGCCGGCGAATTGGATGACGCACCGAACAGAGCCGCCGGCTTACTCTGAATGGCACCTACTACTGTTTTCAGTTCCGAACAAGTCCTTGAGTCAATTGACGGATATCGCTTTCGTCGAGCGTTTCCCGCGCCAGCAGCTCGCGCGCACAGCGCTCCAGCACCGCGCGGTTGATGTCGAGAATCCGGTAGGCGCGCTCGAACACGCCCATCACGATGTCGCGGATAGCCTGATCGATGCGCGCCTGGGTCGATTCGGCTACCCGGCAGCCGCCTTGGGCCAGTTCCGGTGTATCGAGAAAGCGTGGCCGCTGCGCCTCGAAGGCGATGTAGCCCAGTCCTTCGTCCATGCCAAAGCGGGTGATCATGTCGCGGGCGATGTCGGTGGCTCGCGCCAGATCGTCCGCCGCCCCGGTAGACAACTCGCCGAACACCAGCTTTTCGGCGGCACGTCCGCCCAGCAGCACGGCGATCTTGTGCTCCAGGTCGGCACGTGTCATCAGAAATCGGTCTTCGGTGGGCCGCTGCAGGGTGTAGCCGAGTGCACCGATGCCACGCGGAACGATTGAAACCTTGTGTACTGGGTCGGTGCCTGGCAGCGCCAGCGCCACCAGCGCATGCCCCATCTCGTGATAGGCCACGGTTTCCCGCTCCTTGGGATTGAGCACTCGGTTCTTCTTCTCCAGGCCCGCCACGATGCGCTCGATGGCGGCGGTGAAATCCTGCAACTCCACGGCGGACGCTTTGCGCCGGGTCGCGGCCAGCGCGGCCTCGTTGACCAGGTTCGCGAGGTCTGCACCCGAAAAGCCCGTGGTCAGCGCAGCCACCTGTTCGAGATCGATATCCTGAGCCAGCGTCACCTTCTTGACGTGGACTTTCAGGATGTCCAGCCGTCCCTTCTTGTCGGGCCGGTCCACCAGCACCTGACGGTCGAAGCGACCGGCGCGCAGCAGCGCCTGGTCGAGGATTTCGGGGCGGTTGGTGGCGGCGAGGATGATCAGCCCGACCGAGCTGTCGAAGCCGTCCATCTCCGTGAGCAGCTGGTTGAGGGTCTGCTCGCGCTCGTCGTGGCCGCCGATGGGGCCGCCGACGCCGCGCGCGCGGCCCAGCGCATCGAGCTCGTCGATGAAGATGATGGCCGGCGCCTGCCCGCGGGCCTGCTCGAACAGGTCGCGCACGCGCGCTGCACCCACGCCGACGAACATCTCGACGAACTCCGAGCCTGAGATGGAAAAGAACGGTACCCCGGCCTCGCCCGCCACGGCCTTGGCCAGCAGGGTCTTGCCCGTGCCGGGCGGGCCAACCAGCAACACACCTTTCGGGATGCGCGCCCCGAGCCGTCCATACTCCTGCGGATTCTTGAGGAAATCGACGATCTCAACCAACTCCGCCTTGGCTTCATCGACGCCAGCGACATCGGCAAAGGTCACGCCAGTGTTCTTCTCCATGAATACCTTGGCACGGCTCTTGCCGATGCTCAGGAAGCCACCCATGCCCTGCTTCTCGGCGAAGCGGCGGAACAGGAAGAACCAGACGCCGAAGAAGGCCACCGCCGGCAGAATCCAGGAGAGCACATCACGTAGCCAGGTGCTTTCCACCACCCGCGCATAGGGCACGTCGTACTTGGACAGCCGCTCGGCCAGGTCGGGTTCGACACGGGTGGCCACGATGGTGGTCTTGCCCCGGCTGTCCGGCGATTTCAGGCGCCCGGTGACCGTGCGGTCCGACACCAGCACTTCGGCGACGCGCCCCTCGGCCAGCGCCTTCTCGAATTCGCTGTAGGGCACGGGCTCGACGGTCTTGGCCGCCTGCCAGTAGTTCTGCAGCGTCAGCAGCAACAGGCCGGCGACGATCCAGTAGCCAATGTTCCATTGATCTTTCTTTTCCATGGGCAATGTTCCTCGCAAGTCGTGTCGCTAGAGAATGGGGGTGAACAGACGGGCCACCCCGTCGCGCAAGCGGATGGCCAGCGGGCGGGCGCGCAACGCCATGGCCGATATCTCGTTCGACGCATCACGGGCGGCATCAAAAAGGGATTCCAGCCGCGTAGACAGCGCGGTGTCGTACACCTCCACATTGAACTCGAAGTTGAGGCGCAGGCTGCGCGCATCCCAATTGGCCGAACCCAGGCAGCACCACTGGCCGTCTATCAGCATCAGCTTGCTGTGGTCGAACGGGCCAGGCCGTTCGAAGATGCGCACACCGTGCTCCAGCACCTGCCAGTAGTGGGCGCGCGCGGCCCATTGCACCGTGGGATGGTCGCCGTTTGCGGGCGTCAGCACGTCGATGCGCACGCCGCGCAACGCGGCCGTACTCAGCGCCGCGATCATCGGCTGATCGGGCACGAAGTAAGGTGTCCAGATGCGTACCGAATGCTTCGCCGCGCTCAAAGCGCCCATGAAGGTCCAGCGCATCCGGTCCAGGGCCTCGTCGGGACCGGCCTCGATGCCGCGCGCCCAACTGGTTCCCGGCTCATCAGCCGTTACGGGCGGTTCGCCCCAGAAACCCTTGCTGAGCCGCTCGCCCGTGGTATCGCACCAATCATCGGTGAAGCTCCGCATCAGATGCGCAATCACCGGCCCGCGCAGACGAAAGTGCAAATCGTGACAGGCCTGGCCCGGCGCATCGGGCCGCCAATACGTGCTGAAGATGTTCATGCCGCCGGTGAAACCCGTCTCGCCATCGATCACCAGCAGCTTGCGGTGATTGCGCAGATGCGCGGCATGCAGGCGCGCGGGAATCAATGTCGGGTTGAACGTCGCCACCGGAACGCCGGCGCGCTGCAAGGCGCGGTAGGCGCTGCGGGGCGTCCAGCGGGCATACACGTCGTCGATCAGCACCCGCACTTGCACGCCGCGCTCATGAGCCCGGCGCAGCGCATCGACGAACTGCGCCCCGATGCCTTGGCTGTCGAAGATGTACGAGGCCAAGGCGACGCTGTACCGCGCCGATTCGATGGCGGCGAGCATGGCCGGGTAGGCCTGCTCGCCATCGACAAGCGGCTCGATGCGGTTGCCGCCGGTCAGCGACTGGCCGGTGGCGCGTCCCACCAGGTGGGCCAGACCGGCAAGCGGCGGCGATACAGCCTCGGGCATCGTGGGCGACAGGTCCTGCTGAACAGCAGGATCTGCCCCTGGGAAGAGCCGCCGCGCGCGCCGCTGGTAGCGGTTAATACCGAACAGCAAGTACAACAGCGAACCGCCCAGCGGCAACAGAGCGATCAGCAGTACCCACAGCGTGGCCGATCGAGGGTCACGCTTGTAGATGACCGCGTGCCCCGCTGTGGGGATAGCGACCGCCAGCGACACGAGGGTGGCTGCCCATGTCAGCCCACTGGGGTCGGACACGACAGCCTCCCCATGACTCAAGATTCGCCGCCCGCCGGCTTCTTCTTGCGCGCAGGCTTGCTCGCGTCGCTAGGCGGCGCTTCGGCCACGTTCGCGGCATCGGGCTTCTCAGGCTCGGCCGGCTTCGCGGGTGGCTCCTGGCGCTCGAAGACCACCCGTTCGGCCTTGTCATCCCAGCGGGCGCTGGCGTGATCGCCCTTGCCGATACCGCCACCCAACATCTCGCGTGCCAGCGCGGTTTCCAGCTCGCTGCGGATCAGCCGCTTGAGCTCGCGCGCGCCGAACTCGGGCTTGTAGCCTTCCTCCGCGAAGTGATCGATCAAGGTCTGATCGAAGGTCAGCGTCACGCCCTGGCTGGCGGCGTTGCGGGCTACACGATCGAGCTGCAGGCCGACGATATGGCGGATCTCCTCCTTGCCCAGCGCATGGAAGACGATGATCTCGTCGATGCGGTTGAGGAACTCGGGGCGGAAGTGTCCGCGCAGCACGTCCATCACCTCGGACTTGGTCTTCTCGTATTCCTCGCCGGCGGCGCCACGGGCCTTCAGCCGCCGCTGGATGATGTCCGAGCCCAGGTTAGACGTGGCGATGATGATGGTGTTGGTGAAATCCACCACCCGGCCCTTGCCGTCGGTGAGCCGCCCGTCGTCGAACACCTGCAGCAGGATGTTGTAGACGTCGGGGTGTGCCTTCTCGATCTCGTCCAGCAGCACCACACTGTAGGGCTTGCGCCGCACCTTCTCGGTGAGCTGACCGCCTTCGTCGTAACCGACATAGCCCGGAGGCGCGCCCACCAGGCGTGCCACGGTATGGCGTTCTCCGTACTCGGACATGTCGATGCGCAGCAGCGCACCTTCATCGCCATAGATGGACTCGGCCAGCGCCTTGGCGAGCTCGGTCTTGCCCACGCCGGTCGGCCCGAGGAACAAGAAAGTCGCAACCGGCTTGCTGCCTTCGCGCAGCCCCGCGCGCGCCAGACGCACGGCATCGGCTACCGCGCGCACCGCTTCGTCCTGGCCCACCAGGCGCTCGTGCAGCCGCTGCTCCAGGTGCAACAGTTTCTCGCGCTCTTCCACCGTCAACTCGTTGACCGGAATGCCGGTCAGGCGCGAGACGATCTGTGCGACATGCTCGGCTTTGACTTCGGCGCTGCCCGAGGCACGCTCGCGCTCCCAATCTTCGACGAGCTTCTTGAGTTCGGCCTCTTTGGCCTCGATGCGCTTGCCGAGCTCGGCGGCCTTGTCGTACTGCTTGCGCGAAGCCACATAGTCCTGCTCACGCCGCAACTGATGCAGTTCGGACTCCAGCTCTTGCACCGCCACCGGGCGCGCCGTGGCCGACAGCTTCACGCGTGCGGCTGCCTGGTCGAGCAGGTCGATGGCCTTGTCGGGCAAAAAGCGCGCGGTGATGTAACGGTCGGACAACTCGGCGGCGGCGATGATCGCATCCTCGGTGATGCTGACCTTGTGGTGCGCCTCGAAGGTGTCGCGCAGGCCGCGCAAAATCATCATGGTCTGCGCTACCGTCGGCTCGGGCACCATCACCGGCTGGAAGCGACGCTCCAGCGCGGCATCCTTTTCGATGTACTTCTGATACTCGTTGAGCGTGGTGGCGCCGATCAGGTTCAGCTCGCCGCGCGCCATCATCGGCTTGAAGACGTTGGCCACGTCCAGCCCGCCTTCGCCGCCACCCTGGCCGGCACCGACGATGGTGTGTACCTCGTCGATGAAGAGAATCATCTCGCCCTGGTGCTCGGTCACTTCCTTGAGCACCTTCTGCACGCGCTCCTCGAACTCGCCGCGGTACTTGGCGCCTGCCACCATGGCGTTGATGTTGAGTTCGACCAGACGCTTGTCGCGCAGCGTCTCGGGCACTTCGCCGGCGACCATGCGCTGCGCCAGCCCTTCGACGATGGCGGTCTTGCCGACGCCGGGCTCGCCGATCAGCACCGGGTTGTTCTTCTTGCGCCGGGCCAGCACTTCGATGGTCGTCTCGATCTCCTGCGCGCGGCCGATGACCGGATCGAGCTTGCCCTCGCGCGCCATCTTGGTGAGGTCGCGCGAATACTTGTCGAGTTCCGGCGTGTTGGTCGGCGTCTCGGCGCGGCCATCCTCGGCCCCTTTGCCGACCACCTTGCTTACCTGCTGGCGCAGCGCTTGCGGCGTGAGGCCGTAACGGCGCAGCAGGTTGGCCGCCAAACCTTCGCCTTCCTCGGCGAGCCCGATCAGGAAATGCTCCGGCCCGACATAAGAGTGGCCGAGTTCGTTGGAGGCCACGAAAGCACGGCTGAGCGCGTCCTTGACCCGGGGCGACACGCCGATCTCGCCCTCGAACGGCTTATCGCCGCGCTTGGCTTCGGATTCGATCTGGCGCTTGAGGTCATCGACCTTGATCTTGAACTGCCCCAGGATGGTCTTGACCACGTCGCTGTCGGATAGCGCCAGCAGCAGGTGTTCGGTATCGACTTCGGCGCGCCCGAACTCTGCAGCGTGTCGGGCGGCCTCCTGCAATAGGGCCTCGGACTGTTCGCTGATACGGCTGGCGAGCCCACTGCCGCGACGGCGCGCGGTGCCCGTACCGGCCGGGGCGGGTTCGCCGAACGAGGCATCGACCACCTCGTCGGTATCGGCCGCCATGGACGGTGCGTCGTCACCGATGCGGAAGAAGTCGCTGCCAAGGAAGTCTTCGAACAGCCCGCTGCGCGAGCCGAACAAGGCTTCCAGCGGTGAGACGGTGCGCTTTTGCTGGCGCACCAGTTGGCGATAGTGATCGTCACACAACAGCATGGTGCTGTGGCGACCATTGAGATTGGCTTCCACCCGCACCGTGGCGGGCTGGCCGCAGACTTGGCATTGTTTTCTGGCCATGCTGATGCTCCTGTAAAGATTGATCTGACGAGGCACCGCCGATCACGGTGCCTCATCTCTTTGTGGTTTTTGAGAAAAACGCGCTGCCCCGCGTCAGCCGTTGATCGGGATCGAGCGCCCCTGCTTGGGCGTACTGGCCTCGCGCTTTTCCATCGTGATCGTGAGCACGCCGTTCTTGAAAGCGGCCTTGATCGTGTCCTGGTTGGCATCGGCCGGCAGGTTCAGAGCGCGCTGAAAGCTGCCGTAGGAGCGCTCCACCCGGTGGAAACCGCCGTCTTTCGTTTCCTGCTCCTGACGCTTTTCACCGCGCACCAGCAGCACGTCGTTGTCGAGCGTGATCTGGATGTCTTTTTCCTCGACGCCGGGCACTTCCAGGGCGATCTTGTACTGCTTGTCGGTCTCCTGGATGTCCAGCGCCGGCTTCAGCATGCCCGGCCAGTCCGACGGCCAGCGTGGCATGGCCAGCGTCGGGAAACCGAAGCCTCGAAACGCGTCGTCGAACAGGCGGTCGATCTCGCGATGCAATTGCAGGATGGGACTGACGGGCCCACCCGCCACCGGCAGGTCATTGCGCTGCACCGGCAGCGAGGCAGTGCTCTGTTGTTCTTCCTGCTCCTTCTTGAACCAGTTCCAGGGAGCCAATTTCTTGAAATCAATGTCCATGTCACACCTCCAGAAGAAAAATTGAAGACTCTCGCTCACTCCGTTTGCCTGCGGCGACGGACAGCGCGCCCAGACGACACGGAGTGTTCCGCTGACTTTCGCTGCTTATCTGTGCGTATCACCTCCTTCTTTCTGCCTGCTTGGATCTGATCATTGATCCATTGATCGATTTCACTTTGACGAAACCGCCATGTCCCGCCGACCTTGAAGGCCGGAATCTCCCCGTGCGCGGCGAGCCGGTAAAGCGTCCGCTTGCCGACCTTTAAGTAGGTAGCCAACTCGTCGAGTGTGAAGATCGCCTGCTGGCGCGCTGTCATACCACCCCCACAAGTTCCGTCGTCACGCGGCCTCGCTCGAGGAAATTCTTGCAAGACTTTGCAAGATATTGCGCCTAACATGCCGAAAGTCAAGAGTCAACATCCAGCGACCTGCTGGCCGATTGATGTGACTCAAATCTTCAAGGACGGTATGCCAGGGCGGGCCGGTCCGGCGCAGGGGACGGTGGGTTGATCGGGACCTTGCGGGCGCCGCCCACGGCCGCAGATCAAACACCGATCCTCACGTTGTAACCGAGCGCCCGCAGCCCCTTGCTCGTGCGCATGTTCCTTGGCGGAAACTCGTCTGGGCGCGCCCAGCCGACAATTTCCCCGAGACTGCTCAGGCCAATGTGCGGAATGGCCCAGTCGTCGCTGCGGATCGCGTTCCAGAGCCGGGCTGAAACACTTCCGTTGCCCCAGACGACGTAGTTCAACAGCTCAAGCACCGTCCGCCCTTCGCGAGATCGCTGCCGCCAGAGCCACTCGCCGAACTTTTCCACCTTGTCGTCGCCGGCCTGCGGTCGGTCGGGCAAGCCTAAGTGCTCGTTTTCCTGCTTGATGGCGTGGTCTCGGATCGCGTGCACCCGGGAAACGGCATCCACGAACTCCTGCTCGGTCAATTTGAGAATGCGATCGCGTGCCAGCAGCTCACGCAGCCGGGGCGACCACTCGTAAATGGTGCGTTCTTCAAACGAGTGGTCGAAGTCGGCGTCATGCCACCACTCCAGCGCGTCGCGCAGCGCCAGCTCAGGGTTCTTCGAGTTCCTGTCGAAGAACTCCTCGTAAGGATGACGGTTTCCATCCTTGACCTGCTTGTAGTAATAGGCGTGCAGGAACTGATCCGCTTGAACGCCGGGAGCCACCGACGCATCGATCCAGGCGGGCTTGGCACCCGGTGCCGCAACCCTGGACGCGATGGATCGCATCACCTGCAGCGTGTCGTTCCAGTCCTGCTCGAACTTCTGGAAGCGCTTTTCAGACGATCTCTTCGTGTCGACAAACACCAGACCGTGGTTCTTCGGCAGCAAGCGGTCCTTGTCGAACTGCTGCTCAAGTCCGTATTCGCGCTTCGACAACTCAGACCGCCGGTCCGCCAAGCGCAGCTGCTCCTGGTAGATCTCCTTGGTCAGAGGCCGGGCACGGTCATCCACTTCCTCAAAGAAGCGCTGCAGCTCACGCTCCATACCCGTTTCGACGAGTTCGTCGTGGGGCAGAAAGGTGCCCGCTTCGATGTTCGATATCCAAGCCCGGTCAGACAGGTTGGCAGACCCGATGTAGGCACCGGCATCCACCCACCAGATGATCTTGGCGTGCAGGATGTCGGGCACGAGCTTGCAGTCGTAGTTCGGGCTGGCCTTATCCAGAAACCACTTCAAAACGGCGGGATCGACAGCCACCGTGTGGTCGTAGCGGCCAAAGAACTCCAGGGGCTTCAGGTGCTGCGCGCAGGCCTCGAACAACTTCATGTTGTCGCGGCTGGCGTAAGCGACGGCCGCGCGAACGCGCGTGCAGGATTCAATCACCTCGCCCAGCAGGTTTTGTAGCAGTTGTTTGTTGAGCGGGCCGGCGATGAAGCGCATTGCAGCAGATCCTTTTGTTATTGCATCGTCATCGGGCATGACCGCTCGGTTTGCGGGAGAGCCGCTCAACGGATGCGCCATCTGCATCGCCTATCTGGCGTTGCTCGATCGTGCGCCAACCCGGGACATGTGCACTCATCAGCGCCTTGAACATCCTCCCGTGGTTCGCGTAACGCAGATGAAGCAGTTCATGAACGATGACGTAATCCTGGAAAGGCTCATCCTGGTCGAGCAAGTCAGTGGCCAAGGTGACGGTTCCCGCCGATGAACAGGAACCCCACTTCCTGCGCATCTCCTGCACCCGAACCACGCGGGGATTCACCTTCAACTTGACCGCCCAGGCCAGTGCGCGGCGTCGCAAGTCCTGCGCCGGGTACAGGGACGATTTCATTCGCCACCCTCCGTGAGCAGCAAACGCACAACGAGATCGACGACCCGTGCCCGCTCGTCCTGCGCCAGCGCGAGGAGGGGCTTGTAGAGCGACGCACGGAGCCGTCGCTGCTCGTCGGCGTTGACCGAGGCATTCGGGAAACGCCCGAGCAACTCTTCGGCATCCTTGGCCAGTGTCATGGGGTCGATGCCCGCTGCCTTGACGGCCGCATCCTCACGCAGTACCCAGGCGACTGCAAAGGCACGAGCAGACAGGCCGCTGTCGCGCGCCGCCTTCATGGCCGCTTCCTTCTCGGCAGCCAACGCCGCCAGTTGGTCCATCGCCGCCAGACCGGTCGTCTTGCGCTCTTCCAGATCCTTCAGGATGCGCTCGGCACGATCTTTCAGCGGTTGCAGCACCGGTGCTGCGGCAGGGTCCTCGTCAATCTCGTGCTGCAGACCGCGCACAAGGTTGAACACTTTGCCCTCATCGGTCCCATCCTCACTGCGCAATGACTTCAGGGTCGCCACATCAAAGGTCACGGTCTTGGTCAATCGTCCAAGACCATGTTGCTCGGCGCTTTCCTCGATCAGACGCCGCGTCTTGTAGGCCAGGTCAGCCACGAACCCGACTTTTTCGGCGTAAGCATTGCGCACGGCCGCATATAGCTGACTGAGCTGCTTGTAGGTCGCGATGTGGTCACGCAGCGCCGGGTCGGGCGAGAGGATCTCCCACAGCGCCTCGACCTCCTTGTAGCTCTCGAAGAAGGTCTTACGCGCCTCGGGCGTCAGGAAGCGTCCGAACACCAGGCGCTCCAGCCGCTCGTCGGGGGTGCCGCCGGCGTCTGACTCCAGGTAGTCCTTCTTGGCCTGCTCGATGCGTTGCAGGAAGTCCTGCAGCAGCACGTCGAGGTCCTCAATCACGCCGCTGACGTCGCTGGAATCGAACTGCAGCGCCTTTTTTAGCTCGCGCAGCACACCGACAAAGTCGACCACCAAGCCGACGCGCTTCTGCACACCGTTCGCGTCTACATAAGGCCGGTTCACCCGTGCAATCGACTGCAGCAGGACATGGTCGCGCATCGGCTTGTCGAGGTACAAGCAGTAAAGCGGCGGCGCGTCGTAGCCCGTGAGTAGCTTGTCAGTGACGATCAGGATCTTCGGGTTCTCGGTGGGCTTCTTGAACAGCAAGCGCACCTGCTCTTCGGCGTCGTCTGAGAGCTGTAACTCGGCCACCAGCGGCCGATCCACCACATCGGCGGAGTTCTCGGTGTAGACCGGCGCGCTCCACTCGGGTGGCAGATGCTTGTCCAGCGCCTTCTTGTACTTGGCACAGGCCTCGCGGTTCACCGCCACCACGAAGGCCTTGTAGCCCAAGGGCAGCACGTTCTCCTTGAAGTGCTCGGCGATGAAGGCCGAAACCTTCTCGATCCGGTCGTCGGCCGTGAGGAAGGTGCGCAGGCCGACCGCGCGGTCGAGCACCTTGTTCAGTTCCTCGACATCGGTCACGCCCTCGCTCTCGGCCAGCGCGAAGAACTCCTTGTCCAGCCGTTCGGCCGGCACCGTCATCTCGCTCGGCGCCATCACGTGCTTGATGGGCAGCGTGGTCTCGTCGGCGATGCTCTCGGCGATGGAGTACTTGTCCAGGTAGCCCAGCTCATCCTGCGTGCCGAAGATCTTGAAGGTGCCTTCGCCCTGCGAAGTGCGCGCGATGGGCGTACCGGTGAAACCGATGATCGTGGCCTTTGGCACGGCGGCCATCAGGTAGGTGCCGAGATCCTTGGCCACCGACCGGTGCGCCTCGTCGATGAACACGTAAACGTTGTCGCGCAGGCAGCTGTCTTTGCGGATAGCCTCGAACTTGTGGATCATCGAGATGATCAGGCCACGGAAGTCGGCATCCAGCAGGGACTGCAGTTTGGCCTTGTTGTTGGCCCTCTCGACCGCGATGTCCTGCTGCTGCATCTCGCCCAGCAGGCGCTCCACCCAGCCTTTCAACTGGCCTTCCAGTTCGGTGCGGTCCACCACCAGGATCACGGTCGCATTGGCGTAACGCGCCTTGTCCTCAAGGATCTGACGCGCCGCCGTCAGCAGCGTGAAGGTCTTGCCCGATCCCTGGGTGTGCCACACCAAGCCGCGTGTCTTGGCCGGGTCGGCGCAGCGGTCCAGGATGGCGTCGATGGCGCGCCGCTGGTGCTGGCGCAGCACAGACTTGCGTGTCTCGCCATCCTGCACGTAGAACAAGATCCAGTGCTGCAGCGTGCGCAGGAAGTCGGTCGGCTCGAAGAAGGCTTGCACCGCAAAGCGGTAGGTTTCCTCCGGCGCCTGTTTCCAGCGCGCCATGTCGCGCCGGTTGGCGTTCCAGGTCACGCCGTACCAGTAATCGAGCAGGTGCGTCACGTTGAACAGCTGGGTCGTCGCCAGCAGCTCCGGCGTTTCCAGCTCGTAGCGGCGCAATTGCTTGATCGCGCGTTCGATGGCGTCGCCGTCCTTCGGGTTCTTGTGCTCGACGATGACCACCGGCACGCCGTTGACGACGAACATCACGTCGGCCCGGTTGCCCTTGCGCGCGGGCGGCTTGATCTTCCACTCCCAGGTCACATGGAAGACGTTATCCGCCACGTGCTCGAAGTCGATCACCGTCACTGGTCGATGGCGCTTCTCGGTCTCGTCGTACCACTGGCGTTCGCCGCGCAGCCAGGCCAGCAGCTCGCGGTTACCCTCGATGGTGGCCGGCAGCGCGTCCAGGGTTTCCACCACCGAGCGCACTGCGTCAGCGGACATCCAGGGGTTGAACGCGGCAAGCTTGGCTTCCAGCACGTCGCGGAAGAAGGTGCCCGCCTCGCCGCCGCGCTTCGTGCGTGCGTCCTCCGGCGTAATCGACGTCCAGCCGATCTCCACCGCGTGCTTGACCATCGGGAACTGCACTGTGCCCGCTTCGCTGATCTTGAGCGTACTCATGCCGTGGCCTCCTCGTGTTGCGTCGAGGCCGGGGACAGCGCCGACAGATCCAGATCCGATACGGCTATCTCGCCAGTCATCAGTTTGCGCAGCAGAGATTCGAAGAGTTCCTCCAAGACTTCACGCTTCGCCCGGTGCAGGTCAATCTTGCGATCGAGGGTGTGAAGAATGGTCACGATGTCCTTGGCCTGATCCTGGTCGCTTGGACAAGCAACCTTGAAGGTCTCCACATCGTTCAGATTCAATGTCATCGTTCCGTGCGCTGACGGAACGATCTGGCCGAGCAACCGCTCTTTGCCGGCATAGATTGCGGACCGCAAGAACTGTCCTGGGTAGTGCCCTCGTGATACCAAAGCCTTGACGTCCTGGTTGAAAGCCATCGGTCGATTGATCACCGCGACCGGGAGATCCTTGGCCAGACCCATACCACGTACCAGAAGAAGAACAGTGCCCTCAGGCGCAAGACGGCTTCCCGCCTCCACGCCTGCAGCCGACACATGATCGATAGCATCATCGAGTGTCGGACGCTTCAAGTCCTTGCCTGACACCCAAGGGATGTCGCCATTCCAATACTCCGTCACTGACTTTCGAGGCGTTCCTCCGCTCCAGATTTCGCAGAGTTCGAGGATCGTTCGCGGTTTCCAGCTTTCTGGCATTGGCCCGATCTCGGTTTCCTTCTGGGGCTCGCCACGCAGACCACGAGAAAACAGCTCGCGCATACAAGCACGCTTGAGTTCCTCTGTTGTTTTTTCCGCTGTACGTTCGGTATTGATACCAAGCCGACACTTGTCGAGAACATCTGCAATGCGGGCCTGTTCCTTGGATGGAGGAAGCGCAACCTGAATCTGGTCAATCTTGGATTGGTTGAGCGTGTTGCCCTTGATCTGACGGTCTTGATGGTCGGTGTAATCAACCTGTGAGAGGAAATATCCCAAGTAACGCTGATCTACACCTTCCCGTGGAAAAATCGAGATGATGGCTTCGTTGTGACATGCCGGAATGCCGAGCGTCGCCACTCGCCCAATGGTCAGCTTGAAGCTCATGATGAGTGTGCCCGCAGGGACGATGCGTTCACGGAATACATTCTCAAACGCAAGTGCGGAGACAGATTCAGCTGTCTCGACGATGGTGCCGTATTGCTCCATGTCGGAAATTGCCACCCACGGCACCTGACGCTCACCTTTTGCCCAATACGCTGGGTTTGCCCGCGCGGGCGTGCGGCCCGTCGTATAACTGGCTACCTGACTGAAAGGTTCCACAGTCCAGCCTTCCGGGAGTTCATTCATTTGCCCACCCCGGAAAGCAGTTGATAGAGCACCTTGTTCACTTCGGATGCTTTCGCATCTAGCTGAGACAATTCGGCAATTAGATGCGACATGTCCCGATGCGAAGCATCGTCGCTTTGCCCTGCCCAGCGGCTAGGACTCAGGTTGTAATCCGCCTCCTGAGCTTGCTGTTTTGTGATGACAGCCACCTCACCCTCGACCGGCTCGCATTTGAGGTACATCGCGGCGAGCGGCCGGATGTCTTCCTCGGGCAGGTAGTTCTTCGGCTTGCCCTTTTGGAAGTGGCGGCTGGCGTTGAGCAGGACGATCTTGTCCTTGCGAGCAGCGGGCTTGCGCTTGTTCAGCACCACGATCACGCCCGCCGCCGTGGTGTTGTAGAAGAGGTTTTCTGGCAGCAGGATCACACCGTCGATCAAGTCCTGATCGACAAACCACTTGCGGATGTTGCGTTCCTTGTCCTCGTTCTTGGAGCCAGAGCCGCGCGTGACCGCACCGGTGTCGAGCACCACGGCGGCACGGCCGTGGTCATCCAGGCAGGCCAGCGTGTGCTGCAGCCAAGCCCAGTCACCCTTGCCGGTGGTAACACCCCCCGCAGTACGGAAGCGGTCGAATGGATCGTTGGCGAACAGGTCCGCCGCAAACGGCTGGTTCCACATCGGGTTGGCCACCACGATGTCGTGACCACGGATCTTGCCGCTGGCCTCGCGGAATTTCGGGTTGATCATGGTGTCGCCGCGCGCCAGCTCCACCTCCATGTCGTGGATGATGGCGTTCATCTGTGCCACGGCATAACTCTCGGCCTGCAACTCCTGGCCAGAAAGCTTGAGCGGCACGCGACTGGTGGGGTCGAGTTCGCGGGCGACAAGCTGGAGCTTGATCAGCAGCCCCGCCGAGCCGCAGGCGTAGTCGTGGCAGGTCTCACCGGGCTTGGGCCGCAGGATGTGCGCCATCAGGAAACCGACCTCGGTCGGCGTGAAGAACTCGCCCGCGCTCTGGCCCGACCCTTCGGCGAACTTGCGCAGCAGGTATTCGTAGGCGCGGCCGAGAAAATCGGGCTGCACGTCGGCGAGGCCGAGGCGGTAGCGCGGGTCGGAGAACGTCTCGACCACGCCACGCAGCTTGGCCGGGTTGATGTCGCGCTCGCCATTGCGTTCGGCGGCGAAGTCCACCACGTCGATCACGCCGGACAGCGTCGGGTTCTGCTTGACCACGGCACGCACGGCCTTGGTCAGGTGCTCGCCGATGTCCCGGGGTGCGGTCGGGCGGCCACGGTCGTCGAGCGGCCAGTCGAACGATTCACGCCCGCTGATCACCGCCCAACGGGCTTGCGGGGGCACGTAGAAACGCAGCAGCGAGTGGTCCGACTCGGCAATCTCCAGGGCGGTGGCGCGGTCGCCATACTCCTCGGCCAGCCGCTCGATCTCGTCGTCAAAGACGTCGGACAGCCGCTTCAGGAAGAGCAGCGGCAGCAGGTAATCCTTGAACTTGGCCGCATCCTTTTCGCCCCGGATCGAGCAGGCGGCGTCCCAGAGCATCTGTTCCATCGGCTTGGTGGTGGGCGCAGCCGCCACCCGCCCGGTGCGACGCCGGGTCACCTGGGCAGCCGCTTCAGCAGGCGGGGGGCTTTCAGCACCCTCGACCCCGGCCTCTCGCGCCAGCGCGAGGATGGTCTCCTGCGCGGCACGCTGCGGCTTATTACCGCCGCCCTCCCATCGGTTGACCGTGGCAAAGGAGACGCCCAGGCGCTCGGCGAGCTGCTCCTGAGTCAGATTGAGGGCCGCGCGGATGGCGCGGAGTATCGCTGGAAAATCGTTTTGTTTTGTCATGTTTGCTATGTTTGTTATATTCTACTTGCTTGTCAAGCAGAATTTGGCGATGGGGTACCCCACCGCCTCCGGAAGAGGAGTGCAGGCATGAGCGGGAACCGATGGGACACGGCTGGCGTGCCGCACAAGGGGTGGACGTGCGTTGACGTCGTCGACTTGCGGGCTGATGGCGGTCCGGCAGACGAAACCGATTACGCCACCTGCCAGATGTGCGGCAACGAGAAGATCCGCTACGTCCACATCATGGAGCATCCGGATCTGGACGAGCACTTCGACGTCGGGTGCGTCTGCGCCGGGAAGATGAGCGACGACTACGAGGGACCGAGGCGCCGCGAGGCAAGGCTGCGTAACCGGGCGGCGCGCCGGACCCGCTGGCTGCAGCGCAAGTGGCGGGTCTCCGCCAAGGGGAACAGCTTCCTCAACCTCGAAGGCTACAACCTGGTGGTCTATCCGACGAAGACGAAGCGCTGGGGCTTCAAGATCGGGGACCGATTCGGTCCGAGGACATACCCGACAGCCAACGAAGCCAAGCTGGCGCTGTTCGATGACTTCTGGGCGGCGACCCAGGATGATGACCGACTGTGGTCATCTGACTGATCTGCGGACGCGGGTTCAATTCCGCAAACGGGAATCGAACTGGCGTCCTGCACGATGCACTTGTCTGGTGACCCCGGCCGGGCAGAACTGGTAGGATTGTTGGCAGTTGGGGCTGGATTCCGCACCTTTCCGCAGGAGTTCGCAGCGGTTCTAAGGCGCTGAGTTACACAGGTTTGGCGCAGGGTTCCACCCCACCGAAACTCCGCAACTGTTCGATCCTGTTCGCAGGAACCCGCAGGAGTTCGAAATAGTCCGCACGGCCTCACGGTAAGCTGTTGATTTTGAACAACCCGCTTGATCAGTCCGCGCTTGCGGACTGCGGACTTCCAATGAGCCGGAAATCTGGCTCACCCAGACGGCTCTCGGTACCGACACGTTGCAAACAATCGGTACTTCTCGATAACTACCCGACGAATCGGAACATCTCAGCTAGCCCTGATGTTGCCCCTGCTTGCTGACGCAGCTTGGTAGTTCTGGCTGCAATATTGCCCCCCCAATCGCTGTGGAAGGTAGCTCCATGGGCAAGTGCAATCGAGGGGGGACGCTGCGTAGGGCCGCGTGCCCCCATCCTGCAGCGTGACCTGATTGGGTCAAGGCCGGGTTGTCATGCAGGCAGTTTGGCTGCAAGCAGTTCGACCTTCTCGATATTGGGCGGAGAACTGAGCAAGGTCGCGGCGTTGGCCATCAAGGCCGCGGCGATCTGGCCGTTCAGATGTGCTTGGCGACCTGCCTCATCGGCAAAGGCATCGAACACACCGAACGTCGAAGGGCCAAACTTCAATGCGAACCAGGCAGTGGTGCCGGACTCGGCGTTGGCGAGCGGCAGTGCGCTGGCCAGGAAGTCGGCTAGCGCAGCCTCCTGGCCGGGTTTGGCTTCGAGGCGAACAAACAGGGCGAGCTTGGTCATACTGTAATCCTTTGGGTAAATGGGAAAGTGGGTGAAGGGATCGACGAGACTGCAGTCTAAGTCTTCATGACAGCCATCTCTATAGACAATAATGACAACATTGATATCATTGTTGCCATGAAACTCCACCTCCTTGTTTGTGATGGCGTGTTTGATCTGGGGCTTGCGGCGCTCACCGACACAGTGGGCTTGGCCAATGCGATGTCGGGCTCGCTGCCACAGGCTCCCGCGCCCATCGAGATCACGCTGGTGGGCGTGCGGCGTCGCATCCGAACTGCGCAAGGCTTGACGGTCCCCGTGGTCACTGCGCGTGGTGTGCCGGAACCAGACGTCGTGCTCGTGCCCGCGTTTGGTGAAAAGATGCCTGACACGCTCTCGGCTCGGCTCACACGCCCCGACGTGCCCGATGCGGTCGCCGTGCTACAGCAGTGGTCCACCGCTGGCGCGCACCTTGGTGCCGCCTGCTCCGGTAGTTTCTTGCTTGCAGAGAGTGGCCTGCTTGATGGGCATCGTGCGACGACGTCATGGTGGCTGGGGCCGATGTTTCGGCAGCGCTATCCGAACGTCACGCTGGACGAGTCACGCATGATCGTGAACTCGACACACTTCACTACCGCGGGTGCCGCTTTGGCCCACGTCGACTTGGCCTTGCGCATCATCCGGGGGCGCAGTCCGGCGCTGGCGGCCTTAGTAGCACGCTATCTGCTGGTCGAGGCACGCAGTTCGCAAGCCGAGTTCGTGATTCCCGACCACCTTGCGCATGCCGACCCGATGGTGGAGCGCTTCGAGTGCTGGGCCAGAAGTCGGCTCGCGAAGGGGTTCTCGCTGGCCGAGGCGGCGAGCGCCGCGGGCA
>Ga0208491_10085_pt1 | contig 29821 bp, 28 predicted proteins | sample SubbioCSW11_NovA_FD_184819 | JGI IMG/M metagenome (GOLD analysis project Ga0208491, IMG submission 184819) | Serpentinite rock and fluid subsurface biosphere microbial communities from McLaughlin Reserve, California, USA - CR11_CSW11_NovA (SPAdes) | ecosystem: Environmental > Terrestrial > Deep...
TGTGCCCCCTTACTCTTGCGGGGTGCTCAGGGCCCGCAGGCCCGCCGAAGGGGCGGCAGCCCCTAGCGGATAAAAAAGACGCGTCAACTGAAAGAAAACGCGAAGCGTCTTTTTTATGCTTTGAATCAAGGGAAAAACATCAGCTTTCCAAAAGTCTTTTTGCAATAGCCTGAACACGGGTACCGGCAGCTTTTCCTTTTATCAGGGGCATTAGCTTATTCATCACCTGGCCCAGCTCTTTTGCTGAGCCGGCGTTTACTTCGGTAATGATTTGCTTTGTTAATGCTTCCAGCTCTTCATCACTTAATTGCTGGGGAAGATAGGCCGCAAGGATGGTAATTTCCAGTTCGCTTTCTTGTGCTAAATCGTCGCGGTTGCCTTTTTTGAACTCAACAATTGAATTTTTTCTCTGCTTGATTTCGCGCTGAATTACGGTGAAGATATCTTCATCCGTCAGTTCGGTGCGTTTTTCTATGCTCTCATTTTGAAGAGCGGCAAGCAGCATACGTAAAGTGCTTAGTCGCTGTTTTTCGCCGGCCTTTAACGCCTGCTTCATGTCAGCCTGGATTTGTTTAAGCATCAGTAGACCCTCCCTTAGAGGCTGTTTCAGTTTCCATTATAGTGCCGGCTGTCAGTAAAATCAAATCTTAATTCAATTCAAAAGTGGCTTAGCACAAGGACGAGCTGTCAGAGCTAAGCTTAATATAGCTTCGCCAACGTCGTTCCCGGGTAATAGTGCAATAAGATTTGTTCGTAAGAATAACCTTGTGCGCTCAGTTCCCGTGAGCCCCACTGACTCATCCCCACGCCATGGCCATTGCCTCCGCCGCGGAAGCGTACGGTGTTAACAATTCCCCGCTCGTCATGCTCAAGATCAATCACCATAAAGGAACTTGGTAACAGCGGATAATTGCTTAAAAATGGTTCGAGGTGGCGCCAGAGAATAATATCCCTTTTGCCGTCTATGCTGAGGGGACGCAGGGTGAAACGGATGGTATATTCTTTGACCAGGCGGAAGGTGCCGTTTGTGCCTGCAATTTCCAATTCCATGATATTGCCACCGGCACCACGGCGGATGACACGGAGATCTTTCAGTTTGCCTAAAGGGTCATTGGGGATTGGCAACTCTGCCCATGTATTGCCTACGCGGGTCAGAACATAACTTGGCTGTGCCTTTTGGCGCTCCGGCAGAAAGTGGCCAATTACAGCTGTCAGTTCCGCACCTGACATCTCCACAGCCCAGCGAAACCAAGGAGAGGCTTTATCATAAGCGTCCCAGGCAGTGGAAGCAAAAAAAGCTCGGGCGCCATCTTCGCTGGAAACGTCAGGGAATGTCTCTGCGTTCGTTTGCGGCCGAGAAACAAGATAGGGGACTGAATTTGCAGGAAAGGCCCGGGTTTGCGGGTCATGCCAGGTTTCAGCAAAATTGGCTGTTACGCCGGATGAGGTGGAAAAAAAACGGGTATCAGCGATTTTACCCTGATAGTTGACTACTAGTCCGGCGGTTTCCCTTACTGCCCTAGTGCTGATTTCCTGTTTGGGAATATTGTTATAAACTTGGGATGCGGTGCTGTCGTCCACGTGGGCGGCAAAGCGGCGAAAGCCGCTGCGCAGGATGGCAGCCACTGCATAACTGCGTGCCGCCACCGCCTGAACTTTAAGGGGAGTTAGCCCAAAGGAGACCGGCATTTCGCTTGGGATTACGGAATAGAGATAATTCTCCAGCGGCAGTTCATTGACGAGAAAGACCTCTCCGTTCATGGCCGTCATTTCCAGCTGTCCGTAGTAAGTAGGGGTAAATGCCGGATTGCCGCGCTGAAGTGACTCGGCGCGGAGTTGGCCACCGCTTGCTACGAGATAGATCCTGTTTTGAAACTGTTGACGCTCTCCGGAAGGGAGGGTAACAGTTGTTATATTCTTTTCTGCAGAAAAGATAAGTTGCTGACCGGCCATAAACTGCCGTGAGATACCGGCCACCTTATCGCTTAGCAGAAAAGAAGTATCGGCAGTCAGAATTATTTTCCGGTGTCCCAGACCGGCAAAACCGTTGCTGTTAATTGCTACTCTAATGTTGCGGGGAACAAAATCTTGAGGCAGGAGAACAGCAATGATTTCCCCCTCTTTTTTGAAGAAAGTCAGATTTTGCATGCCCACAATAGACTCATTGCTTTCTGCTATACGGTATTCCTCTCCCTGGCGGCGGAAGAAAGCAGCCTCTGCCGCAAGCGGAAATATTCCGAGCGCTTCTCCTTCCAGTTTTTCCGCAGTCATCATTAGCAATTTTGGCACAAGAATTTGCTCAAATTGCGTGAAGAGAACAATTCTGCCGCCAATGCCGACTAAAGACCCTACCTTTCCTTCCTCAAGGCTGTTTCTTGCTGCGGTTAAAGAGTTATTGCCCTCAAGTGTTATCACCTGACTAGTAGCCAGCAGAAATGTAGCCTTTTCAGCCGACACCTTCTGGAGTAGAGCGATTGGTGCCGCAATAAGCTGGGGAAAAGAGGCAATTTTCCAGCCATCTTCGGTTCTCTCCAGTTGTGCTGTGATAGTTTCAGTCCACCCTTGCCCAACGGTGACCTCTAATGTGACTGTTGCCCGGGAAAAAGAATGAAGCTTTGGCTCGGCTATTTCATCCAGCAAAAAAATGCCAGGTGTACTTATGGCCGCTAGCAAAGCATCATTTTTTTGCAAATCGGGCAGCAGGTAATTTGCTGCTGCCGGGTTGCCGGCTGCCACTAAGTCGGCATATTGTTTGACAGCGCACAATATTTCGCCTTTTGCCCGGTTAGCAAGAGCTGTGCAGATAAAGAAGGCTGCCAGAAAAAGGAGAAGGAGAATTGCTGCTTTTTTCATCGCTGAATCTCCTTAAAATAGTTATTGCTGCTGTGCAGAGCAAATCTGCAACTGACACCTGAAATATTTCCATGAATGAATAAACATTCCCTGCAGGGTTAACAAAATTTAAGCATTTACACGAACAAATGTTTGTGATAAAATAGGAAATATTAGGAAAAGAGGGAATAAGATGCTGGCCAGTGTAACCGGCTGCACGGTAATGGGAATTGAGGGCAGAATGGTAGAAGTGGAGGTTTACTTGTCTGCGCAACTGCCTAGTTTTGATATTGTTGGCTTGCCGGATGCGGCAGTACGCGAGGCGCGTGACCGTGTGCGTGCAGCCATAAAAAATAGCGGATATAAGTTTCCGCAGCAGCGGATTGTGGTAAATTTGGCACCGGCAGACCTGAAAAAGGAGGGGCCGCAGTTAGATTTGACGCTGGCTGTCGGTATCCTAGCCGCAAGCGGCCAGCTGGATCTTGCAAATCTCCCGTTGGCCGTCTTTGGAGAGCTGGCTCTTGACGGTGCTCTTCGTCCCGTGCGAGGAGTATTGCCCATGGTTATGGCAGCCCGGGACACAGGGGTTAATACAGTTCTTTTGCCACTCAGCTGTGCGGCAGAAGGATCACTGGTGAGCGGGGTAGATATTTTAGGCACGTCATCACTAGCTGAAGCTATTGCCATCCTCAGCGGCAAGCAGGAAGCGCCTGCGGTAGTGATGCCGCCTCGCTCGCTGCCGCTTACGGGAGCAGATTTTAGTCGGGTCAAAGGGCAGGAAGGGGCTAAACGTGCGCTGGAAGTGGCGGCCGCCGGGAATCATAGTGTGATGATGTCAGGCCCCCCCGGGTCCGGAAAAACAATGCTTGCCCGTTGTTTGCCTACCATCCTGCCATTTCTCAGTGATGAAGAAAGCCTAGAGACGACAAAAATTTACAGCGCGGCCGGGCTGCTGCGAGAAACGGCTACTCTGATTTCTAGGCCGCCTTTTCGGAGTCCTCATCACACAATTTCTGCTGCTGCGCTCTGCGGAGGAGGCAGCTTGCCCCGTCCCGGCGAGGTGAGCCTATCGCACAATGGTGTTCTTTTTTTGGATGAGCTGCCTGAGTTTCGCCGGGAAACATTGGAAGTGCTGCGACAGCCACTGGAAGAAGGATTTGTGACGGTGACGAGGGTTCAGGCTGCTTATACCTATCCTGCCCGTTTCTTATTTTTGGCGTCAATGAATCCGTGTCCATGCGGAATGTATTCTGACCCTACTGTGGAATGTATATGCAGTGAAGGGCAGGTCCGCCGCTATCGTCACAAAATCTCCGGGCCGCTTTTAGACCGGATTGATGTTTATGTTGAAGTAGCACGCCTCCGTTATGAAGACTTAACCTCAAGAAAGGAGGTTAAGTCTTCTAAAGAGATGGCTGAAAGGGTGGATCTGGCCAGAGAACGTCAGCGGCGACGTTTTGCTAAAGATAATATTTCATGTAATGCGCAGATGAATAATCAACACGTTCAATTGTATTGTGAACTGGATGCCGCCGGACGTGATCTCCTCCGGAACGCCTTTTCCCGGCTGCATCTTAGTGCCCGCGCTTATGACCGAATCCTGAAAGTGGCCCGCACGATCGCAGATTTGGATGAAGAGCAAAAAATTCAGACAAAGCACCTGGCGGAAGCAATCGGCTACCGGCAAAGCGAAAGCTTTTCCCGTTTAGCATAGAATCAGGAGCTGCTTTGATTGTCATCTTTAGCTGATAACCGCTTTATGGTGTGCTATGATCTCGCGCAGTGCTGCGTCTAATGAATAGCGCGGGCTATATCCGAGCTGCCTCAAACGGTTGATATTAGGCACTCTTTTTCTTGTTTCCTCAAAGTTTGAGCCGAAGGCGGCTCGATAAGGAATAAATTCGATTGGCGAAGAAGATGAGCTTAAGCTGATTATTTTTTTTGCCAGCTCTAAAATGCTGATTTCTTCGAAACCACCGAGGTTGTACACCTGACCGAGTGCACCTTCAGCAATGATCAGTTCCACACCGTCTAAGATATCTTCTATATATCCAAACGTTCTCGTTTGCGAACCATCCTCGTAGACGGTGAGCGCCGAACCGGTTAGAGCTTGCCGGATAAAGTTGGGGACAACCATGCCGTAGCTGTCAGTCTGGTAGCTGCCGATGACATTAAAAAAGCGGCCTATTTTAATTTTTGTGCCGCGCTCCCGGAAATAAGCCAGAGATAAGTGGTCTTCCACAAGTTTACCTACTGAATAAAGCCAACTTGCTTTATCGCTGGCACCGAGCAGAGAGTCATCTTCTTCCGCGACCGATGAGCGCTTGATCTTTCCGTAAATTGCTGATGAAGAAGCGATAAATATTTCTTTTTGCTGGAGGGTTGCTGCTTCCAGTAAATTTTCTGTGCCCAGGTAACTGATTTTTAAGGTCTCAATTCCTTTGCGCATCGCTTGGCGAACGCCTACTACGCACGCCAGGTGAATAAGATAGTCGGCAGTAGTGACCAAACGCGAGACCAATTCCCGGTCGGTCACACATCCGACTATAAGCTGTACATTTTTTTCTTTTAGTTGTTTTGCCTGCCCTGTAGTAAGATTGTCAAGGATGCTTATTTGATGCCCTTTCTCTAGGAGGCGTTCTGTCAAATGCGAACCTATAAATCCCGCTCCGCCTGTTATAAGATAATGCATGCTCGAGACTCCTTTCAAAATGCTCTTGTATATTTTATTAGCAGGCGAAGAGCATGGTGCTTAGCGCTGTGGAGCAAATAATTGTCCGGTTCATATCATGTAAAGAGACCATCAGAAACGGAGTGGTTCGGCTTTGCATGAGATTAGCTGCGTTCGGCAGTTTAGGAAAATAGGAGTGGTGGGGTTGGGCTATGTCGGTCTGCCGCTAGCAATGCTAGCCGGTATTAAAGGCTGTGACGTCTTAGGGATTGACCTGAATAAGCAGAAGGTTGCCACTCTTCTCTCTGGCAGCTCATATATTTCTGATGTGCCTGATCAGGAGTTGCAAGCACTGCTTAGTGCCGGAAATATCCTGATACAATCTGACTATAGCGAGCTGTCAGATTGCGATGTGATCGTGATTTGTGTCCCCACGCCTTTGACAGAATGGAAAAAACCGGATTATTCAAGCCTGATAGGAGCGGTTAAGGGAATTGCCGCCGTTCTTCGTCAAGGTCAGTTGGTGATTTTGGAAAGCACTGTAGCGCCTGGCATAACTGAAACTACTGTTTTGCCGTTACTGGAGGCAGGCGGGCAAATAGGCGGAAAAGATTTTTTTCTCGCCTATTCGCCGGAGAGAATTGATCCTGGCAATAAATCGTCTGGCTTGCATAATACCGCCAAGCTGGCGGCCGGCCTGACTGAGCGATGCCTCTATTATGCGCAGCAAATGTACCAGTCTCTTGGCATTGAGGTGATTCCCGTTCGTGCCTTAGCAATCGCAGAAATGGCTAAGCTTTTGGAAAATACTTATCGAGACATCAATATTGCCTTTATTAACGAGTTGGCGCAGGTTTGCCATGCCTGTAATATCAATATCTGGGAAGTGATCGACGCGGCAGCCAGCAAGCCGTTTGGTTTCCAGGCGTTTTACCCCGGGCCGGGAGTGGGTGGGCACTGCATTCCCGTTGATAGCGTTTACTACTCCAGTTGGGCTAGGGCTAACGGCTATCCCGCAAAACTTGCGGAACACGCTCGACTGGTTAATGCCGCTATGCCAAAGTATCTGGCAGACAGAATCAGCGAACTGTTACAGTCCGTGGGAAAAGTGCTGTCTGGGAGCAATGTTTTGGTTTTAGGTGTGACTTATAAACAAAATATTGCTGATCTCCGCGAATCTCCCAGTGTTGAGCTCATCAAAGAGCTTTGCAGGAGAGGCTGTAACGTTTGCTTCCACGACCCTTATGTGTCGGAAATCAGCTTAAATTCAGCTCAGATAGAGAGGGTTGCTTTAGATGAACACGTAGTTTTGCGACAGGACTGTCTTGTTTTAGCAGTGGCGCATAGCGCATATAATTTTGCGTGGTTGTCTGAGGTCAGCACGCTAATTTTCGACTTGACCAATGGAATGGCAAGATTCCCGCAAGAGAAAATAAAAAAACTATAGTTATGTCGCCCTCACCCTAGCCCTCTCCCAGAGGGAGAGGGGAATGTTGTGGAGGGAGAGGGGAATGTTGTGGAGGGAGAGGGGAATGAGCTGGAGGAGGGAGCAGGAACTGCCCTCACCCTAGCCCTCTCCCAGAGGGAGAGGGGAATGTTGTGGAGGGAGAGGGGATGAGCTGGAGGGAGAGGGGAATGTTGTGGAGGGAGAGGGATTCAGTCGCAGTAAACGCTTGCGGCCAAAGATGTCATCTTTAAAAACAGGCTCGTAACGATTACCCCAACGCTTTAAGGTGTCTCTGATGACCCATTCGGTTAGCTCATTATAAATTTGCTTTAAATTAGTCTGGTTTCCACTGTGCCGCCTGTGATAATACATTGTTTGATCAAGCCAGTAAAATTCATGGTTTTCGATTAAGCGGAAAAGGATTTGTTTGTCTTCCATATAGCGGCCTTCATACGGATCGGCAATGGGCCATCCGCCTACATTTCTTAAGGCAGAAGTACGATAAAAGCGAGGCCACTGCGAGCAGTCAGCCAGCATAAAATCATAGCGATCGCTAAACGAACGGTTTCGCCAGATTTCACCATTTATAATTCTGCCGTCATGACTTTGAATCACCAGTTGGAGATTGCCGCTGATTAAGGCCACCTTTTCCGGTAGTTGCTCAGCCGCAGTATGCAGCAGGGCCAATGTGTTTGAGTGAAACCAGTCATCGCTATCAAGTTGGATGGCATATGGCGTCCTGACTAAGGCCAAGCCCTTGTTTAGACTCTTTGACTGTCCGAGGTTCTGCTGATTAGTAATCAGCGTAACGCGGTGGTCGGCAAGATAGTCTTTGGCTGCGCTGATGCTATTGTCTGTAGAAGCATCGTCAATGACAATTACCTGCCAGGATGGATAAGTCTGCTGAAAGACACTGGCAAGCGCTTCCGCTAGATAGCTGCCTCCATTGAAGGAGGGAAGAAGAACGGTGATTGTCGCCGTCAACTTTTCTCTCCTCACTTTACAGATCGAATAAATTAACGATACCGATCCGACTCGCTGAGATAAGCCTCGAAAATATACTGTGGCTCTATTTTGTGATATTTCATGACTCTTTTTGTGATTTGCCCAGAATCCGGAGTATTGATCAGTAAATTGCGGCCGAGAATATCTGCCTCGCGCAATGCTTTAGCCAAAGCGTCTCTTGCGGTAAGATTTGGGAAACGAATACCACGGTGCTGATGACCTCTTCTGATTCCTAAATTTGCAACCTTAGCTTCAGCGTGAGTCATTATTTGTCTTTCTGTTAAAACTGTTTCCTGGGCTAGGACAAAGGTTTCGGTAGCTCCAAGCGAAACTACAGAGCAGGGAAGATGTTGTTCCAAAGCGTGCAAAATTTTTGTCATCAATTTGCCACTATTTAAAATCAATGCTTTATCTGACCGCCTCTCTGCGCAAAGAGTGTCGACTGTAACTTTAGTTTACTAAATTACTATGACGGCAAAGATTATAATTTACCTATAGTGGCGGAGGAATCTCTCTTTAGCCGCAGAATATATTTTATAGCATAGGAAACAGAGGTGTAAGTATGAGCGAATGCGCAGATTGCAAAGTGTACAAATGTTGCCATGGGGAAAGCTTTCCGTCTAATTGTCCCGTTATAAGCGAATCGGCCTTGTTAGGCAAAGCATTTGACTGCTACCATACTGAAGATTTGGAAATTGCCAGGGTGGCTGCGGTGGTGGAAATGGAAGGACAGGGCTGTTGGCCGCGCCTTCGTGAAATTATGGAGTTTGCCGAGCGGCTTGGCAGCCGCAGAGTAGGGCTTGCTTTTTGTGTGGGCTTACGGGAGGAGGCGCGCATTTGCACAAAAATTCTTGAAAGCAATGGCTTTGAAGTAAGATCAGCCATCTGCAAGACCGGTTCTGTAGAGAAAAAAGCCATTGGCGTAAATAATGAGCTCCATCCGGCAAAGTTTGAGCCGATGTGTAACCCGATTGCGCAGGCTGCTCTGTTGGAAGAAGCCGGGTGTCAGCTGCATATTATCTTGGGTTTATGTGTAGGTCACGACACATTATATTTTAAGCATGCTAAAGTGCCTGTGACTGTGCTGGCCGTTAAAGACCGGGTACTTGCCCATAATCCGCTGGGTGCCATCTATGCCGGACATTTTTACGGTAATAAACTGAAAAATGTAATAAAAAAGAAAGACTAGTTAACTAGTCTTTCTTTTTTGCCATAAGTTGGTTATGCAGTCTGTCTAAACATGCCACATTATTAACCCAGTACAAGGTGCGTCTTGCTTCTTGATATGATAACCATTGGTGATCGGTATGCTCAGAGGAGATGCTGATGGCCGGCGGGTCGGCAACTTCCATCGCCAGCACTGCGACAGAGTAAGGAATGCCTTGCATTTCAAAGCAAAAGACGTGGTTTAGGTCTATGAGGCGCTCATAGATTTCTAGACCCGTTTCTTCGCTTGTCTCTCGCAAAGCAGCTTCTCGGTTTTTTTCTGTTTCTTCGATAAAGCCGGTGACAGGCTGCCAATAACCGCCTAGTTTCCGGTTTCTTTTCAGTAAAAGATATTTTGGTTCGCTTTCTTCCCAATGATATATAAACACCATGATGCAACGTCGCGTCAGGGCTTATCACTCCCTTAAAAAATCTGAAATACTCAGGCAGCGTAAATATTGCACACTAAATTTCTAAGTTCTACTATAACTGGAAAAAATGGTCTAGGCAACTAGTCCTTTTTGCAAAAGACTCCTTTTCTTTAGCTCTGCTCAATGATAAAATCAAAAACAATAGAAATTGACGTAGATGCCCCCTATATAAGACGGAGGTATCATTAGAGGGACGAAAATATCCCTCACCCTAGCCCTCTCCCAGAGGGAGAGGGGATTTTTAAGCGTGTGATAAATCAAAGACGAGGAGGATTAAATTATGTTTAAAAAAGTTTTAATTGCTAATAGAGGCGAGATTGCTATTCGTATTATTCGCGCCCTGCGGGAGATGGAAATCATTTCAGTGGCTGTTTACTCAGATTCCGACAAAGATAGCTTGCATGTTCTTTATGCCGATTTAGCCTATCCATTGTTTGGAGACAGGGAAATAGAAACTTATATGGATATCGAAAAAATTATTAAATTGGCAAAGAATGTCGGTGCTGATGCAATTCATCCCGGTTATGGGTTTTTGTCTGAGAAAGAGGAGTTTGCGAAGGCCTGTGAGGAAGCAGGTATTGTTTTCATCGGACCCAAAAGCAAGGTGATCGGTTTAATGGGTAACAAAATAGCGGCCAGAAAATTGATGATTGCTTCAGGTGTGCCTGTTGTGCCTGGAACGGAAGAAGCCGTTTCCGACCCGGAAAAAGCGCAGAAAATTGCCGGTGAAATCGGTTATCCCGTATTAATTAAAGCTGCGGCCGGCGGCGGGGGAGTGGGAATGCGGGCGGTGCAAAAAGAAGAAGATTTTCCCGCTATGCTGGAGAGAGCTCAACAGCAAGCCGGCTCAGTTTTTGGCGATGCCTCTGTTTTTATAGAAAAATATATGGATCAGCCCCGCCATATTGAATTCCAGCTGCTTGCTGATAACCACGGCAATATTGTCCATCTCGGAGAAAGAGAGTGTTCTATCCAGCGCCGATATCAGAAGATTATTGAAGAGTCGCCGTCAACAGCTCTTACAGCAGAAATAAGGCAGAAAATGGGAGAAGTGGCCTTGGCTGCAGGGCGAGCCGTAAATTATCAAGGGGCAGGAACAATTGAATTTATTTACAGCAAGGGAGATTTCTATTTTTTGGAGATGAACACTCGTATCCAGGTAGAGCATCCTGTGACAGAAATGCTGACAGGCGTTGACTTGGTCAAGTCGCAAATCAGGATAGCTGCCGGTCACCCGTTGCCTTTTGGGCAGGAGGATATCAGGTTTAACGGTCACACGATTGAATGCCGTATTTGCGCGGAAGATCCTTTAAATGGTTTTTCGCCTTCTCCCCACAGGATAAAGGGCTACCGCTCCCCAGGCGGCTTTGGTATCCGTATCGACTCGGGCGTACATCTTAACTATGAAATACCGACACATTATGATTCGATGATTTCCAAGCTCTTAGCTTGGGGAAACGACAGGGACGAGGCTATCGCACGGATGAGGCGCGCTTTGCGTGAGTACATTATTATCGGGCCGAAAACAAATATTCCTTATCTTAGGGCTGTGCTGGATAGCGAAGTATTTAAACGCGGGCAAATAAATACTAAGTTTGTTGAGGAACATACACATCTTTTTGAAGATGCGAGAGTTTTAGTTGCCAAAGATGAAGCGATTCATAAAAAGTTATCCGGCTTGCTTAAAGCGCATTAAATTTGCTCTTGAATTATTGGAACTCAATTAGGGGGCTCTGCGGGAAATGCTCGTTTATGTTCCGCTAATTCTTTGCGCACCAAAGCGTCTTGCCATGTGTCGCGCATGGTTTTAGCGTTAGCTTCGCTTCTCCAACTGATAATATCAAAATACCTGTCAAGCTCAACTCGCAATTGACGATTGTCGCTTTGCTCATACAATAATAGAGCTGCCCCCAGGCCTGCACTGCCTGCGCGATAGAGCACAGTCGTATCAAACTCATCAAGTGTGCCGGAGAGATAGCGCTTTGCGTTGTAGTTAGTGACCAGAGCGTCAGTATTGATTACACAAAGCAGGCAAAGCAAAGCCGCGCCGGTGAATGCCGCCAGGCGCACGACGGAAAACCGCGTTCTTTGCCGTATAGCTATCGCTCCGAACACTATGGCAAGAAAGATTAGAAAGACACCCGGCAGCAGGCGCTGCACAGTCAGTCCGAAGATGCTGATATACAGCGCCAATTTGCTGAAGGCGGTAGCGATCAGCACGAGTGTAAGCATTGCCAGCAAGGTGTTGAACGCACGGAGCGCTGCACTTTGCTGCTTTGCTAGCTCGATGCCAAGGTGGGTGACAGTTAAAACAAGCAAATTAATTACGGCAATGAAGCATAGCTCAAAGAAACCGCGGCGGGCAAATTCGGCATACGACTCCCAGCCGGGCGGCACAACACCGCGGAAAGCAGAAAATAAGTAGGGCAGTTGACTTAAGATAAAGGTAATGTAAAGCCCATTTAATAACAGCAGCAAAGTATAGACTGTAGCTGACGGAAGCTTGCGCAGCGCATTTACGAAGCTTTCCGCGCTTTGCGGAGCAACGCGCCGACCATGGATGCTGCCGGCCAGTAAGCTGAAAATATAGGCTGCGGTGGGGATGCCGAGAATTATTTGCACGGGCAGCAAGGCATCTGTCTTCCACAGCCGCTCAAGCAGTGGCTGCAAGTTGCGCAGCATTGCGGTAAACCCTCCGGCATCGGCTTGAATGAGTAGCGGCCCGACTACAGAGATGACTCCCGCAGCTAATAAGACACCCAGCAATACAGACCATTGCTCGCCTGTTATTTTTCTGTGCTTTTTGTTTGCAGCTGCCAGGCTTTGGTATTGGGCAAAGAAATTCTTAAATGGTGTGTAAAAGATGCCGCACAGCAGGTCAAGCGGCAGCCAGTCGCTCGTTTTGCCGCGCAAAGTCGCGTCCGCTGCCGTCCACACCCAGTAAATCGCCGCAGTCAGCAAGAGCAGGGCACGCAAGCCAAAAACGCTTTGCGCCGGCCAAAGCGAGAAACTGAGTCCGGTGAGCAGTAAGATGGCAAACCAGAACCAGCTCTCGCCGGGTATGCTTTTTCTTTTTTGCCGCAAGTAGAGCAGCACGACTGTAACAAACAGAGCAGTATAGAGCGATACACCCCACCCCTGAAAAGGGAGAAAGACCCAGCGTATGAACAGAAATCCCAGCAGAAAAGCTGCATAGGCCAGCCATTCATCTGCCCTGTCCGGCTGAAAAAACTTGTCTTTATGAGATGGTTCCGATAAATTTGCAGGATTACCGGCAGGGACTTCTTGATGAACTGTCATCTCAAAACCTCCTCTTCGCATTTATCAGAGACATACGCGAGAATATCGCCGGGCTGGCAGTCAAGCTCACGGCAGATCGCTTCAAGCGTAGAGAAACGTATGGCTCTAGCCTTGCCCGTTTTAAGAATGGACAAATTGGCCTGGCTGATCCCGATTTTTTCGGCAAGTTCGCCGGAGGAGATTTTGCGTTTGGCCATTACTACGTCTAGATTAACAATGATTGGCACTCTGCTCACCCCTAAACGGTATAATCGGCTTCGTGCTGCAGCTCCACACCCAGCGCCACCACGTTTTTAACTACCCGTACTATCAAACCCATAAAGCCGGCCGGTACCGCTACTAACAGCCAGGGGAAGTAATAGAGAGTTGAGACAAAGCAAACGGCAGAACCGGCAAAGCAGCTCCAGGAGATACGGCGCAGGAGGTCGACATTTTCGGGCAGAAACATCTGCCTGGCGGAAATGCGCTGCAGCAGACGAAACAGGCTATATAGCAGTAACGCTGCGGGCAGGCTGCCGAGATAGATAGTTGAAAAGAAATACATTTCTGTTCCCTGCAATTGTGCCTGGGAAAAGCTGATCAGCCATTCCACCAGAGAGTAAGCAAAAATAATGACGGCCAGGAGCACTGCCGAAAAGAGCAGTACACAAAACTGGCTGAGCAATACTGACCTTCTATTATTCCACATACCAAGCTCCTCCTTAGATTAGGCAAAAATAATCTGGTGATGATCAAAGCATAGCACTTTTTTTGTCGTAAAGCAATATTTTTTTATCGAATATCAATAAAGAAAGCAAACTCATTTTGTCTTCGTTGTTGCCGCGCCACTGCGTATTCTCTTTGCTTTATCTGCAAAAACTAGTGGTGAGACGGGGTGGATAAAGATGAGTTATTTTGATGCTGTAGTGGTGGGAGCAGGTCCGGCCGGTTCGGCAGCAGCTTTGCAGATGGCAAGAAACGGTTTGCGCGTCGCTCTTTTTGAGCGCGGCAGTTACCCTGGCAGCAAAAATATGTTCGGGGGAGTACTATATACTGAATCTACAGCGCAGATTGTGCCGGAGTTTTGGAACGAAGCGCCGCTCGAACGGATAGTCACACGGGACACGCTCTGCTTTCTAGACTACGACTCGGCAGTCGATCTTGGCTTTACCGGCCTACGTTTCGGCAAAGCTCCCTACAATAAAATTACTGCCATGCGTCCCCATTTCGACAGATGGCTGGCAAAAAAAGCGGTGGAGGCCGGAGCCGTGTTGCAAACTGACACGCTGGTGCGCCACCTCCTTTACGGCAAGAAAACTATGGGACGCGGGCCTGTCTGCGGCGTAATCCTCGATGACGGCTCAAAAGTACAGGCTGATCTCGTCATTTTAGCCGAAGGAGTGTCAGCCTTTTTGACAAAAGAGGCGGGCCTTGTCAAACCTACTCCCGCAAAGCAGCTAAGCCTTTGGGTGCGGGAGGTAATTTCTTTGCCCAAAGAAAAAATCGAAGATCGCTTCCATCTGGAAAATAACGAAGGGGCTGTTTTAGCTATGCTTGGGCACCCCACAACTCAAGCTGTTGGCTTGTCAGGCATTTTTACTAATCGGGAGTCAATTTCTCTTTTACTGGGGATGCCGGTTGACAAAATTTGTCAGAATCGCTTAATTTTGCCGGATTTACTGACGCGTCTTAAAGAGCATCCCTATGTCCGCCGCTTAATTTCCGGAGGCAAAAGCGAATCGTATGCTGCTCATCTGATTCCTCTGGGAGGCAAATCTGCTCAACCAAAATTTTATGCAGATGGGTTGATGGTAGCCGGCGATGCGGCCGTGATGATTAGCGGCCGCCGCGGCAGCGATTTAGCTATGCTCTCTGGGATAGCAGCGGCTGACACAGCCGTTCATGCCCGTGCAAAGCAGGATTATTCCGCCAATATTTTAAAGTCATACGAAAAAAGGTTGGCAGGCAGCTTTTATATGAAAAACATTCAGAAAGCAACCGATACAGTCAGCTATTATGCTGAAAAGAGCGACGCAGATTATCTCATCAACACGACAGTGAACGATTTGGCCTACGAATTTTTCCGCGCCGGAATGGATACCGACGAAGAAAAAATAGCAAAAATGACTGGTCTTGTCTTAAATAAGCAATCACATGCTAAAACATTGCTTGATTTCTATGTGGGCTCACTGAACTGGGGAGTGATGTAATGGGCGGAGAAGATTACTTGCAGTTGCTTAAAATTATTCCCGCTAGTAAAAGCCATATTATTATTAAAGATACGGAGCGTTGTAAATTATGTGAGATGAGGGGATGTTTGTTTGTCTGTCCGTCTGCAGTCTTTAGTTGGGATGAAGAACTGCAAAAACCTGAGGTTCTTTGGCGCCGTTGCCTGGAGTGCGGGGCGTGCGAACCGGCTTGTCCGGAAAACGTGGAATATGGACATCCCCGGGGAGGTTTCGGTGTCGCCTATTTTCTCTAAGTGAATTGTTTAATGAGCCGCAATTTAGAAGAGAGACGCTCTAGGGCGTCTCTCTTCTAAATTGTTTTCAAACTTTGTCTTTGTTCATAGGGTTGACAGAGTTAAGGTAGCTTAAACGACTGTTTAACTGCTGAATGTGGCTGTCCATATCCTGGCCCATTTGCAGAAACATTGTTTTTGCCAGCTGGTCTTCAGTTGCGGCGGCAAAAGTTGCATAACTTCCTTTGGCACTTTCTGCGGCGGCAAGAGCTCTTTTCAGGTCGGACTGTACAGTCATTGTTTTCCTCCTTTTCTTGGCAGGATAGAGACTCACAGCTATATTTTTAGCAGTTTTCCTATTAATAAACTTGCAATTTATCTTACAGGCAAGAACCGGCTCTTTTCCTAGACAGGCAAACGGACGTAGTGTATAATTATGCTATTATTTCACGGCCAATTAGCAATATCAGGCTATTTTAGTTGTTCTTCAGGGGGGGAAAGAGGTTGAGCAGGCTGACATTGTATGATACTACCCTGCGAGACGGATCGCAAAGGGAAGGGATCTCGTTTTCTGTAAGCGACAAGCTGAAAATTACGCAAAGACTGGATCTTTTTGGGATTGATTATATCGAAGGAGGTTGGCCTGGCTCCAACCCAAAAGATATAGAGTACTTTCACAAAATTAGGCAATATGAACTAAAGCATAGTAAAATTTCTGCGTTTGGCAGTACACGCCGCGCCGATATTCGCGTGCAAGACGACTTAAATATTCAGGGCTTGCTGGCCGCGGAAACAGAAGTGGTAACTATTTTTGGCAAGTCTTGGGATTTTCATGTGACAGACGCTATCGGGACGACACTGGCTGAAAACCTGAATATGATTCGTGATTCCGTTAGTTATCTAAAATCATTGGGACGCGAAGTTATTTATGATGCCGAGCATTTCTTTGACGGTTTCCATTTTAACCCGGAATACGCAATGGAAACAATTAGGGCGGCGGAGGAAGCGGGCGCCGATATTGTCGTGCTTTGTGACACAAATGGCGGGCTGATGCCTTTTACGCTTCAGCGCGTGCTGCGTCAGGTAAAGGCTGAAATTGGCATTAAGCTTGGTATTCATACCCATGATGATGCGGGGATGGCCGTTGCGAACTCTGTAGTCGCGGCAGAAATGGGGATTAAACAGGTTCAAGGAACTATAAACGGTTATGGCGAACGTTGCGGAAACGCTAATCTTTGTACTATTATCCCCAACTTGCAGCTAAAACTGAATATGGTAATTATTCATCCGGCCCAGCTTGAGGAACTCACATGTTTGTCGCGCTACGTGGCGGAGCTTGCCAACCTTGCGCCGCAGGAGCAGCAGCCCTATGTGGGGGAGAATGCTTTTGCTCATAAAGGCGGCATTCATGTGGATGCGGTGTTAAAACATGCCCACACCTATGAGCATATTCAGCCGCAGTTGGTAGGCAATAATCGGCGCATCTTGGTATCAGAGCTCTCAGGCAAAAGCAGCGTGCTCTATAAAGCAAGGAAGAACGATTTAGATCTTTCTAAGGACACACCGCAGACGAAAGCAGTCCTGGACAAGGTAAAGGAGCTTGAATATCTCGGTTACCAGTTTGAGGCTGCGGAGGCCTCTTTTGAGTTGTTAATTTGGAAAGCTTTTAAAGTGCATCAGCCGCTTTTTGAATCACTCGGTGTCCGCACCATTGTGGAGAAAAGGGGCGAGAATGGTGATATTCTCTCTGAGGCTACAGTCAAAGTCCGGATTGGCAACCAGGAATTTCTTACCGCAGGGGAGGGAAACGGTCCGGTAAACGCGCTTGACCAAGCGCTGCGCAAGGCATTGGAGCAAGTGTACCCGGAAATTAAGCATTTTCAGCTGGTCGACTATAAAGTGCGTGTCTTAGACGGCAAAGACGGTACCGGTGCCAAAGTGCGTGTACTGATTGAAACGCGTGATGAGCGTAAAAAAAGATCATGGGGCACTGTGGGCGTCTCGCCCAATATTATCGAAGCCAGCTGGCATGCCCTGGTGGAGAGTGTGGAGTATGGTTTGCTAATTTCCAATAAAGTCAAGATGAAAGAACTGCGCAAAGCGGTACAACAGTTTAGAACGGAAGGGTAGAATCATGGATAATGGTTTTTGGGGACTCGCCACAGGTATTGGCAGTCTGCCGCATAAAAATGCAAAGCCGGCCTTAGACATTATCTTCCGCTATTTACCGGAGATCCCCCATTGGCCGCAGCTGCCGGCGGCCGGCGAGGAGGAAGGCCTTATCCGTCAGTATCTGCGTCCTCTGTTAGAGCGGCAGTTAGTGGTGGAAGCCCCGAATCGTTCACCTTATTTCGCTACCAATGCAGCCGACTGGCTCGAGCGGCTTACCGCTTTTTACAGCGAAGTTTTGGCTGAAATCAATCCGGATGCGTCAGCAGACTTTGCTTTACCGGAATCGGCGGCAACCGGCTTTTATTCATTTCTTACGCATCAACTGCGCCAGCCCTCAGCCCGCTATCTTAAAGGGCAGCTGGTGGGCCCCGTAACCATGGGCTTCCAGGTGACAGACGACAAGCTTCAGCCGGCATTTTATCAGGATGAGCTGCGTGATGTGCTCGTAAGGACGTTGGCACTGCAAGTTCGTTGGCAGGCGCGAACTTTAAAGTCGCATGGTCTGCCGGTGCTTCTCTTTATTGATGATCCCGGAATTTGCGGCTACGGCCAATCTGCTTTTGTTGGTCTCTCCCGCGAAGCCATTCAGGAGAGTTTGCGGCCGCTGATTGATGCTGCCCACGATGAAGGAGTGTCTGTTGGGGTTCATGCCTGTGCCGGTCTGGATTGGTCATTGCTCTTTGAGTTGCCTTTTGACATTGTAAACATTGATGTCTACCATTACTTTACTTCACTGCTTTTATACGCTGCTGAGTTTAACCGCTTTCTCTCCTGCGGCGGCGCTTTAGCCTGGGGCTTAGTACCTACTTCCGCGCAGATTGAACAAGAGACGGCTGAAACTCTTCTTGACCGGTTGGCAGGATATTTTTCTCTCCTGGCAAAAAAAGGTGTAGACCTTGAGCTGATGCGCAAGCAACTGCTCTTTACCCCAAGTTGCGGCACCGGCACACTTTCTGAGCAGCAAGCGGAAAAAGTTTATGATCTTTTACAGCAAATCAGCAAGCAATATCGAAGATAAACGGCAGCGAACCGAAGGTGAGTGGTACGATGCGATTTAAGCGTCTGTTAATGGAACTGGTCCCTTATTGGCCGCGAGTTCTAGTCGCCTCATTTTCTACCTTAGTGGTATTGGCGCTAAACTTATTGATCCCCCAATTCATTCGGGTGGTAATCGACGAGGCTTTGTTGGGGGGGCGGTTCTTTCTTTTGCCCTGGATTGCCGTGGGCATAGTTCTTGTCACATTGCTTAAAGGTATTTTTGCTTTTTGGGAGCGTTATCTAATGGAAAAGGTTGCGCAAAACATAATTTATGCTTTGCGTAATCGTTTGTATATCCATCTGCAGCAGCTTTCTTTTTCTTTTTACGAGACGACGCAGACCGGACAAATAATGAGCCGCGCCACTGCTGATGTGGATATGCTGAAACGTTTTTACGGCTTTGGCATTGTGCATCTTTTCCAGGGGATAGTCACTTTTGTAGGTGTGGCTATTGTTATCTTTTCCATGCATTGGCGTTTAGCGACGCTGACTGTGCTGATGCTGCCCGTTACTGTTGTGGCTATTCTTAGCTTTAGCAGAAAAGTGGGACCGGCGTACCAAGCTATTCAGGAGCAATTGGCTGGCATGACGTCTGTATTGCAGGAGAACATCAGCGGCATTAGGGTAGTTAAATCGTTTGGACAGGAAGCAGAGGAAGGCGAAAAATTTAACAGAGAAAATCTCATGCTTTTAAAAAAGAATCTCTTTGCTGTGCGCATTTGGGCATATTACTTTCCTTTTTTAAGCTTCCTTACCGGTCTATCTGCTGCCGCAATTCTATGGTACGGTGGTCGGGAAGTGATTCTGGGTCAATTATTGTTGGGCGAATTGATCGCCTTTAACAGTTATCTCTTTATGCTGGTGATGCCGCTGCGTATGCTCGGTTGGGTCGTTAACTTGTCGCAGCGTGCCCTCACCGCTTCCCGGCGTGTCTTTGAGTTGTTAGATACCGAACCCGAAATTGCTGATGCTCCCGCTGCGACGGAACTGACTACTGTGGGCGGCAAAGTTGAATTTAACGCCGTAAGCTTTGCTTATAGAGAAGGGGTGGAGGCGCTTAAAAATATTTCCTTTACCGTGGCACCCGGGGAAACGGTGGCGATTGTGGGCAGCACCGGCTCGGGGAAAACTACGCTGGTAAGCCTGATTCCCCGTTTTTATGAACCTGCCACCGGCGTAATCGCCATTGACGATAACGATATTCGCAGCTATACTTTGCAGTCTTTGCGGCGCGCTGTGGGTTTTGTTTCTCAGGAAACTTTCCTCTTCTCAGAAACTATTGCCAGAAACATCGGCTATGGTGATGCCCAAGCCGGGCGCGACGCGATTGAGTCTGCCGCCAAGGCGGCTCAGATCCATGACTTTGTCATGACACTTCCTCAAGGTTATGAAACTCTGGTGGGTGAAAGAGGCGTTAACCTCTCCGGCGGACAGAAACAGCGCTTAGCCATCGCTCGCGCTCTCCTAAAGAATCCGAAAATCCTTATTCTTGATGATTACACCTCTAATGTAGACGCCCATACAGAGTATTTAATCAAGCAGGCATTAGCTGCATTGATGAAAGGACGGACATCATTTGTTATTGCCCAACGGATTGCCACCGTGGTAGCAGCCAATTTGATTCTGGTAATGGACGGCGGAGAAATTATCGCTCGGGGCACCCACAATGAACTGCTGGAGACAAGTTCGCTTTACCGGGAAATTTACGATCTCCAGCTTGGCGGGAAAAGCGTGTCCTATGAAAGGGGGGATGCGGGATGGAGCACATGATTCATCAGTCACAGACAATTGACCATGCTGCCCCTATTGACCCTAAAGTTCTGCGACGGCTCTTTTCCTATATCATCCCCTTCCGCGGCACAGCATTTTTAGCGCTGATACTGATGGCCTTCTCCTCTTTAACCACGTTGGCCGGCCCCTACATTGTAAAAGTGGCCATCGATACCGCCATTGCCGGCGGCGACTTGTCCCGCCTTAATCTGTTGGTTTTTCTGTTCCTTTTGGCGCATCTCTTAAATTGGCTTGCTTCGTTTGGACAGCAATATTTAATGGCGTATGTGGGACACAACGCCGTCTACTCGTTGCGGCGGGAACTTTTTAATCATTTGCAGAGATTGCCGTTTCGCTTTTTTGACAAGCAACCAACCGGACGGGTGATGTCGCGTGTAACTAATGATACGGAAGCGCTGACAGAAATGATCTCCGGCGGCATCTCACACATTGTGGGCGATACGTTGCTTTTATTTGGCATTGTAGTGATTATGCTGCGGGAAGATTGGCAACTGGCGCTGCTTACTTTTACTACTCTGCCGCTATTGTTTTTTACAGCCACCTACTTTCGCAACCGTGTGCTTCGCGCCTACAGGACTGTGCGGGAAAAAATAGCCGATGTGAACAGCAATTTGCAGGAGAGCATCTCCGGCGTGCGTGTGACGCAATCATTTACCCGGGAGGAGGAGAATTCCAGCCGTTTTGATCAAGTAAACATGGAAAGTTATGCGGCAAATTTGTATGCCATTCGTTTGTTTTCTGTTTTTCTGCCTTTTATTGAAGTTATTGGGGCACTTGGTATTGCCATTGTCCTTTGGTATGGCGGCAACCAGGTGGTTCAGGCCATGATTCCCATTGGCACCCTATATCTTTTTTTAGATTACACCGCTCGCTTTTACGCGCCGATTCGCGATTTGTCTCAAGTATACAACGGTCTCCAGTCGGCCTTGGCAGCCGGAGAAAAAATTTTTACGATTATTGACACAGAGGCGGAGCAGGACCAAGCAAATGCCATTGAATTAGCGGATGTCAAAGGTGATCTGCAATTTGAAGCCGTCCGCTTTGCTTATGAAAAAGAGCAAGATGTGCTAAAGGGCGTCAGCTTTGTGCTGCGGGCAGGTGAATCGCTCGCGGTGGTCGGCCCGACCGGCGCAGGCAAGACCACTCTTGTCAATCTGCTCTGCCGCTTTTATACTGCCACATCTGGCCGCATTTTGCTTGATGGGCATGATATTGCCAATGTCAGCATTTCTTCTCTGCGGAAGCAAATGGGCTTGGTATTACAGGATACCTTTTTGTTTAATGGCACTATCAGGGAGAATATTCTCTACGGTAAACCGGAAGCTGATGAGGATGCAGTGCTTGCGGCGGCCAAAGCAGTCCATGCTCATTCTTTCATTATGGCTTTGCCTCAGGGGTATGATACTGTGGTCAATGAGCGGGGCAGCCTGCTTTCCGCCGGTCAGCGACAATTGATTGCCTTTGCCAGGGCGCTTTTGCGCGACCCGGCCATTCTGATTTTAGACGAAGCAACCGCCAGTGTAGACACACGCACCGAAGCTCATATCCAGGATGCTTTAAAAATTCTCTTAAAGAACCGCACTTCCATAATTATTGCCCACCGTCTTTCCACGGTGGAATTTGCCGATAAAATTATTGTACTGGAAGACGGTTGCATTACCCAAGAGGGTACACACCGGGAGCTAGCTAGTATGCCGGGACTATATCGCAGGCTCTTGCAAAGAACGCAATAAGTTTTATTGTTAGAGCTCTTTCTTTTAGGGATAATATAATAGGGATAATATAATTAGAGGAAAAAATGGGAGAACGGGGAAGATGTATGTTGTTAATGCTTACAGAATGGGGGTACTTCTTTGGAGATTAAGCGATTTTTGAAAGATATTTGCGAAGCACCGGGAGTGTCCGGTTATGAGGAATACGTGGCAAAGATAGTCAGAGCGGCATTTTGTGCGCATGTCGACGAAGTCAGGCAAGACCGGATGGGCAATGTGGTTTTTCTAAAAAGAGGCAGCGACAGCGGCGGGAGGCGGCCACGCATTCTTTTGGCTGCCCATCTGGATGAGATCGGCTTAATGGTTACAAAAATCGAAGAAGGCGGCTTTTTGCGTTTTTCCGCCGTGGGCGGTATAGACCCGCGTACAGTTGTGGGGCAAGAAGTGATTCTCTATGGCAGGGAAAAACTTTCTGGGGTTATTGGTGTAAAGCCGCCACATCTGACCCCTGCTGACGAACTTAGCAAAGGGCATAAAATGGAAGACTTACATATTGACGTAGCGTTGACGGAAGAAAGTGCGAGAAAGCTGGTAGCTGTGGGTGATTTGGCGCTGATTCGCCGTGAATTGATTCAGCTTGCCGGCAGTACTGTGGCGGCCAAAGCGATGGATGACCGAGCCGGGTTGGCAGTACTGCTTTCCTGCCTGCAGGAGTTGGAACGTTTGCGACACGCCGCAGATGTGTATGCCGTTGCTACGGTGCAAGAAGAGGTGGGCGTTCGCGGCGCCGCCATGGCAACATATGGCGTAGTCCCCGATATTGGCATCGCAGTCGATGTGACACATGCGGAAATGCCCGGCGTTCTGGAACATGAAGCTTGCAAGCTCGGCAAAGGACCGGGCATTACTGTCGGACCAAACATTCACCCTAAAATTAGCGAGGAAATCATCCGGGTTGCCAAGGAATACCGCTTGCCTTATCAACTGGAAGCCTTTCCGGGACCTACAGGAACGGACGCTCGCGCTATCCAGGTGACTCGGGGGGGGATCCCGACCGGATTGCTTTCGATTCCTTTACGTTATATGCACACATCTGTGGAGCTTTTGGATATGGATGATCTTAAACTTTCCGGCCGGCTCTTGGCGTATTTCATAGCCGGCGTAGATTCGGCATTTGTGGAGGGATTGTCATGTTGTTAAAACGACTCTCAGAAGCGAGCGGCGCTTCCGGTGATGAAGGTGAAGTGCGTTCACTCTTAAAAGAAGAATTATCTCTTCACGTGGAGGAGGTAACAACAGATGCGCTTGGCAATCTCTACTTAAAAAAAGGGTTCGGCCGCAAACCGCGGGTGATGGTGGCTGCCCATATGGATGAAGTCGGTCTGATGGTGGTTGGTTATGAGAAAAGCGGCTTATTGCGAGTTGTCAAAGTAGGCAGCATTGACGACCGCGTGCTGGCGTCTAAAGTGGTGTCTATCGGAAAAGACCGTATCGCGGGAGTGATCGGCGCCAAGGCTGTTCACTTGCAAAAGCCTGATGAACGGACTAAAGCCATCGACATTAACAACCTTTACATTGACCTTGGTGTGCGCAGCCAGGAGGAAGCGGAAAAGTTGGTAAAAATCGGTGACTATGCCACCTTTACAGCAAAAGTAAGGGAAGCGGGGGACAATTGTTTAATTGGTAAAGCTTTTGACAACCGCGCAGGCTGTGCGGTCCTGGCAGAGCTGTTGAAAGAAGATTTCGACCTGGAGTTAAACGCCGTGTTTACAGTCCAAGAGGAAGTGGGTTTGCGGGGAGCCGGTGTGGCCGCCTATAGTATTCATCCTGACGTGGCGCTGGTGATTGAAACTACTGCCGCCGCCGATGTGGTGGGCAGCAAGGAAGCGGCTTATGTGACAAAGCTTGGTGACGGTCCGGCCCTTACGCTGATGGATTCAACTTATATGGCACCGCAGCAAATATTGGACTTAGTGGCGGAAACGGCGGAGAAGCTGGCAATTCCGTATCAGTTTAGGCGCTTAACTACGGCAGGAACTGATGCCGGCATTATCTCCCAGACTCATGCCGGCATCCTGAGCGCTGTAATTTCCATCCCTTGCCGCTATATTCATTCTCCAGCATCGATCATCAATTTGGATGACTGGCAGAACACACTGCGTTTGGCTAGAGGAATTTTGAATGCTATTGCAGAAGGAGGGCTGCGTCTTGAAGGAACTGCTTAAAAAATTGAGCGAAACATACGGGCCGTCAGGCAGAGAAGAACAAATCTCCCGGGTTATCCGTGAGGAAATCAAAGACTACGTGGACGAGACTTACACCGACAACATGGGTAATCTCTATGCGGTGAAAAAAGGAAGCGGCGCTAAAATAATGGTAGCCGCGCATATGGATGAAATTGGCATGATTGTCACCCATATTGATGACAAAGGATTTTTGCGCTTCAGCAATGTGGGCGGACTTTCGCCCCATGTGCTTCTTGGTCAACGTGTGATTTTCGCAAATGGCAGCCAAGGCACCGTCGGTATGGAAAAGCTTGAGGAAATCAATAAATTGAAGCTGGAGAAACTCTATATTGATATAGGTGCCACAACTAAAGATGATGCCAGAAAGCATATCAAGGTAGGAGATATTGCCACATATCATCGTGAGGCGACGATTGTCGGCAACCGCGTCATCGGCAAAGCGATGGACAATCGTGCCGGGTGCGCTGTTCTTGTCAAAGCCATACAGGAGTTGGCTCAAACGGAGAACGAAGTTTACGCCGTCTTTACTTCTCAGGAAGAAGTGGGCTTACGCGGCTCGCGGATCTCTACCTACCGGATTAACCCTGATTTGGGCCTGGCTGTTGATATCACTATGGTAGGTGATACACCGGAGGCGCCAACTATGGACGTTTCCCTAGGGAAGGGTCCAACCGTTAAGATTAAGGACGCTTCAGTCATTTGTCATCCGCGCCTCAAAGAAAAGCTCAGTGAAATAGCAGAAAAAAATGAAATCCCCTATCAGTATGAAGTGCTTACAGCGGGTGGGACTGATGCCGGTGCCATCCACCTGACAAAAGAAGGGATTCCTGCCGGAGTTATTTCCATACCCTGCCGTTACGTCCACACGCCGGGCGAAATGGTTGATTTAGACGATTTGGCGCATGCCGTTAAATTATTGAAGGCTTTCTTGTCTGCCCCCCTTGAGATGCGAGAAATCTTTCCTTGCCACCTGGAATAGCTTATGCTACAATTGGGCTACGGGCGGCATTGTTCCGGCAAGTCGCACCTTAGTTTTTAGGAGCACAGTTAATTTAAAATCAGAGATCCCCAGATACTGCTTGGATCCAAACCCGGACCGGGACAGAAAGGGCGGGACTATGTATGCAAATGCCTTCTGACTCGGTCAGAAGGCATTACTGATTTGCGGGGAAATTTTTCACAAGGAGGTGGCTCATGCGTATTGCTATTATCGGCGCCGGCAACGTCGGTACAGCCTTGGCTGTTCTCTTACAGTCTGCCGGTCATCAGCTAACCGGAATCGCCAGTTTCAGCGCAGCCTCGGCAGCTGCTGCAGCCAGGCGCGTAAACGCAGCACACGGCACAGACCCGCTAACCTTTACCAGGCAAGCAGAAATTATTTTTCTTACAACTCCAGACAGAGTCGTGGCGGAAGTTTGCGAACAGATTGTTTGCCAAAATGGTTTTTCTGCCGGCGCAATCGTTGCGCATACCAGCGGCGCTCACAGCTCTAACATCCTGGAAAGCGTAAGTATTAACGGTGCATACCCATTGTCTTTCCATCCCCTGCAGACATTTGCTAACCCAGATGCGGGCATTCAGAATCTCCCCGGTTCTTTTATTACCGTTGAAGGAGATGAGGAGGCATTGCCTGTTGCCCGTCAATTAGTGGCGGATTTGGGGTGTAAACTGCTCGAAATACCTACCGCCTCAAAACCGCTTTATCATGCAGCCGCTTGTATAGCCTGCAATTATTTCACAACTTTGATTGAAGAAGCGTTGCAGGTCATGGAAGCCGCCGGTGTCTGCAGAGCTGATGGCCTGCCGGCCCTGTATCCCCTGATTGAGGGAACTTTAAATAATATCAGACGGGTGGGACCAACCCAGGCTCTTACCGGTCCTATCGCGCGCGGCGACGCGTCGACGGTAAAACTTCATCTTTCTGCCCTGGAAAAGAAACTTCCGGAACTAATGCCGTTTTATCGGGTTCTCGGCTTAGCGACGGTAGAGTTGGCAACTGCCAAAGGAACACTTTCTGACACGGAGCGCCAAAAGCTATTAGTTTATCTTGGAGGTGACGTATAGTGACTAAACGGATTACAACTTTGACGCTGACCAGCATGAAAGAAAGCAAAGAGAAAATAACTATGGCCACAGCCTATGATTATGCTTCCGCCAAAGTGGCCGACGAAGCCGGGATGGAGATGATCCTAGTAGGCGATTCACTGGGCATGGTGGTGCTGGGTTACGAAAATACACTAAGCGTTACATTGGATGAGATGATTCATCATGGGAAAGCGGTGGTGCGTGGCACCAATCGCGCCATGGTAGTTATCGACTTGCCCTTTATGACTTACCAAATTACAAAAGAAGATGCTCTGCGCAACGCCGGTCGGGCAATCCAGGAAACAGGTGCTCCTGCTGTGAAGTTAGAAGGCGGAGAAGAGATGGCTAAAACAGTAGAGAAAATTGTTCGAGCCGGCATTCCCGTCGTGGGTCATATCGGCCTTACTCCTCAATCGGTTGGTCAGATGGGAGGCTTTGTCGTTCAGGGGAAAAATGAGCGTATGGCGAGACAATTACTAAAAGACGCGCTGGCCTTAGAAGATGCCGGCGCTTGTGCTGTCGTGCTGGAAGGTATCCCTTGGCAGCTGGGTCAGCTTATTACCGAAAAAATTACTATTCCTACGATTGGCATTGGCGCCGGAGTATATTGTGACGGGCAGGTTCTGGTCTACCATGATATTCTTGGGTTGCAAACAGAGTTGCGTCCCAAGTTTGTAAAGCAATTCGGCCAGTTTTACAGCCCAATGGTGGAGGCAATGCGTGACTATGCCAAAGAAGTAAAAGAGGCCTCTTTTCCCGCTCCGGAACACACCTTTACAATGGATGATAACATCATCGAAAAACTAAGGGAGAAGTTCTAATGGAAATTATCCGGGAGATTAGCCTCTTGAGAGCACGTGTAAAAGAAGCCCGCTCTCAGGGCAAACTGGTTGGCCTTGTCCCTACCATGGGCTGTCTGCACCAAGGCCATTTGGCTCTCCTCGACAAAGCTAAAGCAGAAAACGGCTTAACCATCCTCAGTATTTTTGTAAACCCTATCCAGTTCGGTGTCGGAGAAGATTATGAAGAATATCCGCGCCACTTAGAAAGCGACGCGACTCAAGTTGAAAAAGCTGGCGGCCAGATAATCTTTGCTCCCACTGTTAAAGAAATGTATCCTCAAGGGTATGCCACATATATAGATGTGGAACGCTTAACGGCAGGACTCTGCGGTGCGTCACGTCCTCATCACTTTCGCGGTGTCACCACAGTGGTAGCAAAACTATTTAATATTGCCACACCTGACAATGCTTACTTTGGGCAAAAAGATGCTCAGCAGGCATTGGTGATTCAGAGGATGACCAAGGATCTAAACATGAATGTATTGGTGCACATTATGCCTACCGTTCGCGAGGCAGACGGTTTAGCAATGAGTTCCCGTAACAGCTATCTCTCTTTGGCTGAGAGAAAGGCAGCCCTCATTCTCTCCCAAACACTTAAGCAAGTTGCGGAAAAAATCCGAGGCGGAGAAAGGGACGCCTCAGCTATTCAAGCTTTTATTGTAGAGAAAATTTCCCTTGAGCCTTTGGCAACCATTGATTATGCCGCCGTAGTCGATACAGAAGAGATAAGACCGTTAAAAGAGATAAGCGGCCGCACACTTATTGCCTTGGCCGTCCGCTTTGGCAAAACCCGCTTAATTGACAACATTATTTTGGAGGTTTAACTAATGCAGCGCACAATGTGTAAATCGAAAATTCATAGAGCAACTGTCACCGACGCAAACCTTAATTATGTCGGCAGCATAACGATTGATGAGGACCTGATGGATGCGGCTGACCTGCTTCCCTACGAACAGGTTCAGATCGTCAACAATAATAATGGCGCACGTTTTGAAACATATATCATCAAAGGCAAACGGGGTACGGGCACCATCTGCCTGAACGGCGCTGCTGCCCGCCTTGTCCAGCCGGGCGATATTATAATTATCATTTCATATGTTCAGGTCGCTGAAAGCCAGGCAAGAAATTTTAAGCCGAGAATTCTTGCTGTCAATGAGAAAAATCAGATTACTGCCATTAAGGATAGCGAGGGAGACTCTGCTCTATAAGCAGGTTAATCTAGGAGCAGCTAAGGTTGGGGTAAAATCTGCATTGCATTTTGCCCTTGATTATGTTACACTGGTGTTCGGATTCAGAACAAATTCCAATCGTGTCGGGGTGGCGGAACTGGCAGACGCGCACGTTTGAGGGGCGTGTGTCTACGACATACGGGTTCAAGTCCCGTCCCCGACACCAAATCGCTAAAATAAAGGACTGTAGGAAAAACCTACGGTTCTTTTCTTTTTGGTGACGTGTGCGCTTTACACGTCTCCTGATGGAATAAAATCCGAGACTGGCGAAGTTCACACGCAAGGGGGGTAATCCGCCTGGCAAAACGCAGAACAACCATCGCAAATGAAATAGACGAACGGTTAGGGGAATTAACTTGGGAGCAGGCAGCGGAGCAGTTCCTAGACAGTCTCAGGTTAAGAAACCTGGCTTATCATACTCGCCGTTGGCACAAAGAGAATTTACATTCCGTTGCCAAGAGTTTGAAGGAGTTGGATTATACAACCAATCCGGCCTTGCTTACCGAAGCCATGATTAGGGACGTTATCCGGCGTATGATGGATTATTCTCTTTCTCCTACCACCATTAACCACAGGCTAAGAAGTCTCAAGCAGTTTTTCAGTTACTTGGTTACTGAAGCCATGGTTTCCAAAAATCCTGCTGACCGATTGGACAAGCAAAAGACGAAGAAAACCATAATCGAAACTTTCACCGAGGAACAAGTGGCTTTGCTGCTTACGATGCCAAATAAAGCAACTTTTGTCGGCTTCAGGGATTATGTCATTATGCTTTTACTGCTAGATACCGGGTTAGGGGAGAGATACCAGGTAATCAGTTTCTTTTTGTCGGTGCGGATAATTTGCCTATTCAGAGACGGAACGTGCAGGAAAGGTTAAGCATTTATGGCCAGAAAGCGCGTCTGCAGGGTGTCAGAGTCAGTCCGCATACCTTCAGGCATACCTTTGCTAAAATGTATATCATGCGCGGCGGTGATGCCTTCAGTCTGCAGGCGATATTAGGCCATTCAACTTTAGACATGGTGAGAAACTATGTCAACTTATGGGGAAGTGATTTGCAGAAGATGCACAGACAATTTAGTCCTGTTGAATACCTGCTGAGGGATTGATGAGGGTTCTTGTCCGTTCCCCGTTCCTTAGCGTAGCGTCAAACAGCGGTGGGTGCTGTGGTAACTGTGGTCAACGCTTGCGTTGTCCAAGTTGCTGTTTAGACTGTGGGCAGCTCGCTGTCCATAGGCTAAACAGCACTACCGCATATCCTGCGCATATCCTGCGCATATCCTGCGCATATCCTGCGCATATCCTGCGCATATCCTGCGCATATCCTGCGCATATCCTGCGCATATCCTGCGCATATCCTGCGCATATCCTGCGCAT
>Ga0208491_10087_pt1 | contig 29274 bp, 28 predicted proteins | sample SubbioCSW11_NovA_FD_184819 | JGI IMG/M metagenome (GOLD analysis project Ga0208491, IMG submission 184819) | Serpentinite rock and fluid subsurface biosphere microbial communities from McLaughlin Reserve, California, USA - CR11_CSW11_NovA (SPAdes) | ecosystem: Environmental > Terrestrial > Deep...
CGCCCTTTTGCACATTTGACTGCAATTACCGTTACAAATAATGCTTGCCGTTGCCGCCTGTTCCGGCCCTTCGCGTTTTTCGCTGCTCCTGTTGGGCTCGTTTCACCCTTTTTATGCGATTGCCCTGAAAATCGTCCCCGGGCGGTTGACTCAACTTTGAAAGTGTGGTAAACTGTATATTGTCGCAAAAAGCGATGCCGGCGTAGCTCAATTGGCAGAGCAGCTGACTTGTAATCAGCAGGCTGCGGGTTCGAGTCCCATCGCCGGCTCCAAATGCACTATTTTTGTGGAGAGGTACCCAAGCTGGCCAAAGGGGGCAGACTGTAAATCTGTTGTCTCAGACTTCACTGGTTCGAATCCAGTCCTCTCCACCATATTTTACTGGGGCGTAGCCAAGTCGGTAAGGCACGGGACTTTGACTCCCGCATGCGTTGGTTCGAGTCCAGCCGCCCCAGCCAACTGCTTTCACCGGGTGCTTAGCCACCTACTTTTTAAATGAGCCATTAGCTCAGTTGGCAGAGCACCTGACTTTTAATCAGGGTGTCGATGGTTCGAGTCCATCATGGCTCACCACTCAATGCGAGAGTGGTGGAACGGCAGACACGCTAGACTCAGGATCTAGTGGGCATTACGCCTGTGGGGGTTCAAATCCCCCCTCTCGCACCAATAAAATCAAGGGTTCTAGGGTTTTGGTAAATCCGGAACAAAGTATGAAACCACCTCGTTTACACACTTTTTACACACTTTTTCACCAAAAAAACTAGCAGGGACGTAACCCCTGCTAATAGTTAAACTTATATATTATTTACTTCTCGCCCTGCGCTTTCGCGGGGCTCTTCTTTTGTGCCACTGCCTTGGCCAGCAACCCGTTCATACTTTCTGCAGCCAGCCTCTGCATTTCAGGAGTAACGTGACTGTACAGGTCAAGTGTCATAGTAATGCTTGAATGTCCCAGTCGTTCCTGCACCAGTTTAGCCGGTATGCCACGCGCCAACAGCAGGGTGGCATGGGTATGCCGCAAATCGTGCAGGCGCACCTTCGGCAGACCAGCATTCATTAGGTAGCGCTGGAAACGTTTAGTAAACTCTCTTAGGTCTAGCGGCGCCCCATCCTCTTTGCAGAATACCAGGTCTTTATCTTCGTAAGCTTCACCTATGATCAGCCGCTCTTGCAACTGTCTCTTTCTGTAGTTTTTCAGTTCTCGGATCGCGTCATCGGTAAGTGTTACGCTTCGCCTACCGCTTTTTGTCTTAGTTGTATCATCCAGCACTAAGCCGCCTTTCAATCCCAATAACTGCCGCTGGACGGAGATGACACCTCTTTCCAAGTCAACGCAGTCCCAACACAGCCCCAGCAGTTCCCCGCGACGCAAACCTGTGGTGGCGGCCAGCAGGTAGGCTGCAAAAAGCCGTTCGTCTTTAGCGACTTCCAGGAAATTCAGCAATTCAATCTCAGACAAAGGTTGCATCAGCTTATTTTTAATAACCGGCGGACTGGTGGCATCGGCCACGTTCCGGATAAGCAGTCCTTCTTTAACAGCCTGCTGAAGCGCCTGGCGTATAACGGCATGGAAATAGCGCACCATCCGAGTGGACAGACCGCCTGTGCCGTCCAGCCTACCGTTCGCCAACTTTTCATTATAGAACATCTGCAGCGTGTTCGCTTGCAACTTAGCCATAGGGATATTCCCAAGCGCAGGTTTAACGTGGGTGTTAATCAATACTTCGTAGCTCTCATAAGTGCTGGCCTTCAGCTCCCCCTTTTTGTAGCTAGTTAGCCACCTGTCTAGCCACTCGCCAAAGGACGTTTTGGTCGGCTCAACAAAGCCGCCGTTTTTAGCTTCAACTAGTGCTTTTGCAATTTTGTCCGCTACTTCCCTCCTAGTCACAGCATAAAAATATTTGCGTTTTGGTTTGCCTGTCTCCGGGTCATAGCCGACCGGGACGCTGCCCTGCCAACTGCCGTCCTTGCGCTTGCAGATACTGCCTTCATTATTCCCGCGCCGCTTGGCCATTATCTCCACCTCCTTTCGTTTTTTCCGAAAGTTTTAGGTTATGTGTCCCGCTGCCTTTGAAGAAAATTAATGATGTGCTATCCAAGGCCGTAGCCAATCCACACCTTGGGCTGCTTGCGCACTAATTGAACAGTGCGAGTATTCGGCTATGTTCAGCCCAATGGGCTTCGTTGGCACGTATGAGGTTGTTTACGAGCCGGTCAGCAGGATCCCGTGACCAAGGTATGCGATTAGTTGCTACATCCAGCCAAAAAGTCTCTAGAGCAGAGGCGGCGTACAACCTAGCCAGATACAACTGGTGTAGGCCTTGAATTTCCGCATACGTTGGCTGATAAGAGGCAGCTTTATTGCGTAAGTTACGTAAATTATTGAGGGACTGACCCAAAAGAGCAACCTGGTTAGCGCTACCCCACGGGGCAGCCAAGGCCTCGTTCGAAGCACGGATAATTTTGTTATGCTCCTCATACCACAGAATTGCTTCAGAATAGTAACTGAACCAGTCTTCTTTCAAACTATAATCTTCTTGTTTTCTTAGCCAGTAATAATAGTCAGCAGGCACAGCGAAATTGAAGCCTGCCCACCTTTCTAGCCCCGAGGTATTTACTCCAATCCAGTCGCCGTGCAGATTAACAAGCGGGCCACCGCTACTACCCGGAGCCAAGGCCGCGTTGTGTTGGATAGTATAGACTGCCGAAAAAGTAAGATCCATTTCCCGCTGGGTGCTAACTATCCCATTTGTGACCGTATCTAGCAAGCCCAGCGGGCTGCCGAACGCCATTACCTCTTCCCCTGGCTGGACTCCGCCGCGGTATGCCTTGTGCCTAATAATAGGGAAGGTCTGACCAGAAGGGGCCGCAACTTTTAAAAGGGCCAAATCGGTTCCGTTATTGATTTTCACTATTTGCGCAGGAAACCTGTCTCCGGTTTGCGTCGTAACAGTTATATTTAAACTGCCTCTGGCAACATGAGCGTTGGTCAATACCAAGCCATTAGATGAGACAAAAAAGCCGCTGCCATGCCCGCGATGTGTTTCTACGTGCACCAAAGCAGGGCGGACTATTGCAGCCATTTCCCGCATAGTAAAAAGAGGTCTTTTTGGGCCTCTATAAACAGTTGTCTCCCTGATCACATTGGCCGTTTCCACCACAACAGTCCTAGTCTGTCCGTCCCAGTTTACTCTTGCTCCCAAGCTTTCCGCGATAAACCTTGTCGGAACCATCGTCCTGCCGCCTATTACAGCAGGTGGTACGTCAAGGGTTAGAGAGTTATTGTTAACTCTTGCTGCTGGATTATCGATTTGCAATATAATTGTTCTATCATTTCCTCTGCCCGTAATTGTTCTCGTTGAAGCTTCCCATTCAACGGCCGCACCAAGAGCTTCGAATATAGCCCTTAGCGGTACAAGCGTTCTGCCATTGCGCATAACCGGATGTGTATCCATAACCAAAGCCTGTCTGTTAACAGTAACCCTGATCGGCTGACTTGCTGCGGCAACGACAGAACAGAACAACAGAAAAAAAGATATAACGACGGCTACGAATTTTGTCTTGGACATACATCTTCCCTCCAAATGTGCGTCGTCAAAATTGCGTCCTGCGCTCCTCCTCCGGTTTAAACGGCCTTGCTATAGTGTCGCACCATTATTATTTGTTACATGCCGATAATGATAACGCTGCTCTGTAAGCTCGCTCTCCACTATGTTTTCAAAACCTCTTTGCCGGAAACTCTCAATCGCCCGCGCCTTCGCATCCGCCTCTTGCACCGCGATGTTTTTGTTAGGATCAATCTCAATCCATACGGTGAAATCCACTTCATGGTCGGGGCAACTAATGCTAACACCGTACCGAGTTCGGATCATTTTGTTACCTCCTTTCCTTAAACGCAATTAAGTCCTTTCGACAGCCTGTCAATAAACTTCCGGTGGTCTGTCGTCATCCAACACCTCCACCCATAGATCAGTAAAGGCCGAGTCATTCTTTGCTGCCTGCTGCATTAATTTTTTGTCTAGATCCGTCAAGACACCCTCTCCATCGGTTAGGGCTTCCAGAACTTCCTTGGCCGTATTTAAAACTTTCGCACTGTAAGCCTCCAGCTCCCCTTGGTATATTGTGCAGTAAACCTCCTGCAGCACATATTTACCTCCTTTTGTCTTAAACAGGCTCAACTCGTGCCATCTGTTATTTACCATGTCAGCTACCCACTTATTGTCAACATCAGCCAGCATCTCCCCGGTAAAGCGCAGGTTTTTCTGTCCGTCCCTTAGGATAGTGTAAGTTTTCAATTTCCCCTACCTCCTTTTAGTGTAACGTAGTGTAATTTAGTTAATTATAGTATAACATCATGAAGTTTGCCGCGTCAAGCATCTTATTGAAACATAGTGTAACGTATGATAGAATAATTCTAAGCGAGGAGGCAGATATATGGAAAATTACTATACACCTAAGGAAATTTCCGACAAGCTTAAACTTAACATAAGGACGATATACAAATGGATCAGAGAAGAAAAGATAAATGCCGTTAAACTGGGAGATGTTTGGCGCATATCTGAATCCGAGTTGCAGCGCCTCCTGAAAGGTGAAACTGAATAAGCAGTGGACAGATCGCTGCGGGGATCAGAGTCGAGGAATCAAAGAACATCTACATTATTCAACGCCACGGCCAGTGACGTCAAAGCGTAGGCAGCAGAAGCGAGGCAACCTGATATACGGTATAATCAAACCAAAGGAGGGATTGCGATGAATCTGCTTATAAGGTTTGCACGGTATTTACTTGAGTTTGCCTTTGGCGCCGTGGTTGTAGCTGCGGCAATTACTGCGACGGATGGACCGAATGCTGTTGTTAACTACCAATGGCCCGTTTGGCGCACTTTTGCCATCCTAGCCTTTGCCATGGCATATCCCGCTTACCGCGCCCGCCGCTGGCTGACCAGCCTCCTGCGCTAGCGCACTATCGAGTGCGCTGTCACACCGCCTGCCAGCAAAATTGTTGCAGAAAAAACCAGAAATGCCCGGGAAGCCGCCTGCTCGCCGCTGGTGGCGTTTTTGTTGCCAAACAAGGTTGGCCCCGTCCCTCTCTTCCTGTTTCCGGTAGAGCTTGGCCAGCCTTGAAAATTATATGGCGGTTCGGTTTTTTTGTGCTTGCTCACGCCGGTACAGCACCACGGCGGCAACGAAAAACCCGGCCACCAGCGCTGCCCAAGCACATACGGATAAGTCGCGAGCAAACCAGGCGTCATTCTCTAGCTGCTGCCTCGCCAGGCTTTCTAGGTGCAACTGAAAGCGCGTCTCAGGGGTAGAATTGCCGATGATGAAGTCAAACCGCGTCTGCTGTTGTGTAGCAGGCGGTTCGGGTCTCTCAGCTTCTTCTCGCCACCATGCTTCCCTGATTTCCGGTTGCTCTTGACCTATGAGCGCAGCCCTGTTCCGAATCAATGACGGGTGAAACCGGGGGATAAGCAGAGGCACCTCGTTAACACTGAGAAAATGAAGGGACCACCATTGTCCGGTCCACTTGTCACGCATCATATAAGAATTCTTGTCAACTTCGTGCTTCTCCCACCGCAGCGGCAACGCCGCCAACAGAAATACGCAGACCGCCAGACAAATAACCCATAGTCGCATAAATACCCCTCCCTGAGATTTCGTTGGATGATTCCTATTCCATTTTTTTCTTTTATCGTACCATGAAAGAAATGAATTGCAATACAATTAAGTTAAATGAGTGTGACAGAATGGCTTGGCCTTGCCCGGCTGGGTGTTTATCGGGTAACGGAACAGGTCGTGCCGTTACCCGGTTCTTTTGCAGAAACAGCCCATCCTCAACCCATGGTTGTCTTTCTGTGGCCACCCCACGCTTCTTGTGCGCAATGCCTCTACTCCGGAATGAAGCCTGACTGGCTCGCCATAACTTACTGTCTCGGCGCGCCCCATGGCAGCCAACCGCCTAGCGATTGATCTAAACCGGTGTACCAGCCCGGCTGATTCTGCTGTCCTGCCGGAGCTTGCGTCTGTATCCGCTGCAAATGGAGCGTGTCAACTAATTGCAACAGTTCATTTACGTCTACACCGTCGCGGATCAGATCGGCGGCACGCGCTCTGATATTGCTTTTGATTGTCTCAGGAGACGTTCCTGCGTTTACCGCGGTGACTACTGCTGAGTACGCCTCCGAAAAGGCCGCCCTGTCCCGCTCGGTTTGCGTCGGCTGTCCTGTTTGCGCAGTTGTTCCTGCTGTGCCTGCCCCGGCTTGTGCGGCTCTGCGCTCTTGCAATCTTTGGTCACGCAGCCGCAGGGCTTGTTCTTCTCCCCAGCGGCGTGTATCTTCTGCAAAGCGTGCGTTCTCGGCGGCCTGTTCCGCTTCCCAACGCCGCCTTGCCTCAGCCGTTGCCCGTTCTTCTTGCTGATACGCCCTGTCCCATTGCGCGTTACGGGCGGTCTGTTCCTGCTGCCACTGCGTCCAGTCAAACTGCTGGTCGATAATGTTCTGCCGTGCGGCTATGCCTTGCTGGCCAGCGTCACGCATGATGTCGCGCTGTTCTCGCAGGCCGGTGCCCATAATGTTTAGCCGCTGCTGGGCAAAATCCATCATTGCGCCGCTCATGCGGTTTTGGATGTCGGATAACCTGCGGCCAAGCAAATCTTCTTCTGCGGTGAGTTGGCCACGGTGGATGCGGTCTTCCATTTCAAGCCAGATGCCGGACTGCAACAGGCCGCGTCGGTTCATCTCGTCGGTGAGTTGCCGTCTGCGTGTTTCTACGCCATCACGGAGAGAACGCAGAGCAGACAGAGTGGCAGGGTCTAGTGCCGTGCCCTGCTGACGGAACATCTCCATAATCCGCGCTTCTGTCGCGTCGATTGCCGCCATTAGTTGGCTTGTATGCTGCATAGCAAGCGCTGCGTTCTGGCTCGCCGTTTGGTCTATTGTGGCAAGCAGATCTGTTTGTAAGAGGTTAAAGTCCGGCGTGAACTGAGTATCAACAGCGGCAGGCGGCTGGTCGACAGGAGGCTGCTCATCTGTGTAAAAATAGCCGCCGCTGTCTGTTGTAAGTGGTACGGCGGTGTATGGCTGTGCCCCCACGTTTTGCCCAAACTGTGCCGCAGGCTGGATCATGCCGCCACCGAATTGTTGTTGTGTGCCTCCGGCAATGCCTAGCGCGGGAGCGGCGGCTTGTGTGACTTGCGATGGTTGCGCAGTCCGCGGCTGTACCAGCGGCACTGCCTGCTGATGCAAGTCGCCCATGCCTTGACGCGGCTGCGATGTTTGTTGAGTTACTAGAGGTGGCGTTTGAGGCTGAGTAAGCCTCGCCAACCCATACCCGGCAGCCGCTACAGGGGTCAGCTTTGCAGCAGATGCGGCAGCCCTTATGATAGGTGCAGTCGCATGAACTGCAGCCTTTGGAGTGACAACAGGTGGACGTGCAGCCGCTCTCTGCGCCGCCTGAGCTGCCCTGACAAGAGGTTGCGCAGCCTTTGGAGTGACGACAGGAGCCTTTCTTGTAAGTTGTTCTACGGCTCTTACTGTTTGTGCCGCTCTTGGGGTGACGACAGGCGGCGTGATTTTTTTTGCAAGGGTCTGCGCTGCCCTTGTGACTAGCGGGGCGGCTGCTGCGCCCAGTTTCTTTGCTCCGGCAACTATTACTGGTGCTTTCCAAATTGGCATTTTAGTCACTCCTCGTATAATTTAATGGGGGTTAGGGTCATGCACGATTTGGCTTGCGGCTGCTACACTTCAAACTGTTGTACGCTCCTGCGAAGCGCCACCGTTATTGATGTTTTAGGCATCCTTTTGATACGGTATCTAGTGGGCTACCTGCCCCACCCATGAAGCAAATTTACACACCACTCAGCGCATCTGTCGGAAGATATTCCCAGACTACGAAAGTCTGCCAACACGCGCCGGGCCGCCTCTAAGTCCTGTTCGTCGGGCGGGTCGAGGCCATAAGTGGTTATCATATATTCCAGTTCTTCATCCAGGCCAGCCGATTGTTTCAGTGCCGCCACCAGGTCAGCGACTAGGGATATACCCTTGTTGTCCATAGTTCCTTATCACCTCCTTGTTAGTAATGGCGGCAACCACGGCCTGGCGTGCTTCGGGAAACGGCAACAGCGCCACGGTTATGCTATCCCGCAAGTTCACCCATTCGGGACTTTGCACAAGAACTGCCACCTGTACCCGCGCCTGCTCCTGCAGTTCGCCCTGCAACCGTGCCAGCAGTTCCAGACACCCTTTTGCCTCGCGCACTCCCTGCAGTGCCGTCCGCAGGTCTCCGGCTCGCTCTGCTTGCACCAGGATCCGCAGGGCCGTATCCCGCAGTGATGTAACCTGATGCAACAGAGTATCAGCCTTGGCCATTTCTTGCGCTTCGTGTGCTTTCGTCAGACCTGCGGGAATATGGCTTTGCCTGTGCCGCAACAATGCGTCATGGCTAACCGCGAACCGTTTCGCAATTTCCGTGATATTCCGCGATTCGATTAAAGCCGTGTTTATTTCTTCAAGCTTTGCGTGTCCGCAGATGCTGCATTTCCGTGGCACAGCGCCACCTCCTCACCTCAGTAAAAGCAAATGCACCGCTAGCAATGTTCCGCCTATGCCAGTTGCTAGGGCTGGCAACAACCAGGGCCAGCCGCTGATAGCGCGTTCGTGTCTCAGCATAACGTTCACCCCCTTTCATTTCGCGCCACATTTTTCAGCGCTTCACTGGCTGTCGGGTCAGGGCATCCGCTGCCGTTGCGCCAGTGCCATGCAGCTGCAGGGGGTCGCCTTAACCGTTCCAGTGCGTGCCAATATAAATGACTGTACATCCACCGTGCCGAATGTTCGCGTGGCACAAAATGCACCGGACAACTGTAACGCAGGCTCAAGGCGGCTAGGCTTGCCTGCAGCGCCTTGGGTTCATACTTGCTACGGTATTCACCCCGGACTATTTTGCCGTAGCCATCTGCGTCCTCAACTAGCACGACGAAGAATTCAAGCTGCTGACCACGGATAAGTTCGTTCTCAAAACGTGTCCGGTCCTTCATGGTCTCCACCAGTTCATCAACGCCGGATTTCCGCTCCACGGCTGCGGCTAAGTATATGTCACGAGGCAGGCCAAGCTCTGGACAGGCAGGTAGCATGATTGAATAGTCCCCGGTCTGCAGGCTCCGCTGCTTATGTGGTATGCCGGACTTGTCCAGCCAGCTCAGGATATGCCCGTTCTCCTGCTCCCTTGTATCATGCAGGATTGTCAGGCAGGCAGCTAAGGTTTTTATTTCTTTTTCGCTGTAGTGGTACCTCATGGATTCACCCCTCTAACGTTCGCTTGTCTGTGGCTGCGGGTGACACCTTCGGCAGACTTGTCCACCGCCAGGCTGCGTCCAGAAGTCGCTGCTATGGCAGATGCAACAGATCTTGTCCAGGGCCTCTGTGGTAGTCGCCAACGATTTATCTGTGTCAAACACCCCCGATCCGGGAAACACCTTCAGGGCCGCTTCGATACCGGCAGGCTGCTCTTTTTGCTTCTCAATCAGCCAGCACCGATGTGCAGACAGTATTTCCCGCTTGGCCTGCGCCAGTTCCCGCAGTTCGCTGTCGGTGTAGGACTGCGTGGCCATGTTCTGCAACTCCCGTAAGCTGAACACTAGCGCATTTTCTGGCAACGTCAGCAGGTAAGTGTCCCAGTCTCTTATAACAAAAATTGTCTCGTTTAGCCGTGGGCTATGGAAGCAGGCCGCACATTGGCTGTCAAGCTGGCGGGCGAGGCGGTTAAAGAAGGTCTGGCGGTCGGTCTTTTCTGAGTTGCTGGTCGTCTTATCCGCTTGTTTCTGCAGTTCTGCAATCAGTCCTGGTTTATGCTCGCGGATCGCCGCCCGCAGGTCGTCAGTAAGCGCCCCGCGAACTTTTAACTCCTCGCCGTTCAAGGTCACTTGGCAGCCGGACCGGGTTAACTTGTCCAGGAGTTCGGTAGCGGTCACTTAAAACACCTCCTCGACTTCTATGGCGGGTTCGCGGTCGTCACTTTGCTCATCCGGCTGAGGTGGCTTTAAAACCCCTGAAATCCCCGAAAACCCCGAAAGGTCAATAGAATTAAGGGTTTTTTGGCCGGGGTTTTTACGGGGTTTTGTGGGGGTTTTGGCATCATCAAACTCAAAACCTCCGGTAGCATCGTTACCCGAAAAGTCAATAAAATCAGTAGTTTCCGGCTCTGCGCTGGGGGTATTGGGGGTTTCAGGGGTTTTATGATAACCCCCGCCGTTAGGTTCCAGCCTGTAAGCGTTGCTCCGGTTTAGGCTATCGTGGCCGGCGGTTCTGATTGTTAAATCACCATAAACCCGATCCCGCTTTCTTGAAAGCGCGTGGCCGATCCGCTGCAGTGCGCCGGTTTTGGCTCTCCCACCCCAAAGGTCTAAAAGTAGACTATGCTCCTTTAAAACCTCAAAAAGATCTGTGGCAGTAATTGGTCGCTCTTTGTGCAGCTCCCACCAAATTTTGACGGTGGCTGTCCATTCCTGCGTCTCGGAATCAGCTTGTCCCTGAAGTCGTTTACGGTTCGATAGAAAACCCCCATAACCCGCAAAACCGACTAAGCCGCCCATCACTTTGGCCCAGGCTTCATAGCGCCCCAAGGTCGGCGTACTTTGTGGCTGGCCCGCATCGATCCAACTTTCGATTACCGACAGGCAAGCACTTACCAGTTGTGGACGGTTTCTGTAAGCCCACGTGGGCAATTCATGTTTAAATTTAGCGCGATCCTCCGGGCGTTCGACGCCCGCATCAAGGCGAATAGGAATTGTGCGCCGCGCCATTTCATCTGACAATTCGATATTATTACCAGTCGCTAACCACGTTGCACGATTCGGTATATAAACGGTTTCGCTTTTACCCAGCCGCCGGCCGCTCCATGTTAAGGTTGTCAGCGCCGCCTCTAAGTGTGCTGATCTCAATCTGCGCACATTATCAAATTGAATGTGTGACCGCCCCGCAAGTAGCAGCGAAGTTATACGCTTTTCAAGTTCGTCCCCATCTGCAGGTAGCGATGTAACCGCCGCATCTCCCCCAGTGGGCACAGAGGTTAACACATCAGCCAGCAGCCCCTTCCCGGTACCTCTAGCCGGCGCATCAATTAAGTACATCGGTGTCGCCCCGTCTATTAGCTCGCGCAAAAATGCCTGCAGCAGCAGTGCCACAGCGTGTGTTTTGCTTGCCTCGTCTTCAAACGGAAAATCGTGAAGCAACTCATCTAACCAGTGTCTCGCCTCAACTAGCGGCAAATTACTCTTAATACCATCCAGTCCACGCAGCCGCAACAACCAACCTGAGCCTTTGTCATAACCATCCACAACCAACAACCTGCCGCATTTCAGAAACAAAGGTGCGTGACGCACGCCCTGCAAATGAGGAAACGGCAATTTGCGCGCCGGTAAGGACAATATGTCCCGCGCCACATCCTCAGGCGGCCTGGCCGGCACCGGCTCACCGTTCCGGTCGAATTTCATAAAGTCTGCTGCGCGATCCATACAACCCCGCAATGCCGCCACGGTTACCGGTTCTATTTCGTCATTATTGCTGACGCGGATTATTTCACTGCCAGCCCGGAATAACTCTGGCGGATCGTTTGCAGCGTTTAATGCTTGCAGTGTGTCGCTCGTAATTTCACGCAAAAAGCGATTTGTTGTTAAGATCGTGCGCCCGTTTGCCTGGGTCTGTGTTTCCACCTGTTTTTTTCGCTTTTCTTGCGCTGCCGCTAATTCTGCAATTTTGCTATTGCTCACCTATTTTGCACCCCCGGCGCCGCAGTTCTTTTGCAGCCAAAGATTCTAGTATTTTTTCGACTTCGGTCACGGACAGCGGCGGAAGGCAACGCGCAGCATTCCACGCTTGCACAAGCTCGCTCGTTAAAAACGGGTCAACATACTTACGCAATAAATGTCCTGTAATTTTGGCTAACCGCTCATTCCGCTCGCCCTCCGGCGCATCTGTGCAAGCGATCCGCTGCCATTCCCCCGACGGCTTCCTTTGCCCCGCGTCCCTCGCTGGCCGGAGCATAGCCAGCACCCACTCCGGCGCATCTGCAATTTCTACCTCTCCCGGGCGACTGGACAACTCCCAGTTGTATGCCCTACCTGAGATGTGGCCACTTGGCGCTGCAACGATGTATCCGCCGTCTCCCCTGATGTCAATGCCCGGGGCAAGCCAGACTTTGTTTGCCACCGTGAAGTCCGGCTGCCTAAAAAGTATGTGCCTGCCAAGGCCACCCGTTAATTGCTCAACACTTGCCGGTAGGGCGCCATGCTCGTGCTCCATGTCATGCAAGGATTCAGCGCCCTGTTCGCCGTCAATGTCCAACACGAAAAAGCCGGAGACCGCGCCGGTTGCAATGCCCACGTTCGCCCACGGCCAACGGTGCCACCATCTGGCAATCGTCGCTGGGTCTTTGCTTGCGTCCCGAACGCCGTTCCGCGTCAACGGGTGTTTTCCTGGGTTTGAACAGTCTGGCTTGCCGCATGTGCAAAGCCCATCCTTAACGCTGTGAACAGGCAGCCCCGCCCAACCGAAGCGTTCGACGTATGCCAGAGCTGCGCGTCCGGTCTTGCTTCTCTGTGTGGCTTGCAGTAAAATAGTAGTAGACATAGGAACCCTTCCGCCGCCCAGACAGGGGCGGCTCTTTTTTTGCTACGTTTATTTTTGCAGCGCTTGCTCGTTTAGCCAGGTATCAAAGGCCCGCTTAGGGATTACAATACGTTTTTTCGACAACTGGAGTGCCGGAAAATCTGCAGACCGCGCCAATTCATACGCCCGCGTCAAGTTCACACCCAGTTTACTGGCAATTTCAGGGACAGTATAAACCGCGCGCTCTTGCTCACTGCTTTTTGCAAACTTCATTTCCTTTCCCTCCCCTTGAATTATTTTCAACCATATGGTAACATGTAATAAATACATCTTAGGCGGTGGCTAATATGACACACCTACCGCCCGCAACATGGCGGAAATTGGTTCAAAAAGAAATAGGGAAGGTTCCTGATGTAGTCTGGAATCTTGTGGTTGAAAAAGGGTATATTGACACAGCGAACAATGAAGCGCTCAATTGCAGCGATGAGGAAGCTTTAGAAGGCTTGATTGCGGATGTGGAAAATGAATTAACCAGTTATGCCGCTTACCATGCAAGCGGCCCACGGCTACCGAAATTGCAGCCAAACCAAGTCAAAGAATTACAGGTCAAAGACATTCCGCCGGACGCGCACTGCGCCGCACTCACCAAAATCTTTTCAGGTATGGTAAACAGGGACGCCGATGTCAGGCAGTTCAGAAGTGACATCCTAGGCGGTAAGCTGTTGTCCGGCAGTGAAGCCGCCGACTGGTTTCAGTCACAGGCAAAAAAAGAACCGCCCACAGAAACCATCTCGCTGGACATTACCGCAGGGGAAGGATGGGAAGATAGGTTTTTAACCGAAGCAAAGCGGTATGTTGAAGCAAGAAAAGCGGGAAAAGACTGCCCCCATGAAAGGACATTCGCGTACTTAATCACTATCCCGCTGGCTATTTACGCAAACCATGTCAACAAAAAAGGTGTGCTGGCCCGCCTGCAGGAGGTATCCCAAAAAATCAGCGGCTATGGTTTCTGGACAGAAGGGCAGGCCAGCTATTTTATTCTTACAGGGATAGGGCATCCCATCAGTCCCATCACCCAGCCAAGGGTGATCTATGGGGCATCCCCTTTTAACAGAATTGTCCTGGAAGTTCTCCCTCACGTCCCCGGCAGCATGGTTGAGCGGCTGTACCGGGGAGCAAGAACCAGCGCCGCAAAAGCGTTTGGGCAAAAAGAGAAACACCGGCAACTTACGGAAAAGCACCTGGCGCTTGCCGTCCTTGCTGCGGAAACCCCACCACCCTGGCCAAGGAGACTGCGAAAGTGGAATAAGGTACACCCGGAATGGGCCTATCCTGCCTCTGCAAGGGCCACTTTCGCCCGTGACTGCCGGGTGGCATACGAACGACTGACTGGCTGGAAGTGGGCGGAGTAACACCACCATCACACGCAAAAAAACGGCCATCGGGCCTTTTTAAGGTGTAACATGTGTCACTTTTTATTTAAATGCAGAAATAAAAATACCGGCCACCAGGCCGCTTGTTGGGTCAGATCAGTACAACAGTTTTACACAATTTACAGCAAAACTGCTTTAAACAAGGTTAAATATTCGCCTAATATTTACCAGCCATAAAGCCAAAAAAGCCCATGAAATAAGGCTTTTTTGAATTAGGCTAAATTAGATTAAACAGCAATTAACGGACTCAGGATCTAGTGGGCATTACGCCTGTGGGGGTTCAAATCCCCCCTCTCGCACCAATGAAATCAAGGGTTTCGGGGTTTTGGAAACTGCCGGAATCAGGTGCAAAAACGGTTTTGACAACAATTTGACAGCAGTTTACTTCGATTGGACAAAATTAATTTAGCTTCTCATTCTGCCTTTGCGATTTCGCAAGGCTTCTTTATTTGCTCAGCTATCTTCAAAAATTTTTATACCTTAAGCGCAGAGGCTCAGCACTCTGTCACTATAGCGGAGTTCTAACACGTACAAATGTTTGATAAACACTAACACTCTGCTGCTCCAAAAAGAGCGCCTTGTTCTGCCTATCCCTCCCGTAAATAGAGCCCTGCCTGTTGGCAGGGCTCTATAAATATTACTGCTATCTTTCAGCTACCAGACGATACAGCATAGCTGCCGCTTCTGCCCTGGTAGTCGCACTTCCCGGACGGAACGTCCGATCCTGGAAGCCACGCACCAAGCCGGCTCTGGTGGCCGTACTGATTCCATCCGCAGCCCAGGCCGGGAGCACTTGCACATCAGCAAAGTCAGTGCCAACATTCCAATTAACCGGCACTAAGCCTTTGCGGATCACACGCTGAAGAATTACAGCCATCTCCGCTCTGGTAATCAGGCGGGAGCCAGCAAACGTCCCATCAGCGTAACCGGCAACTAAGCCTGCTTCTGTAGCCGCACCAATTGCGCCTTGCGCCCAACCAGTTGCATCAGTAAATCTGGCTGCTGCTTTTGGCTTCGCCTCTAGACCCAGAGCACGCGTCAGCATGCTAACAAACTCTGCCCTGGTAACATTGGCGTTTGGATTAAACAGCCCGTCATGTACAATCACTGCTCTGCATGGAAAGGATTTATGAAACGAACTCCCTCTACTGACTGCTCGTGGGTAAAATCTTCACTAAATACCAAGCCGATCTGGTTAAGGCGGGCGGTTGACCAAATCAAGGCATCCCAGTAAGAAAAGCGGTGAGCTCTGACACCTCTGATAGCTTCCAGGACAATCATCTCTGTAATCTGTAGAACGGGCCAAATCTGGCAAAAATTAACCACTCTTGCCTCCGCCTGTTCAAAGGTAAGAGGATTGGGTATTTTTCTTGTGACCGTGACAAAAAACTCAGAGAGAATTTGTCCACTGATCAGTCCGCTGACGGAATTAACCAAGTTGTCCAGTAATGTGAATGCGGTTTTTTGTTTGGCGGGATCGGAATGATCATAAGCATAGACCAGCACATTCGTATCTATAAGGGCTTTACCTGTCATAAAGTTCTTCCCGTTTCCATGTGCGTTGAGCAGAATGTTCCTTACCGGCCATTCTCTCCTCAATGAACTGCCCTTCTTCCTGCCATTTCTGAGCAGAGCGTCGGGGGTAACCAATTGTATACATTTGACTGTCGAGGGCTTCCCTGATCAGTTCAGCTTCGGTTACTCCCATCTCTGCTGCTTTTCTTTTCAAAAGGTTTTCCTGAGACTGGGTGATATAAACCTGCTTGCGAACCAGTTCGCTCAATCGAATCACTCCAATAACTATTATACATCATATTATACATCATATAATAGATATTAGCAATATTTGCCCCTAAGCCGGTAACGCCTGTGGGGGTTTAAATCCCCCCTCTCGTACCAATAAAAACAAGGGTTCTGGGGTTTTGGTAACTGCTGGAATCAGGAACAGAAAAGGCTAAGTAAAACAGTTGGAGTCATAAAAAATTAGCAGGGATTGCGCCCCTGCTAATGGAAATGTAATATTTTAGGACTGTTCGCCCTGCACTATAGCAGGGTTTTTTCTTTTTTCTGCACCGTTAGGCATCAGTCCTTCCTTACTCCGAGCCGCCAGCTGCTGCATCTCCGGTGTAACATGACTATAAAGGTCAAGGGTTACTCTCTACCCCATTTCCCATGAGACGCATGTGGCCGACCGGGAACAACTCCAGGCACAAAAAGCAGGCCAACCTTTCTTTTATGATTATTTTTTTCTGCTGATGAAGTAAGCGGCGGCGGCGCCCACTACGGCCAAGCCCAAAAGGAGCGGTATCCAGGGAACACGGCGTGCCGGCGCCGGTGCCGGACGAGCTACGCCTGCCGCCTGCGCAGCTTGGTCACGTGCCTCTGTGGCAAAACGGTTAGCCGTCTCCAGCGCTTCCATGGCTTCCGCCGGGTTGTGGAAGCCCACACTGTTTTCCGAGGCGATCCATTCCCAGTAGAGATGGGCCATAAAGTAGCTCTGTCTTGCTTCTTCCAAAAGCTCTTCGTTCACATTGGCTGCATCCTGCGCGGCTGCAAAATTATCCAGCGCAGCATCCATGGTAGTCATGACGGTTTGTTTCAGGCCATACACATCATCCTGAATTGCCCTGACACGGTTAGTCAGTTCTTCACCGGTTTGCTGGTGGCAACGACCGCAAGCTTCTTCAGGGAAATTAAGCGGTCCCGTGAGCCAGTGGTTTGTGTAAAGTTGTCCGTTTGCAGCCGTCCGTTTCGGCATGTGGCAATCTGCACAACTGACCCCGAGCTGGTGATGCACACTGCCCCAATATAGTTCAGTTTCCGGGTGTTGAACTTTGTAGAGCATGGTGCCGACCTCGGGATGCTTCCAGCCGCCCGTTTTTGTCTCACGCCAGACATTCGTGCCTTGGATATAGTCGGGCATTTGCGCAACTTTGACAAAGGGAAACTCAATGCCTCTGGCTTGCGGATTAAAATTATAGTTTACATGGCACTGCGCGCACACGCGGGATTGAAGCGGGTCGTCTTTGCCTGGATGTTCCGCCGGCATCCGCTCGATTGCTTCCCGCAGCGCCGGCTGGACAAAACGGAGACCACCCACGTGCGGGCTGTGACACTGAACACACGTAATGGGATTACGGATAACACCCTGGTCCAGCAATTCTCCCGCGTTGCTTTCGTAATTAATGTTTTGATTCCACTGCCAGTAAACGTCGCTACTTTTGCAGAACATACAGGTGGCGGAGCGTGGACGGGCTGTTTCCACAAAACTTGTCAGCATATTGATGTGGGAACGGGGTTCCCGGTAGTCCTCGGCGAAAGGATGGCCTGCCAGCAGGCGGCGCAAAAGGGGAAACCGTTCCTGCTTTTGCGGCGTTCTGTCCGTGCCTTCCTCACTGAAGTAGCTTTCATATTGCAGCTGGTGGCACTCGCGGCAGGTTGCCGCGTCCACCCGAACACCGGGGCGTGTGTCGGGATTCGCGGCATGTGGTTGACTGTTCTCATGGCAACGCGCACAATCCATCTTAGCGTGAGGACCGGCCAGATAAGGCGTCACCACTGCTTCGTGGCACTGCCTGCAGGTTTCCGGCTGTGCCATGGCAGCCGAAGACAGCAATAAAATTAGCAAAAGAGTCAGCAAGATCTTTTTGCCCATAAAAAACCCCCCTTGTATAATACTATTTTGGTTTCGTATATAGGGAGGTTATACATGTTTTACAAACTATTTTTACGCACATGCGCCATATAACAATTTATTCTAAAGTAAAGGTTGCAGGAATCTGCTCGCTTAATGTTGAAAATATACCCAAAGCAAAATAAATTTCCTAAACTTTTATATATGCTTTTCTGCAAATAACACTACGCAAATAACGGAGGAAATTTTGTGGCTGAATTTAAACTTGACGTGTTGGGCGAAATGTGCCCGCTGCCCATCTTGAGATCTGATAAAATGTTTAAAACATTGCTGCCAGGCGACAAACTCATAGTACTGACAGATCACAGTTGTGCGATGAAAGGGGTGCCTTTGCATTTCAGGAAGCTCCCGGCCGAAACGCAAGTAGCCCAAGTGGCAAAGGGTATCTGGGAAATAACCATCGAGAAAAAGGGCTAGCGGAGAAGTATGCCGGCATAGACCCTTTCAAATACCGTTTTTATCTGCGCAAAGGGGGGAGCTTTAAGTTGCCAGCGCAAACAAACGTGAAAAATGTCACACTACCACAGACACGCGACCTTCAGCCTTTCGCTGCCCTTCTCCTCTTAGCCTTGGCAATCGGCGTCGGTTATCTCCTTAACAGCTACGGACTCAGGCTTTTGGGGTTCTCGCTGCTGATGGGTTTGGGACTGGGATACGTTTTTCAGCGTTCCCGTTTTTGTCTCGGCGCCGCTTTTCGCGACCTTATCCTTTTTCGCAGTACCGAACCTCTGCAATCAACCGTACTGCTTTTAACTCTCTCTTCTCTGGGATTTGTTGCTATCTTTTTTTATAGCGCCTTCAACAACACCCATTTGCCGCTAAGCACTCTCCCCTTTGGCATCCATACCGCAGTTGGAGCCGTCCTCTTTGGCATCGGCATGGTGCTGGCCGCCAGCTGCGCCTCCGGGATGCTGATGCGCCTCGGCGAAGGTTACATCCAACAATACGGCACCTTGATTGGCTTCCTGATCGGTTCCATCCTAGGCGCCTGGAATCAAAATTTTTGGCTGCCGCTTGTCTGCCGGTCCCCAGCCATCTTTCTCCCTGCGCAGTTTGGCTGGCCCTTGGCTCTGGTAATTCATCTAGGCCCTCTGCTTCTGCTCTATCTATATTTACGGCGCCTAACAAGACAGTCTGGCAACAGCGGCAGTAAATCTGCCGGGTTTATGCCGATGCGCAAAATTTACCGTGAGGCCTGGTCTTATCAGACGGGTGCCATTGTCATCGCCATCCTCAGCACCCTTCTCTATCTCGGCCGCGGCAGGAATTTTGCCGTCACCACCGGCATCACCTACTGGGGCACTTGGGTCTTTGTACAACTAGGCGGCAAGGTCGCGGACTGGACTTATTACCAACTTCCGCGTCACCAACAAGCACTCAATACCGGATTTTTCCTCACCATGGAAAGCATGCTGAATTTCGGTTTTATCTTTGGCGCACTAATCTCGGCTTTGGCCGCATCCGAGGCGCGTATTCGCAAGGTTCGTTCTTTCAAGCATATTATCGTTTCCGTAGCCGGCGGGGTGCTCATGGGATATGGCTCGAGACTGGCTCTTGGCTGTAATATCGGGGCCTTTTTAAGCTCAATCGCTTCATTTTCCGTTAGCGGTTGGGTATTTGCTCTTTTCTCCTTCCTTGGTGCCTGGCTCGGTATTAAGCTGTTTTTACGCATCTTTAACTTAAAGTAGCTGTGTAAGCCTATTTGAGTTACGCTTGCTGTCCGGAAACAAGGACGGAGATTTCCTCCTGAGCCTGTAGAAAATAGGGCGGCAATTCCGGAAAAAAGGTTTTTAAAAACAGCTCTATTAGGTTAAAGACGGCAAGAGCGGAAATCAGCAGCGCCAAATCTCCATCCTCCCTGTTCAATTTCTGATAGTCCGTTTCCTTAGCAAGCTTCTTGCCGGAAGGACCATGACAGCTTTCGATAAAATTGCTTAGAGAGCCGATAGATGTGTGCAGGTAGCGGCTTGACATTTTATACACCATAGCGAAATCAGAATGGAAGCAGCACTCGGAAAGCATTTTAACTATGCTTTTCCCGCTCCAGGAAAATTTGTTGGGAAACATGTTTTTATATTTGTGGTAATTCGCGTTTATTTCCTCTCTCAATTCCTCTGCAATAGCCTCTGCCGGAAAATCACTCTCAAATTCCTTGAGCGCCTGATATTTCTCGATATATTCGTATTTGAGAAATAACTCCAGGCGCTCTTTTGGTTTCTCGAAGATATAGGTCAGATTGGCAAGATTTTCAATAATGGAACGGGAAAGAGCTAAGGCGTCGGTATTAAAATCTGCTTTCCGCAAGGCTTTAACAGCACCTAAGGTTGTGCTGCTCTTTTCCATAATAAAATAGACTGTCCACTTCTCAAGAGAGTCTATCATAATCGGAGAGGAATGAACATTTTTGAGCAGACCTTCAACTATCTTAACGACTTTTTTAACGGTTGCAAAAGGAATCAGGCAAACCACATCCTTTTAAAGCGCTCTCATAAAAAAAAGGCCGCTGACGACAGAATCAGCAGAAACCTTTGTCCTTTGAACGCATGAAATCAATAAACGCTTTTTCAAGAGGAGTAAGAAAGGCGCTGCGCTTATGCAGCATGGTAAATATATTTCTATACGATAGCCCTTCCACCGAGAGCGCTTTCAGCGTGCCGTAATGCAATTCCTTCCGCACCCCGATATAGGAAATGATCGAATATCCTTTCCCCATCCCCAGCATAGCCTTTATCGCGTCCAAGCTGTTAACTTCCATCATGATATTCAACTCATCCGGCTGCACGCCCTGTTCAAGCAACGCTTTCTCAATAGTAGCACGGACGCCGGAGCCCTTTTCACGAACGAGTAACGGCAAACCCCGCAGCTCCGACAAAGTTACGGCTTCCCTCCCCGCGGGAATGAGGGGTGGAGCCCCCACTAATACTAAGTCGTCCTCGCCAATACTACGTGAAACAAACTCATCAAGAGACTGGGCAATGCCTTCGGGCAACGGTCCTTCTATTATAGCGATATCCAAATTCCCCTCCACCAGTGCATCAAGCACAGTTCGGCTGTTAGCTAACGACAAATTGATCTGAGCATGAGGATGTTTTTCTTTAAAGGAATAGATGCTGCAAGGAAGGGTATAGCCGCCAAGCACCGTACTTGCCCCCAAGCGTATCAGTTTAGCCGCACCGCTCTGTAGTTTTTCAATTTCGCTGCAGAGCGTTGCCTTCATGCTCATCAATTTCTGCCCGTAGTAATAAACAAGCTCTCCTGCCGGCGTCGGCTTTACCCCCTTATTAGTCCTTTCAAGAAGCTGTACGCAAAAGTATTCTTCTAAATCCCTGATCTGGAGGCTCAGCGCAGGCTGCGTTAAATGCATCTGCCTCGCCGCCCGGGAAATGCTTCCCGCCCGAATAACCGTATAAAATGCTTCTATTTGCGCCAGTTTCATAGCATTTCTCTCCCTTTGACAAACTATGACTTGCTTTGACATACTTCGTTGACAACAAACAAATTTCCTGCCTCTTTGTGAAAAACATCCTTTCCCTTACTTCCTTGATTTCACAGCAAAATTCGCTTCTTCCACCCCTGCGACGGAGCCAAGGAGCCCCGGAAAACGCTTGGATGCTCTCTTTTTAATAATATCCATTTTAGGGGCCATCACACACGGCAAGCTCGACTATATATAATACTTATATCCATCGGAATTACTTTTATTTGAAATAGGCAATAGTGCAGGCAGCAGGCCAATTTTCTGCAGGAGTTAACTTCTGCATCCAGAATATAAAAACTAGAAATAAAACGACAATTAATCCTTACATTTTTTTTGCTGCGATACCTTTACCCTTTCCATTTGCTATTAAACTGAGTTTTTGAGATGTGGAAAGCCTTAGCAAGTGACAGAAAGCACAAGTACGCGAGGAGGTTCTTTATGATTAACAACCCCGCATTGGTATTGAACCAAGAGGAAGCGTCAGCCGCGAGGGAATGGTGCGGAGACCGCGCTGCTTTTTATGCCGCTTTGGCCGAAGTTTACAGTCGTCCCCTCACAGAAAAATGGCTGCGCTGGTTTACCTCTCCGGATTTCCCTGTTTATCTCAAAAGCTTTGTCTGCGGCCAGGATGACGACACTTCACTGCTCGTTCAAGGCTTAGCAGAGTTGCAGCAGTCAACGGAGGGAAAAAGTTTAGAGCAACTTGTCCGAGAACTCCAGGCAGAACATAGTTTCCTGCTGATCCGCGGTGGCTGCCAGACTGTTCATCCTTATGCCTCCGTTTATCTTTCAGAATGGAAGCGAGTCATGGGCAATGCTTGGGAGAAGGCACGCGTTTTTATCAGTGAAGCCGGCTTTAGCCTGCCGGAAGACGGCGAAAACAAATTTATGGAAGACCATCTCAGCGTTGAATGCGAGTTTATGCACCTGCTCTGTAGGGCGGCAGCCAAAGCTACGCGGCGCAAAAAGCATGATCAGCTGCTGGCATCCTTGAAACTGCAGGAGACATTTTTAAAGGAGCACATGCTAACTTGGGTCTCCAAATACAGCGCCGATGTCGTCCGCGTCTCAAATCATGGTTTTTACCGGGGCATGGCCAAAATCACCGAAGCTTTTCTGATTATGGATGCCGCATCCCTAAGGCAATTCTGCGAGGAGTAAACTATGTCACTCTTTGGCGATGCTCTGCTGCGCTATTTCAGCCGTTCCATGGACAAAGGAGATCTCCCAAAAGATAAGTCCTGTCTGATCCGCCTTTACCCCTCTTTTCCCTGTCATGCCTGCAGAGATGGCTGTCCTCATCAAGCTATCGGTGTAGATTTAAAGAAAAATCATCGTCTCTGCCAAACATGCGGTTTATGCGCTGCCAACTGTCCCATGGCTGCCATTGATCCTCCCGCCGACATCTTTGCTCTTTTTGGCGCCATGCGCCGGCAACGTGCCAAAGAAGAGCGGCTGCGCATAGCCTGTCAGGCAACAGAAAAAGAGACTTATCCCGGTACTGTAACCGTCTCTTGCTTAGCCTCACTGGAACCAGCCGCATTATTGCTGCCGGCGCTGCTCAACTTCCGCCAAATCTGGCTGCACCACGGCCATTGCCAAGACTGCTCACTAGATAAAGAAGGACGTCTCGCATGGCGGCTCTCCCATAATTTTGCTCAGGCGACACAGCTTGCTGCTAATCTGCCCGAATTCGTCCTGACACTTTCGCCGTCGCCGCCGTCAGAATTTACATCATGCTGCGGGCAACAATCCAGCTATTCACGACGCGACTTCCTGACGCTTATACGTCAGGAATCCACACGCACCGCAAAGGGTGGTGCGGTACTGCTAGGCAGCATCTTTTGGGAAGAGAATAAAACAACTACAGCTCGGCGACGTTTATGGGAAAAGCTGCTAACTTTTTTCCCGGGCATATTAAATGTGGGTGAAGCGTTGCCTTTCGCCCGCCTGGAGGTCAGCTCTGCCTGTGATTTCTGTCGGGCTTGCACCGTCCTCTGCCCGACAAAAGCGCTGGTTTTGGCGAAATCAGAGGAAAACATTTCGCTTAGCCATCAGGCATCTCTCTGTCTATCCTGCGGCGCTTGCGCCCGGTTCTGCCCTCATAAAGCCGTTTCCCTTTCACCTTGGGACGGTCAAAAGCTACAGAAGTTTACTCTGCGCAAACTTGTCCGCACACAAAATGTTTCCGAGCCGGAACTAGAGCAAATTGAAGGAAGTTGGTCAACATGATGAGCGAACACCCTTCTTCGAATGACTTTGACCGCCAAGCGCCGGATTGGTATGAAAGATGGCTTGAAGAGGAAGCAGCTATGCCCCATTCTCAAAGGCGGGGCGTGGCTGCCTTTGGAGTTTTGCTTTTTCTTTGTGTTATGGCTTTCCTAGTATTGTTAGGAGATTTTACAGGAAACCCGGCCGGCCTCTGCGGAGCGTGTCATACCATGCGGCCTCACTATTACACTTGGCAAGCCTCCTCCCACAGCCAGCAATCCTGCCTGGACTGTCATGCTGACCCCGGTTTGCGCGGAACTGCCAAGCTGCTGCGTGATCTGGCACGCTTCACCTATACGCAAGCCACCGGCTCATACATTCTGCCGATACGCTTGTTAGCCGGCGTAGGTGACGAAACCTGCCTGCGCTGTCATACATTTAATCGCGGCACGACTGCAACCGGAGATTTGATAATTCCGCATGCCGACCATAGCGACGGTCAGGTGCGCTGCGTTGCTTGCCATGACGGTGTGGCGCACGGAAATATCGGTCGGCGACGCGTAGCCCTCGAAATTCCGTCTGCTTCCTGGGATTTGCCTGAAGGCAGACGCCAGATGGATCGCTTATTCACTGCTGCGCCAAAGGAAGACTGTATGTCATGTCACTTTAACCGTCGCCTGGCATTATCTTGTCAGGACTGTCATGAGGATGACAAGACGCCGGAGGATCATCTGGCTGATGATTTTATAATGACTCATGGCAACCTTGCGCGCGAGATGCCAAACTGTTATTCCTGCCATGGCTACGACGCGCGCGGCAGGAAAATTGATGTTACTCCGGGAGAGAACTTGACTGCTTACGCAAGGAGGAACGACTTTTGTCTGGACTGCCACCGCCAGCGTCCGCCAAGCCATCAGCCGGATTTTCGCAATCACAGGGTGGCGGCAGTGGTAAATCTGGATTCGTGCATGATTTGCCATGATAATCAGCCGCAGGCTTATCTTCCGGAAGCCAGCATTTTGTATTGCGGTGCATGTCATCCAAGCCCTCACCGAGATGGCTGGCAAGAGCTGCACAACCGGCGGCGTCGCGGTGCAAAGATTTTTCCCGGCCAAGGGCTGGATGATACTTGTTTTCAGTGCCATGCACGGGACAGATGTCTTGCTTGCCATATTCCACCACCGGCGGCCGAAACCCCTATCGTGGAAAATGAGTTGAGCCCTGCTTTGCCTGTTTTTCCTTAGTTTTATCATGTTGGCAAGCCAAAGTAGTTAAAAATGACACTAAAAAAGGAGCATTCTTATGGAAAAAGAGTTTTGTGCGGCAAGGATTAAAGCTAGCCATTACCCGCTCTGGCGAGTGGTGCTGACTACTCTGGCAATTGTTTCCTTGTTGACTGTTTCAGGCCAGCTAATCGGCAGACAGTTCTTTTGGAGCGATCTTGACATGCGCCGAATTGAGCGGGAATTAGACTATTTTCGTCAGTTGGTCGATAGCGACCCAATTAATCCTCAGCACCGCGTTGACCTTGGCTATACCTTTTTTAAACGTGGACAATATGACCAAGCACTTGTCCAGTTTGAAGAGGCTCTGCGGCTTGACCCCGACTTCATGCCTGCTTATCTGAGTCGCGGCTATGTTTTCTTTGAGCTTGCACTTTACAATGAAGCGCTTGCCTCTTTTGTGAGAGTTACGGAACTGGCGCCGCAGGATTATCGCGGACATCTGAACGCCGGCATAGCTTACAGGGAACTTGGCATGTTTGACGAGGCCTCCGAAAGCCTTTCCCAAGCCAAATCCTTTAACCCGGCTGCGGCAGAAGTTTCCTATCACTTTGGTGTCCTTTTTGAACGCCAAGGGCTTACTGATGCCGCTTTAGAGGCCTATCAGGAAGCGTTAACTATTAATCCCCTATTTCAGAATGCGGCGCAGGCGACAGAACGTCTGCAGCAACGCTAAGGAGGCTGATGAAGATGCGTAATCCGCTGGTCCGCTTTCTCTGGAGACCCATCAAGCTGGAGAAGGCTCAGCGTATCTATTTAGCTGCCACTCTCCTTCCCCTATTCACCTTCGCATATATGTATTATCTGGGACGTCCTCAGCTTCCTATCCCTGCTGCTGTTAATGTTATTGGCGGTACTCCCGCATTTCAGCAGGTGATTTATGGCGGCTTCGGCGAGGACCAGTTCGACAGGCCGCTGGCAGTTTTTTCAGGCAACAACCGAGTTTATGTGAGCGATACTGACAATAGCCGTGTGATTATCTTTGATTTAAATGGGCAGCGCCTGCTGACATTTGGACAACGGGGAGACAGCGGCGGCGGAAATTTCATTTTTCCCTATGGAATTGTTGCCGATGAAGCCCGTATTTTTGTGGCTGACTTACAGCAAGGGAGAATTCATACTTTTAACTCCGACGGAGAATTTCAGGGATTTTTCGCTGAAACCTACAGCAAAAACAAAACCCTGCGTTCACCCGGAGCGCTGCATTTAGCCGGCGGTAAGCTCTACGTTACTGAAATTAAACGAGGAAGAGTTTTAGTCTTTGATTTACAGAGCGAGGAATTATTGCTCGAAGTTGGTCTGGATGGTGATTTATTTGCGCCAAATGGTGTAACTACTGACCGGGAAGGAAATATTTATGTAGTAGATACCGGACATGCGCGCATTGTAGTTTTTGCCCCCGACGGTAACCCGCTGCGTGTAATCAACGGCTCTGCTGGCGGTCATGGCAACTCGATGCTGATCAATCCGCGTGGCATCGGTTTAGATCGCTTCGGCCGCCTGATCGTGGCAAACAACATGGCTAACAGTATCGCGGGCTTTTCCCTTGACGGACGCCATCTTTTCAGTTTCGGCAGTCAAGGTGGAGGGTTAACCCAGTTTCTCATGCCAAACGGCTTGCATATTGATCAAGTTGGGCGCATTTTTATTGCCGATTCTTTGAACAGGAGAGTAGTAGTTTATCAATAGTAATTAGAAGATGCTGAAACACTCCCTCACCCTAACCCTCTCCCAACGGGAGAGGGGATTTCCCGGGATTATCGATAATAAAGAGGACTGCGGTTACGCAGTCCTCTTTATTATCGACAGAGATGCTTTTGAGATTTACTTGTCAGAGACGGTATCTACCTGAAAATATCTGCATAGAGGCCAATTTGAGAGTCAGAAATTATCTCCTCCAACAAATTCCCTCTCTCTGCCTTAAGCTCTGATAACCTGAACAATTTCCTCCTTTGGTGTGATCAGGCCTGTACCGGCGTCGATGCGGCGCGAAGAGATCAGGCGGTTAGGGTTCACACCGCGGTTATGTGCCGTACGTTTTTGCGGCGCCTGCTCCCCGTAACCATGAAAGAGGCTGACATAGCCCGGCATGATGCGCTCAGTGACGAGTGCCTGCACGCGCAGACGGCTGCCGTTTGCCGATGCCACAAATACCCAGCCGCCGCTTGCGATACCGCGCGCAGCAGCATCAGTCGGGTTAATCAGCAGGTAATTAGTGTGACGGACTTCGGCGCTTTGATCAAAATCCTGGACAAGATAAGGCAGGTTGGCTGTCGCAGCCATCGTATGCCACATTACCTTGCCGCCTGCCATAAAACGCAGCGGGAAAGTGCTGGTTGGCGTGTTCCGCGGCGCGCGCCAATGCGGCGCGAGCGGTGTGGCAAAGGTGGTGGCGCTGGTGTTTTCCCAGACTTGGCGGAATTCACGCACGTTGACATTAGCTTCTGTGTTCACGAAGCTGAAACGCACTGCCGGCTCGGCTGCGCCAGTATGTGTGCCGGTTGTCCAGAGACCGCCGTTTGCCAACACGTTCGACCAATTCCTGATTTCGGGGACTCGACCAGCGACAGTATCATCATTTGCAGTATTGCCCCAGATGCTCCGTGTGAATTGAACTTCGTTTGCCGGAGCATGTCTGTGCATCCGTCCTGTACCGGCCCCAGTTGTGTTATAGACTGCCGCCGCAGCATCAGGGGCAAAGTAGTCACCACTTCCGTGCCGGGCAGACATTGCCGCACCAAGGGAGGCTAAAATCCAATATCCCGACCTTGAATTATGAAGCGGGGCAACTGCTTGCTGCCAGAGATTCATCGCTGTTTCGCCGCTTACCGTAATGGGGGTGGTTGCATCGGTGCGCTCCAGCGCGGTGCATTCCGGCAGGACATAACTGCCTGGCGGGAACAGCTCGTGGGTAGTATTCAAGTAAACATCGATCGCGACGGCAAATTGCAGCCGGGGCAAAGCTCTTGCCCAGAGGTCCGAATCCGCGTCTGCCACCGCCGGGTCGGTGTGATTGATAAACAGACCGCGAATGCCGCCGCCGCCGTTTACACTGCCGCCACCGTAAACATCTGTCCATCTTTCTCCGTTTGCGTTGTGTATCACGCCGGTACCGTCAGCCGGCGCAGCCAGCGGACCGGCAGGCACGCGACGAAAGTCAGGATGAGTGCGGGGCAGTCCGTTTAAAATGGCATAAGGAATCAGCGTACGGTAACCTTCGTTATTGGCAGTTCCTACAGTGCCGCTGAAAGGATAGCCGGCGGCGCGGTTGAGAGATTCGTCTGCCTGAGCGCCGATGTCAGGGGAGTCAAAAGTCCAGCCGGTAGAGCCGGGTGCAGAGGCAGTAACCACATATCCGCCGGCGATATTAAAGCCGCCGGCGAGGCCTGTGAGGCAGTTCATCGCCCAAGCAGTCATCGTGCCGTTGGAATATTGAGCTATACCGCTTGCCGTATCGGCGACAGCCGCCCAGTTACCGGGACGGGGACGCGCACTTCCGCTAGCAGGGTCAATCACTCCGCAAAACTCGCCTGCCAGGCGCGTAATGACGGCTGCCGGCACACTGCAGATTGCTGCGGCTGCCGCAGGGTCGTATTGATTGCCTGCTTTATACAGCTCATCACGGAAAGCGGCAAGCCTGGTAACGCTGCCGGCGTTCAGTCTTGGCTCATTAGCCCAAGGATTTGCTTCCCAGACTATCGCAGCTCCCGGAACTTGGGCTGCAGCCGTTAAGCTGTTATCGAGAATTACGCGGCACATCGAGAGAATCAGCATCAAATCAGTGCCGGGAATAATCTGTACATACTGGTGAGCTTTGCTCGCGGTGTAGGTGCGCCGCGGATCTACCACCACCAGCCTGCCGCCAGTTTTTATGTTTTGCAGTAACTCATGGGTAAAGCCGAGACGGTAGCGTGTCGCCTCAAGCTCATTGCGGCCAAATAGCAGCGTGAAACTAGTCGAGCGTTGGTCGCGTACACGGCGGGCGGCACCAACGCCAAGCCAGGTACCAAAGCGCTTTGCCGCATCACAGATCGATGCCGAGGCAGCCACGTTTTTTGAGCCAAATTCAGCGCGAAAAGCGCCCCACATCCCACCGTAAGAACCGCGACGATTCAGGAAATAGACGCGGCTCGCCGTGCGGCGGGCAACAGGGTCGGTAGAGGGAAGCCTTGTGTTGCGGATGGCCTGCAAGCCGTCCGCAACATCGTTTAAGGCATCTGCCCATGAACGAATTTCCCAGGTACCGTCGGCACGCTTGCGCAGCGGTGTTTTAATACGGTCCGGATCATAGAGCAGTTGCACAGCCGCCTGTCCTTTGGCGCAAAGGCCGCCTCGAGTGTTCGGATGACCGGCACGCCCTTCTACACGACGGACTAGTGTCGTACCTGCCACCGTTTCCGTAATGGCGCTCGCGGCACAGAAGTTAGAACACATATTACAGGCGGTGTGAACGGTATTGGCGGGGGCACTGACCAAAACAGTACGGTCTTCAGTCCTGGCAAGAGTCGTCCTGCGTCCAGGCAAGGTCCGGGCAAAAGCAGTGCCGGAACCTGCCACCACCGCTCCGGTAGTAATT
>Ga0208491_10088_pt1 | contig 29110 bp, 29 predicted proteins | sample SubbioCSW11_NovA_FD_184819 | JGI IMG/M metagenome (GOLD analysis project Ga0208491, IMG submission 184819) | Serpentinite rock and fluid subsurface biosphere microbial communities from McLaughlin Reserve, California, USA - CR11_CSW11_NovA (SPAdes) | ecosystem: Environmental > Terrestrial > Deep...
CCCCCCCCCAAAAATAATAAAACCTGCCGGCGGGCTATTTGGCGGCAGGCTTTTTTGTTGCACGCTCTTTCTCATTGACAAACAGAACGCCGTCTGTATCTAGGCTGGCAAAAAGTACATCTTTTACTCTGTCCAAGCCTTGCTTGCGCAGCTCAACAAGCAACCATTGCTCGTCAAGCTGGAGGCGATGCAAGTTTTTAAAGTGAATGTGTCCGTCAAAAATCAAGGGCGTCGGCATGCCCTCGTATTTTACAGGCAGCCCAAGGTCCTTAGGAGTCACAGGACGTTTAGCTGCTTTAAGCAAAACGCTAAGCTCTCCTGATGTTTCTAAAACAGCATACTGAATATCGGCAATATTAACCACATCTTTTTCCCGTAATTGTCCCAACAGATCAGATATATTGTAGCGCAGCTTACGCAGTTCCTTTTCAATAATTTTCCCGTTAGCAATGACAATACTCGGTGAACCATCGACGATTCCACGGATCGTATGACTTTTCATGCTTAAAAACGAGAGAAAAATTTCTAAAACCACTAAGGTAGCGATGGGCACAAGCCCCAAATACATCGGCATGTCAACCTGCTCAATGGCTACGGCTCCCAGTTCGGCAATCATTATCGCCACCACTAAGTCAAAAGCAGAGAGCTGCCCGACTTCCCGCTTCCCCATAATCCGGATGGAAAGCAAAACAGCCAAGTACAACATTGCTGTTCTGTAGAACAATGTCCATTCCAAGAATAAGCACTCCCATATTTATACTGCCCTACTATCTTTTCCCGGAATGGAAGCTTTATGCCTATTAGGACAAGCGCCTAAACGCCCTCTGCGAGCACCTGCCTGATAACGGCCAGCAGTTCCTCGGGTCGAAATGGTTTAGCCATGTAATCGGCTGCACCTAGCTCCATGGCCCTCTGAATATCTTCTTCCTGTGCTCTGGCGCTAAGCACAATTACCGGAATGTCACGTGTTGTCTCGTTTGCCTTCATCGCTTGCAGCGCGTCAAGCCCATTTAGTTTTGGCATAACTAAGTCCAGCAGTACAAGGTCGGGCTTGTCAGTCTCCAATTTTCTTAATGCATCTGCTCCGTCTTCAGCTACTGCTACGTCCAGCCCCGCGCTGCGCAAACATATGGTCACGCCTAAGACAATATTTTTTTCATCCTCAACTAACAAAATTTTATTCTTCATACGGCAATTCCCCCTGCTCATTTATCGGCAGCGTAAACCTAAAACACGCGCCTTTGTTAAGATCACTTTTCACCCAGATTTTCCCGCCGTGTGCTTCCACGATTTCCTTAGCAATCGCCAAACCCAAACCTGCTCCGCCGGAGCTTCCATTTCCCTTTACTTGAGTGTACTTTTCAAAGATTTTTTCATGGTAACGAGGGTGGATCCCAGGCCCCGAATCACAAACAGAAACAAAAACCTTTTTCTCTTTAAGGCAGGCAGAGATGGTGATCTCCCCATCTTCGGGCGTGTAGCGGATTGCGTTGCCCACTAGGTTTGTCAAAATCCAGGTTGCTTTGGTGGCATCCACATAGACAGCAGGCAAACCATCGGGGATTAAGATTTTTAACTTAATATTTTTTGCTTTAAGCTGCAGCGAGAGAGGGATTATAGCCGTTTCCACCATCTCTGCCACCCACACGCTCTCTAACTCCATTTTAATTTCTCCCGCTTCCATCCTGGAGAAATTGAGCAGATTGCCAACCAAGCGCGTCAGGCGCTCTGCATCGTCAGAGATTGCCTGAGCAAGCGCTAAACTTTCTCCGCGCAAATCAGGCTGTCCGCCGGCCAGTAATAGCTCTATGGCCAAAACAATTGATGTGAGAGGATTGCGGAATTCATGGGAAACAGTGGCAACGAACTGATTTTTTATTCTGTCCGCCCTTTCATAGTGCGTCACATCTGTAAACAAAAGCACTGTTCCCACCAACGCTTCCTCTTCAACCAGCGGTGAAACTTCTGCTTTATAGTACCTCTCTTTACCGTCAACTGTGACATTTAGCGTTTTGGGCACTGCCTCAGGAAGACACTGCCCACCGGTGGTGATTATTTTTTGGATAGTCCTGTTGAGACTGTGGTTGCCGATAGCCGCCTCAAACAGTTGTCCTATGCTCTCAGCCGGATTTAAATCAAAAATCTCTGCAGCCCGTTTATTAATAAAACGGATTGTAGCAGTGGCATCGGTAACGATAGTGCCCTCCGGCAGGCTTTGCAAGACTGCATCAGCCAAAACAACCGGGAGACGGCGCTTGTGATGCGCCATTTTAATCTCTCCTTCCCTAGTTCACTTGCCAGACGGTCATTAAAGATCAGGCGGGCGATTTTTCTCTTCCTCAATCAGTACCCGCCGCAATATTTTGCCGTCCATTGTCTTTGGCAGTTCCCGCCGAAATTCAATCAAGCGGGGAACTTTATAGGAGGCAAGACGCAATTTGCAATGCTCCAGAAGTTGTTCTTCTGACAAGCTTGCATCTTCCAATAATACAACATAAGCTTTGAGCGTCTCCCCACGATAAATATCCGGAATGCCTGCCACAGCCACTTCTTTCACCTGCGGCAACTCCCTGATAACGCTCTCAACATGCTGCGGATAAATATTATAGCCGCCGGAAATAATCATATCCTTTTTGCGATCCACAAGATAAGTATACCCAGACTCATCCATGCGAGCAATATCACCGGTAAACAGCCAGCCGTCCCTCAGTATTTTCGCAGTTTCAACGGGACGCTGCCAGTAACCTTTCATCACTTGAGGACCGCGGATAACTAATTCACCCGCCGCCCCAAGCGGCAGTTCCTCCTCACCCGTCTTCAGATCAACAATTTTACACTCCGTATCGGGCAAAGGAATACCAACGCTTCTTGGCTTGCGCATGCCGGTCAACGGTGTGCAGTGGGTTACCGGTGAGGCTTCCGTCAAGCCGTACCCTTCCAGTAACACTCCGCCGCCATTTTCTTCGAATACGCGAACAACATCGGGGGATAAAGCGGCCGCTCCGCTTACGCAATAACGTAGTGAAGATAAGTCGTAAGCAGGCGTGCTTGCATGAGAATTTATCGCCACATACATTGCCGGCGTCCCCGGAAAAACCGTTATTTTATGACGCTCAATGTCTGCCAGCACCCTCTCTGTCTTAAAGCGCGGGTGAACAACTAAGGTTGCGCCCAGAGCGACAGCCAAATTTAACCCACATTTCATTCCGTAAACATGAGAAAACGGCATCACTGACAAACAAACCTCTTGCCCTTCCCTGCAACCCACAAACCACTCCTTAAGTTGCAGAGAATTTGCCACCAAATTGTAATGAGTCAGCATGGCAGCCTTAGGCGTCCCGCTTGTTCCGCCGGTATACTGTAGCACAGCCAAATCATCCGACGGATCAATGCTGATTAGCGGTGCTCTGGCTGGTGCCTGGCTGATAAATTCCGTTAAACGGAATAAGCCGGTAGCGGCAGGCAAATGAAGCGGTATTCCCCTGCGTTGCCCTAGAAGACGGTGCTTATAAGCCGCAAGAGGCGACATATAATCCTGCAAACCAGTCACAATGGAGTACCTGATACCTGCTTCCTCACGCACCTTTTGAATCATCTCATGTTTCGTATCAAGACAGACAATCATTTTGCAGCCCACATCCCGCAACTGCTGAATCAGCTCTCTCTCCACGTTCACCGGGTTGATGGGAACCACCACAGCTCCGGCACGAAGGATTCCATAGTAGCTGATAATGAACTGCGGACAATTCGGGAGCATCACCGCAATCCGGTCTCCCTTTTCGATCCCGCAAGCAACTAAGGCAGCGGCAAATCGTTGCGCCTCTGCCGCCAGCCTTTGATAAGTGATCTTTTTCCCGAAAAAAATCACGGCTGACTGTTGAGGCCAGCGCGATGCCGCTATTTCAAGAAAAAGCCATAGCGACTGCTGCGGATAAATTAACTTCTGACTGACGCCTTCTGGGTAAGAACCCGCCCAGGGGAAAGGCCATTTTTCACGCATAGGGGCACCCCCTATCTTAAACGAACCGATTATTTCCGCCGTTCTCCTGCTAGTGTTCCATCTCGGTAATCACTACTTGGTCAATTTCTCCATCTACTTCTTCCAGCATAACCTCAATATTTTCCCGGTGACTTGTTGGAACGTTTTTGCCCACATAGTCGGCACGAATGGGGAGTTCTCTGTGCCCGCGATCTACCAATACAGCCAATTGAATACTATCCGGCCGACCAAGGTCGATAATAGCTTCCATCGCAGCGCGGATAGTGCGTCCGGTAAAAAGCACGTCATCTACGAGAATAATCTTACTGGCATTAACAGGCACGTTAATCTTAGTATCCGGCGCAAAAGGCTGTTGTACCGACAGAGAAAGATCATCACGGTACCTGGTAATATCAACAAAACCTACCGGCGGCATGTTGCCTTCAACAATACTGATTTTACGGGCAATTCTCTCCGCTAAAGGTACGCCCCTGGTGCAGATCCCAATCAGCACCAACCCTTTAGTTCCCTTATTTCGCTCCACAATCTCATGCGCAATACGAGTTAACGCCCGTCGCATTGCTTCCCCGTCCATAATCTGTTTTTTAATTCTCACAACAGATCACCTTCTTTTCCACGTTTTTCCCTTAAAGCCCCCAGTAATTCCACAAACTCCGCAGGAGGATCGCTGCAAAACTCCAAGGGTACTCCGCTAGTGGGGTGAATAAAACCGAGTAAGCGAGCGTGCAAAGCCTGCCCCGCTAGTTTAACTTGTTTCCTTTTATAGCCGTAGAGCGGATCACCCACAACTGGGTGGCCAATGGAGGCCAGATGGACACGGATTTGATGGGTACGCCCTGTTTCCAAGCTGCAAGCCAGATATGTGTAACCATCAAACTGCTCTAGGACGCTAAAGTGGGTAACCGCCCGTCGTCCTTTGCTTGCCGGTGCCACCGACATTTTTTTCCGCTCTCGGGGATGTCTGGCTATGGGAGCATCTATACTGCCGGAGGCTAGAGCCACATTCCCCTGAACTATTGCCACATATTCGCGAGTGATACTATGTTCCTTAAACTGTTCAGATAAATTACGGTGAGCACGGTCGTTTTTGGCGACAAGCAATACTCCTGAGGTGTCTTTATCCAGGCGATGAACAATGCCAGGACGAGCTTCACCGCTGATGCCTGACAGGTCGTCGCAATGATAAAGCAAAGCATTAACCAGTGTGCCGCTTAAATGACCTGCCGCCGGATGTACAACCAAACCTTTAGGCTTATCAATTACAAGCAAATCTTCATCTTCATATAAAATATTCAGGGCAATTTCTTCTGCCGCGACAACAGTGGGCGTTACATCAGGGAGAGAGATCTCCACCAACTGACCCGTCCGCAGGCGATAATTAGCTTTTTGGGGAACCCCGTCCACCAAGACAAGACTTTGCTCAATCAGTTTCTGCACACGTGATCTGGAGAGATTATCCGCCAGCTTTGCTGCCACAGCATCCAGGCGTTCTCCGGACAACGATTCAGTCACAGAAAAACTGTTTGTCTTCATGCGGCATTTCTCCGTCCCAGCGGCCAGATACGGATTGCGACATAAGCACCGACCGCACCAATTAGAGATATCGACTGACCCAGCGTAAGAATGCCGGCGTAGGCGCTTACCTCACGATAGTATTCAATGAAGAAGCGGTAAATACTGTAGAGTAAAATAAATTCCAAAAACAACTGGCCGTTGAAACGGATTTTATTTTTTCGCCATAAAAGCAGACCAAAAATAATTATACCTGCAAAAAATGCATAAAGCTGTGTGGGATGACGCAGCGTTGAGTCGGCGGCCGCCCCGGGCAACGCCCAGGGAAGATTAGCGGGGATTCCGAAGCAACAACCGTTTAAAAGACAGCCGATACGAACGATACCATAGCCTAAGGCTAAATACGGCGCCACCAAATCGGCCACTTTTCCCTGGGGCAATTTATGGCGATGCGTATACCATAACCCGGCGGCAATTCCACCTATCAAGCCGCCATGGAATGAAAGTCCGCCGCTCCGCACATGAAAAACTGAGAGCGGATCCGCCAAATACATCGGCAACTCTATCAGAATAAACAATAGGCGAGCCCCGACTAATGAGGCTATCAAAATCCACATAGCCATATCCAGCAATTTTTCCGCCGGCAAGCCCGCCCTTTTCCCTCCCCGAGAAACTCCCAGCGTTCCGATAATAAACGCCAAAGTCAAAAGCACAGCATAGGAATAAATACTAATACCGCCGATACGAAATAAGACAGGATACATTTAAGCCCCTTTCTCCCGCGCGTTGCGGGTTAAATCTAAAATCAGCAGACCGATACCAAAGACAATAGCAATATCAGCCACATTAAATACGGGCCAAACGCGAAAATCAAAAAAGTCAATCACATATCCCACTCGCACCCGGTCAATCAAATTGCCGGTTGCTCCGCCCAAAAGCAAGACAAGTGCTGAACGCAACAATTTCTGCTCTTTGGGCAAATAGCGAAGAAAAGCAAGCAGCAAAAGCACCAAAACAACAGTAACCAGAATAAAAAAACCGGTACGGTGCGCCAGCAAACCAAAAGCAGCGCCGAAATTATGAACGTAGGTAATGTGGAAAATATTAGTGATGACTGGAATAGACTCGTTTTGGCTCATAGTATTCACAATCAGCAACTTTGTGAGCTGATCAATTAATATAATCAGCAAAGCAATCAAAAACAGCACTCCTTAACAACGCAAATATTTTGCAATCGACTACATTTTATCACAGCGTCACAACCTGCACAACTCTCACGCAATTTTCTAATACCGTAAGTTCCATAAACGTTTGTCAAATTAAATTAGGAGGCTACTCGATTAAAAGCTAGCCTCCTACTCTCCATTGCATGCCTGATAAATAATTTTCATCAGCATAGCGTTCGAGTATTTTTAATTTATCTTCACCCGTCTCACCCCAAATTGCATGCATGCTGAGAGGCGGCCGTCCTCCGTTACTCCGCAGATCTGGAAAACTTAGCAAACCATAAATCCATAAGTTCTTATGTTCCACTCCATACAGTAGATTGGAATCCCATTAACGTCCAAAAAAAGAACTAATTTGTGGCCGGAGATCGGTTTGCTCAAGACCAGAAATTTGATCAAAACCAAAGGTGGTCATCAGTTCAAAAGGAACACCGCTCTGCCTGTTCCGCACAAAAGTTGAATAGGGATTGCGATAAACAATTAATCCGCTAAAATAGTAGAATAAAAATAGCCAAATTAAGACTTTAATGGAGAGAAAGGCGATGGTTTTCCTGTGTTTCAAAACAGCACTCCCTCTTTTAAAGCTTTTAGCTTATCATCCCTGGCACTCCAATTTCAACGCCGTGTCTTTTTACCAAGACTTTAGCAAGAACAGCATAAACGAAACCAAGAGAACATCGCAAAAATCACGCTTTTTAGCCATATTCGCCAATTTTTGTTTTTTTCCTGCCACCATGAGAAGATCACTCTCCTCAATATTTGTTTCAGCAACTATCGCCGGACTCGCGACATCCCTCCTTGCAATTTTTGGCAATAGCTACCATATTCGCGTTGTAGAACCCGGTGTTTAGCAAGACAATCTGCTGACGCGTCTTTTTTATCCATTAGCTTGGACGTTGGAAACCATATAATTTCTTGGTATGGTACAAAAATTCCCCTCCCCTGGAGGGGTGCCCGTAAGGGCGGGGTGGTCGCGTGGACGAGTGGGACAAATCACCTGTCCCCCTAGAGGTGGTCTAGTTTCCCAATAAAAAAAGATGCCTCATCCAGTCCCTCTCCCTCACTCTGCCCTCACCCTAACCCTCTCCCAGAGGGAGAGGGGAACTGTGTCCTCCCCAACAAAAAAACACCTCCGCTTTTCGCGACTTCTACAAAGCGCGAGGCGTCTTGATAAGTTCAGCAGATTCTCGGCAACGGTAAACCGGTAGGCATTTCTACGCCACGAGTGCCGCCAAGGACGGTGCGCAGCCAAACACTGCCTGTGCCACTCTCCAAGCGACCGACAATTTCCGCTTCCCGTCCCAGGGGATGTTCCCGCAACGCCAAGCATACTTCTGCAGCCGCTTCTTGACCTTCATATCACCGGCCACTATTTCCACACCGCAGGAGCAGGCGGTATCGGCAAGCGAAACGACTACTTAGATTAGGCTGCTACTCAATTAAAGGTTAGCCTCCTGAATACTAACGACAATTGGTTGTCACAATCAACAGTCCGCCGCGAACTGTCCCTACCAGTATCCAGCCATGTTTTGCTTGTGCCCAATTAACCCAACCCATTGGATCAATTGCTATCTTTATACCTTCCCCTTCGATAAGGACGCTAAAAGGGCTTGTCAAAACGTGATCCGGGGCTACGCTTATAATCCTGTCTTGTGCCCTTGTAGCTGTATATATAGGCGGAGGCCAAGGTATTGGCTCTCTCTCACTCAATTGCCAGGAAACTTGGCCTGAGTTCTGGTTAATCCTTACGTGCATCGTATAGGCATCATCCGTAGTAACTATATAATTGTATTGGTAAGCGAGCTCATCAGGATTAACCCTTTTAATAACGCCTTCCAGGAAAAATGGACTTGTTGTCCCCCTGGTTACTGGAGACAAAGTTAACCCAGGAAAACCAGCCTCTTCAGGCGTTGGCCTGGGGATCCGCGCCAATAATCTCTTGCGACCTTCAGAAAGCTCGATTTGGTATAGGTCTCCCGTTCTATCGACAATATAGGCAGCATCTTCTTCCACCAGGGGAAAGCCAAGCTCTCCATCGCCTAACCAGAGACGCCGTACGCTGACCGACTCCTCAGCCAAATGCCACACACCGTAATGAAAGGTATAGTAATAAGCGGTGCCTGCTGACACAGCCATCTGGAGCACTAAAGCCGCTAGGTAAATTTTTCTCTTTTTCATCTCGTTTGCGCTCCAGAGCAGGACTACAATAACTGCCGGCACAGCCCACGCAAGAGTAAGTGAAACCAATACGCGTTGAGCCACAAAAGATTCGCCAACTCCGTCTCTGGAAACCATAATGATCTCGAAGAGGCCAAAGCTGAGCAAAATTAAATAAGGTATGGCAATCAAAAGTCCTATACTTTTTTTTGTAGCCAAGGCCAAACTCGCCGGTACTAAAAACAGAATATGAAACGCCATATGATGCATCGGATTGAACAAAGGCACACTAACCCAAGGTGGCCAAAAACCCACATAACCAGTAATCCAAAAATAGACCAGTAAGGAAAACAGCATGGAAACAAAGGCCATACCTTCTTTGTTTAAGATATATTCTTTGGCAGCTCTCTTCTTTAATGCAACCCAGATTTTAATATTTTTTATCTTGCTGACACCGGACTTTTTTGCTGAGGACAGAGCAAGCAAAACATAAGATATAAATAGGAATAGCACCAGCCCGTACAGTGCAATGTAATTGATAAATCCTTCCACAGTCTACACACCGCCTCTCAGGCACGATATTGCTAGGCACGCAAATAAACGCAATGATTAAAAAAGATGCCTTATTCGTTACCTCTCCCTCACTCTGCCCTCACCCTAACCCTCTCCCAGAGGGAGAGGGGACTTGTTGGTTTTTCTCCTCTGCCAAAAGGAGAGGGGATATGTGTCCCTACCCAGAGGGATTGCCGTAGCGCAGACACTCTCTGCCCTCTTGTCTCAGGAGGCGTAACGAAACTTTAGTCTCACTGCGTCCTTTCTTTCAGTGAATTGCAGACTATCACAGAATGCTGAAGCGAGCGTTAAGTGAAAGCAGCGATCAGCGAACCGCGATTCGCAGCGTTAAAACATGCCAACGGTTCACATGCAATCTGCCCGGAGGTTTTGGCATGTTAGCAAGAATTGCGGTTCGCAGCTGCGGAAACGTGCGAGCGAAGCAACTGGGTAAGGATGCAACACCTAAAGAAGACACTCCGTGTTTTGATATAATTTCCCAATAAAAAAAGATGCCTTATTCAATCCCTCTCACTCACTCGCCCTCACCCTAACCCTCTCCCAGAGGGAGAGGGGACTTGTTGGTTTTTCTCCTCTCCCAGAGGGAGAGGGGAACTGTGTCCTCCCCAACAAAAAAACACCTCCGCTTTTCGACTTCTACAAAGCGCGAGGCGTCTTGATAAGTTCAGCAGATTCTCGGCAACGGTAAACCGGCAGGCATTTCTACGCCACGCGTACCGCCAAGAACGGTGCGCAGCCAAACACTGCCTGTGCCGCGCTCCAAGTGTCCAATGATTTCCGCCTCCCGTCCCAGGGGATGTTCCCGCAACGCCAGACATACTTCTGCAGCAGCTTCTTGTTTCGCCACCAGAATCATTTTTCCTTCATTTGGTAAGTATAGCGGGTCGAGGCCCAAAAGTTCGGCGGCAGCCCTTACCTCGGGACGAACCGGCAAGGATTTTTCCTCCAGCACGATGTCTAAAACGGCTCTTTCAGCCAGCTCATTAAGCGTGGCACCGACTCCGCCGCGGGTAGGATCGCGCAGCCAGCGCAAAGAGGAAAAATACGGCGAAATCGCGTATATCAAGCCATTTAAGGGCGCACAGTCGCTGACAACCTGTGTCTGGAAAGAAACTCCCGTGCGACAGGAGAGCACGGCAATACCATGGTCGCCTGCCGTCCCACTTAAAATCACCGCATCGCCGGGCCGGACGTGTTCCGCTCCTAGAAGCAAGCGCTCGTCTGCGCGCCCAATGCCTGTAGTCGTGATGTAGAGTTTGTCTGCCTGACCGCGAGGCACCACCTTGGTATCACCGGCCACTACTTCCACCCCACAGGAGCGGGCGGTATCGGCAAGCGAAACGACTACTGCCTCCAATTCATCAAGCAGCAGCCCTTCCTCCAGAATGAAAGAGACGGCCAGATAGAGCGGCTGCGCTCCGCCAGCCAGCAAATCATTGACCGTACCGCAGACTGATAACTTCCCTATATCGCCTCCCGGAAAAAATGGCGGCTGGACCACAAAAGAATCGGTGGTGACAGCCAGCCTGCCGTCAACAGGCGAAAGCAGCGCCGCATCACTTAGCCTGCCCAGTTCGGCGTGTCTGAAGTGCCGCAAAAAGAGGTCTTTAATCAGTGCTGCGGCATACAAGCCACCGTCGCCGTGCGCCAACAATACACGCTTCATGCCGGAGCAACTCCTTTTTTTCTGTCGTAGCGGTAATAAGCGGCGCAAGCACCTTCCGATGAGACCATGCAGGGACCAAGAGGTGTGAGCGGCAGACAGCGGCCGGCAAAAAGCGCACATTCCGTTGGGATGATAGCGCCGCGCAGCACATCACCGCAGCGGCAAGCCTCCTGCTCCTGCGGCACAGCGCCATGCGGCAAATCAAAAAGCAAGGCTGCGTCATGGCCTGCAAACTCAGGTTTCAATACATAACCGCTCGCGGGAATAACACCGAACCCGCGCCATTCGGCAGCGGCGATATTGAACGTCTCTGCCAGAAGCTTTTGTGCAAGCAGGTTTCCTTCTTCCCTCACCACGCGCGGATAAGCGTTGATTACACCTGGCTTCCCTTCCTCTATCATCCTGACTACTGCTGCGATGCCAAGCAAAATATCCCTCTCGCCAAAGCCAACGACTGCTGCCGGCATGCCGTAGAGAGAGGCCACAAAATCCTGAGCCTGCCGGCCGATTACACTGCTGACATGTCCGGGCAACAACAATCCATCCAAGCCGTGAGGAGCAGCCAGCAAAGCATGTAATGCCGGCACCACAGTTTTCAGGCAACTATAAAGGTAAAAATTAGTCAAACCGCGTTCTTTCGCTTGTTTCACCGCCAAGGCCATTGCCGGAGCTGTAGTCTCAAAGCCCACGCCAAGAAAAACGACAGGGCGCTGCCGATTGTTTGCCGCTATCTTTAAAGCGTCTAAAGGAGAGTAAACAATACGGACATCCGCCCCATCTGCTTGCTCCTGTTCCAAACTAGTCTTACTGCCGGGAACACGCAGCAGATCGCCAAAAGTGGCCACGATACAGCCGGCACCTGCCAAGGCGATCATCCGGTCCAGATCGCCGGCAGCTGTGACACAGACAGGACAACCCGGCCCTGAGAGCAGGCGCAGCGGTTCAAGCAAGGGGCGCAAACCATATTTAGAGATGGCTGTGGTGTGCGTTCCGCATACTTCCATAATAGCGAGCTGTCCGGGCAATTTTTTTTGAATTGATGCCAACAGTTGCTGCGCTTGCGCCAATTCAATCCCGCTCAGCATAAAATTCCTCCAGTAAAGCCAAAAGTTGCTCTGCTTCATCCTCGCCAATAATCTGCAGGGCAAGGCCTGCGTGCACCAAGACCCATTCACCATTACCGGCTTGAGGAACTAAGGCAAAATTGATTTCCCGGCTGTTGCCGCAGTATTCTACGGTACCTAGCTCACCGCTTCTTGTTATCACTCTGCAGGGCATCCCTATACACATATTTCACTTCTCCTCCATGCCGCCACCAGCGCCTGGCCAAGAGCCAGCCCGCCGTCATTTGCCGGAACTTGCCGGTGACTGTAGACTGTGAAACCGCTTGCTGACAGCCGGCGGCGCAGCGATGACAGCAAAAACCTGTTTTGAAACGAACCGCCGCTCAAAACCACTTTTTCAAGGCCTTCCTGCTCTCTGGTGGCAAGGACGGCAGACGCTAGCGCTTCAACCAAAGTTTGCTGAAAGTTTGCGGCAATTTGAGCCGGCGCAACCCCATTCCGACAGTCGAGTACCATCATGCGAAACATTTCCCCTGTCAAAATCTCACTGCCTGCCAAGGCAAACGGATAAATTATGCCTTTCTCTCCTTCTGCCAATTCTGTAAGTTCGGTCGCCGCCTGACCTTCATACGTGTTCTCGAAACAAACACCGAGCAAAGCCGCCACCGCATCGTAAAGGCGACCGCAGCTTGAAGCTAACGGAGCATTAAAATTATTCTCCAGCATCGTAAAAACGGTTGCCAATTCATTTGTTGACAGAGGCAAAAGCTTTTGCGCCCACCTTTTGCCTTCTTCCCCCAGATGCCTAAACAGATAGGAGCCAGCCATGCGCCAAGGCTGGCGAACTGCCGCCTCTCCCCCAGGCAGAGCAACCGGCTCCAGATGATAATGACGCCGGAAGTCACGGTAGTCGCCGGTTAAAACCTCACAACCCCAGACAGTGCTGTCCGGGCCATACCCGCTGCCATCACAAATCACGGCAATCACCGGCTCATTTAGCCTATTTTCTCCCATGCAGGATGCCAGATGAGCATGATGATGAAACACCGGCACAACCGACTCAAACGGCAACTTGGCAGCAAGCTTCGCAGAATAGTAAGCAGGATGGCAGTCACAAGCGGCAAGCACAGCCTCGACCGATAAAAGGCGCTGCATATCCACCAAAGATTCCAGATAGATGGCGGCCGTTTCACGGTAAGCCAAGTCACCAATATGAGGGCCTAGGTACGCTTTGCCGTCTATCAACAAACAAAAAACGTTTTTCAGGTCTCCGCCCGCGCCTAAAATCACCGGGGTGTTAGCTGGGACGAGGACTGAAATAGGGTCCGGCACATAACCACGTGAGCGGCGCAGCAGTAACGGCTTGCCGTCTGCTACCATTGCCAGCGAATCGTCACAGCGCCGTTCTATCTCCCTGTTGTGAACCAACAGATAGTCGGCCAGTCCACTCAATTCTACCAGGGCTCTCTCATTCTCTTTTACCAGCGGAAGACCGCTGTCATTGCCGCTGGTCATTACCAGCAGATCGCAGCCATTGCCAAACAACAGATGATGGAGCGGCGTATATGGCAGCATCACGCCCAGCGTCCCCAAGCGCGGTGCCAACTGCTGCGGCAAGCTGCAGTTTTCTCGACGGCGCAGCACCACGATCGGGGCGGCAGGCGAGCTGAGCAGCGCTTCTTCCCCAGCTTCCAACTGACAATAACGCCTGATGACATCTATATCCCTGCACATCACGGCAAAGGGCCGGGCGGGTCGTCCCTTGCGCTCACGCAAGAGAGTTACCGCCTGCTCATTTTGCGCGTCGCAAGCCAAGTGAAAACCTCCCAACCCCTTGACTGCCACAATCTTGCCCTCAGCAATCGCCGCCTGGAAATTGCTCAGCCAATCCCCCGGCACTTCTTGACCGCCTGACTTTTGCAGCGTAATCTGCGGACCACAATCCGGGCAGGCGTTTGGCTGAGCATGGAAGCGCCGCTCCAATGGATTATGATATTCCGCCAGACAAAGCGCACACATGCTAAACTCGGACATTGTTGTTTTCTCCCGATCGTAGGGCACACCGGTAACTATAGTAAAGCGCGGGCCGCAATCGGTACAATTGCTAAAAGGGTAGGCATAGCGTCTGTTGCGGTGATCTGTAATCTCGCTTTGACAAGCTGCGCAAACGCCCACATCAGGAGAAACACCGGCCGTTCGGCTGCCGCAGTGAGAGCTACCCAGAATGATAAAATCTTCCTGGCCTATAGCAGTCGTTTCTTCTATGCTCATTTCGGTAATCCGAGCCAGCCGCAGAGAGCAATAACGTAATTCACTGATAAAAGCCGCCAAATCAGCCTTCTTGCCTTCAATTTCTAAACTTACTCCCTCACGACTGTTTTGCACCCAACCAGCCAGTCCATACTTAAGTGCCTCCCGGTAGACATAAGGCCGGAAACCTACCCCTTGAACAGTACCGCTAACCTTTATTCGCAAGCGGCTGGCATCCGTTTTCTTTACTTGCACACCCGATGACATCCCTCAGCACCACCTCTTTTTTTAGCCACCACGCTTTTCACCCACAGAAGCCAGGGAGTCAAACCGCTTTCTTTTGTGGCGGAGAGTTGTATAAGTGAGGCAACCGGATTAAGCTGCGCCAGAGTGGCCGTCACTGCCGGCAGGTCATAGCTGACATAAGGCAACAAATCGAGCTTGCTAAGAATAACGACATCGGCAGTCCGAAAAGTTTGCGGATACTTTTCCGGCTTATCGTCTCCTTCGCTGATACTCAAAACTACGGCTCTGGCGTCCTCACCTAAATCAAAGCCGACGGGACAAACCAAGTTGCCGACATTCTCAATTATGAGCAGATCGAGTTCCGGCAATTCTTCCAGCACACCGCCCACCAGTTGCGCATCCAAATGACAGGCGCCTTCCGTATTGATTTGGATTACGGCAGCACCGCTCCTTGCCAATCTTTCCGCATCCCGCGATGTATACAGATCCCCCTCAATCACCCCGACACGGTAATGCCGGCAAAGCAGTGGCAGGCTGGCTTCGAGCAAGGCAGTTTTCCCTGCACCCGGACTGCCAAGCAGATTTATCACGGTCAAACCTTGCCGTGCAAAACGGCTGCGCAAATCACTGGCGAAAGTTTTGTTTTTCTGCAAAAGATCGCGGGCCAATGCCACTTTAATTCTCTTTTCCTCCACGCGGGCAGTCCCCCTCATATCCTCTGATTTCCAGCTCCGTACCGCCTGTAGGCACTGCAGGCAAGCCGCAGCAGGTACAGTCGAGCCATAACGCATCATGAGTTTCGCTCAGTCCGCAGCTCTCACAGTGAAAGAGCGGTGGGATAACCTCAATAATTAATTGCGCAGCGGCTAAAATGGTGTCCCGTTTAATTAAATCAAAACAGAAAAGCAGCGCGTGCGGCAAGGCATGCGCTCTTTTCCCGACAGCCAAACTAACGGAGGTGATCCTGCTGACCCCGCGCTCTTGCGCATCGCGGGAAACCTCCTCCACTAAAGCGCTTACCAGGGACAACTCATGCATCGCAAGCACCTCACTCAATAATAAACCCTTAAACTGCCAGCTTTTTTGCAACCAAGCTGGCGGCCAACTCCGCCCCGGCACGGCCCCGTGCAGAGAGGGGCTGGCCGGCAGCAAGCGACCCCTGCTCCACAGATATACCAATAATAATCAGTTTTTGCGGCATTTCTTCTTTCTTTAACAAGTAGCCTAATGCTAAAACCTCAGGCAACGCTAAATCATGGACGGATGCAAAACGAGTTGCGCTTCCCTCTAGCTCAGACAAACAAAGCTCAAAAACCTCTCCGGACGGGCCGCCGGTCAGAACTGCATCTACCAACAAAGCCGTCTCGTATCCTGCCAGTAAATCCAGCAAGCCTAAGCCAGGCAAACCGGCGGCCACCAGCTGAACATTTGCCGGCAACGCTTTTTTTTGCAAAATTTCGACTGCAAGCAGTCCGACGGCATCATCACCCCTTAACGAACTGCCGCAGCCGATGACCACAGTTTTGCCTGACATTAACCGTGCACTCTCAATTTAAGAAAATGAACGGAACATGAGAAACAGGGGTCATAATTACGGATGAACATCTCACACTTTTGCCGCAGCTCTTCTTCCGGCAGGTCAAGGTGTTTTGCAATAAAGAGGCGCAGTCCTTCTTCAATATTGTGCACATTGCGAGAGGTAGGTGCGACAATATCGGCCTCCAACACCACCCCTTGCTCATTAAAGCAATAACTGTGGGATAATATTCCCCGCGGCGCCTCGGTAACGGCCGCGCCGCAGCCGGCCCGTACTATATAACCTCCGTTTTCGCGCCTTGGCTCTGCCAATTTATCAATAATCTGCAATGACTCCTCTATGCTGTGGACAAGTTCCACCGCCCGTGCCGCCACACTATGAAAAGGATTGTTAGACGGGAAAGCAACTCCTGTTAACACGGCTGCCTCTTTGGCACGCGGCGAAAGTTGCGCAAAATTCAGGTTTACTCTGGCAAGCGGGCCAACAAGAAAAGATGAGCCGTTGCCCATTGTGGAGTGAAGAGCATTAGCATGGCTGATATGTCGCTCATGCAAGTAATCACGATAATCGGCAGGGTCGATGTCCAGTCCTTGATTAGAAACGAGTCGGCCACCGTTTACGGCGTACTCTTGCTGCTGTGAGAGCGCCACGTAAGTCAAATCCCACTCTATATTCGGAACGGAGAGCTGTCCGACTAAGCGGGCGGTATCCATGGCTTCCTCCATTGCCACAGTCAACCTTTTGGCGACTGCTTGCAGACTTTTTCCTGACGGCAGGTCAGAAAAGCCACCGATCTGCGGTGTGACCGGATGGACTTCCCGACCACCTATCAGAGCAGTCAGGTCGTTGCCAAGCCTTTTAAGACGCAGAGCTCTTTTAACTTCTTCCGGGTAAGCCGAAGCCATGCTGATAACACTTTCATAGCCCAGAAAATCAGGTGCGGCAAGCATATAAATGTGCAAAGCGTGGCTTTGAATAAACTGACTGAGGGCATATAGTTTACGCAAGCTACGCGTTTGCTCACTGACCTGCACACCAAAAGCACGTTCAATGGCGGACAATGCCGTCATCTGATAGGAAACCGGGCAAATTCCGCAAATGCGTGCCGTGATTTCCGGCAATTCGTAGTATTTTCGTCCCACTAGGAAACTCTGAAAAAAACGGGGCGGCTCGAAGACATTCAGCTGCAAATCAGTTATTTCTCCGTTTTGAATGGTTACGTCTAGTGCCGCTTCGCCTTCTAGCCTGCTCAAATAGTCTACTTTTATTCTGCCGCTTTCCATTATGTCCTCCCCCCTTTCTGAAATTCCGCGTCAAGAGCAGCATACTTGCGAAAATGACGGGTAATGTCGCTTTGATGCAGTCCCAATCCGACAAACGTGTTTCTTAGCGACTCAACATTACAATCACTGGACGGGCCATGACAACCGGTACAAGGGGTTGCCCGGCTCGGGCACAAGGCGGAACAGCCTGCCCTTATCACAGGACCGAGACACGGCTTGCCTTCACTGACAAGCAGACAAACATTTTCAGCCAACTTACATTCAACACAGACACTGTGCGGACGAATCCTTGGCGTCACACCAAGCAGAGCGCTCTTGATAAACTCCACCAATTCATATTTGTTGATGGGGCAGCCGCTCAGCGCAGCATCTACCTTAACATACTCACTGACAGGAAACGATTTAAGCGGATGAGTCTGGACAGGGTTAGGATAAACGCTGTTTTCCACTTCCCTCATGGGCAGCCAGTTGCTGATAGCTTGCAGTCCGCCGTGGGTAGCACAGGCACCGATTGCTACCAACAATTTACTTTCAGCCCTAGCCTCTTTCAAACGACCCACATCCTCAGCGTTAACGATGGAGCCTTCCACGAAGCCGATGTCATAGGGACCGGGCGAAACGGCGCTGCGAGCCATGACAAAATGGGCTATGTCCACCATTCCCAGCAAATCAAGCAGCACCGGTTCCAGATTCAAAAATTCAAGCTGACAACCGGAACACGAGGCGAACTTAAAGATTGCTACTTTTGGCAGGCCACTCATTTTACTCCCTCCCCAGTACGCCAATAATTTCGGCCGGCTCGTTTTCCAAAACGTCATAGGAAAAGACAGGACCGTCATGGCAGACAAATTTGCTCCCGACCTGGCAGCGGCCGCATTTCTTAACACCGCAAAACATTTTCCTCTCCAAGGAAACGTATAGCTGCCCACTGTGGAAACCTCTTGCTAATAATCCTTTGACTACATGTTTCATCATTATCTCCGGACCGCAACTCAGCACCACTGTATTCTCCGGCACGCTCTGCATTTTATCAAATAGAGCGGTTACCAGTCCTGCATTGTGATTCCAGTCAAAACCGGAGGCGTCATCGACAGTAAGCAGCATTGAAATTTGCTCAGCCCACTGTCTATATTCGTGACGGAAAAGCATTTCACCCGGATTTTTGCTGCCGTAGAGCAATTCCACCTTGCCAAATAAGGCAGGTTGCTCCAGAATATTGTAAATGGCGGGGCGGAGCGGAGCTAAACCGATGCCGCCGGCTACAATCAGTAGGTTTTTGCCATGAGCTTGTTTAAGCGGCCAACCGTTGCCATAGGGTCCGCGGACGCCAAGCAGGTCACCAGCCTTCAGTTTTGCAAACATCCGCGTCAGGCTGCCAACGTGCCTTACGGTGTGAGTAAAATTTTCCCTGCTGCCGTTGCTCGAACTGATGGAAATTGGGGCTTCGCCCACACCGAAGATACTGAGCATATTAAATTGTCCCGGCTGAAAAGAATACTCCAGCCGTTTTTGTGCGTCAGTAAACTGTAAGCTAAAGGTGGAGGTGTCGTCGTTCTCATGAAAGACATCTCTCACAATAGCCGAATCGGGAATTAACAGATTGTTCAATTCACTCACCTCCCAGAGTGCCGGCCACGTCGGTCAGGTCGATATCAACCATGCAGGAATAGATGCAACGCCCACAGCCGACACAACCCGTCTTGCCGAATTGACGCTGCTGATAGAGTAGTTTGTGATAAATACGCCACTGAGCACGGGCCTGCCTGCCTTTACGGAAGTTGTGACCAAGAGCTACCTGGGAAAACTCCATCAGCTTACAGGAATCCCATTCCCTTTGCCGCACCCCGCTCTCTAAACCAAGATCCAATTTGTCATAAACGTTATAGCAAAAGCAGGTTGGGCAAACCATCGTACAGGTGCCGCAGCCAAGGCAGCGCCGTTGTAAATCATCCCAGACGGGATGGTCAACATTCTCCTCCAGCAACTCAGCCAGGTTCCGTGTGAGAATGTGTTTTGGCAGCCTGCGGCTTGCAGCCGCTAAAAGTTCATCTTTCGCGAGTGACATCTCGGAGGATGCGGCGCCAAACGGATGAAGCGCCAAAAGTTCTCTGCCGGCTTCGCTGCCAACCTCAAGCAAATAGACATCATTTAATTCCGTTAGCAGCAGGTCATAGCCACGCTGCAGCCCCGGCCCCGTCTGCTGATAGTAACAAAAGCCGCTGCGGCACGGCTTAACACAGTTCTGGGCGACGATGAGAGTTTCATGCCTGCTTCGGCAATAGAAAGGGTCAGGCAGATCTTTGCAGAACACTTCGTCAAGAACATTGAATGAATTGACATCGCAGGGACGCACGCCAAAAAGGATCCTCTTTTGCACCGCCGCACCATTATCCACAAAGCAGATTTTTTCCTCTCCCAGGCTGGTGCACTTTCCGTCTTCAGCAAAAGCCTCCTGCCTGACAAAGGAAAAAATTGTTTCCAATGGTTGTTGAAGCACTTTCTTAGCCGGCAAAATAGTAGGTTGATAATCTTTTGCCAACTGAGCAGCGTCCTCCAGTTGCGCAAAAACATATTCACGACCCTTGGGAATTGGCGCAACGACCGGGTATTTTTGCATCAGAGCCGCAACAAATTCATTCAGTTCTGCGGCAGGCAACGAGACGGCGCCTGCACTTTTAACCAGAGGATGGTCTTCCTGCAGCAACTTTCATCCCTCCTAACTAAAAGATTAAAACAAGATATTGAGTGCCATTATAACATAAAAATTGATAATTGCATATATTTTTGCAAATATTCTGAATATTTTTTGTATACCTGCTGAGAACTCATTGTCTCCTTAGCCGGCGCGCAGCATAAAGATATTCTGCAACAAACTAGCGCATGTGGTCTTGAACTATTCTCACAATTTCAGCAATATAGTCGCCGATAATCGGCAAATTTAACACCACCATCCTTTGTAAAATTGAAATCAAAATGGCGGCGACAACTGTAGCCCCTAAAGCCACACCCAAACCGCGCGCCACGCCACCCAAAAAATTAATCCAAAAAAAACGGCGCGGGTTATTTAAGAGCAGCATATATTCAGCAATGTTAAACTTTTCAAACTCTTGAACAAGCTTAATAAGGCGCTGATTAAGCCCATCTAACAAAGCTTCGTTATCCAATCTTTCGTCATTGTGCGGCGGTTTCTCCAATTTAGCAACCTCCTCTTTAACTATTTTCAGCTATTAGCGCTTTTGCCTGACGGAGCTGGACTTCCACCGCATCCCGAGCTGTGCCGCCCCGAGGCTGCCTTGCCGTCACGCACGCCTCCGGCGGCAACAGCTTTAAGGCTTCAACACTAAAGAGAGGAGATGCCGTCCTTAATTCTTCTTCCGTCAAGTCCATCAGCCGGCGACCCTCAATCACGCATTTCCCAACCAGACGCCCAACCACGGCATGCGCCTCCCGGAACGGTAGCCCTTTTTTTACCAAATAATCGGCTAAATCAGTAGCACTGGCAAAGTCACCCGCCACCGCCGCATACATCCGCTCTTTATTAGGCACAACAGTACGCAGCATAGCAGCGTAAAGCGTAAGGCAGATTTTCACAGTATCTACCGTGTCGAAAAAACCTTCTTTATCTTCCTGCATATCTTTATTGTAAGCAAGCGGCAAACCTTTCAGCACTGTAAGCATCCCCATCAAGTGCCCAAAAACCCGCCCCGTTTTGCCGCGCACCAACTCCGCCACATCCGGATTTTTTTTCTGCGGCATAATGCTGGAGCCGGTAGTAAAGGCGTCATCCAAGGTGATGAAGCCAAACTCCTGGGAGTTCCAAAGAATCAGATCCTCGCTCAATCGGCTGAGATGCGTCATTAAGATGGCAGCATTGCTTAGATATTCCAACACAAAATCACGGTCGCTTACGGCGTCCATGCTGTTTTCATACAAGCGGGCGAAACCCAAATCTTGCGCCACCATCTCCCGGTTAATGGGAAAAGTGGTTCCAGCCAGCGCACCGGCACCGAGCGGCATCCAGTCAGCCCGCTTATACCCGTCCAGAAAGCGTTCACGATCGCGCTGCAGCATCCAAAAGTAGGCCAACAGATGATGCGCAAACAAAACCGGCTGGGCGCGCTGTAAATGAGTATAGCCAGGCATCACCACATCCAAGTTTTTCTCCGCCAAGGCAATTAAGACGGTCTGTAAACCGGCTATCAAACCAGTCGTCGCCTCGATTTCTCTTTTCACATACATATGCATATCCAAGGCAACTTGGTCATTGCGGGAACGAGCGGTATGCAGCTTGCCGCCCAGCGGACCGATTTTTTCAAGCAGGCGGCTTTCTACATGCATGTGAATATCTTCAAGCGATGATAAAAACTCCATTTCTCCCCGCTCGATTTCTTCTCTGATTTCCGACAAGCCCGCCAATATTTTTTCCGCGTCATCTGCTGTAATAATCCCGCAGGCGGCAAGCATTCGACAGTGAGCCATGCTGCCGGAAATATCTTCAGCATACAGGCGTTTGTCAAACGTGATGGAAGCGTTAAACGCCTCCACCAGCGCGTCGGTTTCTTTAGCAAAACGTCCACCCCAAAGCTTCACGTCTTTACCTCCGTTTTACGTCTTTAGCCAGCAAACCCTGTACTTTCAGCGGCAAGCCAAACAGGTTGATAAAGCCTGTGGCGTCACGCTGGTCATAGATGACATCTTCACCAAAGGTGGCCAAATCTTCGCGGTAGAGGGAATAGGCTGATTTCCGTCCCGCCACGACAATATTGCCTTTATACAATTTCAAGCGCACCGAACCGGTAACGTTGCGCTGCGTACTGTTAACAAACGCATCCAGTGCTTCCCGGAGCGGTGTATACCACTGACCGTAATAGACAAGCTCAGCATATTTTACAGCGACAATTTCTTTAAAATGCATCGTTTCCCGATCGAGCGTAAGGCACTCCAATTCTTTGTGAGCCGCGTAAAGGAGAGTGCCGCCCGGCGTCTCATAGACACCGCGCGCCTTCATCCCTACGAGGCGATTTTCCACCATATCCACTCGTCCCACGCCATGACGGCCGGCAATAGTGTTTAATTCCATCAACAGTTCCACCGGACCTGTCGTTTTCCCGTTTACGCTGATCGGAATCCCCAGAGCAAAGCCGATTTCTACGTATTCCGGCGCATCCGGCGCATCTTCGGGCGCCACTGTCAAGACAAACATATCTTTTTCCGGTTCACTGTCCGGGTCTTCCAAAATTCCGCCTTCAAAGCTCAGATGCCAAATATTACGATCCATGCTGTATGGCTTTGCTTTTGTTACAGGCAAGGGAATGTTATGTTTTTCTGCGTAGTCAAAAGCATCATCCCGGGAGCGGATATCCCATTCGCGCCAAGGTGCCACGATCTTTAAATGGGGGGCTAGTGCCTTCACCGTCAGTTCAAAACGAACCTGGTCGTTACCTTTGCCTGTTGCGCCATGAGCAACAGCGTCTGCCCCTTCTTTTTCCGCCACCTCTACCAGCCGTTTTGCAATAGCCGGGCGAGCTATCGCTGTGCCAAGAAAATATTTTTCTTCATACAATGCGCCCGCTTTAAGCAATGGAAAACAAAAATCACGCACAAATTCTTCCCGCGTATCTTCAATATAAAGTTTACTCGCCCCTGACTTTAAAGCCTTATCATGCAAAGGCTCAAGCTCCTCCCCTTGACCCACGTCTGCAGCCATAGCGACAACTTCACAATTATACTTCTCCTTCAGCCAAGTAATCGCAACCGATGTATCGAGGCCGCCGGAATACGCTAAAACAATTTTCTTCACATTTTTCCCTCCGTTTCTTTAAAAAAGATGTTACACGTTTTGAATAATTTCCTGTACTATGCCTCATTCAATCCCTTAACCTGCCCTCACCCTAACCCTCTCCCAGAGGGAGAGGGGATTTGTGTACTAACCCAGAGAAAGCAGCGATCAGCGAACCGCGATTCGCAGCGTTAAAACATGCCAACGGTTCACTTGCAATCTGCCCAGAGGTTTTGGCATGTTAGCAAGAATTGCAGTTCGCAGCTGCGAAAACGTGCGAGCAAAGCAGCTGGGTGAGGATGCAATACCTAAAAAAGCCGCTTCGTGTTTTGCTATAATTTCCTGTGCTATAAAAACTAAATCAACTTAGCCATAATCGCTTTCTGGACATGGAGCCGATTTTCAGCCTGGTCAAAAACTAAGGACTGCGGCCCTTCAATCACCTCATCGGTAATCTCCTCGCCACGGTGAGCCGGCAGACAGTGCAGCACAATCGCATCGTCTGCGGCCATTTTCAACATTTCCTTGTTTAGCTGATATTGCTGAAACGCTTTAAGCCTAAGCTGATGTTCCGTTTCCTGACCCATGCTCGCCCAGACATCTGTATAAAGAATGTCTGCGCCTGCCGCCGCTTCCCGCGGATCGGTAGTGAGCGTGATGCCAGTCCCGCTCACGGCAGCGCTCTCTTTAGCTTTGGCCACGATTTCAGCTTTCACTTCATATCCCTTGGGGGAAGCCACCGCAATATTCAAGCCCATTTTACTGCAGGCTAACAGGAGTGAGTGAGCAACATTATTGCCGTCGCCCAGATAAGCCAGCTTTAAACCTGCCAGTTTACCCTTCTGCTCCAAAATAGTCATCAAATCCGCCATCGCCTGGCAGGGGTGCAGCAAGTCTGTCAAGCCATTAATAACGGGAATATCAGCGAAGGTGGCCAATTCCTCCACTTCACTATGGTCAAAGGTGCGAATCATAATCCCATCCAGGTAGCGGGACAATACGCGAGCCGTGTCTTTCACAGGTTCGCCGCGGCCTATTTGCAGATCTGCTGCGCTTAAAAAAAGTGCGCAACCACCCAACTGGTACATGCCGACTTCAAAAGATACGCGGGTACGGGTAGATGCTTTCTGAAAAATCATGCCTAAAGTTTTCCCGCGTAACAGCTGATGTTCAAGCCCGGCTTTTTTTTCCTGCTTCAATTGCAGCGCAAAAAGCAAAATCTCGCTCAGCTCTTCTTTACTAAAATCATGAACCGTAAGGAAATCACGGCCGCGCAAATTTCTGACCATCGTCTCACTCCCCCTTGAGCAATTCTTTTCGCTATTCTTCAATCATAGCGAGCGCCTTTTGCAAGATAGAAACTGCCTGATCAATATGTTCTTCCTCAATAATCAGCGGAGGGAGAAAACGCAGCGTCTTCCCGCCAATGCAGTTGACGAGCAGTCCTTGCTCCTGACAAAGCTTTGCCACTTTAGCTCCGTCTCCTTTGATTTCCAAGCCAATAATTAAGCCAAGCCCGCGCACATCCACAATGCACCGGCAATCAAGTTCATGCAATTTAGCCATGAAATAATTGCCCAGTTTCGCCACCCTTGCCAAGAATCCTTCTTCCAGTAAAACTTGGAGCACAGCGGTCGCCGCCCCACAAACAACCGGATTGCCGCCGAAAGTGGAAGCGTGGTCACCCGGCTGCAGAGTATCTGCCGCCTCACCTTTAGCACCCATTAAGCCAATAGGCAAACCTCCGCCCAGCGATTTTGCCAAAGTATAAACATCCGGCAGCACACCATAATGTTCGTAGGCAAAAAGTTTGCCGGTTCGTCCCATGCCGCATTGAACTTCATCAAACATCAGCAATAGATTGGCTTCATCGCATAGCTTGCGCAAACCCCTTAAAAATTCGCTGTTGGCAGGATAAACGCCTCCTTCGCCCTGAACCGGCTCCACCAGGATGGCACAAGTGTTTTCATTTACTAACGCAGCGAACGAATCCAGATTATTAAACTCGCCGTAACGAAAACCGGCAACCAGCGGTTCAAACCCCTGGTGGTATTTGGGTTGGGCGGTAGCCGTGACCGCAGCTAAAGTACGTCCGTGAAAAGAATGGTTTGCGGTAATAATCTCATGCGCACCGCTCCCCCGCTTGGCTTTTCCGTATTTACGCGCTAATTTTATGGCAGCCTCATTAGCTTCCGCCCCGCTGTTACAAAAAAAGACTTTATCGGCGCAGGAGTGGGCCACAAGCTGTTCCGCCAAACGGATTTGCGGTTCCGAGTAATAGAGATTGGAACAATGCATTAGTTGGGCCGCCTGCCACGAGAGTGCTTTCACCACCGCCGGATGGCAATGCCCCAGACTGTTAACAGCCAAACCGCTGACAAAATCCAAGTAACGCTTGTTCAAGTCATCCCAGACATATGCGCCTTCCCCCCGCTTGAGAAAAAGTGTGTTCTCAGACTGGCGGTTATATGTGTTGATAATATAGGCACTCTCCCGGGCTTTCAAATCCATCTTCTCTCCCCCCTTAAACAGTAACCATGGTGCCGATACCGTGGTCAGTAAAAATCTCCAAGAGCAATGAGTGAGAAATACGACCGTCAACAATATGCGTCCGACTGACTTCGTTTTCCAACGCGGTAAGACATGCTTCTACCTTCGGAATCATCCCTTTGCTAATTTTCCCTTGCTCGATCATTTCCAGCGCCTTTGCTTTTGGCAAAGAGGAGATAAGGGAGGACGGATCAGACTGGTCTGCAAAAATCCCCTCGACATCGGTAAGCAGAATCAACTTCTCCGCGCTAAGAGCAGCAGCCAATTCTCCGGCTACATGGTCTGCGTTAATATTGAGACTTTCCCCTTCCAAACCTACGCCGACAGAAGAAATCACCGGGATATAACCTTCTTTGCTCAGCGTGTGGATTACGGCGGGATTAACTTTAATGATGTCTCCCACATACCCAAGATCCACCGGTTTCGGACTGCCGTTAACCCGTTCTGATGCACGGCGCTTTGCCACAATCAGATTGGAATCCTTACCGGAAAGGCCAACCGCTTTACCTCCGAACTGGTTAATTAGGGTCACAATTCCTTTGTTTACCTTACCCATCAGCACCATTTCCACCACTTCCATAGTCTCAGCGTCAGTAACACGCAGCCCATTGGCAAATACGGCTTCTTTACCTAAACGATTCATTAATTGCGTTACTTCCGCGCCCCCGCCGTGAACGAGAATAGGGTTAATGCCAATAAATTTCAGCAAAATAACATCCATCATCACCGACTTTTTCAGTTCATCAGAGACCATCGCCTGTCCGCCATACTTAATTACGAAGGTTTTATCCGCAAACGTGCGCAAGTAGGGCAAAGCTTCAATCAAGATTTCCGCCTTGCCAATCAACTTGCTGATTTCCTTTTTTGTCACCGTGTATTCCTCCTTTGACAATTAAAACCTACGAGCGGTAGCTGGCATTAATTGTGACGTAATCGTAACTCAAATCGGTTCCCCAGGCAGTGACAGTCTCGCCTCCCATACCTAAATCGACCGTAATTTTAATATCCTTCTGCTGCAAAATTTCTTTGGCGTGGTTCTCGTCAAAACGCAAGCCCTGCCCGTCTTTTGTTACCTGCAAATCGCCAAGCCAAATATTAACCAGTTCCGGGCGAAAATCTACGTCAGATTGCCCCATGGCGGAAACTATCCGTCCCCAGTTCGCGTCCTCGCCAAAAAATGCTGTCTTTACCAAACTTGAATTTAAAATCCCCATAGCCAACTTTTTAGCGTCAACAAACGATGCCGCGTGGTTGATAGTTACCTCAAGAAACTTTGTGGCACCTTCACCATCCCGGACAATTTTTTGGGACAGCTCCGTGTTTACCCGCTGCAGCACAGCCAGAAAACGGTGATAATCATCGTTTTCACTTGTGATTAACGGATTCTCAGCCATGCCGTTTGCCAGAATCACCACCATGTCATTAGTGCTGGTATCGCCATCTACTGTAATCAAGTTATATGAGCGATCTACCGTGTATTGTAACGCTTTTTGCAGCAGCGCGGGGGCGATGGCACAGTCTGTTGTGATAAATCCTAACATGGTAGCCATATTGGGATGAATCATACCTGAACCTTTGGCAATACCGCCCACCGTGACTTTCATGCCGCCTATCTCCAGGGAATATGCCGTGACTTTCTCCGCTAAATCTGTAGTCATAATTGCCTCTGCAGCGTCTGCACCGCCTTGTTTGCTCAAGCCGCCGACAATCTGCTCTATGCCGGCTGACACTGTCTCCATCGGTAAATATTCCCCAATAACACCTGTTGACGCCACCACCACCTCGGCGGCAGACAAGCCCAAGATTCGGGCGGTTATCTCGGCCATCCGGCGGGCATCATCCAAACCTTGCTGACCGGTACAGGCATTGGCATTACCGCTGTTGATGATTATCGCCCGCGCCCCTCCGGAGGCAAGATGCTCCCGACTGACGATAACAGGCGCCGCCGCGAAACGGTTTTTCGTATAAACGCCGGCAGCATGGGCAGGCAGCTCCGAATAGATCAGCGCTAAATCTTTTTTATTCTTTTTTATCCCGCAATGGATGCCTGCCGCCTTAAACCCTTGTGCCGCAGTGATACCACCATCAACTTTATGGAACTTCATCACATTTACCTCCTTATTTCAGGCCGCACTCCTCCGGCAGGCCAAGCATGATATTCATATTTTGAACCGCCTGTCCCGCAGCTCCTTTAATTAAGTTATCAATAGCGGAGAGCACAATTAAGCGATTGGTGCGTTTGTCTAAGCGAAATGAAAGATCACAGAAGTTACTGCCGCTGACAAATTTCGTTTCGGGAACTCGCGGAGCTTGCAGCAAGCGAACAAACTGCTCCCCAGCGTAATGCTTGTTATATACTTCCCACAACGTGTCTTCAGTACAACCTTCCTTTACCCGCAAATAACAGGTAGAAAAAATCCCGCGAATCATCGGCACCAAATGCGGCGTAAAAGTAATCTTTAATTGCCTGCCGGCAAGTGCGGACAATTCCTGCTCAATCTCCGGCGTATGCTGATGAGCGGCGACTTTATATGCTTTAAAGTTCTCTGTGCACTCAGGAAAATGAAACGGCAACTGAGGGGAGCGGCCTGCTCCCGAGACACCTGACTTGGCATCCACGATAATGTCAGTCGTTTCCACTACTCCTTCCAGCAAAAGCGGCTTCAATGCCAATAAAATGCTGGTTGGATAACAGCCCGGATTTGCCACCAAATCAGCTTGCCGGGTCACAGCACGGTTTACTTCCGGCAGGCCGTAAATGCTTCGCGCCAGCAATTTCGGATGGCGGTGCTCATAACCGTACCACTTTGGATAGAGAGAAAGATCTTTTAAGCGAAAGTCTCCGCTCAAATCGACCACCTTTTTACCGGTAGCCAGCAACTCCGGCACCGTTTCCATAGCATGGCCGTGAGGCAGAGCACTGAAGATAAAATCACACTCTGCCACTTTCTTCATCTCCGGCTTCTCCAAAGGCAATTCCAAGAGAGAGCGAAACTGAGGATACACTTGATCCAGGCGTTGCCCGGCAAAACTTTCAGATGTCAGATAATGCGGCCGTGCGTAAGGATGTCTGGCTAAAATGCCGGCTACTTCACGGCCTGTGTAACCGGTTGCCCCGATAATTGCCACATTAAACATTTGCTAACACCCTCCTTATTAGTTAGGTTCTGGCCTTGCCCTCACCCTAGCCCTCTCCCAGAGGGAGAGGGGAGTCGTTTTTTGTCTTGGCCTTGCCCTCACCCTAGCCCTCTCCCAGAGGGAGAGGGG
>Ga0208491_10091_pt1 | contig 27628 bp, 21 predicted proteins | sample SubbioCSW11_NovA_FD_184819 | JGI IMG/M metagenome (GOLD analysis project Ga0208491, IMG submission 184819) | Serpentinite rock and fluid subsurface biosphere microbial communities from McLaughlin Reserve, California, USA - CR11_CSW11_NovA (SPAdes) | ecosystem: Environmental > Terrestrial > Deep...
TCGAAAGCGCGTGGACTGGTGGAGATCAGGCAGGAGCAATCCCGCCGGTGCCCCAGGATGAAACGCGAATCTTGAAACGGGCAGCGCGCGAGTCAAATCGTGCGCTTGTCTAAAGTAAATAATTCCGAATCCAGTGCAAGGCGCCGTCAGCGCCGCGCAAGGCGCCCTCGAAGGGGCCGAAGGGTTCGCCGGTGCGGGCGATGCGCTCCAGGATGGCTTCGAAATCGGCCTGTTGCTGGGTGTCGTAGTACAGATCGACCGGCCGCTTGCCTATGGCCTGAGCGCGGCTGTAGCCCAACATGCGCTCCGAAGCCGGGTTCCAGTCCACCACCCGGCTGTCGCGGTCGTAGATCTGCACCGCCACCGTGGGCCCGAGGTCGATGATGGCGCGCAGTTGCTGCTCGCGGCGGCGCACTTCCTGCGCCATCTGGCTCAGGCTGTGTTCGAGCTGCTGCACCTCGGCGATGCGGCTGCGCGGCGTGGTGGCCTCGTAGTCGCCGCGCGCCAGCGCCTCGGAGTAGTCCACGCTGCGGCGCAGGTGGCGCCCGATCCGGGTGGCCACCAGCAGGTTGAGCAGCAAGCCAAAGCCGATCGCAAACAACACCACCACAGTGCTCAGAATGGAGGCCGCACGCTCCGTAACCCGCGCCAGCTCCAGCGGTTGACCGGCAAAAACGACCCACCTGAGGCGGTCGAGGCGCATGGCGTAGCCTTCAAACGCTTTACCCTGGTGCTCGATGCGGCCATGGGCCTGTGCCGCATCAAGGGCGCGAACGATGGGCTCTAGGTGGGCGATGTTGCGCCGGTGCAGGGGGTCGAGCGGGTCGGGCGAGCCGACCAGTTCGCCCCGGCTGTCGGTGAGCAGCACCAGCAGGTCGCCGCGCTGGCCCCATTCGACGCTGCCCGTGACCAGCGCCTGCACCGAGACTTCGGCGACCATGAACCCGTTGGACAAGGGCAGGGCGATGCCCGCCACCGGCTGCTCCACCAAGGGCGCGAGGTACTGGTCGCTCCAGACCGGGTGCTCGCCTTGAGCAGCCAAGCGCAAAATGGGCAGGTTGCTGAGGTCGGCCCCAGCGCGCCCAGTGGTATGAGGGTAGCCGAAAGCAAAGGGCAAGACAAAATCGAGCAGCAACCCATCGGGGCCGACCCAGTAGATGGCTTGAAAAATGCCGACCTGATCGACCAACTGCTGCGCAAAGCGACGCACGAGGGGGTCAACCAGCTTGCCCTGAATCGGGCCGCCGGGGCTGGCAGCACGGAGCATTTCGAGCTGCAGTTCGGTGGCGTTGAGCAGGTCCTGCAACTGCTTCACCACCACGGTGGCCATGCGCTGCTGCTCGTGATGCTGCCTCTCCCGTTCCAGCGGCAGGCGCCAGAACAGCATCAGTGCCACCACCAAGGCGACCGACAAGGCAATCACCAGCACGAACTGGCCCACCAGCAGCCAGCGGATCGAGAGCGCGCGCGGGGCTTTCATGCGGCCACGGTGCGAAAGCGGCCGTTGCGAATCTCGGTCATCACCAGCGGGCGCAGGTGGTCGCCGTAGGCGTCGAAGACGATCGGGTCTTGCAAGCCATTGAAGCGGCGCACGCGCAACAAGGTGGCGTTGAGCGCTTCGCCAGCTGCTTGCTGCTGCAGCGCCTGCAGTAGCACCTGGGCGGCGTCGTGGGCGGCGACTTCGGCAAAACCCGGCGCGCGCCTGAAGCGCTGCTCGAAGCGCTGCAAAAAATCCAGATAGGCCGGGGTGCGGCTTTCGCGGTCAAAGTATTGCGACACCACCATGCCCTCCACCGCGCGCCCGCCGCGCACGATGAGTTGGTCGGTCGAGGCCCACTCGGCGGCTTGCAGCGCCGGGGTTTGCGGGCTGCGCCGGGCCAACTGGGCCATCATGGCGGTGTCGCTGGCGCTGGCCACCAGCACCAGCGCATCGGGCTGTTGTGCCAGCGCTTGCTGCACCACCGTGTGCGCCTGCTGCGGTTGCAGCGGCCCGCGGTAAACCACCGGTTCGATCACCGCCGCCCCCAGCGCACGCGCCTGGGCCAGAAAAAAATCGGCCCAACTGCGCGTGTAGACGGCGTTGGCGTCGTCGCGGATCAGGGCCAGCCGGCGCCAGCCGCGCCGCTGCACGGCGAAGGTGGCGCTGTGGGTGGCGTACAAGCGCGTGCTGGCGCAGACGCGAAAAAACAAGTCGTCGAGGCCACTGAAGTCGTGGCTGGTCACGGTCGGCGAAACGCTCAGCAGCCCGTGCTCCTGGGCCAGCGGAATCCAGGTTTGCGCGATGCTGCTGGTGGCTGGCCCGATGACGGCCGCAACTTGGGCGCTGGCGATGCGCAGCGCCACCTCGGGCAGCATCTCGGGGCGTTGGGCGTCGTCGAATTCCAGCAGCTCGAGCGCCCGGCCGGCGGCGCGGGCCTGTTCGATGGCCAGCAGCGCACCGTCGCGCACCCCCACACCCAAATCGCTGATGGCACCGGTCAGGCCCGCCAGCAGGGCCAACCGCGCCGGCGCATGTGGTGCGCAAGCGTGCAACCCGACCGCCGCCAGCGCAGCCCCCAAGGGCCAAGCGACGGCGTGCCGGAGCAGGCGGCGGCGGCTTGGGGGGGAGTTCATGGCGTTCAGCGATTCCACTGGCGCAGCCAGGCGGGTAAGTCGGCAAAGGGCATGGGGCGGGCGATGTGAAAACCCTGGCCTTCGTGGCAACCGATTTCTTGCAGCTTGCGCCACACTTGGGCGTCTTCGATGCCTTCGGCCAACACCCGCAGACCGAGCGTGGAGCCAAGCTGCGCGATCAGCGCCGCGATGCGTGCTTCTTCGCCGGTTTGCAGTTGGCGCGCAAATTCGCGGTCGATCTTGATGCGATCCAGCGGCAGCCGCTCGATATAGGCGAGCGAGGAGTAGCCGGTGCCGAAGTCGTCGATGGCCACCGACAGCCCAAGGCGGCGCAAGCGCTCCAAGATGGGTTCGACCACCCCCAGCCCCAGCGCCGCCACCGACTCGGTGATTTCGAGTTCGATCCGCCCGGCGGCCAAACCCGTGTCGAGCAAAGTCTGTTCGATCCGCGCCACAAAGGTGGGGCTCTTGAACTGCGCCACCGAGACGTTGACCGCCATCAGCTGGGGGGCCAAGCCGGCGGCGATCAGGCGCTGCATGTCGAGGCAGGCGGTCTTGAACACCCACAACCCGAGGGTGTCGATCAGCCCCGACTGCTCGGCCACCGGGATGAAGCGGTCGGGCGGCACCATGGTGCCGTCTTCGCGCCGCCAGCGCAGCAGGGCTTCGAGGCCGATCACGGCGCGCGTGTCGAGGTTGACTTGCGGTTGATAGACGAGGAACAACTGCTGGTCGTTGAAGGCGGCATTGAGCCGCGCCAGCAGTTCGGCGTGGTTGCGCGAGCGCTGCGCCATGGCCGAGTCGAAACACACCAAGTCGCCACGGTGCTGCAACTTGGCGTGCTTGAGGGCGATGGAGGCGTTCTTGAGCGCGTCGGCGCCCGAGCTGCTCAGGTCGGCACCCGCGCAACTGCCCATGGAAGCCCGCACCTTGAAGGGTTGGCCGTCGATGACCAGGGGCGCATCCAAGGCCTGCTGCACCTGCGCGGCTTGCAGCAGATCGGCGGTGCCAAACAAGCCAAAGGAGTTGCCCGCGACCCGCGCCACCAGCACGGCTGCGGGCAGCGAGTCGATCAGGCGCCGCGTCAGGGCCTGCAGCACCCGGTCGCCGAAGGGGTGTCCCATGAGCTCGTTGATGCCGTTGAAGTCGTCGATGTCGGCCAAGATCAGCAGGTGCGGGGCGGCGTCGCTGTGCACAGCAGCCTCGATGCATTCGATCAGCCGGGTCCGGTTGGCGATGCCGAGCAGCGCATCTTGGTAAGCCACCTGCTGCAACCGTTGCACGAGGTTGAGGTTGCGCAGGCAGGCGCTGAGGTTGACGCACAACACATCGAGCAGTTGCAGGGTGATCTCGTCTTGCGTCAGGGCCGTGGGCAGGTAAATGGCCATGTCCATGCCGCGCTCGCTGCCCACGTAGAGCACGGTCTCGGAGTGGCCCAAGTGGTTGCGCTGGTGTTGCAGCGCTTCGCGCAGGCGCAGCAGCGCCGGGTGGCCATTGAGGCGCTCCAGCGGTTGGTTGATCATGGCCGCGTAGGGGCCTGCGGCGGCCAGCACCGTGTAGGGACCGCCTGGGGACGGGCCTTGGGCGCAAACCAAGCCATGGGGCGACACGCCCAGCAAGGCTGCGACCTGCGTCAGCACGCCGTCGGCAAAGCGCTGCAAACCGCTCATTTGCATCAGCTCGGCCGAGCCGAGCACGATCTGCTGCAGGCCGCGCCGGCTGGCCTCGATGGTGCGCACCTGCTCGTAGGCGCGCACCGCCGCCATCAGGGCAGAGACGAGTTTGTGCTGCGTGAGTTCGGACTTGGAGCGGTAGTCGTTGATGTCGTAACGCGCCAAGGTCTCGTGCTCGGGGGCGTAGCCGGGCTGGCCGGTGCGCAGCACGATGCGCGTGGCGCTCAGGCCGAGCTCGCGCCGGATGTAGTCCACCAGCAACAAGCCGGCGTCGGCGGTTTCCATCACCACGTCGAGCAAGACCACGGCGATGTCGGCGTTTTCGGCCAAGATCTGGCGCGCTTGGGCTGCGGATTCGGCCCGCAGCAGCTCGATCGGGCGCTCCAACGTCCAGGTGAGGTCGAGCGCAAAGGCGGTGCTGATGTGCACGTCGGGGTCGTCATCGACCACCAGCACGCGCCAAGGCTTGCTAGGCGGCGTGAGGTCTTGGGGCGTCACAGGGCGGTCATCGGCAAAGACGAAGATGTCGGCCGGGTCTTGCAAGGGTTTGCCGGTCATGTATGCAATCGTTGAAGCTGATGGTGCGGGTTTAGGGGCAGCATGTAGTGGCGCCGATGCGGAGGTGCTGGATGGTGCACTGCGTGCATGTGCCAACAACACGCGCAAAAAGCGATTTAGCGGCTCATAATAGCATTTTGCGTAGAGGGAGTCTGCTTGCCAGCCCGGTGCAAACGCTGACTTTGAGTTAATATACGCCCCGCTTACGCACTGCTTACGCACTTTTTGTGCATTTGGGATTTGATGCCCGCACGGTTGTTTAGAAACGAAAGTTGGGAAACGGTATGGAACATAGCTTGCAAGCGCCATCAAGATACGCTGGCTTGAGCGTGGGGGCAAAGTTGTGGTTGGGTGTGGTCTTGCTGATTTTTGGATTGGTCGGCTTGGTCCTTGACACCTCCGCGCGGTCGCGCGCCGTCACAGCTCAATCTGAGGCCGTGCTGGCGCAAAAGAGCGAGAAGCTGCAACTGGCCACCCGTTGGGCCGGTTTGGTGGAAACCAATGTGACTCGGGTTCAGGCGTCTTTTATTGCGTCCAGCCCGACGCTGGATGCCACCTTCGGCGACTTGATTCCGCAGACCGTGCGCGAGGTTACAGCGGTGCAGCGGCGGCTGGAAGCCTTGCCCCTGAGCCCACAGGATCAAGAGTGGATGCAGCGCATTGCCCAGGGCCGCCAGGCGGTTTTGGACTCATTGGCTCGGGCGCGGCAGTTGCGAGAGCAAGGCCAGCCAGAAGCCGCGATACAAGAAATCACCCAGACTTTCAACCCACTGGTTGGGCCGTACCTGAACAGTCTGCGTGAGTTCGCAGAGTTGCAGAGCAGCCAGCTGCAAGAGTCGCAGGCCGGTTTTGCTGCGCAACGCGACCTCAACATAGCGCGCGCAACTGCCATGCTTGGGGTGCTGGTCCTGCTCATTCTAGGAGGGTCTTGGTTGCTGATTCGCAGCATCCGCACGCCCCTCAACGAGGTCATGCAGTTTGCGCAGCAGATGGCCGATGGCAACCTGGGGGCGAGTTTGTCGATCAAGCGCCAAGACGAGTTTGGCCAGATGAGCCGCACCCTGAACGCCATGCGCAAACAGATTGCGCAGGTGGTGGCCGACGTGCGCCACGGCACCGACGGCATCACGGCGGTGGCGCAAGAAATTGCCGCCGGCAACCAGAACCTGAGCGAGCGCACCGAGCAAAGCGCCAGCAGCCTCGAGCAGACGGCGGCCAGCATGGAGAGCATGTCGGAGGGCATCGGGCATTCGGCAGCCTCGGCACGCACCGCCAGCGATCTGGCCACGGCCGCGGGCCAGAGCGCGCAGCAAGGGCGGGAGGTGGTGGGCAGCGTGGTGCACACCATGAGCGAGATCCAGCAAGCGTCGAAAAAAATCAGCGAAATCATCTCCGTGATCGACGGCATCGCGTTTCAGACCAATATCTTGGCGCTCAACGCTGCGGTCGAGGCAGCGCGGGCCGGTGAAGCCGGGCGCGGTTTTGCGGTGGTGGCCTCCGAAGTGCGTTCGCTGGCTGGGCGCAGCGCCGAAGCGGCCAAAGAGATCAAGGTGTTGATCAACAACAGCGTCGATCGGGTCGGGGCGGGTGTGGGTCTGGTGAACCAGGCGGGAGAATCGATCCAGGCCATCGTCGAACAGGTCGAGCGCGTGCGCGATGTGGTGGCCGAAATATCGAGCGCCTCGGGCGAGCAGGCCGAAGGCGTGGCGCAGATCAACGCCGCAGTCAGCCAGCTCGATCAGATGACGCAGCAAAACGCGGCGCTGGTCGAGCAAAGCGCAGCCGCTGCGGCATCTATGAGCGAGCAGGCACGCGCGCTCTCGGAAGTGGTGCGCCGCTTCCGACTCGAGTAGGCCTAGAGGCTGTAGTCCGTTCCCATTGGGCGGCGGCCTTCAGCCCCGGGCCTGCAAATCATCGGGCGCAGCGGGCGCAGCAGGCGCAGCAGGCGCGCTGCCGGCAGCAGCGGTAGCCGCCCATTCGCGCCAGACGGCCAGCAGCACCGCGAGGATGACTGGGCCGACGAACAGCCCGATCAGCCCGAATGCGCCGAGCCCACCGAGCACGCCGAACAGCACGATCAGGAACGGCACCTTGGATACGCCGCTGATGATCAGCGGGCGCACCAGGTTGTCGATCCAGCTCACCGCCAGCATGCCCCACAGCAGCAGGCCGATGCCGGCTGCAACATAGCCGGTGAGCAGCAGCCACAGCGCCATCGGCATCCAGATGAGAATGGCGCCGAACGGGATCAGCGCCAGCAACGCGGTGGCCGCACCCCAAAACACCGGCGCTGAGATGCCCACCGCCCAATAGCCCAGCCCCGCCACGAAGCCCTGCGCGACCCCGGCCAGCAGCAGGCCATAAACGACGGCGCGGGTGGTGTTGCCGACGGCATCGAAGTAAGCCTGGACGCGGTTGCCCAGTAGCCCGCGCAACACCTGGCGCGATTCTTGGAACAACTGCTCGCCGTCGCGAAACAGGAAAAACGCCGTCAGCAGCGCGATCGCGAAGCGCAGCGCGTTGATGCCCAAGTCGCCCAGCAGGCCGACGGCGCGCGCGCCAAGCCACTGCCCCCACTGCTCACCGAGTGCGGCGAGGTGGCGGCCCAGCTCTTGGCGGTCGCCACCGATCACCACCAGCTGCTCTTGCAACCACGGCCCCAGCACGGGGATTGCAGCCAGCGGCTGCGGCAGTTCGACGCCGGCCCGCAGAAACGCCATCGCATCACGCAGCGCGCCCGTGCCCTCGCGCTGCATCATCAGCAGCAGCCACAGTGGCACTGCGACCAGTATCACGGCCAGCGCCATGGTCATGATGAACGCGGCCCAGCCGCGCCGACCGTTGAAGCGCCGCACCAGCCGCTCGTACAGCGGCCAAGATACGTAGACCAAGATCGCCGCCCAAGCCACCGCGGTCAGGAAGGGCTGCAGCACGATCAGGCCAGCGAGCAGCAGCGCGCCCAGCAGCAAGGCGACGAGGCCGTTGCGCAGCCAGGCGGGGGGGTGGACGTCTTGCATGGGCGGCGATTGTTTGGGGCTGGTTTAGAGCGTGTCCATGAAGCTGCGCAGTTTATCGGAGCGGCTGGGGTGCTTGAGCTTGCGCACCGCTTTGTTTTCGATCTGGCGGATGCGCTCGCGCGTGACGTCGAACTGCTTGCCCACTTCTTCGAGCGTGTGGTCGGTGGACATTTCGATGCCGTAGCGCATGCGCAGCACCTTGGCCTCGCGAGGGGTCAGGGAGTCGAGGATTTCTTTGACTACTTCGCGCAAGCCGGCTTGCATGGCGGCGTCGATCGGCGCGGTGTTGGCGTTGTCCTCGATGAAGTCGCCCAGGTGCGAATCGTCGTCGTCGCCGATCGGGGTTTCCATGCTGATCGGCTCTTTGGCGATCTTCATGATCTTGCGGATTTTTTCCTCGGGGATTTCCATCTTCTCGGCCAGCATCGAGGCGTCGGGCTCGAAGCCGTGCTCCTGCAGGTGCTGGCGGCTGAGGCGGTTCATCTTGTTGATGGTCTCGATCATGTGCACCGGGATGCGGATGGTGCGCGCCTGATCGGCGATCGAGCGCGTGATCGCTTGCCGGATCCACCAAGTGGCGTAGGTGGAAAACTTGTAGCCGCGCCGGTATTCGAACTTGTCCACCGCCTTCATCAGGCCGATATTGCCCTCTTGGATCAGGTCGAGGAACTGCAGGCCGCGGTTGGTGTATTTTTTGGCGATGCTGATGACCAAGCGCAGGTTGGCCTCGATCATCTCTTTTTTGGCGTTGCGCGACATGCGCTCGCCGTCGTTCATGCGCTTGTGGATGGCTTTGAGCTGCTCCAGCGGCACCACCACGCTGGTCTGCAGGTCGATGAGCTGCTGCTGCAGTTCTTGAATGGGCGGAATGTGGCGCCCCATGCTGGCGCTCCACGGCTTGCCGGCAGCGGCCTGCTTTTGCACCCACTGGCGGTTGAGCAGGTTGGGCGGGAATTCGGCCACAAACTTGTCTTGTGGCATGCGGCATTTGTCAACGATGATGCGGCGCAGTTCGCGCTCTTTCTTGCGCACCGACTCGACTTGCTGGCGCACCGTGTCGCAGAGCTTTTCGATCGCTTTGGCGGTGAAGCGGATGGTCATCAGCTTGGCGGTCAGTTGCGCTTGCGCCTGCTGATAAGCCGGGCTGGCGTAGCCGTGCTGGTCGTAGCTGGAGTGCAGCTGCTCGAACAACTCGCGCAAGGCATCGAAGCGCGCCAAGGCCTCGCGCTTGAGCTCTTCCATTTTGCGCGACACCGCCTTGGAGCCGCCTTTGCCGTCGTCGTCGCTGGCTTCGTCGTAGTCGTCGAAGTCTTCTTCGGCCACGTAGTCGTCGGCCTCGTCGGCGTCGGAAAAGCCATCGACAAAGGTCGAGATCACCACCGCACCGGCGCGAACTTCCTCGGCCATGTTCAGGATTTCGTTGATGGTGGCGGGCGACTGCGAGATCGCGGCCATCATCTCGTTGAGGCCGCCTTCGATGCGCTTGGCGATTTCGATCTCGCCCTCGCGCGTGAGCAGTTCGACCGTGCCCATTTCGCGCATGTACATGCGCACCGGGTCGGTGGTGCGGCCAAACTCGCTGTCCACCGTGGAGAGCGCGGCCTCGGCTTCTTCTTCGGCTTCTTCTTCGGTGGCCGAAGTCGGGCCGGCGTTGGACAGCAGCAGCGTTTCGGCGTCGGGCGTTTGCTCATAGACCGCCACGCCCATGTCGTTGAGCAGCGACACCACGACTTCGAGCGTTTCGGCCTCGGCCAGCTTGTCGGGCAGGTGGTCGTTGATTTCGCCGTGCGTCAGGTAGCCGCGCGTCTTGCCGAGCTTGATCAGGGCCTTGAGGTGGTCGCGCCGGGCCTTGGCTTCTTCTTCGGTCAGGATGGTGTCGTCGAGCCCGAACTCTTTCATCAGGGCGCGCTCTTTGGCCTTGCTGATTTTCATGCGCAAGGGCTTGGCCTTTTCGACCGCCTCGGGGGCTTCGGTCGCCTCCGGGATGCCGTCGGCGGCGAGCGCTTCGGGCTCGATGCTGAACTCTTCTTCGAGGTCGATCAGATCGACTTCGTCGCGGATCGGCGGCGCGGCCGGAATGGCCTCGGGCAGCGCCGTGGCTTTAGGCTTGCGGCTGCGCTTGACCGCTGGTGCCGCCACGGGTGCAGCCGCTGCGGTGGCGGGCAGGGCGGGGGCCTTGGCGGTTGCGGCGGCGGTTGCGGCGGCGGCGACAGGGGCTGGGGTTGCCACGTCGGCCTTGGGTGCGCGCGCCGGTTTTTTGCTTGCAACGGGCGCTTTCGCTGAAGCCACAGGCTCCAGGCTGGCGTCTACCGCATGAACCGAGGGCAGCGCGGAGTGGGGCTCTGTGGTGCGGGCTTCAGTTTGGGCTTTTGCGGTCGGTTTTTTGGAGCTCACAAACGGCGCTTTCTGCACGGGCTAAACCCCGGGCGTTGATTGGGATGTCGGAGGTTCACGACCCGCCGACGAGCGTTGGGCCAACGGGGGTCAAGGAAAACCACACCCAACCACAGGGCAGGGCGTGCGGCACAAGTTGAGGGGGCGAACATTTGGGGTGCAGTCCTTGCGAAGGCTGGATTTCCAGTGGCCGAGAGCGTGGAGCCCTTGTTGCCCGTGCGAGGGCGTTGGCCGGTTCGGAGGTGCTGCTGTCGCACTTGTGTAAGCCGGACATTATACTGATTCAGAAACTTTCGCGCAATTTTCGCGCAATTTTTGTTGCGATTTTGGCCTTGGCAGGTGGTCGAACCGAGCAACGCCCGGTCTGATCACCTTTGCTTGTGCAGGTCTACAGGCGTGCGCTTGAATCCGGCTTGTCAGGGATTTTCTGACTTCAGGTTCAGTCGTTTTCTGACTCATGTTGTGGCGCAGCAGGCATACAGTGAAAACCATGCAGGCCGCATGGTGCACCTGCAAATGCTGGAGCTCATGACATGATGACAATCAGCGATGCCGCAGGCGTCAGTACCCATGTTGCCATGCAACCAAGGCTGGTTGCCAAGGCCAACGTCGGCTCATTCAAACGAACCGAATACTGGCCATTCACGTTGCGATTGGCCAGCGGTGCGCAGGATATGGCCAAGGTGCTGGAAGTTCGGCACAGTGCCTACGCCCGCCATTTGCCAGAGGCCTTGACAGCCTCGTTGCTCGAGCCCGAAGCGCTGGACAGGGCCGATGGGGTGGTGCTGCTGCTGGCCGAATCCAAGCTCGACGGCGCGCCCATGGGCACCATGCGCATCCAGACCAACCAGGTGCGGCCGCTGGCGCTGGAGCAATCGGTGCAACTGCCGCAGTGGATGCAGGGCTTGCCGCTGGCCGAAGCCACGCGCTTGGCCGTGAGCCTAGAAGGCACGGCAAGGCTGGTCAAAGCCGCCCTGTTCAAGGCCTATTACCTGTATTGCCTGCAGGCCGGAATTCGCTACATGGTCATCACGGCCCGCGCACCGCTGGACCGTCAGTACGAGCGCATGCTGTTCCAAGACGTGTATCCGCACTTGGGTTACATGCCGTTGTCTCATGTTTTTGATCTGCCGCACCGGGTTTTGTATTTGGATGTGCAGAATGTGCGCCAGCGTTGGGAGGAAGCCCAGCATGCATGGTGCGATTTCATGTTCTACACCAAACACCCGGACCTGCAGCAGCAAGCCATCGTGTAAGGCCCGACAGCGAGGTCAGCCGGTGCGTGGCAACGCCGCGGCGGGCAGATCGGCACCGAGCACCAGATCGACGTGATCGAGTTCGCTGGGGGCTAGGGTGCTGAGGTAGGCCTTCAGCCTATCGTCGGCGATGAAATCGGCCCCCGAACAGGCCGCTAGGATGGCCTGCGGTGGCTGGGGTCGGGCCACCACGTAGCCTTGCACGTAATCGACCCCGATCTCGGCCAGCGTTTCCACGGTTTCAAAGTCTTCGGCCCACTCGGCAATGGTTTTCATGCCTAGGTTTTGCGCCAAGCTGACAATGGCTTCGACGATCGCCACATTGGCTGGGTGTCGGTTCATGTTGACGATGAAGCTGCCGTCGATCTTGAGCAGATCGGCCGGCAGTTCCTTAAGGTAGGAAAATGAGGTGTAGCCGGCCCCGAAGTCGTCCAGCGCCACCTTGGCGCCGGCGGCGCGCACCCGGTCGATGAAGCGGTGCGTGTTGTCCATGTCGTGCAAGGCCACGCTTTCGGTGATTTCCAGGCAAATCCGATGCGCCACCGTGCGGTGACGCTCGAACATGGCGAACACGTCGTCGATGAAGCGCTCGTCGTTGAGCGAAGCCCCGCTCAAATTGACGCAAACGAAGCGGTTTTGCGCCAAGGTCTGTTGGTGCTGTTCCAGCCAAGTCAGGGTCTGGGCCAGCACCCAGCGGTCGATCACGCCCATGCGGCCGGCAATCTCGGCGGCCTGAATCAGGCGCTCGGTCGGTACCTGTTGATCGTGTTCGTCGTGCATGCGCAGCAAGACTTCGAAGTTGTGGGACCCATGCGGCGTGCGCAAGGACATGATCGGTTGCATCTCCAAAAACAGGCCCGCGACAGACTGCTGGCTGGCCAGTTGTTCGACCAAGTGCAACTGCGCTTCGTGATCGCTGAAGATGCCCGAGCTGCGCTCAAATACCACCAGCGTGTTGCCTTGGCCCTTTTTGGCCATGCGGCAGGCGTGGTCGGCGGTGGCGATCACGTCTTTGGCCAAGCTGCCGGTGGCGACTTCGATCAAGCCGATGGAGCCGCGCACTTGGAAGGCGCGCTCGCCGACCTGACAAGCGCTGCCGCCGATCTGGTGCAGGATTTCCCTGCACACGGCCTCGGCCTGCGCCAGCGGGGTGTGCGGCATGACGATCAAAAACTCGTCGCCGCCGACTCGGCCCAGGTGCATCCCCTGGTTCAAGGGGATTTGGGCCCGTTGGCACACGGTGTGAAGCACGGTGTCGCCGGCGGCATGGCCGTAGAGGTCGTTGATGAGCTTGAAGCGATCCAAGTCCAAGTAGGCCACAGCCAGCGGATGGCCGTGCGCCAGGTCGGCCAAGCCGACGCCGAGCACCTGCTCGATGCCGCGCCGGTTCAGCACCTTGGTCAGGGTATCGTGGTGCGCCAAAAACCGCAGGTGTTCGGTGGCTTGGGCCTTTTCGGTGATGTCTTGCAGGGTGCATTCGAGTTTGTCGCCGGCCAAGGCGGCGCGCACCTGAAAGCGTTGCCTCGGTTCGGGCCCGGTCTGGTGCTGCAGCTCGAGTTCGGCGGTGCCGTGTCTGCGCGTCTGCTCCAGCAGGGCATTCCAGTGGGTGGGGCCAAAGCGTTCTGGCCAAGTCTGTGCGCGCAAACCCGCTTCAGTCTCGCCCAGCAGGTGTTGCAGGGCCGGGTTGGCGCTGCTCAATCGGCCCTGCAGGTCGAGCGTGAACAGGCCGATCGGCAGCACTTCGTAGTTGTGTTGCAGCTCGGCTTGCGCCGCCAGCCGCTGCTCCTGCGCCAAGCGGATCTGCTCGGCGATCGCCAACGACGCCAGCAGGCTGGAGGCCAATGCGGCGGTCAGGCTGTTAAAGGCCCACAACAGCCCCTTGAGGCCCAGGGCCGCAGCCGCAACTTCCAACAAGCTTGCAAGGAGCACAACCGATATCGCAGCGGCGTACCAAGCAGCTGCTCTAGAGCGGGTGCGCGTAAAGATTTTGGCAAGAAGAAACAGCAAAACCAGTAAACTGAGGCCTGCGCAAACCCATATGATGGGCAAAAATTGCGCATAAGGTAGGGCGACGGCCAGCAGCAGCAGCGGCACACAACTCCACTTGATGGCGGTGCTCAGGAAGGCGTAACCGACCTTCGCCAACTCGTCGCGCAGCAGCGAGACGAACAGGGTAAAAGTCACCACATAATAAAGCGCCAGTGTCAACGGCCGCATGGTTTGCAGCCATTCGTAGGGGATGGTGTGCCCCAGCCACTGCTGATCCCAGCCCATCGAGAGCGCGGCCATGCGCAAGTTCACCACCAGCCAGGCCGCAAACAGGACGTAGGTGCGGTTGCGGTTGATCAGGCCAGCGATCAGGGTAAAGAGCGCCAGCACCAGAATACCGCCGTCGAGCAAGCCCGAGCCACGGTGAAATTGCAATTCGCGCAAGTGCAGTTCGGTGGCATCCCACTGCAAGGCCACGATGCGGCCCGGGCCGACCAGTGCGGTTCGGCACAACAAAGAGCTGGCGCCAGCGGGATCGAAGGCAAAGCCGGCGCGGGCCAGCTGCATGGTTCCCTGCAGCGGTTCGGAGCGCGAGCCGCTGGCCACTAGGTTCAGGGTGCGGGCATCCCAACAAGCCAGACTGTAGGCGTGGCGTGAGGGGAGCTCGATGCGTGCAGACGGGGGGGGTGCATCCAGGGGTTGCAGCAGCAGCCAAAAAGGCGTCTCATGCAAGTTGCCGTCTTGTTGCTGCACCGGCTCCGGTGCCGCTTGCGTCAGCCTTTGCAAGGCATCGGAGGCTTGCCACGCACCCTGCGCATCGTGCAGCACCCGAAACTGCAGGACGGTGCCTTGGCCATGGGCGTAATGGCTGTTCCAGCTCCAGAGCGCCCACAGGGTCAGCAGACCAAACAAAACGGGAAGCCAAACCACTGAGAGCGCCAGCAGCGAACGGTCCAAGCCATGGTTGAGGCGGGATGACCAAGCTGCAGACAAGGGTGAAAGTGGGGGCATAAACTGGGACTGACCCGATGTGCTGTTGGCTCCCTTTTGACGCTGAGCCGGATTATGAGGCCAAATTCAGCGCTTTCTGTACATTTTGCGCTTGTGCCACACTCTGCTGCTTATGGATAAACCCGAACTGGCGCAGCAGGCGCTGGCCTGCTACGACCGGCTGTTGCAGCGCGACCAGCGGCTGCGGCCGCGGCCGGGGCAGCGCCTGATGGCCGAACAAGTGGCGCAGACCTTCAGTCAAGCCGATCTGGGGCCGTTGGAGGCCTCGCAGGCTTTGCCCGGGGTGGAGCCGCAGCGGGCCTTGGCCGTCATCCAAGCCGGCACCGGGGTGGGCAAATCGCTCGCCTACTGCGCGCCGGCGCTGGCGCTGGCGCTCGAGCGCAACACGCGCGTGCTCATCAGCACCGCCACCGTGGCCTTGCAAGAGCAACTGGTGCACAAAGACTTGCCGGCCCTGGTGGCGCAGTTCGAACAGCCCATACGCTACGCCTTGGCCAAGGGCCGCGGCCGCTACGTGTGCAAGCTCAAGCTGGAGCGCCGCTTGGCTGGCTTGGGGGCTGCGCGGGGCAATGACGCCGCCGCCGACGAGGATTTGCACGAGGACGATTGGTTTCTCGAGGCGCAGCCACCCCAGCCCGGGGGCAGCAGCGACGTGGACACCTTGCTGGCCCTGCAAGCCGATTTGGCCAGCGGTCGCTGGAGCGGCGACTTCGATGACTTGAGCCAGCCCCCTGCAGGCCTGCTGTGGCAGTCGGTGGCGGTGCAAGCCAGTTCGTGTGCGGCGCGCCATTGTCCGGTCTATGGCCAGTGCAGCTATTTCGAGCAGCGCAAGGAGTTGGTGGGGGCGCAGGTGATCGTGGTCAACCACGACTTGTTGCTCAGCACCTTGGGCTCGCGCACCTTGCCCGATCTGGACAACTGCCTGCTGGTGATCGACGAGGCGCACCACCTGCCGGCGGTGGCCTTGGAGCAGTTTGCCAGCCGCATGGACTTGAGCCGCTTGGGCTGGATCGAGCGCTTGGCGCAGCGCGCCATGCGCGCCGGGGCCACATTGGGGCTGACAGAACTGGCCGGCGTGCACGAACAAGCGGCGGCGCTGCGCCAAGCCATGCAAGAGCTGGCGCGCTGGGTGGTGCAGCAGCATGGCCCCGAGTTGAGCGCGGCGCCGCGGGAGTCTGCTGGCTTTGGCCTGCTGGGCGCCCATGCAGCGACTCGCCCTGCCGCTGCGGCGGCTTTGGGGGCGGTGCCGGCTGGCTTTACACCCGAGCGCGTGGCCCGGCTCAGCCAAGGCCAAACCCCCGCTGCGTTGCTGCAGACCTTGGAGGCGCTGCAGCGCAGTTCGGGGGCTTTCATCGACTCGTTGCGGCTGCTGGCCAAGGCGTTGCGCGCCGAAATGCGCGATCAGCCGCAGCAGTCGCGTCAGCTGGCGACTCTGTACGCCCAGTTGGGCAGCCTGACGCCGCGCCTCGAGGCCGCGCACGAGACTGCGCGCTTGTTTTTGCAGCAGCCCAGCCTAGGGGACGAACCGGTCGCCAAATGGTTCAGCGTGCAGTCTGCGGGGGCCGATGCGGCGCTGATGGCGCACGCCAGCCCGACCCTGCCCGGCAGCACCTTGCGCCAGCACCTGTGGGGCTCGGTGCGCGCCGCCGTGCTGACGTCGGCGACCTTGAGCAGCGGCGGGCGTTTTGATTATTTTTTGCGCGAGTCTGGGCTGGAGCACGACCCAGACGCTTGCACGCTCGAAGTGCCCAGCCCCTTCGACTTCAGCCGCCAGGGGCGACTGGTGCTGGGCGGCACCCGCGCCGACCCCAAAGAGGCCAGCGCCTTCAACGCCGAGCTGGTGTGCAGCCTGTTGCAAGATCTGGCCGCAGTGCGCCACGGGGCGCTGGTGCTGTTTACCTCGCGCCTGCAGATGCGGCTGGCTTGCGAGGCCCTGCCGACGGCCCTGCGCGCGCGGGTGCTGGTGCAAAACGAGCTGCCACGCCAGCGCCTGCTGCGCTTGCACGCCGAGCGCGTGGCGGCTGGGCAGCCGTCGATCATTTTTGGCATGCAGTCTTTTGGCGAGGGCCTGGATTTGCCGGGCCGGCTGTGCGAGGACTTGTTCATCACCAAACTGCCCTTTGCCCCGCCCGACGACCCGGTGGGCCAAGCGCGGGCCGAGTGGCTGCGCGCTGCTGGGCGCGACCCGTTTCAAGAGCTGGTGCTGCCCGCGGCGGCGATGCGGCTGGCGCAGTGGGTGGGGCGTGCCATCCGCACCGAAGACGACCAAGCGCACGTGGTGTGCTACGACCGGCGCTTGCACCAAAGCAGCTACGGGCGCCAGCTGCTGGCGGGCCTGCCGGGCTTTGAGCGCATCGTGCGCGCGCCGCTTCAGCCGCTGCCAGAGCCGGCCGAGCGCTAACCCGGGCGCTTGCCCCAGCGCACGGGGCGGGAGGGCTTTAAGCGCTCGCCGGCGGAAAACGCCGATACCAAGCGCCATAGACCCAGCAGGCGGCGCAGAACGAAAACGCCCATTCCAGCGTGGCGAACACCACCAGCATGCCCGCCGGCACCATCCACAGCGCGCTGCCCGAGAGGAACAGCGCCAGCGACACGCTGCTGGCGATGAACAAGATTTTGTTGGCAAACATTTTGGCCCCAGCGTCTTCGAGCTTGCCGGCGCAGTTGGCGCGCAGCATCAGCGCTTTCCAGAGGTGGTGCGAGGGGCAGCGGTGGTGGCCGAAGAAGCCGCGCACCAAGCCCAAGGCGACCAGCAGCGCCATCAGCCAAGCGAAATTGAACGCCAACGCCAGCGCGGCGACGGCAAAGGTGAGGAAGGCTTCGAGGCGGATCACGTTGGACCAGACTTGGGGGACGTCGAAACGCAGCATGGAATACTCCTTTAAGAAACGGATGGGGGTATTGTAGCGGGTTCTGGCCAGTCGTGCACAGCGGCTGGTGTTGGCGACCGGTTTGTGCGACCGGTTTGGGCGCTGCGGCAGCCCTACAATCGCTGCAAACGGAGTGCAGCAATGAGCATCAAGAGCGACAAGTGGATCCGCCGCATGGCCGAACAGCAGGGCATGATCGAGCCCTTCGAGCCGGGGCAAGTGCGCCAAGCCGACGGCAAAAAAATCATCAGCTACGGCACCAGCAGCTACGGCTACGACATCCGCTGCGCGCGCGAGTTCAAGGTCTTTACCAACATCCACAGCACGGTGGTGGACCCGAAAAACTTCGACGCCAAGAGCTTTGTCGATTTCGAGGGCGATTCGTGCATCATCCCGCCCAACAGTTTTGCGCTGGCGCGCACGCTGGAGTATTTCCGCATTCCGCGTAACGTGCTCACCATCTGCTTGGGCAAGAGCACCTACGCGCGCTGCGGCATCATCGTCAACGTCACGCCCTTTGAGCCCGAGTGGGAGGGCTTCGTGACGCTGGAGTTTTCCAACACCACGCCGCTGCCGGCCAAGATCTACGCCGGCGAGGGCTGCGCGCAAGTGCTGTTTTTCGAGAGCGACGAGGTGTGCGAGGTGTCGTACAAAGACCGCGGCGGCAAGTACCAAGGCCAGCACGGGGTGACGCTGCCGCGCGCCTGAGCGGGATTGCGGGAAGCGCCATGTCCGAGCACGATCTGTTCAGTTTCGGCCCGCTGCCCAGCGGCGAGCCCGAGCTTTCACGCCCGCGCCGCGACCGGCGCATTGTGGGCCTGCCGCTGCGCCAGACTTGGGATTTGCTCGACGCCCCGCTGCAGGGCGCGCGCACCTTCAGCACCGGCCTGTGGCGCTGCGAGGTGGGTGAATGGGCGATCGCTTTCGGCCCGACCGAGCGCGAGGTATTTACGGTGCTCGAGGGGCGCTGTCGCATCCGGCGCGACGACGGCAGCCACGTCGAGGCCGGCCCCGGGCAAACCCTGCACATCCCGCCCGGCTTCACCGGTTCGTTTCAGGTGCTCGAGGCGGTGCTCAAGGTCTATGTGATCGTGGAGTAGGGCGGCTCGGCCAGGGGCAGCCGCACGCTGGCGCGCAGCCCGACGCAGCGGCCGTGCCCGTCGAGCCGGTTTTGCAGCTCGATCTGCCCGCCCAGCGTTTGCACGATGCCGTGACAAATGGCCAAGCCGAGGCCCGAGCCCTGCGGGGCGTGCACCGCAGTGTGAAAGGGCCTAAAGGGGTTGTCAAGCAGATCCTGCGGCAGGCCGCCGCCGCTGTCGTCGATCGTCAGTAGGGCCGAGCCGTGCTCCGGTCCGGCCCGCAGTTCGATGCGCAGTGAGCCCCCTGGCGGTGAGTGGCGGATGGCGTTGTGCAGCAGGTTGCGCGCCAGTTCTTTGAGCGACCACTCGTGCGCGCGCACACGCAGCGTAGAGGCGGTGGGATCGAGCTGCAATTCGAAATCGAGCTGCTTGTCGGCCACCAGCGCGGCCACGTCGAGCGCCACCGCGCGCAGCGCCTCGGCCCACGCCACCACCGGCACGTCGGCTTGGATGCGCAGCTGCTCGATCTTGGCCAGCGCCAGCATCTGGTTGGCCATCTCGGTGGCGCCATCGACGGTCTGCATCATCTCGCGCAGCGCCAGATGGGTATCGACGTCACCGCGCAGGGCCGATTGCAACTGCGTGCGCAACACCGCCAGCGGCGTCTTGATCTGGTGCGAGGTGTCGCGCACGAAGCGCTTTTGGTGTTGCAGCAGATCGCTCAAGCGCGCCATGTGCTGGTTGGTGGCTTGCAGCAGAGGTTGCAGTTCGGTTGGGGCGGCGGCGCTGTCGAGTGGGCTGAGGTCGTTTTCCGGCCGTGCGGCCAAGGCGGCGCTGAGCCGGCGCACCGGCAGCGTGGCGCGCTGCACCACCACGAACACCACCAGACCGATCAGGGCGATCAACAGGCTTTGGCGCCAGAGGGTGTCGAGCAAAATCTGGCGCGCCAGGGTTTGGCGCAGCTCCAGCGTTTCGGCCACTTGGATGGTGGCCATGCCCAGCCCGTACACCCCGGCCACCGGTTGCAACAACACCGCCACGCGCACCGGTTCGCCTTGGTAGTGGTCGTCGTAAAAGTGCACCAGCGCGGCGTACAGGGTGTTGGTGGGCAGCGTGCCGCGCCAAGGCGGCAGGTCGGCAAAGCCCGCTACCATTTCGCCCGAAAATCCGGTGACGCGGTAGTACAGGCGGCTGCGGTTGTCGGCCTCAAAGGCCTCCAGCGCCGCGTAGGTGAGCGAACCCAACAGCCGGTGGCCGTGCAGCGCATCGGGCACTACTTCGAGCTGTTCGCCGATGGCTTTGGCGCTGGCCAGCAGGGTGCGGTCGTAGGCGGTGTCGGCCGCATTCAGGGCCTGTTGGTACAGCACGTAGGCGTTGAGCACCAGAAAAGCCACCACCGGCAACAAAATGCCCAGCATCAACTGGTTGCGCAGCGAGCGTGGGGGGGATTTCATTCTTGCGCCTTGAGCAGATAGCCCAGGCCGCGCAAGGTCACCAGTTCGACGCCGAGGTGGGCGATTTTTTTGCGCAATCTGTACACCACCACCTCGACCGCATCGGGCAGGACTTCATCGGCGTGGGGAAACACCCGTTCCAGCAATTGCTCTTTGGCGATGGCGCGCCCCGGGCGCTCGAGCAGGGCGCGCAGCAGCGCCAGTTCGCGCGGCGCCAGATCGAGCGCGCGGCCCTCAAAGTACACCGCGCTGCTGTCGGGGTCGGCGCGCAGACCGCAAAATGCGGGCCGTGCGCCGGCGTCGGGCGCGCTGCCAGAGCTTGTGGCGCTGCTCTGGCTGCGCCGGTGCAGGGCGTAAATTCGGGCCTCGAGTTCGTCGAGGTCAAAGGGCTTGGGCAGGTAGTCGTCGGCCCCGGTCTTGAGGCCGAGCACCCGGTCGCCCACGGTGCCGCGGGCGGTGAGGATGATCACCGGGGCCGCAAAGCCGTTTTGACGCGCCTTTTGCAGCACCTGCAAGCCGTCGAGTCCGGGCAGGGTCAGGTCGAGCAGCACCACATCGGGGGCGCTGGCGGCCCAAGCGTCCAAGGCCAGGCGGCCGTCGCCGCACAAGGCCACCGCAATGCCGCGCCGCTGCAACGAGCGCTGCAAGCTGGCTTGCATGGCGGGGTTGTCTTCGATCAGCAGCAGCTTCATGGTGTCAAGGGATTATCGCCGTCTCGCTGGCGCTCGGGGGTCGGCATGGTTTTGCCACGCCATGCAAATCCATGCAAAAGCAGGGGATTCAGGGTAAGTACCGATGGTCTTGACAGCGCATTGACAGCCTGCAGGCCGATCATCGAGGCATTCCAAAACCACCGGAGACTTGCCATGCGCCGCGACACCTTTCTCAAATCCCTGACGGCACTGGCTGCAGCCAGCGCCACCGGCTTGCCGCTGACGGCGTGGGCGCAGTCTGCGCTGCGCATGATGATTCCCGCCAACCCAGGGGGTGGCTGGGATCTGACGGGCCGATCCCTAGGCCAAGCCCTGCAGGACGCCGGGCAGGCGCAGTCTGTGACTTTTGAAAACCGCGGCGGCGCCGCTGGAACGATCGGACTGGCCCAGTTTTACAACGCGCGCCGCGGCGACCCCGATGCCCTGCTGGTGATGGGGGCCGTGATGCTCGGTGGCATCATCACCGGCCGCCCGCCGGTGAGCATCACCCAGATCACGCCGATCGCCCGCCTGACGACCGAGTTCAACGTGTTCGTGCTGCCCGCCGACTCGCCACTGCGCACCATGCGCGACGTGGTCGAGCAGCTGCGGCGCGACCCGGGCAGCGTGAAATGGGGCGGGGGTTCGCGCGGGGCGACCGAGCACGTGGCGGCAGCCCTGATCGCCCGCGCTTCGGGGGTTGACGCCGCGCGCATCAACTACGTGCCGTTTCGTGGCGGCGGTGAGGCCGTGGCGGCCATTTTGGGGGGCAATGTGACCATCGGCGGCAGTGGCCTGAGCGAGTTTTTGCCGCACATCCAGGCCGGGCGCATGCGCGCCATCGGCGTCACCTCGGAGCAGCGCTTGCCCGGGCACAACATTCCCGCCCGGACGCACAAACGCCAGCACAAACGCCAGCATGAACCCCATGGATCGCTCGCCGCCTTCGTCGCCCCCCATCCAACCCGCGCATTCATCGCACTCGGTGGTGCTGCAGGTGCTGCTCTCGCTCGGGGTGCTGGGGGTGGCGGCGCTGCTGGCTTACGGCGCGACGCAGATCCCCTCCGAGGCCGGGTATGCGGGCATCGGGCCCAATTTTCTGCCTTGGGTGGTGGCAGCGGCCCTGCTGGTGTGCGGCGGCTTGTTGTTGCGCCAAGCCCTCACGGGCGGTTTTCAGGATCTGGACGAAGCCTCGGGCGCGCCGCGCGCCGACTGGCACGCTTGGGCGTGGGTCTCGGCCGGGGTGCTGGCCAACGCATCGCTGATCGAGCACATCGGGTTTGTGCTCAGTTGCGCCCTGTGCTTCACGCTGGCCGTGCGCGGTCTGCGCATCGCTGAAGGCAAACCGGGTGGCGGCTGGATGGGGCTGTTGCGCGATGCGGCCATCGGCTTGCTGCTGGCGGCCCCGGTGTACTGGCTTTTTGCCCAACTGCTGGCCGTCAACTTGCCCAGCCTGACCGCAACCGGCTGGATCTAAGGCCCCCTTTAGGGCCGCCCAAGGCGGTTCAGGATCATGGAAATTTTCGAGCAACTGATGGGCGGCTTTGCCACCGCCGCGACCCCGATCAACCTGATGTGGGCGTTTCTGGGCACCGCGCTGGGCACCGCCATCGGCGTTTTGCCGGGTCTGGGGCCGGCCGTGACGGTGGCGATGCTGCTGCCCATCACGGCCCAGGTGGAGCCCACCGCCTCGCTGATTTTTTTCGTGGGCATCTACCTCGGGGCCATGTACGGCGGCTCGACGACCTCGATCTTGCTCAACACCCCGGGCGAGACCGGCACCATGGTGACGGCTCTGGAAGGCTTCAAAATGGCCAAGAGCGGGCGCGCCGGCGCGGCCTTGGCCACTTCGGCGATTGGTTCCTTCGTCGCCGGCTCCATCGCCATCGTGCTGCTGACCCTGTTCGCGCCCGCGGTGGCGGATTGGGCGGTGCAACTCGGCCCGCCCGAGTATTTTGCCTTGATGCTGCTGGCTTTCGTCACGGTGAGCACGGTGCTGGGCAAAAGCGCGCTGCGCGGCCTGACGGCCTTGTTCCTTGGGCTGGCGCTGGGGCTGGTGGGCATGGATCAGATCACCGGGCAGGTGCGCTACACCGGCGGCGTGCTCGAGTTCATGGACGGCATCGAGGTGGTGCTGGTGGCGGTGGGTTTGTTTGCGGTGGCCGAGGCGATCTACAACGCCATGTACGAAGGCCGCACCGTCAGCACCATGAACCGCCTGACGCGGGTGCGCATGAACCGCAGCGAATGGAAGCGCTCGTGGCCGGCTTGGTTGCGCGGGGCGGGCATGGGGTTTCCCTTTGGCACCATACCGGCCGGGGGCACCGAAATCCCCACCTTCCTCAGCTACGCCACGGAGCGCAAGCTGGTGGCGCCCCAGCACCGGGCCGAGTTTGGCAGCACCGGGGCGATCGAGGGGGTGGCAGGCCCCGAGGCCGCCAACAATGCCGCCGCCACCGGCACCTTGGTGCCCCTGCTGGCCCTGGGCATACCCACTTCGGTGACCACGGCGGTGCTGCTGACGGCGCTGCAAAACTACGGGCTCAACCCGGGGCCGCAGCTGTTCCAGACCTCGGAGGCGCTGGTGTGGGCGCTGATCGCCTCGCTCTACATCGGCAACGTGATGCTGCTGCTGCTCAACCTGCCCCTGATCCGGCTTTGGGTCAAGCTGCTGCTGGTGCCCAAGCCCATGCTCTACGCCGGCATCATGGTGTTTGCCACGGTCGGGGTCTATGGCATGCGCCAGAGCGCTTTCGACCTGTTCCTGATGTTCGCCGTGGGCATGCTGGGGGTGTTGATGCGGCGTTTTGATTTTCCGATTGCGCCCGTGATCGTCGGCCTGATACTGGGCCCGCTGGCCGAGGCGCAACTGCGCAACGCGCTCTCGATAGGCGAGGGCAACTGGTCGGTGTTCATCGAGCGCCCGCTGTCGCTCGGGCTGCTGCTGATCGTGTTGTTGGTGCTGATCACGCCGCGCTGGCTGGCTTGGCGGCGGCGCGCTTGAGGCGGGTTCAGCGCGGCCAGGCCCGGCGCAGGCTGCCCGGCGGCAGCAGCACGGCCGCGATCGCCACCATGACGCAGATCACCGCCACGCCGTCTTGCCAGCGCGGCCATTCGTTCATGATCAGGGTGGCGCTGGCGGTGCCGATCAGGGGCACGAGCATCACGCTCATGGCGCTGGTGGCCGGCGGCAGGTGGCGCGCGAGCGAAAACCAGATGATCTGGGCAAAGCCATAGTTGAACACCACGCCGTAGGCCAGGCTGATCCACATCGGCACGCTGAACTGGAACTGCGGCCACGGTTCGCTGGCCGCCGCCATCAGCCACATGCAGACGCTGGTGAGCGCCATCATCCAGACGGTGAGCGCCTCGACCGGCAGCGTGAGCTGGGCGCGGCGCATCATCAGCGTGCCGATGGCCCAGCAGATCGCCGCCCCGAGCATGACCACGACGCCAAAGGGGCTGCCGGCGAGATTGCCCCATTCGTCGGCCAGCAGCAAGGACACGGCCAGCAGCACCGCCAGCGCCGCCGCCACGCTGCGCCGCGTCAGGCGCTGGCCAAAGAACAGCGCGCCCAGCAGCACCGTCCAGACCGGCATGGTAAAGCCCAAAATGGCGGCGCGCCCGCTGGCCAGCGCCTGCACGCCAAAGATCGACAGCGTGTGCCAGCCGAGCAGATTGGGCAGGCCCAAGGTGACGATGCTGCGCCACTCCGACGCGCCGTAGGGCACCATGCGCACGCCGCGCAGATAAAAAAACACCGCCAGCCAGAGCGTGCCGCCGGTCATGGTGAAGGCACGGAAATACAGCGGCGTGAGCTCTTGCAGCGAGAGCTTCATCATCGGCCAGTTGACGCCCCACATCAGCGTGAGCGCGACCAGCCCGACCAATTGCTGGCGGCTGAGCATGGGGGCGGTTTAGGTGCTTAAGGGCTTAGACCGCGACCGGCGCCTTGATGGCTGGGTGGTGCTGGTAGTCGAGCAGTTCGAAATCGGCCAGCTCGTAGTCGAAGATCGAAGGCGGGCGGCGCTTGAGCTGCAAGCGCGGGAAAGGGTAGGCCGGGCGGCTGAGTTGCAGCTGCACCTGCTCGAGGTGGTTGTCGTAAATGTGGCAGTCGCCGCCGCACCAGATGAAGTCGCCGGGCTCGAAGTCGCACTGCTGCGCCAGCATGTGCGTGAGCAGCGCGTAGCTGGCGAGGTTGAAGGGCACGCCGAGGAACAGATCGGCGCTGCGCTGGTAGAGCTGGCAGCTCAGGCGCGGGCGCCCCTGCGCCGTGGCCGGAGCCACGTAAAACTGAAACAGCACGTGGCAGGGCATGAGCGCCATCTGCGGCAGCGCGGCCACGTTCCAGGCGCTGACCAGCAGGCGGCGGCTGTCGGGGTTGCTTTTGAGCTGCTGCACGAGCTCGGCGATCTGGTCGATCTGGCCGCCCTCGGGGGTGGGCCAGCTGCGCCACTGCACGCCGTAAACCGGCCCGAGGTCGCCGTCGGGGCCGGCCCATTCGTCCCAGATGGTGCAGCCGCGCTCTTGCAGCCAGCGCACGTTGCGCCCGCCCTGCAAAAACCACAGCAGCTCGACGATCACGGCCTTGAGGTACACCTTTTTGGTGGTGACCACGGGCAGGCCTTCGCTCAAATCAAAGCGCAGCTGGTGCCCAAACACGCTGCGCGTGCCGGTGCCGGTGCGGTCGCCCTTGGCCACGCCGTGTTGCATGACGTGGCGCAGCAGGTCTTCGTAGGGGGTGCGGATGGGGCACGGCGGGCTCATGGGGGGGGATTATCCGGCAAGGGCCGCGCCAGCACCCGCCCGGGGTTGAGCAAGCCCTGTGGGTCCAGCGCCTGCTTGATCTGGCGCATCAGGGCCAGCGCCTGCGCGTCTTTGTAGCGCGGCAGGGTGGCGGCGCGCAAGCGGCCAATGCCGTGCTCGGCGCTGATCGAGCCGCCGTGGCGCTGCACGCAATCAAACACCAGCGCGTTGATGCGCGCCTCGTGCTGGCGCAAAAAAGCGGAGGCATCGGCCCCGGCCGGGCACTGCACGTTGTAGTGCAGGTTGCCGTCTCCCAGATGGCCGAAGTTGACCAAGCGCGCACCCGGCAGGGCTTGCGCCAGCAGCGCCTCGGCCTCGGCGCAAAAGGCCGGGATGCGCGAGATCGGCAGGCTGATGTCGTGCTTGGCGTTGAGCCCTTCCTGCGCCTGCGCCAGCGGAATGCACTCGCGGATGTGCCACAGGCGCTGCGCCTGCGCCAGCGTTTCGGCCAGTACCGCATCACCCGCGCAACCTTGCTCCAGCGCGGTTTGCAGCAGCGCCTGCAAGCGCGCCTGCACCAAGGCGTGCGCCTGCTCGGGCGCGGCGCTTTCGCTGAGCTCGATCAGCACGCAGTAGGGCCAGTGCTGCCACAAGGGCGGGCGCAGCTCGGGAAAGTGCTGCGCCACCAGTTGCAGCGCCAGTTGGCCCATGAGCTCAAAGCCGCTCAGGCCCGGTCCGAGTTGGCGCTGCGCCAGCGCCAGCAGCGCCAGCGCCGCTTCCAGCGTGGGCACGCCGACCCAAGCGCAGCCTTGCGCCGCCGCTTGCGGCTGCAGCTTGAGCGTGGCGGCGGTGATGATGCCCAGCGTTCCTTCGCTGCCGATGTAGAGGTGGCGCAAGTCGTAGCCGGTGTTGTCTTTGCGCAGGCCGCCCAGCCCGTGCCAGATAGAGCCATCGGGGCAGACCACTTCGAGCCCCAGGCACAGATCGCGTGCGTTGCCAAAGCGCAGCACCTGGGTGCCGCCGGCGTTGGTGGCCAGGTTGCCGCCGATGGTGCAACTGCCCTCCGAGGCCAGGCTCAGCGGCAGCCACAGGCCCGCGTCGGCAGCGGCTTGCTGCGCCGTTTGCAGCACGCAGCCGGCTTCGAGCGTGAGCGTGAGGTTGGCGGCATCGAGCGCGCGGATGCGGTTCAGGCGCCGGGTGCACAGCAGCACCTCGGTGCCGCTGGAGTCGGGCACACCGCCCAGCACCAGCCCGGTGTTGCCGCCCTGGGGCACGATGGCGGCCCCGGCGGCGGCGCAGGCGCGCACCACGGCCGCCACTTCGGCGCTGCTGCCCGGGCGCACCACGGCGCGCGCGCGCCCGCGCTGGCGGCCGCGCCAGTCGCGCTCGTAGGGTTCGAGTTCGGGCGGGGGCGCATCGGGCGCCAGCACGAAGGGGGCGCCGACGCAGGCGCGCAGCGTGTCGAGCAGGGGGTCGGGCTTGGTGGTCATGTCTTACTCCTTGGGGGTTGGCGCGCAGCGTGTCGAGCAGGGGGTCGGGTGGGGGGCTCATGGAGGCGGGCTGCCAGCCGCTGCCGCCTCGCGCAGCGCCTTGGCCGCTTGCAGCCGCAGCTTGATGTGCATGGCGCAGGCTGTGAACAGGGCCACGCACAGCAGCACCTGCAGCGTGGCCAGCGCCTGCGACCAGCCGGTTTCGGTGGTGGCGCGCATCACGCCTTCGAGCACGTACAGCCACACCAGCAGACTCACCCAGCGGTAGGTGTACATGCGCAAGCGCAGCAGCCCCGGCAGCGGCAGCAGCAGCGGCAGCACCTTGAGCGCCCACCACGAGCCGCCTTCGCGCAGCGGCGCCAGCCACAGCTCCCAGGCCAGGCCGAGCACGATCAGGCCCAGCACGCTGGCCACCGCGATGAATCGGGTGCGCCGCGCCGCCGCGCTGGGGGGGGTGGAGGTGAGCGCCAAGTGGTCGGCGCTGCCTTCGTAATCGGTGGAGGTGCTTGGGTTCATGAATCAGGGGCCAAAGACCGTGGCATGATAGCCGGATGCAGGCATCCAAATTGTCAACCGGGGCCATGGGCGCGGCCAATATCTTGCGCCACGCCGAGTTCGGTGGCTTTCTCGACCAGCCAGTCCATGCGCTCGTTGGCTGGCCAAGCACAGCGGGTTTTCGGTGGACACCAGCGTGTGCATAGCGGCGCACGACCGCGCCGGGCTGGAGCGGCTGCTGCGCTACTGCGCCCGCCCGCCGTTTGCCATGGAGCGGCTGCGCAAAGCGGG
>Ga0208491_10093_pt1 | contig 26964 bp, 22 predicted proteins | sample SubbioCSW11_NovA_FD_184819 | JGI IMG/M metagenome (GOLD analysis project Ga0208491, IMG submission 184819) | Serpentinite rock and fluid subsurface biosphere microbial communities from McLaughlin Reserve, California, USA - CR11_CSW11_NovA (SPAdes) | ecosystem: Environmental > Terrestrial > Deep...
CGAGCGGCGGCGAATGCGGAGCGGGACGCGGAGCCTGAGCCGTCGCGTCCGCAGGTCGCGCGAGGGCAGGCGCGAGGGCAGGCGCGAGGGCAGGCGCGAAGGCGGCGGGCTGATCCTCGGCGGTTCGACGCCATCAAGCACGGACGCCGGCTGGCGTCCGCACTCGCCCTACCAGACCTCGGTGCCCAAGCTCTGGGCCGGCGGTGACGCCCTGCGCGGGGCCGACCTCGTGGTGACGGCCGTGCGCGACGGCCGCGATGCGGCGGCGGCGATGCTCAAGGCGTTCAAGGGCATCACCGTCCGCACGGCGGCTTGAGGCGACGTTCACCGGGGCGAATGGCGGCGCGGGCGTACAATGCGGGCCTCCCGCTTTCCGCCCCATGCCGCCATGAGCCTCTCGCCCGAAACCCGCGCCCGCATCGAATCCATCCTCAGCTCGCACGAGGTCGTGCTGTTCATGAAAGGCAGCCCCGAGCGGCCGCAGTGCGGCTTCTCGATGAAGGCCGCCAGCATGGTCGGCGGCCTCGTCGCCGACTACGCGCACGTCGATGTGCTGCAGGACCCGGAGATCCGCGAGGGCATCAAGGTCTACGGCCAGTGGCCGACCATCCCGCAGCTCTACATCAGGGGCGAGCTGGTCGGCGGCTCCGACATCATCGCCCAGCTGCACGACAGCGGCGAACTGCATGCCCTGCTGGGCAGCAGTCCGGCCGAGCCGGTGGTACCGAACCTCAGCATCACCGACGCCGCCGCCCGGCAGATCCGCCAGGCCTTGGCCGAGCAGGGCGAAGGTCTGGCCCTTTACATGGCGGTCGATGCCCGGTTCAACAGCCGCTTTGAACTGAAAGCCCCCGACGCGAACGCGGTGGTGGCCGAATCGAACGGTATCCGCGTGCATTTCGACCGTGCCAGCGCGGCGCGAGCCGACGGCATCGTCATCGACTGGGTCGACCGCGGCGTGCAGGGTGCCGGGCTTTCGATCCACAATCCGAACGCGCCCGTCCGTCCCCAGTGACCACCCGGAGAACGCCGATGACCCGCAGCCTCACCACCGCCACCCTGGCCGCCCTGGCCCTTGCCGGTTGCGGTGCGCCCCCGGGCCCGGCCGATCTCGCCGCCCAGGCCTGCGACGCGCAAGTGCAAGAGCAGGTGCAGAGTCGGCCCTACCGGCTCGACCTGGCCGAACTGGCCGCCAGCAAGGCCGACGACGGCCGCGGCGGCTTCCTGCTTGCCGCGCCGGTCACCGTCAACCTCGGCCTGGCCGATGAAACCGTCCAGCGGCTCGAATGCGTGGTCCGGCTTTCCGGGGAACCGCCGGTGGCCGAGGTCGTGAACCTCCGTTTCATCTGGTGAACCGGGCCGCCCCGGCTCAATCGAAGCGCAGGTGCTTGACCGACTTGCCGTGACGGCGCACCAGCTTCAGCGCCTCGATGCCGACGCGGATGTGGTTCTCGACGAAATTGCTGCTGACCACCTGGTCGGAGGCCTCGGTCTTGACCCCTTCCGGGATCATCGGCTGGTCGGACACCAGCAGCAGGGCCCCCGAGGGCAGGCTGTTGGCGAAACCGGCGGCAAACACCGTGGCGGTCTCCATGTCGATGGCCATGCAGCGTAGCCGGCGCAGGTACTCCTTGAAGGCCTCGTCGTGCTCCCAGACGCGGCGGTTGGTGGTGTAGACCGTGCCGGTCCAGTAGTCGAACTCGAGGTCGCGGATCATGGTCGACACTGCGCGCTGCAGGGCGAAGGCCGGCAGCGCCGGCACCTCAGGCGGCAGGTAGTCGTTGCTGGTGCCCTCGCCGCGGATCGCGGCGATCGGCAGGATCAGATCGCCCAGCTGGTTTTTCTTCTTCAGACCGCCGCACTTGCCGAGGAACAGCACGGCCTTCGGGCCGTAGGCGCCGAGCAGGTCCATCACGGTGGCGGCGTTGGCGCTGCCCATGCCGAAATTGATCATGGTGATGCCGTCGCTGGTGGCGCTGGGCATCGGCCGGTCGCGACCCACCACCTCGGCGCCGGTGAGCCGGGCGAACACCTCGAGGTAGCCACCGAAATTGGTCAGCAGCACGTGCGCGCCGAAGTGCTCCAGCGGCACGCCGGTGTAGCGCGGCAGCCAGTTGGCGACGATCTCGTGTTTGTCTTTCATGCAGGCTCCCGCGCCGTGTCGATCGGTCGATTCTGCCATGCCGGCCAGCGCGCGAGGGCGACATCGGCATGACTTCTGACCCCCTTGGAGCGCGACCGCCATCCGGCTAGGGTAGAGCCTGTTTTCGCCGGAGCCCGCGATGCCCTCGCCAGCCTTTCGACCCAGCCTGCTCGCCGGCCTGCTGGCCCTCGCCCTCGGCAGCGTTGCCGATGCCCGTACGCCGGTGCTCGGCGACGACCCCTACCCCAGCACCTACCGACCGGTGCCCGCCGGCCCGGTGCTGATCCGCAACGCCACCGTACTGATCGGCGACGGCTCCCGGATGGACGGCGCCGATGTGCTGTTCCGGGATGGCGAGATCCGCCGGGTCGGTCGCGACCTCGATGCCCCCGCCGGTGCCACGGTGATCGAGGCCGAAGGGCGCTGGGTCACGCCCGGCCTGATCGACGTGCACTCGCACCTCGGCGTGTTCCCCGCGCCGGCCCTGGACGCGCACCAGGACGTGAACGAGATGACCAACCCGATCACCGCGCAGGTCTGGGCCGAGCACGGCATCTGGCCGCAGGACCCGGGCTTCGCCACGGCCTTGGCCGGTGGCGTGACCTCGCTGCTGGTCCTGCCGGGCAGCGCCAACCTGATCGGCGGGCGCAGCATCGTGCTCAAGAACGTGCCCGCCGAAACCTACCAGGCGATGAAGTTCCCCGGCGCGCCCTGGAGCCTCAAGATGGCCTGCGGTGAGAACCCGAAGCGGGTCTACGGCCAGCTCCGCAACGTCGCCCCGATGACCCGCATGGGCAATGTGGCGGGCTACCGCAACGCCTTCATCGACGCCCGCGAATACCTCGAGAAACTCGACGACGAGGAGCCGCCCAAGCAGGACCTGCGGCTGGAGACCCTGGCCGCCGCCATGACCGGCGAGATCAAGGTCCAGGTGCACTGCTACCGCAGCGATGAAATGGCGATCATGCTCGACTTGGCCGAGGAGTTCGGCTTCCAGATCGCTGCCTTCCATCACGCCGTCGAGGCCTTCAAGATCGCCGACCAGATGGCCGAGGCCGGCACCTGCGGCGCGCTCTGGGCCGACTGGTGGGGCTTCAAGGCCGAGGCTTGGGATTCGATCCCGGAGAACCTGCTGCTGGTCGAGCGCGGCGGCGGCGGTACCGGCTGCGGCATCGTCCATTCCGATTCACCCGAGGGCATCCAGCGCCTCAACCAGGAAGCCGCCAAGATGATCGGCACGGCGCGCCGCATCGGCATCGAGATCAGCCCCGAGCACGCCATCCGCTGGATCACCCAGAACCCGGCCCGGGCCATGGGCATCCTCGACCAGACCGGCACGCTCGAACGCGGCAAGATGGCCGACGTGGTGCTCTGGAACCAGAACCCCTTCAGCGTCTACGCCCGCGCCGACAAGGTCTGGATCGACGGCGCCCTGCTGTTCGACCGCAACGATCCGACCCGCCAGCCCGTCTCCGACTTCCTGCTCGGCAAGGACCATTACTGATGCGCCCGCTGACCCAGCTCGCCGGTGCCATCGCACTGGCCCTCGCCGCCGCCCTGCCGGTGCAGGCGGCCTCCGTGTTCATCGACAACGCCCGCGTCCACACCGCCGGCCCGGCCGGCACGCTGGCCAAGGGCGACGTGCTGGTGCGCGACGGCGTGATCGCCGCCGTCGGCCCGGAGCTGACCGCCCCGGCCGGCGTCACCCGCATCGACGCCGGCGGCCAGCCGCTCACACCGGGCCTGTTCGCCGGGCTGACCGCGCTCGGCCTGGTCGAGATCAATGCCGAAGCCAGCACCGTGCACAACGTCTTCGGCGCGCCGATGCCGCACGACCACAACGCCGAGACACGCTGGCGGCCGGAGTTCGACGTGACGCCGGCCTTCAACCCGCGCTCCTCGGTGATCCCGGTCAACCGCAAGGAGGGCCTGACCTTCACCGCGCTCACCCCGGCCGCCCTGCGCGAGGGCAGCTTCATCACCGGCCAGGGCGGCGTGGTGCGCCTCGACGGCAGTTGGGACGGCGTGCTGGCCGGTGGCGACACCCTCTACATCGACCTGCGCTCGAGCGCGGCCGAGGGCGCCGGCGGCAGCCGCGCCAGCATGTACATGCTGCTCGATCAAGCCATCCGCGAGGCCCGTCCGGCGCCTTCGCCGATGATGATGGCCGCCCTGCCGAGCCATGGCCTGCTCACCCCGGCCGGCCGCGACGCGCTCTCGCGCTACCTGCGCGGCGGGCGCGTGGTGTTCTTCGTCGATCGCGCCGCCGACATCCTGCAGGTGCTGGCCCTGGCCCGCCGCCACGGCTTCCAGCCGGTGCTGGCGGGCGCCACCGGCGGCTGGAAGGTGGCCGACCGCATCGCCGCCGCCGGGGCCACGGTCATCGTCGATCCGCTGCAGAACCTGCCCAGCACCTTCGACCAGATCGGTGCCCGCATGGACAACGCCGCCCTGCTGCGGCGGGCCGGCGTGCCGGTGGTGATCTCGCAGTTCGATGACCTCGGCACCCACAACGCCCGCAAGATCCGCCAGTTGGCCGGCAATGCGGTGGCCCACGGCCTGCCCTGGGAGGACGCGCTCCGCGCCATCACCGCCGAGCCGGCCCGCACCTTCGGCGTGGGCGACCGCATCGGCAGCATCGAAGTCGGCAAGCGCGCCGACCTCGTGCTCTGGAACGGCGATCCGCTCGAACTGACCAGCACGCCCACCGCCGTCCTGATCGACGGCATCAACCGGCCGCTGGTGTCGCGCCAAAGCCTGCTGCGCGACCGCTACATGGGGCCGCCCGGCCCGTTACCGCGGCAGTTTCCCAACGCCACCGGGGCCGGCACGCGAAGCGAATGACGCCGAAGGCGAGCGAAAGCTTCGCCACCGTGCGGGGGGCCTTCCGAGCGCTGTGGGCGCACCCGCACGATGGCGCGCCGCTGCCCGGCGAACAGGGCATCGCGCCGACCGGCTAGCCCAGGCGTCGCCAGCCACCCAGCCCCTCGAAACGCGCCAGCGCGATTCGCGCCCACGCCGTGGCGTCGTGGGCCGCCACGTGCGCGCGCATCGCCGCCATCCGTTCGCGCCGTTCGCCTTCGGCCATGTCGATCGCGGTATCGATGGCTTCATCCATCCGGCTCATGCTGTAGGGATTGGTGAGGACGGCCTGCGGCAGCTCCACCGCGGTGCCGGCGAACTCCGACAGCACCAGTATGCCGTCGCCATCGACCCGTGCCGCCACGTACTCCTTCGCCACCAGATTCATGCCATCACGAAGCGGCGTGATCCAAGCGATGTCGGCGGCACCGTAGGCGGCCACCACTTCCTCGAAGGGCATCGGCCGGGTGGAAAGCACCACCGGCGTCCAGTCGAGGCGGCCATGACGGCCGTTGATGTGCCCGACCAGCTGTTCGATCTCGCGCTGCACCGCCTTGTAGACGACCATGCCGTCGGCCGCCGCCGCCGCGACCAGCAGCAGACGCACCCGCCCCTGCAGCTCGGGACGGCGCTCGAGCAGCCGCGCGAAAGCTTCGAGCTGCTGGCGGATGCCCTTGACGTAATCGACGCGGCCGATGGAGAGGATGCGCAGACCGTCACCCAGCTCGGTGGCGATGCACTGCGCGCGGTCGCGCACGTCGTCGCGCCGCGCCACGTCGGCGATGTAGGACGCCGGTACCGAGATCGGCCAGCTGTCGATGTCGATGCTGCGATCGCCGAGGCGCAGCCTCGCGGGCCGTCGCCGCTCCGACAGCGCTTGCCCGAGCGCGCCCATCCACGGCTCGACGGGCACTTCCTCGACTTCGACGGCACCACGCAGCGCCTCGGCAAGCTGGCAGAAATTGCGCGCGTAGCGCGGAATGTGGAAGCCGATCTGGTCACAGGCGAGCAGCGAATCGAGGATCTCGTCACGCCACGGCAGCATCGCGAACAGGTCCGGCGACGGGAACGCGGTGTGGTGGAAGAAGGCGATGCGCAGGTCCGGCCGCCACTCGCGGATGAAACCCGGTGCCAGCCAGAGGTTGTAGTCGTGCAGCCACACCACCGCACCCGGCGCGGCGGCGTCGCAGGCCGCCCGCGCGAAGCGGCGGTTGACTTCGCGGAACACCGCCCAGCGCGTGTTGTGGGTGGCGTAGTGGCCCGGCGACGAGTTGATGACGGGCCACAGCGCCTCTTTCGAGGTGACGTGGTAGAACTGCGATACCTCCTCGGTGGACAAGGGCACGCGCACCACCTGGTAGTCGCAGCGTCCGCCGCGGATCCGCACCACATCGGTGGCGCGGGCTTCCGAGGTCTTGCCGTGATGGCGCGTCCACGCCACCCAGCGCGCATCGTCCACATGCTCGAAGAAGCCGCGCAGGATCGGGATGATGCCGTTCGGGCTGCGGTGCTCGCGGTACTCCACGCCGCCCTCGACCACCACCTCCTCGAAGGGCTGGCGGTGGTAGACGATGACCAGGCCGCTCATGCCACCGCGCCTGGTCGCGCGGCGTGCATCGCCTGCAGTGCCGGCAGAATGGCCCCGGCCCCGGGCGGCACCGCGCGCTCGACGTTCGGCAGGTCGGCCACGCGCGCCAGCAGTGCCTCTTCGCTGCCGCCGACCGCAACGCCACGCAGGCCAACCTGGAACAGCGCCAGGTCGTTCATGGTGTCGCCGGCGACCAGCGTTCGCCCGCGCGGCAGGCCAAGCGCGTCCAGCAGGCGCAGCAGTGTCGTGCCCTTGTTCACCCCGTGCGGCAGCACGTCGAAGTAGCGCCCCGCCGAGGCCAGCGGATCGAAGCCGGCCTCGCGCACGACCGCCCCGAGCACATCGAGCGGCACGCATTCGTCGTAGAAGTAGGACAGGCGACGTCCCTCCACCACCGGCTGCGGCTCGAGAGCCGGGAATTCGCGCGCCAAGCGCGCGGCAAGCCGTGCCGCGGCGTCCGAGCGCCAGCGCATGTCCAACCATTCTTCGACATCGGGATGCGGCGCCCACGCCGGTCCGAGCAGCGCCGAGGTTCCGACGTTCGCAACGAGGTGGTCCGGCTGCAGTGGGAGGGACTCCAGCACATCGCGCATCGTCGTCAGGCTGCGCCCGGTGACGTAGATCAGGGTGATGCCGGCGCGACGCTCGGTGATCCACGAATACAGCGCATCGCGCTGCGCATCGCTTCCACCGAGGAAGGTGCCATCGAGGTCGGTGGCGAGGATCGTGGTCATTCGGGCTCCTTGGTGCTGGAAGCGGTATGCACGTGCAGCGTGCGGGTCGGTAAGGCGAAGCTGATGCCGGCCTCGACGAAGCGCCGCAGCAGCGCGAGGTTGATGGCCTGCTGGACGTCCATGAACACCCCGTAGTCGGGCGAGACGACCCAGTAGACGACTTCGAAGTCGAGGCTCGATTCACCGAACGCAACGAAATGCGCGCGGTCGAAACGGACGCCGTCGAGAGCTTCGATGACTTCGCGCACCATGGCGGGCACCGCGGCCACCTGATCGGCCAGCGTGGCGTACTCGATCCCGAAGCGGAAGGCCACGCGTCGCTCGCGCATCAGGCGGAAGTTCCGAAGCCGGGCCTGCGTCAGGTCGGCGTTGCCGAACACGATCACTTCGCCGTCAAGGCTGCGCACGCGCGTGGTCTTGATGCCGATGTGCTCGACCGTGCCGTTCATGCCGTCGACGATGATGAAGTGGCCGACTTCGAAGGGCTTGTCGAACAGGATCGCGAAATAGGCGAACAGATCGCCGAGCACTCTCTGCACGGCGAGGCCGACCGCGATGCCGCCGACGCCGAGGCCCGCGAGCAGGGTTCCGACGTCAACACCGAGGTTGTCGAGCAGGAGGATGCCGAGGAGGATCCACAACCCCGCTCTTGCGATGAAGCTCAACGCGGCGAGCCCGGTGCTGCTCCTGCCTTTCTCGTCGCATCGATCGCGAGCATGGCGGATGGCATGGTCGATGAAAGCGGAGGCCACCAGCGCCAACTGCAATGCGGCGGCGATCCAGGCGGCAGAGCTCAGCACCTCGCGGGCGGTGCCCGCGATCAGCGGTTCCGGCAACGCCACCAGCAAGGCGAGGGGCAGGCACCAGGCCCACCGGAGCGCGCCGAGGGCATGCGCCACCGCGTCATCGAAGCCGTTTTCGGTCCGCCCCGCCCAGCGCCGGATCGCCGGCACCACGGTCGTCCGCGCGAGTCGGACCGCGCCCCACCACCCGACGGCGACCAGCAGGCCTTGGGCCAGTGCCACCATCGAAGGCCACGGGAGGGGCGCTCCCATCCACATGTCCATCGAGGCAGGGTAGACGCGGCGGTCGCCCGATCCAAGTTGAAATGTTAAGACGCGTTCAGACTAATCGCCGCCAGGCCCCGTCCTTGCCGGATGGAACATCGCGCCGCCGACGCGCACGGCAGGGCGCGCGCCGGGGCCACCTCATGCCGAATGCGCCTTCCGGAAGCTGAGCGTGCCGCCCTCGCTGCTCACCAGCAGGGTGTCGCCGGCGACGAACTCGCCGGCCAGGATCTTTTGCGCCAGCGGGTTCTCGATCTGCTGCTGGATCGCCCGCTTCAGCGGCCGCGCGCCGTAGACCGGATCGAAGCCGACATTGCCGAGCAGTTCCAGAGCCGCATCGTCGATGCTGAACTTGATCTGCCGCTCGCCCAAGCGTTTGGCGAGATACGCCGTCTGGATACGCGCGATCTCGCGGATCTGCTCGCGGCCCAGCGGATGGAACACCACGATCTCGTCCAGCCGGTTGATGAACTCCGGGCGGAAGTGCGACTGCACGACCCCCATCACCGCTGCCTTCATCTGGATGTAGGCGGCATCGCCCTCGCCGGAGAGCTCCTGGATGTGCTGGCTGCCGAGGTTGGATGTCATCACGATCACGGTGTTGCGGAAATCCACCGTGCGGCCCTGGCCGTCGGTGAGACGGCCGTCGTCCAGCACCTGCAGCAGCACGTTGAACACGTCGTGGTGCGCCTTCTCGACCTCGTCGAGCAGGATCACGCTGTAGGGCCGGCGACGCACGGCCTCGGTGAGATAGCCGCCCTCCTCGTAGCCGACGTAGCCCGGCGGCGCGCCGATCAGGCGAGCCACGGAGTGCTTCTCCATGAACTCGCTCATGTCGATGCGCACCATCGCCTCCTCGGTGTCGAACAGGAAGCTCGCCAGCGCCTTGCACAGCTCGGTCTTGCCCACACCGGTGGGGCCGAGAAAGAGGAAGCTGCCGTTCGGGCGGCTCGGATCGGAGAGGCCCGCCCGCGAGCGACGGATGGCATCGGACACCGCGCGCACCGCCTCGCGCTGCCCGACCACGCGGGCGGCCAGCACATTCTCCATCTTCAAGAGCTTCTCGCGCTCGCCTTCGAGCATTTTGCTGACCGGAATGCCGGTCCAACGCGAGACCACCTCGGCGATCTCCTCGGCGGTGACCTTGTCCTGCAGCAGGGTGAAGCCCTTGGTTTCGGCAGCCTGGGCGTCGGCGAGCTGCTTCTCCAGTTTCGGCAAGGCGCCGTACTGGATCTCCGAAGCGCGCGCGAGGTCCTGCCGGCGGTGCGCCGCTTCGAGCTCCTGCTTGAGCTGTTCGATCTGCTCCTTCACCTTGGTGGTGCCGGTGACGGCGGCCTTCTCGGCCTTCCAGACTTCCTCGAGGTCGTTGAACTCGCGCGCCAGCCGCTCGATCTCGGCCTCGAGGTCGGCGAGCCGCTGCTTCGATTCCTCGTCCTTCTCTTTCTTGAGCGCCTCGCGCTGGATCTTGAGCTGGATCAGCCGGCGCTCCTTGCGGTCCAGCTCCTCCGGCTTGGAGTCGATCTCCATGCGGATGCGGCTGGCCGCCTCGTCCATCAGGTCGATGGCCTTGTCGGGCAATTGCCGGTCGGCGATGTAGCGGTGCGAGAGCGTGGCCGCCGCGACGATGGCCGGGTCGGTGATCTCCACACCGTGGTGCACGGCGTAACGTTCTTTGAGGCCGCGCAGGATGGCGATGGTGTCCTCGACGCTCGGCTCGCCCACGAACACCTTCTGGAAGCGGCGCTCGAGTGCGGCGTCCTTCTCGACGTACTTGCGGTACTCGTCGAGCGTGGTGGCGCCGATGCAGTGCAGCTCGCCGCGGGCCAGCGCGGGTTTCAGCATGTTGCCGGCGTCCATCGAGCCCTCGGCCTTGCCGGCGCCCACCATCGTGTGCAGCTCGTCGATGAACAGGATCACCTGCCCCTCGTTCTTGGCCAGATCGTTGAGCACGGCTTTCAGGCGCTCCTCGAACTCGCCGCGGAACTTCGCCCCGGCGATCAAGGCACCCATGTCGAGCGAGAGCACGCGCTTGCCGCGCAGGCCTTCCGGCACCTCGCCGTTGATGATCCGCTGCGCCAGACCCTCGACAATCGCGGTCTTGCCCACGCCCGGCTCGCCGATCAGCACCGGGTTGTTCTTGGTACGCCGCTGCAGCACCTGGATGACGCGGCGGATCTCCTCGTCGCGGCCGATCACCGGGTCGAGCTTGCTGCCCTCGGCGCGCGCGGTGAGGTCGATGCAGTATTTCGCCAGCGCCTGGCGCTGGTCTTCGGCGTTCTCGCTCTGCACGCGCTCACCACCGCGCATCTTGGCAATCGCGGCCTCAAGCCGGGCCTTGTCGAAGCCGGCTGATTTGAGCAGCCGCCCGACCTCGCCGCCGTCCTCGACACAGGCCAGCAGGAACAGCTCGCTGGCGATGAAGGCATCGCCGCGCTGCGAGGCGAGCTTGTCGGTGACGTTGAGCAGGCGCGCGAGTTCATTGCCGAGGTTCACCTGGCCGGCCTGGCCGCTCACCTTGGGCAGCTTATCGAGCGCCTCGCCCAGCTTCTCGCGCAGCAGGGGCACGTTACCGCCGGCCTGCGCCAGCAACGGCCGGGTGCCGCCGCCTTGCTGGTCCAGCAGGGCGGTGAGCAGGTGCGCCGGTTCGATCAGGTTGTGGTCGCGCACCAGCGCCAGCGACTGCGCGTCCTGCAGGGCTTGGGCGAAGCGCGAGGTGAGTTTGTCCATCCGCATGGGGCGTCTCCGAGGGGGCGGCGGCCCACGGAACGGGCCGCGATGACCTTCAGGTGCGGATGATGGCCGGGTGATTCAAGGGCGGTTTGATCCGGCGCAACATCCGGTTCAGGCCGAGCCGCTGCGCCACAAAAGACTGGCCATGCGCCCGGTGCGGGCCTCGCGGCGGTGCGAGAAGAAGGCCTGCGGCTCGCCGATCGTGCAGCGTCCGCCGCCATGCACGCGGCCGACGCCCAGCGCCGCGAGCCGCCGCCGCGCCAGCGCGTAGAGATCGACCCGCCAGTGGCCGGGACGGGTGGCGACGAAGGCCGCTGCCGCGCCGGGGTCAGCATCGACGAAAGCGGCGAACACCTCCTCCCCGACCTCGTAGTTCGCCGGCCCGGCCGCCGGGCCGAGCCAAGCGATCAGGCGCTCGCCGGGCAGGCGCATCGCCGCCACCGTGGCTTCGACCACGCCCGCCGCCAACCCGCGCCAGCCGGCGTGGGCGGCGCCCAGCGCTTCGCCGTCATCGGCGCAGAGCAGCAGCGGCAGGCAGTCGGCGTGCAGCACGGCGAGCACCACACCGGCACGGCGGGTCACGGCGGCGTCGGCTTCGGGCTCAAGAGCTGCGGCTTCGGGCTCAAGGCCCACGGCCTCGCCCGGCGCGGTGTCGGCATCGGCATCGGCATCGAGCACGCGCGTGCCGTGCACTTGGCGCAACCACAGCGGCGCGGCCGGCAGCGCGAGCGCCTCGACCAGCGCCGCGCGATTGGCCCGCACGTTCGCCGCCGTGTCGCCGTTCGCCAAGCGATGACCGCCAAGGTTCAGCGTATCGAAGGGCGCGGTCGAGACGCCGAGGCCGTGGCGAAGCGTGCTACCGCCCCGCACGCCGGGCGGCGCCGGCCAATCGGCCCCGAGGAAGAAGGGCGAGCGGTCACTCATGCGCCGACGCGGAACGCCGACGCGAACGATGCAAGGGCGGCCGATCGCTTCACTTGATCCCCTTCGCCACGGCCTCGGCACTGTCCTCGCGCAGGGTCGCCAGCAGCCGCAGCATGTCGTCGGGCAGGGTCGAACTGAAGCTCAGGGTCTCGCCGCTCGCCGGGTGCACGAAGGCCAGCGATTCGGCGTGCAGGGCCTGGCGCTTGAAACCGCGCAGGGCCTCGACCAGAACCTCGGTGGCACCGCGGGGCAGGCGCAGGTTGCCGCCGTAGAGCGGGTCGCCCACCAGCGGATGCCGCACATGGGCCATGTGCACACGAATCTGATGGGTGCGGCCGGTTTCCAGCTTGCACTCGACCAGGGTATGGCTGCGGAAGCGCTCGCGCACCCGGTAATGCGTGATCGCCTCGCGGCCGGATTCGGTGACGGCCTGGCGGATGCGGTCGGAGGGGTGCCGGCCGATCGGCGCATTCACCGAGCCACCGGCCACCATCGCGCCACCGACCACGGCCAGATACTGGCGGTGCACTTCGCGGCTGGAGAGCTGCTGCACCAGCGCGGCATGCGCGCGCAGGCTGCGCGCCACCACCATCAGCCCCGAGGTGTCCTTGTCGAGCCGGTGGACGATGCCGGCGCGCGGTAACTCGGCGAGCTTGGCGTCGAAATGCAGCAGCGCGTTCACCAGCGTGCCGCGCGGGTTGCCCGCGCCCGGATGCACCACCAGCCCCGCCGGCTTGTGCAGGACGATCACCTCGTCGTCGGCATGGCGGAGGTCGAGGTCGATGGGCTCCGGCTCGGCGACGGTCTCGATGGTGGGCGTGACCCAGACGGTGAGCGTCTCGCCGCCGCGCAGGGCCTGTTTGGGCTTGGCCTCGATGCCGTCGAGCAGGGCCTCGCCGGATTTGATCCAGGCGGTGAGCCGCGAGCGCGAGAACTCCGGGAACAGCTCGGCCAGCACCTGGTCGAAGCGGCGGCCGGCCTGCTCCAGGGGCACCACGGCTTCGAGCAGTTCGCGCTCCTCGTCCGGGGCGGTGTCGGCGGGGTAGGGGTGCGGCGGGGCAGGCAGGGTCATGGGCGCGGCGCGGGGCCGTGATTCAGGCGATTCGGCTATTATCGGGCCTTCCGCTCCTGCCGGTGCCCGCGCCCGTGTCGTTCAAGCCCCGCCTCCTTGCCCGATTCACCCTGCTGGCCGCCCTGCTGCTGGTGCTGCCCGGTTGCCAGACCCTGGGCGGCTGGTTCAGCAACGATGAGCCGGCCACCGAAACCCTGCCGGTCGAGGCCCTCTACGCCGAGGCCCGCCAGTCGCGCGATGCCGGCAATTACAGCCGCGCCGAGACCTACCTCACCCGGCTGGTCGCCCGCTTCCCGTTCGGCCCCTACACCGAACAGGCCCAGCTCGACCTCGCCTTCGTGCAGTACCGGCAGAACAAGCACGAGGAGTCGGAGGCCACGCTCGACCGTTTCATCCGCACCTACCCCACCCACGCCGCGATCGACTACGCCTTCTACCTGCGTGCCCTGAACGGCTTCGACCGCGGCAATTTCTTCCTGCAACGTATCGCCCGCGCCGACATGTCGGCCCGCGACCTCACCCGCGTGCAGGCCAGCTTCGAGGCCTTCGCCGAACTGCTGCGGCGCTTCCCGGAGAGCCGCTACGCCGCCGATGCCCGCCAGCGCATGGTCTACCTGCGCAATTTCATGGCCCGCCACGAACTCACCACCGGCCTCTACTACCACCGCCGCGGGGCCTACGTCTCGGCACTCAACCGCGCCCGTTTCCTGCTGGAAACCTACCCGCAGAGCGTCTACGAGGCCGATGCCGTGGCCCTGCTGGCCGCCAGCCATGGCGCCCTCGGCCAGGAGGCAATGGCCGCCGATGCCCGCCGGGTGCTGGAACTGAACGCCCCCGAGCACCCCTACCTCGACGGCCGCTGGCCTCAGCGTCCCGGCCTCTGGGGCCAGCTCAACCCCTTCGGCGGCGGGCGCTGAACCCGCCTGGGGCGCGCTGCCGCCCGGCCTTGCACACGGGTAACCGGCATCGGTTAGAGTGGCGCACGCCCTCACGATACTGAACGCTCATGGGCCCACTGGTCTGGTTGCTGATTGCGGTCACGGGCGTCTGCCTGCACGCGGCCGCCCTGCACGGCCTGCGCGCGCTCCGCCAGCGCGAGGGCCTGCACGCCCGGATGGCCCTGCTCGGCCTGGCGGTGGCGGTCTACGTGGGCGGGCTCAGCTTCAGCCTGCAGGCCGTCGATGCCGAGGCCTTCCGCCTGGCGCTGCGGGTCGGCTATTTCGGCCTGCTGGCCACCGCCGCCCTGCTCGCCCTCGGGGTGCGCGCCTTCGCCGGTGGGCGCTCGCCACTGCCGCGCATCCTGTTGGGGCTCGCCCTGCTTCTTGGCCTGGCCGAACTGCTCTGGCCCGGCGGCCTGCTGCGCCTGTACGAGGTGCCGGTCCGCTCCCTGAGCCTGCCCTGGGGCGAGACGGTCAGCGTGCTGCAGTACACCGGCACACCCGGCCACTGGCTGAGCAATGCCCTGCAGCTGGCGGCGCTCCTGTCGGCCCTGCGCGACTTGCACCAGCCGGGCCTGCTGCCCAGCGCGAGCCTGCGCACCGCCCGCGTCGCGCTGTGGTGGGTGCTGGGCGTGGTTGCTCTGATCACGCTGGGCCGCGCCGCCGGCCTGGCCGACATGATCGTGGCGCTGGCACCGGCCTTCGTGATTTCGATGATCTCGCTGGCCTACGCCATCCGCCGCCACGAACGCCGCGAGGCCGTCACCGAACGCCAGCGCGCGGCCCGCCAACTTCGCCGCCTCACCGCCCAATTGGCGCTGGGCGAGTGGCGGCCGCCCCCCGATGCCAGTGAAGCCGAAGCGCTGCCCGACCTGGCCGACGCGGCCCGCGAACTGCTGGGCGTGGGGCGCGTCTCGTTCTGGCGGCTGGAGGGCGAGAACCGCCTGCGCAGCCTGCTCATCCACGACCGGCGCGGCCCTGCGCACGAAGAGCCCCAGTTGTTCGACACCGGGCAATGCGCCGACTACCTGCAGCGCCTGCGCAAGGAGGGCCTGATCGTCGCCGACAACGCTCCCGGCGATGCCCGTCTGGTCGAGACCGACGCGCCCTACCTGCGCGCGCAGGGCATCCAGGCCAGCCTCGATCTGGCCATCCGCAGCGGCGGGCGCATGGTCGGCCTGCTCTGCATCGGGAGCCTGGCCGGCCCGCGCCATTGGAGCGACGAGGACGTGGCCTTCGGCAACGCGCTCGCCCTGCTGGCGGGTGCCCGCTGGGCGGCCATCCGCCAGACCCGCAGCAGCGCCCTGCTGCAATCGCTGGCCGCGGCCAGCAGCGACGGCGAGGCCTTCTTCGCCCTCACCGTGCGCGAACTGGCGCGACTGTTCAATGCCGACATCGCCTTCATCGCCCTGACCGAGGCCGACGGCAGCCACGCCCGGACCCTGGCCCTGTGGAAGGACGGCCGGCTCTCACCCGATCCGCTGCGCTATGCCCTGCCCGGCAGCCCCTGCGCCCGGGTGCTGCAAGGCCGGCCCTGCGGCTACGCCCACGGCGTGGCCGCGCAGTTCCCCGAAGATGCTTTGCTGGCCGAACTGGGCATCGAGGGCTATGTCGGCGCGCCCCTCGGCGGCGCGGAGGGCACGCCGGCCGGGCTGGTGGTGGCCCTGCGGCGCCGGCCGCTGCTGCTGGACGAGGACAGCCACCACGCCATGCAGTTGGTGGCCCAGCGCGTGGGTGCCGAGCTGGAGCGCCAGCAGAACGAGGCGCGCAGGCAGCGGCTGGCGTTCTCCGACCTGCTGACCGGGCTGCCCACCCGGATCGCCCTGGCCGAGGTGATCGGCCGGCGCATCGATGAATGCCGTGAGCAGGGCGGCAGCGCGGCCCTGCTGATCGCCGATATTGACCACTTCCAGACCATCAATGATGCGCTCGGCCACGATGTCGGCGACGCGGTGCTGCGGCGGATGGCGCGCACGCTCGAAGCCGAGACCCGGCCCGGCGAGTTCATTGCCCGGATGACCGGCGACGAGTTCGCCCTGCTGCTGCCGGTGGCCGCCAACTGCGACGACGCGGCCCTGCTGGATCGCGCCAACGCGCTGCGACACGGTCTCGAGACGCCGCCGGACAGTGGCGACAACCGCCTCTCGCTCGGCACCAGCGTGGGCGTAGCCGTGTTCGATGCGGCCACCCCAAGCGCCAACGACGTCCTCCGCCACGCCGAGATGGCCCTGCGCCAGGCCAAATCGACCGGCCGTGGCCGGGCCGCGCTCTACCGCCCCAGCCTGGAAGCGGCCAGCACGCGGCGGCTGGTGCTGCACGAGGCCCTGCGCCAGGCCGAATCGCGAGGCGAACTGGCCCTGGTCGTGCAGCCCAAGGTGGACCGCGCCGGCCGCCTCGCCGGCGGCGAGAGCCTGCTGCGCTGGAACCATCCGGTGCTGGGCGCGGTCGCGCCGGGCGAGTTCATTCCGGCGGCCGAGTCCACCGGCCTGATCACCGGCATCGGCCAATGGGCGCTGCGCGAAACCTGCCGGCTGCTGGTGCGGCTGCCGGACTGGGCGCGGGCCAGGCCCGGCTTCAGCCTGGCCGTCAACCTGAGTGCTTGGCAGTTGGCGCGGCCGGACATCGTCGGCGAGATACTGGCCACCGTCCGGGCCGAGAACGCCCTGCCGTCGCAGCTCACCCTCGAGATCACCGAGTCGATCGCCCTGCACGACCTCGACGAAGTGATCGGTAAGCTCAAGGCCTTGCGTGCCGCCGGCTTCCGCATCGCGCTCGACGATTTCGGCACCGGCTACTCCTCGCTGGCCTACCTGCACCGCCTGCCGCTCGACGAATTGAAGATCGACCGCTCCTTCGTGGTCGATGCCATGGCCAACCCGGCGCAGTCGCTGCTGCAGCCGCTGATCACGCTCGGCCGCCACCGCGGCCTGGTGGTGGTGGCCGAAGGCATCGAGACCGCCGAGCAGGCCGAGCACCTCGCCGCGCTCGGCTGCGACCTGTTCCAGGGCTACGGCTTCGCGCCGCCGCTGGCGGGCGAGGCCTTCCTCGATTGGGTCAGGGCGCGTGCGCCCATGCCCTAGTTCCGCCAGCCGTTGCTGATCGGGTAGCGGCGCTCGCGGCCGAAGGCCCGGCGCGAGAGCTTCGGCCCCGGTGCGGCCTGCCGGCGCTTCCATTCGCTGCCGCGCACCAGCCGCAGCACGAGGTCCACCGAATCCACCGGGAAGCCGCGTGCCCGCAGCGCATCACGGCCCTCGCGACCCTCGATGTGGGCCTCAAGAATCGCATCGAGCAGGGCGTAGGGCGGCAGGGAATCCTGGTCGGTCTGGTTCTCGCGCAGTTCGGCCGAGGGCGGCCGGGTGATGACGGCCTCGGGGATGGCCGGCGGCGCGCCAGCCGGCTGCCGCGCGTTGCGCCAGCGGGCGAGTGCGAACACCTCGGTCTTGTAGAGGTCCTTGATCGGCGCGTAACCGCCGCACATATCGCCGTAGAGGGTGGCGTAGCCCACCGCGTACTCGCTCTTGTTGCCGGTGGTGAGCAGCAGGCCGCCCTTCTTGTTGGCCAGGGCCATCATCAGGGCACCGCGACAGCGCGATTGCAGGTTCTCTTCCGTCACGTCCGGCGGCAGGCCTTCGAACAGCGGCCCGAGGGCTTTCAGGAAGCCCGCGAAGGGCGCTTCGATCGGCAGGGTTTCGAGCCTTACGCCAAGGGCTTCGGCCTGCTCGGCAGCGAGATCATTCGAGAGATCGGAGGTGTAGCGCGAAGGCAGACGCACGGCGCGCACGTTGGCCGCACCCAGTGCATCGACCGCCATCGCCAGCACCAGGCCCGAGTCGATGCCGCCGGAAAGCCCCAGCCACGCGGTCCTGAAACCGTTCTTGCCGGCATAGTCGCGCAGGCCGCGCACCGCGCCGCGGTAGGCCAGCGACTCGCGCGATCCCTCGTCGTCCGCCGGCCACTGCACGGGCGTGAAGCGGCCGCTTGTCGCATCGAAATCGGCCAGCAGCCAGTGCTCCTCGAAAGCGCATGCCGCCGGATGCAGGCGGCCGTCGGCATCGGCCAGCAGCGAAGCGCCGTCGAACACCAGCTCGTCCTGCCCGCCGACCAGATTGAGGTAGGCGATGGCGGTGCCGGTTTCCGCTGTTCGCGCCACCAGCAGGGCGAGGCGTTCGGCGTGCTTGCCGTGCTCGAAGGGCGAGGCGTTCGGCACCACCACGAGCCGAGCACCGGCCGTCACCGTGGCGGCGATCGGCTCGGCATGCCAGAGGTCTTCGCAAACCACGAGGCCCACCGGCACGCCGGCGACCTCGAACACGCAGTCCCCGTGCCCCGGCGCGAAGTGCCGGCGCTCGTCGAACACCGCGTAATTCGGCAACCGACGCTTGCGGTAGGTCGCCTCGATGCGCCCATCGCGCAGCACGCTCGCCGCGTTGAACACCACACCGCCCACGGCCTCGGGCCAGCCGACGATGGCGACGATGCCGCCCGTGCACGCGGCGGCCACGCGCCCGATCTGCGCGGCGCATTCGGCGAGAAAACCTGGGCGTTCGAGCAGGTCCTCCGGCGGGTAGCCAGACAGCGTCAGCTCGGGGAAGACCACCAAGTCGGCGCGATGCAGGTCACGCGCCTCGGCGATCCGGGTGATGACACGCTCGGCATTGGCGGCGACGGCACCGACCGGAAAATCGGATTGGGCGAGGGCGAGGCGCAGCGTCATCGGAGGGCACGCATCAAGCGGGAACCGTCGTGTCGCGCTGCGCCGCGGCCCTTACTTCTTCAGCAGTTTGGCGATGGCGGCGCCGAGATCGCCGGGCGACTTCACCGTGGTCACGCCGGCGGCTTCGAGGGCGGCGAACTTGCCGGCCGCCGTGCCCTGCCCGCCCGAGGCGATGGCGCCGGCGTGGCCCATGCGCTTGCCCGGAGGGGCCGAGGAACCGGCGATGAAGCCGACCACCGGCTTGGTCACGTACTCGCTGATGAACTCGGCCGCTTCTTCCTCGGCGCTGCCGCCGATCTCGCCGACCAGGATGATGCCTTCGGTCTGCGGGTCGTCCTGGAACAGCTGCAGGGCATCGATGAAGTTCATGCCCTGGATCGGATCACCGCCGATGCCGATGCAGGTGCTCTGGCCCAGACCCGCGTCGGTGGTCTGCTTGACGGCCTCGTAGGTGAGCGTGCCCGAGCGCGAGACGATGCCGATCTTGCCGGGCAGGTGGATGTGGCCCGGCATGATGCCGATCTTGCACTCGCCGGGGGTGATGACGCCGGGGCAGTTCGGGCCGATCAGGGTGACCTCGTCGTACTGCGCGAGGGTGTGCTTGACGCGCAGCATGTCGAGCACCGGGATGCCTTCGGTGATGCAGACGATGACGCGGATGCCGGCGGCGGCCGCTTCGAGGATGGCGTCGGCCGCGAACGGCGGCGGCACGTAGATGACCGAGGCGTCGGCGCCGGTCTCGTCGACCGCGTCCTGCACCGTGTTGAAGACCGGCAGGCCGATGTGGGTGCTGCCGCCCTTGCCGGGCGTGACGCCGCCGACGACCTTGGTGCCGTAGTCGAGCATCTGCTCGGCGTGGAAGGTGCCCTGCTGGCCGGTGAAGCCCTGCACGATCACCTTGGTGTTCTTGTTGACCAAAACGCTCATTTCGTTGAGTCCTAGATAAGTAGTCGGAGGTCGACGACTTCGGGAGGGTTCGATCCGCGCTCAGGCGGCGGCGGCGACGGCTTTCTTGGCGCCGTCGTTGATGTCGTCGGCCGGCTGGATGGCCAGGCCCGAGTTCGCCAGCAGCTCCTTGCCCTTCTCGACGTTGGTGCCTTCGAGGCGGACGATGACCGGCACCTTGACGTCGACTTCCTTGACCGCGGCGATGATGCCCTCGGCGATCATGTCGCAGCGGACGATGCCGCCGAAGATGTTGACGAAGATCGCCTTGACCTTGTCGCTCGACAGGATCAGCTTGAAGGCCTCGGTCACACGCTCCTTGGTGGCGCCGCCGCCGACGTCGAGGAAGTTGGCCGGCTCGCCGCCGTTCAACTGGATGACGTCCATGGTGGCCATGGCGAGGCCGGCGCCGTTGACCAGGCAACCGATGTTGCCCTCCATCGTCACGTAGTTGAGGTTGTACTTGGTGGCCAGCACCTCGGCCTCGTCCTCCTGCGCGATGTCGCGCATGGCGGCGGTCTTGGGCTGGCGGAACTCGGCGTTGTCGTCGGAGTTGACCTTGCCGTCGAGCGCGATCAGGTCGCCGTGGGTGTTGATGGCGAGCGGGTTGAGTTCGATCAGGGCGAGGTCGTAGCGGTTGAACAGGGTGAACAGGCCCATCATGATCTTGGTGAGCTGGCCGCACTGCTTGGCGTTCAGGCCCATCGCGAAGCCCACCTGGCGGCACTGGTAGGGCTGCAGGCCCTCGACGAAGTTGACGTGCACGGTGTGCAGCAGCTCCGGCGTCTCGGCCGCCACCTTCTCGATGTCGACGCCGCCCTCGGCCGAGCAGATGTAGGTGATCGACTTGGTCGAACGATCCACCAGCGCCGAGACGTAAAGCTCCTTGGCGATGTCCGAGGCCTCGGTGACCAGCACCAGGTCGATCGGCAGCGCGCGGCCGCCGGACTGGTAGGTTTCCATCTTGGTGCCGAGCATGCCGGCGGCGGCGTCCTTGACGGCGTCCAGGGTCTTGCAGAGCTTGACGCCGCCGGCCTTGCCGCGGCCACCGGCGTGGATCTGCGCCTTCACCACCCAGAAGGTGCCGCCCAGGGCCTTGGCGGCCTCGACGGCTTCATCGGCGGTGCGAGCGATGCTGCCGGCGGGAACGGGGATGCCGACCTCGGCGAACAGTTCCTTGGCCTGGTACTCGTGGAAATTCATGGGTCACCTGGGGCAGAGGCGGCCAACGCGGGCCGCGGGAGAGGGGCCGCCGGAACCGGTCCGGCGGGGCGCGGTATTGTGGTGGCAAGCGGCTTGGAAGGCAAAACCCGCCCACCGGCCGGGGCCCGGCTACAGTGCCGGCATGCCCTTCGTCCGCTCCTCCCGGCAGTTGCCGGCAGCCACCGCCCCACAACGCGAGCTGTTCGGCTTCAACCTGTACCGGGTGCTGGAAGCCGTGCTGCTCGGCACGCTGGCACTGGTTCCGGCCAGCTTCGGTCTGCTCGAAAGCGCCGATGCCACCCTGCTGCGTGCCACCGCTGCGGCCTACCTGCTGCTCTCGCTGCTGCTGCTGGTGCTGGGCCGGCGCCCGCAACTGTCGATTGAAACCATCGCCGGGGCCGGGCTGGCGCTCGACATCGTCACCGCCGCCCTGGTGCTGGCCGCCCAGCAGGGCCTGGACGGTGCCGTCGGCCTGATGCTGCTGTTCAACATCAGTATCGGCAGCCTGCTGCTCGGTCTGCGGCTGGCGCTCGCGCTGGCGGCACTGGCGGCGGCGGCGGTGCTGAGCGAGGCCCTGCTGGCGGCGGCGAGCGACGGCGGCGAGGCGAGCCTGTTCGAGCCGGTGGCGCTGGGCCTCGGTTACTTCGCCGGGGCTGGGCTGGCGCAGTTTTTGCGGCGCGAACTGGCCTACAGCCAGGCCCTGGCCGAGGAGCGCGCCAGCCAACTGGTCGATCTGGCCGACCTCAACGAGCTGGTGATCCGCCGCATGCGCACCGGCGTGCTGGTGGTCGATGCCCAGCACCGCCTGCGGCTGTTCAACGAAGCCGCCTGGGCCCTGCTCGGCGGCCACGGCGAGGCCGCCTGCCTGGCCGACCTGAGTCCGCCGCTCGACCAGCAACTGCGCCGCTGGCGCAGCGAACCGGGACGTCCGACCCGGCCGCTGCGCCCGCACGAGGACGGCCCCGAACTGCTGCCACGCTTCGCCGCCATCGGTCGCAGCGACGAGCTGTACCTGGTCTTCCTCGACGACAGCCGGCTCTACTCCGGCCACGCCGAGGAGCTCACCCTGGCCACGCTCGGGCGGCTCGCGGCCGGCATCGCCCACGAGATCCGCAACCCGCTCTCGGCCATCCTGCACGCCGCGCAACTGCTCGACGAATCGCCCGGCCTGCCGGCCAGCGAACAGCGCCTGCTGGAGATCATCCAGGGCCAGTGCCGACGCATGGACGGCATCGTCGAGAACATCCTCGGCCTGGCCCGGCGGCGGCGCGCCGAGGCCCAGCAGGTGCTGCTGCCGCGAGCGCTTGAAGCCTTCGTGCGCGACTACATCGACGCCCACCCGATGGGGCCGGACCAGCTCAGCCTGCGACCCACGCCCCTGCTCACCGTGCTGGCCGACCCCGGCCACCTGCAGCAGGTGTTGACCGTGCTGGTCGACAACGCCCGCGCCTACGGCCACCTGCCGGATCAACCGGCGCGCATCGAACTGCAGGCCCGCAGCACCGGCGACGACCGCGCCCGGGCCATCGAGATCGAGGTCATCGACCACGGCCCCGGCATCCCACCGGCGGTGGCCGCCCGCCTGTTCGAGCCCTTCTTCACCAGCAGCGCCTTCGGCACCGGGCTCGGCCTCTACATCGCCCGCCAACTCTGTGAGGCCAACCAGGGCAGCCTGCACTTCGTGCCGGTGACCGGCGGCGGGGCCTGCTTCCGCCTCCGCCTGCCGGGCCACGCCGTCGGGCCGTAGCCTTCGAGCCTCGCGTTACACTGATTGAGCACGAAGGAATGGACCGCCCGATGCTGAGCCGCAGCGCCTTGATCGTCGACGACGAACGCGACATCCGCGAACTGGTCGGGCTGGCGCTCTCGCGCATGGGCCTGCGGGTGGAGCGCGCCGCCGACCTGGCCGAGGCCCGCGCCCAGCTCGCCCTGCACGATTTCGACCTGTGCATCACCGACATGCGCCTGCCCGACGGCAACGGCCTGGCCCTGATCGAACACATCACCGCCCAGCACCCGCGCACCGCGGTGGCGATGATGACCGCCTACGGCAATGTCGAGGCCGCGGTGGCGGCGCTCAAGGCCGGCGCTTTCGATTTCGTGACCAAACCGGTCGATCTGGGCGTGCTGCGGCAACTGGTCAGCCACGCCCTCAACCAGCAGTTGCAGCGCCGCGCCGCCGAGGCCGCGGTGCCCAAGCTGGTCGGCGATTCGCCGGCCGTGTGCGCCCTGCGCGAGCGCATCGCCAAGGTGGCGCGCAGCGCCGCGCCGGTGTTCATCGGTGGCGAACCGGGCAGCGGCAAGGCCCAGGTGGCGCACTTGATCCACGCCGCCAGCCCGCGCCGCGACGGCCCGTTCGTGGCGGTCGACTGCAGCGCCCTACCGGCCGACCGCATCGAGGCCGAGCTGTTCGGCCAGCGCGCCGTGCCCGGCGTGGCGGCCGAGGCCGACGGCCTGTTCCAGGCCGCGCAGGGCGGCAGCCTGTTCCTCGATGCGGTGGCCGAGCTGCCGATCCCGGTGCAAGCCAAGCTGCAGCAGGTGCTCGACCGCCAGGCGGTGCAGCCCTTGGGCGGCGGTGCCGAGCTGCCGATCGATGTGCGCCTGCTCTCGGCCAGCCACCACGCCCTGGCGCGGCGGGTCGAGGAGGGCCGCTTCCGCCACGACCTCTACTACCGCCTGCACGTGCTCGATGTGGCGGTGCCGCCGCTGCGCGAGCGCCGCGAGGACCTCGAAGCCCTGATCGAAGCCGCGCTGGCCCGGCGTGGCGGCGAGCCACCGCGGCTGGCCGACGAGGCGCTGGCCGCGCTGCGCGGTTACGCCTTTCCCGGCAATGTGCGCGAACTCGAAAGCCTGCTCGAACGCGCCGCCGCCCTGGCCGAAGGCCCACTCATCGAGGCCGCCGATCTTGCCCTGCCGAACGCCGGCCACGGCCCGGTGCCGGGCCGCGAGACCGAGTCCAGTGACAGCGGCGACAGCGACCCGCCGCTGCCGGCCATGGCCACCGCGCTGGCCCGCGCCCGCGCCGCCGGTGCGCTGCCACAGGCGCTCGAACAGGTCGAGCGGCAAACCATCCTGCGCGCGCTGGAGGCCCACCGCTGGAACCGTACCCGCACCGCCAGCGCGCTCGGCATCACCTTCCGGGCGCTGCGCTACAAGCTCAAAAAGCTGGGCATCGAGTAGAGCGGCGCTCAGGGCTTGGAGCTGGGTCCCACCCCCACCGCCCAGAGGCTACCCTCGGCACCATGATCAGCAAGGCCCTGCTGCCCCCGGCCGACCGGCAAGCTCACTAGGCCGGGCATCGACCGGGCGCTGCAACTGCCCCTGTCGCACATGGCCAAGCGGACGCCGCCTGAACCATCCGGCAAAAATTGGCTTGCTTTTTAGGCCATAAGATGAAATTTTATTTCGCATGGCCAAGCGGACGCCGCTCACCCACCCGAAAGTCCGGCGTCAGATCGAGGCGCTTGGGGTGCGCCTGCGTGCGGCCCGCCTGCGTCGGGGCATGACGCAGGAAGCCCTGGCCGAGCGCGTCGGGGTCAGCATCCCCACCTTGGGCAAACTCGAGACCGGCGACCCCTCCACCAGCCTCGCCACCGTGCTGCGCGCACTCGCCGCGCTGGGGCTCGCCGACGACATCGACCGGCTGGCCGCCGACGATCGCCTCGGCCGCGAGCTGCAGGACAGTGCCTTGAAGCGCCCTCGCGCACGGCGACGCGCGACGCCCGCCGAGCCCACGCCATGAACCGCGTCGATGTCTGGCTGGAGGATGCGAGCCTCGGTGGCAAGGCCCTCGTCGGCCACCTTGCAAGAACATCGTCGCGCTCCGGCGAGACGATCAGCTTCGAGTACGCCGCGGCTTGGCAGGACGGCCGCTCGCCGATCGCGCCCTTTGCGCTCGACCCGCAGCTTGCGCTCACCTCGGGCCCGCACTACGCGCGCGCTGGCGCCAGCCATCTGCCTCCGGCCTTCGTCGACGCCTCGCCCGACCGCTGGGGCAAGCTGCTCATGGACCGTCGCGAAGCGATCGAAGCTCGCGAACAGGCGCGCCCGCCGCGAGCGCTGCGCGCTTGGGATTACCTGCTGGGGGTCAACGACGAATCGCGAATGGGGGCGCTGCGCATCACCGAAGCGGGCAGCCGGCGCTGGCTCGACGATCGCGCCCTTGGTGCCCCGCCCTCGGCCCGGCTGCGCGAGCTGGAGGCCGCTTCCGCCGCGCTCGAACGCGGGGATAGCGATGAGCTCTCCGAGGCCTCCCGCTGGATCCGGCAGCTCATCGCCCCCGGCGCTTCACTGGGCGGTGCCCGGCCGAAGGCGAGCTTCCGCGACAACGACGGCGCGCTGTGGCTGGCGAAGTTCCCGTCCAGCGAGGACCGCCACGACGTCGGGCTCTGGGAGTTTCTCGTCCACCAGCTGGCCCTGCGCGCCGGCATCGAGGTGCCGGAGGCGCGCGCGCTGCCGCTCTCGCCGCGTGGCCACACCTTCGCGGTCCGGCGCTTCGATCGCAGCTCGGGTTCGCGCCGCGCTTATGCCTCGGCGATGAGCCTGCTCGACGCCAGCGACAGCGCCGGCCATGGCTACCTCGATCTCGTGCAGGCCATCGAAATCGCCGGCGACACCGCGCGGATCAACCGCGATCTCGCCCAGCTGTTCCGCCGCGCCCTGCTCAACATCCTGGTCGGCAACCGCGACGACCATCTGCGCAACCACGGCTTCCTGCGCTCCGGCGACGGCTGGGCGCTGGCACCCGCCTTCGACATCAACCCCAACCCCGACAAGGACGTGCACGTCCTCACCATCGACGAGAGCAACCCCACGCCCGACAGCGCATTGCTGATGGCGACGGCCGGTTACTACCGGCTGAATGCCCATCGCGCCAGCGCCATCGCCGACGCGGTGCGTGCGGCCGTGCGCGATTGGGAACCGCTGGCCCAAGATCTCGGCTGCAGCAGCGCGGAGCGGGCACGGATGCGCGCCGTCATCGACGCCAGGCGTTGAGGCATCAAGGCGCCTGCCCTCGCACTTGCCGACGCGCCTGCCTTGCGCGACCTGCGGACGCGACGGCTCAGGCTTGCGCGTCCCGCTCCGCATTCGCCGCCGCTCGCCCTCCTTGGCTCGCTTCGCTGTCCACGAGGCCGCGCTGGCGCGGCGCTCGCTGACGGGCGCTGCTCACGCCATCGCCACCGCAGCCGCGAAGCACCCTGCGCGGCAGGCTGGGGGCCTGCCGAGGCGGGGGTGTAGCACTGGGCGCGTCCCGGCCTGCTGGAGCACGGATTAAGACCACGCCCTCGCGCCTGCCTGCGCGCGGCGCTCGCTGACGGCATCGGCCGGCTGCGCGGGGCGATCTGGTGCTCTACGTGCAAAACCTTGACGGATTTATGCGGGTATCAGCATAATCGGCCCGATAAACATGACCCGCACCGCCCGAACCACCGCCGCTGACCTCACCCGCACGCCGGGCGATCCGCGTGGCGTGTTCTTCGATCTGTTCGATGCAGACACCGCCGTCGAGCTGACGATGCGCAACGAGCTGCTGATCGCGCTCAATCGCTGGCTGGCCGCCAGCGGCCAGACGCAGGCGCAGGCCGCCAAGGTGCTCGGTGTCACGCAGGCCCGCGTCAGCAACATCAAACGTGGCAAGACCAGCGCGTTCAGTCTGGAGCAGTTGGTGAAGCTCGCCGCGCGCGCCGGCCTGAAACCGCAGCTCACCCTGGCCCAGGCGGCCTGATCTCGGGCCGCCCCCCCGCGCCTGCCCCCGCGCCTGCCCCCGCGCCTGCCTTGCGCGACCTGCGGACGCGACGGCTCAGGCTCCGCGTCCCGCTCCGCATTCGCCGACGCTCGCCCTCCATGGCTCGCTTCGCTGTCCGCGAGGCCGCGCTGGCGCGGCGCGCCGCGAAGCACCCCGCCAGGCAGGCCGGGGGCTGGCGGCGGATTTCGAGGGCCAGCCCGGTGATCAGACGCCAGGCCCGCAGGGTGCGCCCCGGACGGGCGCACCGACCGCGGGCACAGGATGTGCCCATCGGTCGGCCCGTCGGGTTTCTTGCCGC
>Ga0208491_10095_pt1 | contig 26119 bp, 25 predicted proteins | sample SubbioCSW11_NovA_FD_184819 | JGI IMG/M metagenome (GOLD analysis project Ga0208491, IMG submission 184819) | Serpentinite rock and fluid subsurface biosphere microbial communities from McLaughlin Reserve, California, USA - CR11_CSW11_NovA (SPAdes) | ecosystem: Environmental > Terrestrial > Deep...
GGCGGCGAGGCCCAGCGCATCCGGCTGGCCTCGCAGATCGGCGCCGGCCTGGTCGGCGTGATGTACGTGCTCGACGAGCCCAGCATCGGCCTGCACCAGCGCGACAACGAGCGTCTGCTCGGCACGCTCACGCGCCTGCGCGATCTCGGCAACACGGTGATCGTGGTCGAGCACGACGAGGACGCGATTCGGCTCGCCGATCACCTGGTCGACATCGGCCCCGGTGCCGGCGTGCACGGCGGCGAGGTGGTTGGTCAGGGCTCGGTGACCGATCTGATCGCCGCGCCGCGTTCGATCACCGGCCAGTACTTGAGCGGCGAGCGCCGCATCGAAGTGCCCAGCCGTCGCCATCCGCCGAAGAAGAACCAGTGGCTGCAGCTGCGCGGTGCCAGCGGCAACAACCTGAAGAATGTCGATCTCGAGATCCCGGCCGGGCTGTTCGTCGCCGTCACCGGCGTGTCGGGCTCGGGCAAATCGACCCTGATCAACGACACGCTCTACGCACTGGCGGCGCGCGAACTGAACGGTGCCGGTGCCACGCCGGCGCCGTTCCGCGAAATCCACGGCATGGACCTGTTCGACAAGGTGGTCGACATCGACCAGACCCCGATCGGCCGCACGCCACGCAGCAACCCGGCCACCTACACCGGCCTGTTCACGCCCCTGCGCGAGCTCTTTGCGCAGGTGCCGGAAGCCCGTGCCCGCGGCTACGCGCCGGGCCGCTTCAGCTTCAACGTGCGTGGTGGCCGCTGCGAGGCCTGCCAGGGCGACGGCCTCATCAAAGTCGAAATGCACTTCCTGCCCGACGTCTACGTACCCTGCGACGTCTGCCACGGCAAGCGCTACAATCGCGAGACCCTCGAGATCCTCTACAAGGGCTACAGCGTTCACGAGGTGCTGGAGATGACCGTCGAGGACGCGCTGAAGCTGTTCGAGCCGGTGCCCTCGATCGCCCGCAAGCTGGAAACGCTGATGGATGTGGGCTTGAGCTACATCAAACTCGGCCAGAGCGCGACCACGCTCTCCGGCGGCGAGGCGCAGCGCGTCAAACTTTCGAAAGAACTGTCGCGCCGCGACACCGGCCGCACGCTCTACATCCTCGATGAGCCGACCACCGGCCTGCACTTCGCCGACATCGAGCATCTGCTGGCCGTGCTGCACAAGCTACGCGACGACGGCAACACCGTGGTGGTGATCGAGCACAACCTCGATGTCGTCAAGACCGCCGACTGGGTGATCGATCTCGGTCCCGAGGGCGGTTACCGCGGCGGCCACATCGTCGCCACCGGCACGCCCGAGCAGATCGCCGCACACCCCGACTCGCACACCGGACGCTTCCTCGCCCGCCTGCTGGCCGAGGCCGCGCCGGTGAGCACCAAAACCACCCGCAGCAGGAAAACCGCATGAGCACCCTGTTCGAAATCGCCATGGACGTGCGCTGGGGCGATATGGACGCCTTCGGGCACGTCAACAACGCCAGCTACCTGCGCTACATCGAGGAGGCCCGGGTGGCTTGGTTCCACAGCCTCGTAAGCGACTGGGCGGCCATCGATGGCGCTCCGATTCTGGCGGCGGCCACCATGAACTACCGCCGCCCGATCGCCTGGCCGGAACGCCTCAAGATCACCCTGCAGGTCGAGAAAATCGGCGGCAAAAGCCTGGGCCTCGGTCACCGCATCGAGAGCGCGAGCCGGGACGGCGTAAGCTATGCCGACGGGCACACCGTGATGGTCTGGGTGGACGGCCACGGGGTATCGATCCCGCTGCCGCCAAGGATCCGCGAGGCCTGTACCGTCAACACGGCCTGAGTGCCCTCCGAGCGGCCGCCAGCGCGTCCTCACCCACGTCGGAGATCCCCATGAACCCGCGCCACGCCCGCCTTCTCGCCACCGCCCTCGCCTTCGCTCTCGGCGCGCCAACGGCCGCGCTGAGCGCTGCCGCCACGCCCCAGCGCCTCGCCATCCACAGCGGTGGTTTCGAAGCTCTTGGCCAGTCGCGCAGCGGCACCGCGCAAGCCGGCCATGCCTTCGTGCAGCGTCCGGTGCGGGTCAGCCACGGCGAATGGTCGATCGACGATCTGCCGCTGGTGATCGACCCCTCCACCGTGCAACTGCAGGGTGAGGGCGTGCTCGTGCAGAGCCAGCGCTACGACTTCAGCACCGCCGACCATGCCCAGCTGCTGCAAAACGCGATCGGCCAGACCATCAGCGTCGAGCAGAACCTGATGTCCGGCCTGCGCGAACACACCGGTGTGCTGGTCGCGGTCGGCAACGGCCTGAGCCTGCGCGAAGCCGACGGCCGCCTGCGTGTGCTGTCGACCTACAGCAGCTTCAGCCTGGCGCGGATGCCAGAGTCTCTGGTGCTCCGTCCGACCCTGCGCTTCCGGCTCGACACCGGCGGCATCGAGCGTGATGCACGGCTCGACTACGCGACGGCCGGGCTTGCCTGGCGCGCCGAGTACCGCGCCAGCCTGCAGGGCGGCGGCAACGACTGCCGGATGAGCCTCACCGGCCATGCGATGGTGGTGAACCGCTCGGGCATCGATTTCAATGCGGTCGCCCTGGACCTGATCGCCGGCGATGCCAACCGTCGTATCGAGCAGATGACGCGATCCGACAGCCGGCTGCCCGTGCTGGCCGAAGCGATGGCGGTGGGTCGGATGAGCGCCGAGGCCATGCCCGCGGTCGTGGCTTCCGGCGAGGGCCATCGCTACACCCTCCCCGGCACCCACGATCTGCCGAACGGCAGCCTGCAACGCCTGCCCTTGATCGCCGCGGTTCGCCCGATCCCCTGCGAGCGCCGGCTGGTGGCCGAACGCCCCGGTCCCGACTGGATGCCCGACACACCGATGCTGCATCGCGAAATCGGTGCCGACGGCGAGGTGCCGGTGCGCTCACGGCTGGTCTTCCGCAACGATCCTCGCGCCGGGCTCGGCATGCCCCTGCCCGCCGGCCGCCTGCGCGCCTTCGACGCTGGCGAGTTCCTCGGCGAAGCCGAGCTCGGCCACACGGCGGCAGGCCGCGAACTCGACCTCGACCTGGGCGGGGCTTTCGATGTCAGCGCCGAACGCAGAACCCTCGATTTCCAGCTCGACCCGGCCCGCAGCACGATGCTCGAGACCGTCGAATGGACCCTGCGCAACGGCAAGAACAAGGACGCCCTGGTCCACTTGGGCGACCGCCTGCCGCGCTGGACCGACTGGCAACTGGTGGAGGGTGCCGAGCACTTCGAGAAGCGTGGCGCGCAGCGCATCGAAGCCCGGGTCCGGGTGCCCGCCGGTGGCGAGACGGTACTGCGCTACAGCGTGCGCTATCGTTGGACCGCCGCCACACCCAACGACTGAGAAGCCCATGCTGGAACGCATCGCCCACGACCGGATCCTCGAAATCCGCCTCGCCCGCCCACCCGTCAACGCCCTGAACCCGGAGCTGCTGCAGGCCCTGACCGAAGCCTTTGCACCCGCAGGGCTGACCGGTGCCGACGGCGTGGTGCTGGCCGGCGGGCCCAAGGTGTTCTCCGGCGGGCTGGACGTGCCGCACCTGCTGGGTCTCGACCGCGCCGGTCTGAGCGCCGCCTGGGCCGGTTTTTTCGCCGCCGCCCGCGCCATCGCGCATTGCCCGGTTCCGGTGGCGGCCGCCATCGGTGGCCACAGTCCGGCCGGCGGCTGCGTGCTGGCACTGTGCTGCGATTACCGGATCATGGCGCGCGGGCCGTTCCGCATCGGCCTCAACGAGACCCAGGTCGGGCTGGTGGTGCCGGAAGCGATCCAGATCCTGCTGCGCCGGGTGGTTGGTGCGCACCGCGCCGAGCGGCTGATGGTGACCGGGGCCATGCTGGAATCGGAACAGGCCCTGGCCATCGGTCTGGTCGATGAGCTGGCCGACGCCGAGCACGTGGTCGCCCGCGCCCTGCACTGGTTCGCCGCGCTGGCCCCGCTGCCGCGGCAGGCCCTGCTCACCACCCGTCAGATCGCTCGTGCCGACCTGCAGGCCGCGTTGGCCGGCTTCAGCGAGGCCGATCTCGAGGGCTTCATCGACGGCTGGTACACGGCCTCGACGCAGGACGCCCTACAGGCGCTGGTCAACCGCCTGCGGAAGTGAGCCCGACGCGCGGCGCGGCGGCACCGGCCACCGAGCGGACCCAGACCTCGACCCGGCGGTTGCGCTCACGGCCCTGCGGCGTGGCATCGCTGGCCACTGGCGCGATCTGGCCCAGCCCGCGCTGGCGGGCAACGCGCAGGCCTTCGCGGCGCAGGGCGTCGGCCACCAGATCGACACGGTCATTGCTGAGCGCGATGGCGGCGAAGGGCGACATTTCGGAACGGTCGGCGAAACCGACCAGCACGATTTCCTGCCCGGCCTGCTCGGGCCGACGCAGGAACTGCGCCAGCCGTTCGACATCCTCCAGCGCCTTGTTGTCGAGCAGGGCGATGCCCTCGCCAAAACGGAAGTTCAGACCAACCCGACGGGCGCCAGCGACGATCTCGCGCTTTTCCGGATGGGTCGGCGGCGGCACCGCGAAGGCGGCCACCTCCTGCGGCACAAAACCGCTCTCGCGAACCACCGTCTGGCCGGAGGGCCCAAGTGCGAAATCGATGAAGGCCTTGACCTCGGCACGCGGCTGCGCCGGCGTGTAGAACAGCAGTCGGCGCGACAGCAGGTAGTCCTCGGTGGCCACCGCCAGACTGCTCGGTGGCAGCGGCCTCGTGCCCTCGTCGGAAAGCGCTACGGCGCGCGCCTGGCCGACCCCGGCCAGACCGACCACGCCGATCGCCCGGGGATCGGCAGCGACCGCGGCGGCCAGGCGATCGGTCGATTCGTAGCGCAAGGTGGCGGTCGACAGCCTCGTCTCGCCCAGCACCAGACTGCGGAAGGTGTCGTAGGTGCCGGAGGCCTCGTCGCGGGCGTGCAGGCTGACCGGCCCCGGCCGACCACCGACCTGCGACCAGTCACGCAGGCGGCCGGCGAACAGGTCGCGGACCTGAGCGACGGTCAGCGCGTTCACCGGGTTGGCGGGGTGGACGATGACCGCCAGACCATCGAGAGCCAGCACATGCTCCTGGCCGCGCTCGTAGAGCCGGCCGAGGCCGAGCGCCGCTTGGACTTCGGCGGGCCGGGCGGCGCGCGAAGCCATCCAGATGTCGCATTGGCCGTCGCGCAGCGCGGCAAAGCCGCTGCTGGTGCCCTGCGCCAGCACCTCGACCTGCACAGTGGCCCGACCAGCGAAGACCAGCTGCCGGGCTTCCGGCGAGGGCCGCGACTCGTTGGCGAGTCGCCAGCCCTGGTGTTCGGCCCAGGCCTTGACGAGGGCCGGGGCCAGCCGCTCACCGACCGTGTTGGAACCGGAGAGGCAGAGCCTCGGCACCGCCTGAACAGGCAGCGACGCCAGCAGCAGACCGGCCAGCAGGGCGCTCAGGCCCCAAGGCCGTGTGCAACCCGCATGCTTGCATCCCACAGCAGCCATCACTTCGCCTCCATCCCAAAGAACTCAGGAGTCTGGCCGGCGCGGATGACGAAGGAATGGCAGCCGGGGTGGGCTTTCAGCCGCCGTGGCGCAGGCGCTCGCGCAGATTGACCAGCATGGCCGCGGTGGCGCCCCAGATGCGATGTCCGCCCCAGTGGAACTCGACCAGCCGGCGCTCGCGGCCGCGCCATTCGACCGCGACCGCACGGGCATTGGCGGGGTCGAGCAGGAAATCGAGCGGCACCTCGAAGGCCTCGGCGACCTCGCCGGGGTTGGGCTGCAGGACGGCCCGGGGATCGAGCGCCGCTACCAGCGGAAAAACGTGGAACCCGGTGATGGTCGCGTAGGGATCGAGCCAACCCAAGGGCTCGATGGCGGTGGTCGGCAGGCCGACCTCCTCGACGGTTTCGCGCAGGGCAGCGGCCAGCGGGCCACTGTCCTCGGCATCGACCCGGCCACCGGGAAAACTGATCTGCCCGCCGTGGTGGCGCAGGGCCTCCTGCCGACGTGTCAGCAGCACCCGCCAGCCGCAGCGATGCTCGCGCAAGCCAACCAGCACGGCGGCCGGTCGCAGCGGGACTTCGGTCAGCAGATCGGCGAGTTCCGGCAGGTTCCAGGCCTCGCCCTGCGGCACGCGGGCGGGCGCGTGCAGCACCGCCTGCAGGCCGCTGCGGGCGGCCATCAACCGGCCATCCGGGCTTCGCGTTGCGGCAGCACCACGTCCATCAGGTGCCGGCGGGTCGCATCGTCCATCAGCGCCCAGCCGGCGATCTCGTCGCCGGTGCGGTAGCAGCCTTCGCAGCAGCCCTGCGCATCCAGACTGCAGATGCCGGTGCAGGGCGAGAGGATCGGTGGGTTCACAAAAAAAGCAGGCCGCGGGCGCACGAGCGCCAAGCGGCACAGGGATTACTGGACGCTGACCAGCCGCAGGTCGAAGACCAGCGCCTGACCGGGACCGCCGATCGAACGGCCTTCCGGGTTGACGTTCTTCTCCGGCGGCAGGAACACCTCCCAGCGAGCACCCGCCGGCATCAGCGGCAGCACTTCGCGCACGCCCTCGACCGGGAACTGGTTGACCCGGAAGGTGGGCGGCTGGGCGTTGTTGGTGGCGTAGGTGTTGCCCAGCTCCTGCCCGGTCGGCAGCGACAGGCGGAAATGCAGCTGCACCTCGCTGTTGGCGGTCGGCCGGGCGCCGGAGCCGGCGTCGATGACGCGGTACTGGATGCCCGAGGGCAGCACGGTCACACCGGGCTTGGCGCGGTTGGCGGCCAGGAAGGCGTCGGAACGCTGCTTGTTTTCGCGGGCCATGCGCTCGAACTCGGCGCGGGCCTGAGCCATGGCCTGCTGCTGCATCCAGCCGAGGGCAGCGGTCATCTGCTCTTCGCTGAACGCCGGGTTGCGGCGGTTGAAGGCGTCCTGCATGCCGCGCAGCACCTGGTTGAAATCGACCTCGACCTGGGCGTCGCTGATGCCCTTGCCGACATCGAAGCCCAGGGTGTAGCTCAGGGTGTTCTTGTCCGGCCGGGGGAGCGGCGCCGGGGCGGCAGCGGCCTGAGCCGCTTGCGCGGCGGGGGCTGCCGGTGCGGTGGGGGCCTGGGCCGTCGCGGCAGCAGCAGCGGCGGCGGCGAGGGCAACGACGAGGACGCGCACGATCATCAAAGTCTCCAGGAAAGCCAGCAGCGGCCTTGCGGTTGAAGGTATGAAAACGGGGCCGAAGTGCGGCCCCGAGGGCGACGTAGAATAGCGACCGGGGGCCTGAATCGCCACTGACATGGCGGGCAGCGCCCCTCACCTGCCCCTCCGAACCGGAACCGCCGATGGCCCTCGACCTCCTGCTCACCGACGATCTGGGCGCCGTGCGCCGGATCACGGTGAACCGCCCCGACCGCCTCAACGCCCTCGACCGCGCCAGCCTCGACGCCCTGCACACGGCCTTCGCCGCAGCGGCGGCCGATCCCGGGGTGCGCGCCGTGCTGCTCACCGGCGCCGGCCCCAAGGCTTTTGTCGCTGGGGCCGATATCGCCGAGATGAGCGGCCTGAGCGCCGTCGAGGCGCGTGATTTCTCGCGCCACGGCCAGGCCCTGATGAGCCGCATCGAACGGCTGGGCAAGCCGGTGCTGGCGGCCATCAACGGCTTTGCTCTGGGCGGCGGACTTGAACTGGCGATGGCCTGCCACCTGCGGATCGCCGCCGACAACGCCAAGCTCGGCCAACCCGAGATCAACCTCGGCCTGATTCCCGGATTCGGTGGCACCCAGCGCCTGCTGCGCCTGGCCGGGCGGGCGGCAACGCTGGAACTCTGCCTGCTCGGCGCGCCCATCAACGCCGAACGCGCCCTGCAACTCGGCATCGTCAACCGGGTGGTGCCGGCGGCCGATCTGGAAAGCACCGCTATCGCGATCGCCGAACAACTGGCCCGCGCTGCGCCGCAAGCCCTGCGCGGTATTCTCGATGCGGTCCTGCTGGGCGGTGAGGCAGCCATCGACACCGGCCTCGACTTCGAGACCCAGGCCTTTGCCCTCGCCTTCGCCACCGAGGACATGCGCGAGGGCTGCCGCGCCTTCCTCGCCAAGCGCAAGCCGCAGTTCCACGGCCGCTGAAGCCATGGCGCGGCCCTGCATCCGCTGCGGCGACTGCCTGCCGGCCTGCCCGCTGGCGCTCGATCCGCAGGCCTTGCATGCCGCCCTGCTGCGCGAGGACCTGGGCGAGGCCGAAACCCTCGGCCTGCTCGCCTGCACCGGCTGCGGCGACTGCGATGCGGCCTGCCCGAGCCGGTTGCCCTTGTCGGCCCGTTTCCGCGAAGCTGCCACGGCCCTGCGCGCCAAGCAGGCCAAGATCGCCGCCGCCGATGCCGCTCGCGAGCGTTACCGCCAGCGCACCGAACGTCTGGCCCGCGAGGCCGCATCGGCGCAAGGTGTGCAGGCGCGCCGGATCGAGCGGCTCGGTGCCGCCGCCCAAGCCGCGCTGGCCAAGGCACGTGCCCGACGGAACACCGGACCCGCAGCGTGAAGCCGCCGCTGACGCGCCCACCGCCCCGCGGCATCGGCACCCGCGAGGGTCTTTTCTTGCTGGCCCTGCTGCCGGGACTGGGTGCCAGCCTCTGGATGGCGCCCGCGACCGGCGATGCCCTCCTCCGGCTGGGCTTGGCGCTCGGCCTTGCCCTCGCCATCGAAGGGCTCGCGCAGCGGTGCCGGGGCTTGGCACCGCTGCGCATCGACGAGGCGCTGGCGGCGCTGCCGATCGCTCTTCTCGTGCTGGTGCTGCTGCCCGCGACCGCGCCGCTGTGGTCGCTGGGCCTGGCGCTGGCCGTGGCATTGCTGCTGGGCCGACACGCCTACGGCGGGCACGGCCAGAGCCTGTTCCATCCGGCGGCCCTCGGCCTTGCCGCGGTGCTCGGGCTGCTGCCACCGCCCGCCGCCTCGGCCGAGCCGCCGCAGGCTGTCGCCCTGGCCTGGGCCGCTGGCGGCCTGCTGCTGCTCGCCCTGCGCCTGCGGGACGGACGGGTGCCACTGGCCGTGCTCGCCGCCGCCCTGTTACCGGGCCTGGGGGCGGCCCTGCTGTCCGCGGATGGCGGGCGCGATCTGTTCGATGTGTTCGACCCGCTCACCCAACCCACGCTGCTGCTGCTCGCTTTTTTCCTCGCCAGCGACCCCGCCAGCGGCTGCCTCACCCCGCGTGGACGCTGGCTGTTCGGTGCGGGGGTCGGCCTGCTGGCCATGCTGCTGCCGGCCGGTGCCGGCAGCCCGGCTGCCGCCGTGTCGGCCCTGCTGCTGATGAACGCCGCCGCCCCGCTGCTCGATGCCGTCCTGCGCCGCCGCCCGGGCGCCGTGCCACTCCTGCCATGAAACCCGCCGATCGCATCGCCTTCTTCCGTCGCCTGCGCGAGCTGAACCCGCATCCGACCACCGAATTGGCCTACAGCACGCCCTTCGAACTGCTGGTCGCTGTGCTGCTCTCGGCCCAGGCCACCGACGTCGGCGTCAACAAGGCCACGCGCCGGCTGTTCCCGGTGGCGAACACGCCCGCTGCGATCCTGGCGCTCGGCGAGCAGGCGCTCAAGGGCCACATCAACACCTTGGGCCTCTACAACGCCAAGGCCGCCCACCTGATCGCCAGCTGCCGGATCCTGGTCGAGCGCCACGGCGGCGAGGTGCCGCGTGATCGCACGGCCCTCGAGGCCCTGCCCGGCGTCGGGCGCAAGACCGCCAACGTGGTGCTGAACACGGCCTTTGGCGAACCGACCATCGCGGTCGACACCCACATCTTCCGGGTCTCGAACCGCACCGGCCTCGCGCCGGGGAAGAACGTCGATGCGGTCGAGGCCAAACTGCTCAAGGTGGTGCCGGCCGAGTTCAGGCAGGACGCGCACCATTGGCTGATCCTGCACGGCCGCTACACCTGCAAAGCGCGCAAGCCCCTGTGCGGGGCTTGCCCGGTGCGCGATCTGTGCCGCTTCAAGCCGAAGACCGAGGCCGTGGCCTGAAGCCGGCCTCAGAGCCCGAGCAGGCCGTGGTCCTGCAGCCAGCCGGGCACGCCCTCGGCCAGCATCGGGGCACCGTAGTGGTAGCCCTGCACCATGTCGCAGCCGAGTTGGGCGAGTTTGATGACCTGGGCACGCGACTCCACGCCCTCGGCCACCACCTTGAGCCCGAAGCCGTGGGCGAGAGCGATCACCGCACGGACGATGGCGGCATCGCCGGAATCGGCGACGATGTGGCGGACGAACATCTGGTCGATTTTCAGCACATCGATCGGCAGGCGCTTGAGTTGCGAGAGGTTGGAGTAGCCGGTGCCGAAGTCGTCGAGCGCGAGCACCACACCGAGTGCCCGCAGCTGCGCCATCAGGCCGATCGCCCGCTCCGGATCGCCCATCGCCGTGCTCTCGGTGATTTCCAGCTCCAGCGAGCCGGGCGGCAGCGCCACCCCGGCCAGCGCCTCGCGCACGGTGGCAACCAGGCCCGGATCCTCGAACTGGCGCGGTGAAAGGTTGACCGCAACGCGCATCGGCGCGAAGCCCTCCGCGTGCCAGGCGGCGAGCTGGGCCAGGGCCTCGCGCAGCACCCAGCTGCCGATCGGCAGGATCAGGCCCGATTCTTCGGCCAAGGGGATGAACTCGACCGGCGGCACTTGGCCGAACTCGGCGTGATGCCAGCGCAGCAGGGCCTCGAAACCGAGCGGCCGCTCGTCGGTCAGGGTCAGCTGCGGCTGGTAGGCCAGGCTCAGTTCGCGACGTTCCAGCGCCTGGCGGAGGTCCTGCAGCAGGCGCACGCGACGACCGCGCACGGCGCTGTTCTCGACCGAGTAGAAAGCCAGCGTGCCACCGGGTGCGCTGTCCGGTTCGGCTGATTCGGCGTGGTCGAGCAGGCGCTCGATGCTGTGGCCGTCGCGCGGGTACAGAGCGACACCGACCGAGGCATCGAAGAACAGTCGGCGATCGCCGGCATCCAGCGGCTCCGAAAGCGGTGCCAGCAGTTCGCGCAGCAGCGTGTCGAGATGGTCCATATCGCCGTCCATCGGCAGGGCCAGGGCGAAACGGTGCTCGCCGGAACGCGCCAGCATGGCCCGCGCACCGACCCGGGCCCGCACACTCTCCAAGAGCCGGTTGGCGGCCTCACGCAGCACCTCGTCGGCCAGGGTCTGGCCCAGCGACTGCCGGATCTGCGGCCAGAACCCGAGCGCCAGACTGGCCACCGCCATGGCGCCACCGAGTGCGGCGGCTTCGCCGACCCGTTCGAGGAAATAGACGCGGTTCGGCAGGCCGGTCACCGAATCGAACTGGCGCAGGCGGCGGGCTTCGGCCTCCAACCGCCGGCGCTGCTCGTCACGGCGGGCGAAACGCCGCAACTGCGCCTGCACCAGCGAGAGCAGTTCGGTGGGGCGGAACGGCTTGGTCAGGTAATCGTCGGCGCCGAGGTCCATGCCGATCCGCACCGATTCGCGCTCGTCCAGCCCGGTGAGAAAAACGAAGGGCAGATCGGCGGTGGCGGGATCGGCGCGCAGGGCGGCGAGCAGGGTGCGGCCGTCGCCTTCCGGCATCAGCACGTCGGAGATGACCAAGGTGGGGCGCTCGGCGCGGGCGATGCCCAGCGCATCGACCCCGTTGCTGGCCGCCAGCACGCGGTAGCCGGCCGAGCGCAGGGTGGCCTGCAGCACGGCGCGGATGCTGGCGTCATCCTCGGCGACGAGGACGGTGGTGGCGTTCGGATTGTGCTCCATGCCGCTCCCCGCGTGATCCGCCGGAGAGCACTATAGCCAAGACTTCAGAACACGTACTGCGCCCGCAGGGCGAGCTGCCGGGGTGAATCGCCGGTGGCATCGTCCTGGCCGCTGGTGAGGTTGAGCATGAAGCGGACGTCCTCGCTGGCGTACCAGTTGAGGCCCAGCACCCAGCGCCGCACCGCGAAGCCGGTGAGGTCGCGGCGGTGCATCTGCTCGCCGCGGGCGACCAGTTCCCAGAGACCGCCGGGCCCGATCCCGACCGGAGCGGCGAACACGCCCTCGCCCCGATCGTAGGCGCGCACCCCGCCGAACAGCCAGCCGGCTTCGAGGTAACGGCCTTCGATGTGAGCCTCGCCAGCCACACCGGTCAGCGTGGTCCGCGTCCATTCGCCCTGCCAGTGCAGGCTGCCGCGCCGCCCGGCCAGTTCCAGCCCAGTGCTGCGTTGCTTGAAATCCGAGCCGGCAGCGCTTTCGAACAGCAGCGCCTCCGGCCCACGGCGACCACCGTAAGCCGGCTTGATGGCGGTGGCCGGGGTGTCGCGTCCGCCCTGTTCATGGCTCCACCAAGCGCCAAGGTGGAGCAGGTCGCGGGCGTTGAAGTGGGGTGCCCAGGTGGCGCGCACCGCGCTGCCCCAGCCCTCGTTGCGCGGCGTGTTGTCCTCGCGCAGGTTGAACACCGACACCCCGAGTGAGCCGCTGCCGTGGGCGTGCAGCAGGCCGAGACCCTGCTGCCACTGGCGGTCGGCGAACAGGCCCGCCGACGAGTTGAAGCTGCGCTCCATCAGTGCGACGTCGTTGGAACTGGTCAGGTCCTCCATCGAACGGAAGGGCTTGAACTGGCCGAGGGTCAGGGTGCTGTCGCCGAAGCGGCGCTCGAGGTAGACATCGCGCAGGTCGGTGTTGCGGCCCGAAAGCTCGGCCTGCAGGCGATAGCCCCAGCCGGCCGCTTCGCCTTCGATCTGGAAGCGAGCACGACGGAACTCGCTGCCGCCGGTGGCCGGCCGCTGGTCGCGATCGAAGGCGTAGGCCTCGTAATGGATCCGGCCGCCGATCCCGAAGTGTGCGGCCCCGTCGCCAGCCGCCGCGATGTCGAGCCCCGGCCCGGCATCGAGTTGGGGGGCGGTCTTGGCTTCGGGTGCTGGATCGCCGGCCGATCCGGCCGCGGCCTGCGCTTCCAGCACGGCGATCCGGGCCTGCAAGGCGGCGAGTGTGGCGCGCAACTCGGCAAGCTCGGCATCGTCCACCCCGGCCGCCAGCACCGGACCAGCGGCGAGGGCCAGACACAGGACCAGGGCGGGTTGAGCGAACGGCAAATGTCGGCGAGCGGATGGACCTTGTTGCGGCATCGAGGTTCCAGGTTGATCGGGGGTTCTAGTCGGTGGGTGGCGCGTCGAGCCGGTAGCCCAGCCCACGCAGGGTGGTGATCCAGGACGGCCGGCCGGGCCCGTCCAGTTTCGCACGCAGGCGACGGATGTAGACATCGACGACGTTGGTGAGCGGGTCGCTGTCCAGGCCCCAGACGTTGGAAAGGATACGCTCACGGCTGAACAAACGGCCGGGCGCACTCATCAGCAGTTCCAGCAGGGCCAGTTCGCGGGCAGTCAACACCAGCGGCAGGCCATCGCGACTGACCGCCATCCGGTCACGATGGAAGACCAGTCCCGCGACCCGCAGTTCGACCTCGCGTTCGACCCGTTGCGGTGGTCGGCGCAGCAGGGCTTCGATGCGTGCCAGCAATTCGTCGAAGGCGAAGGGTTTGGTCAGGTAGTCGTCGGCACCGCAGCGCAAACCGGCCACGCGATCCTGCACGCTGCCCATGGCGGTCAGCATCAGGATCGGCAGCGGGATGCACTCGGCGCGGATTTGCTGGCAGAGCGCCATGCCCGATTGCCCGGGCAGCATGACGTCGAGCAGGGCGAGCTCGAAACCACCGCGGCGGACCAGCGGCAGCGCTTCCTCGGCCGAGGCCACCCGCGAGGGCGCGTAGCCTTCGGCACGCAGCCCACGCTGCAGGAAATCGGCCACCCGTGGATCGTCCTCCACCACCAGCACCCTCATGACTCGCGTGCTCCTTCGGGCAGGGCCTGCAGCAGCAGGCTGGCGCGCAGCCCGCCCTCGGGCCGCCGCACCAGGTCGAGCGAGCCGCGGTGGGCTTCGAGGATGCGCTGGGCGATCAAAAGACCGACACCGAGGCCACCCTCGTCGCGTGCCGCACGCGGCATGCTCCAGGCCTGCGGTTCCAAGGTCTGCTCGATCGCCGCATCGCTCATGCCCGGGCCCTCGTCCTCGACCCGCAGCGCCCAGTGCTCGCCTTCGGCGGCGATCAGCACCTGCACCCGGCCACCGGCCGGCGAATGCCGCAGGGCGTTGTCGAGCAGGATGACCAGGGCCTGCCGCAGGCGTTCCGGGTCGGCCTCGACCCGGGGCGAAGCCGCCGGCTCGACGAAGACCAGATGGACGCCGCGGCACTGCGCCAGCACCTGCATCTGCTCGACGGCAGGCCGCACCATGGCCGGCAGGGCGAGAGGCCCGAGCCGGAAAGCGTAGCCGACCCGGCCGCTGCGGGCCGCGTCGAGCAGGTCCTGCACGCGGGCACCGAGCTCGGCGGCGGCGGCGGTGATCCGCCGCAGGGCCTCGGCCGACTCCGGCCAGCCGGCACGGGCACGCAGTGCGAGGTCGGCTTCGCCACGGATCACCGTGACCGGCGTGCGCAGTTCATGGCTGAGTTCGGCGAAGAACTGCCGCCTTCCGGCCTCCAGCGCCAACACGCTCTGGTAGGCCTGCGACACCGCTCGGGTGCGTTCGGACACCAGCAGACCGAGCCGTTCCTGCAGGTTGTGGCTGCGTTCCTGCGCCTCGGTCAGGCGGGCGGCCATGGAATCGAGCAGGCTGCCGATGCGGGCGAATTCGTCCAGGCCGGTCAAGCCGCTGCGGGCGGTGAAATCACCGGCGGCGAGCGCGGCGGACAACTGCCCGAGGCGGGCCACCGGACGGTCGATGCGGCGCAGGAAATAGGCCACCGAGAGGCCGGCGACCAGCAGCACCAGCACGGCCAGCAGCAGGTTGGCGAGCCGCACCCGTGCAAGCACGGCGGCCTGCGCTGCCGACTCGGCGCGACTGGCGGCTTCGACGCGGGACACGGCGATGCCCAACAGCTCGCGCATGTCGCGTCCGGCCAGCTCGTCGAAAGCGCGCATCACCGTGCGCCACTGCCGATCCGGTGCGAGGCCGAGCTGCGGCCGCTCCGATGCCGCCAGCGCCGCCTGCAGCATGGCGACGTTGCTGGCCACCAGTTCGATGTCGGCGGTTTCACCGGGCGGCGCACCCGGCGCGAGGGCCAGTCGCCGCAGTTCCGCCACGCTCACCTGCATGGCCGATTCCAGCCGCTGGCGTGCTTGCGGATTGTCGTCGCCGGTCAGCATGCGCTGGGCGAACCAGACCTTGAGGCGCTGTTTGTTGGCGGAGAGCGCCAGGTACTCGGCGAGCATCCGGGTCGCCACCACGCTGCGCTCGGCGTGATGGGCGGCCGAAGCGGCCGCCCACCAGACGAACAGCGATTGCGCCAGGGCGAGGGCCGCAACCAGCGCAAAGACCACCAGCAGCCGGTGTCGGACCACGCCCTGTTCCCTGCGTCATCAGCCGCCGGTGAACGGCAGCGAGGAATGGTGCAGGACGATGCGCAGCTGGCCGTCGTCGGTCTTTTTGAAGATCCAGCTCTTATCGACGGTGGTGACCGCGCCGCCGGGGCCGGTGATCGAAACGTTGCCCATGGTGGCGGCGGTGTCGCCATTGATGTGAATCGCCACGTTGCGCACGGCGCAGGCGGTCCAGCCCTGCAGGGCGAAGCCGTTGTCCTGCGGGAAGGCCGGATCACCGCCGACAAAATAAGCCAGAGCACCGGCGCGGGTGGTGCGGAAGGTGTGCGGGGCCTGGGTGACGGTCGGCTTGAACAGCACCGGGCCAAGGTTGTAGCCGTAGGCCTGATCGAGCACCTGACCGGCCAGCGTGCGGGCGGCCTCGCGACCCTGTTCGCGGTAGGTGGTACTGATTGCCACCAGGGCCTGGCACCAGGCGGTCTGCGCTGCCTGCACCTCGGCTTCGGTGACGTTGGCGTTGTAGACGGCCACGGTCGGGGCCTCGGTCCGGGCAGCGGCAGGCAGAGTGGCGGCGAGCAGGGCGATCGGCAGCAGGGAACGGATCATGAAGAGCTCCAAAGAGGGTTCAGGGGTGCCGGACGGCGGACGGGCCGGCCAAGCGGGACCAGTAGAGCCGGCCGGGCCTGAACCGGTCGTCCCGGGGCGATGAACCGGGCCCCGGCGGCCGATGAATGGGCGATGACAAAGTCGATCCGGGCGATGATAGCGCCCACTAGAACCGGCGACCGGCGGCGAAGTCATGGATTCGTCATTGGCCTGACACATAATCGCCTGCCCCAAAGACCGCCCGCCCCGGATCCGGCACCCCAGTGATCGCCCAAGCCCAAGCCAGCCTCGTGTTCGCAACCCTGTCGGCCCTGCTGACCGGCGGCGTGGCTGTGGCCCGGGACATCACCGGTGCGGGTGCCTCTTTCGTCTTCCCGGTGCTGTCGCAGTGGTCGGCCGACTACGCCGATCTCGGCAAGGGACGGATCAACTACCGGTCGATCGGCTCCGGCGGCGGCATCGCCCAGGTCAAGGCCGGCACCGTGGATTTCGGATCGACCGATGCGCCACTGGACAGTGCCACCCTCGCCCGCCACGGCCTCGTGCAGTTTCCTTCGGTGATCGGCGGCGTGGTGCCGGTGGTCAACATCGAAGGCATCGAAGCGAACCAGCTCCGCCTGACCGGGCCGCTGCTGGCCGAGATCTATCTGGGCCGTGTCAGCCGCTGGAACGATCCGGCGATCACCGCCATCAACCCCGGCCTCAGTCTGCCGGAGCGCGCCATCCGCGTGGTCTACCGCTCGGACGGCTCGGGCACCACCTTCAACTTCGTCCACTACCTGGGCCACGTCAGCCCGGTCTGGGCCGAGACGGTCGGCCCGGCCGCCACCTCGGTGCGCTGGCCGATCGGCGTCGGTGGCCGCGGCAACGAGGGCGTGGCGGCCTACGTCAAGCAGCTCGATGGCGCGATCGGCTACGTCGAGCTGAGCTACGCCCTGAGCAACCGGCTGACCCACACCCTGCTGCGCAATGCCGCCGGTCACTGGGTGCGGCCCGACCTGGCCAGCTTCCGCGCCGCCGCCGCCAGCGCCAACTGGGCGGCCGCGCCGGACTTCGACCTGCTCATCACCAACGCGCCGGGGCCCACGGCTTGGCCGATCGCCGCCACCAATTTCATCCTGCTGCCGATCGCCCCGCGCGATCCGGCCGCCACCGCGGCCACCCTGCGCTTCTTCGAGTGGGTCTATGCCCATGGCGATGCCTCGGCCGAGCGGCTGGGCTTCGTGCCTTTGCCTGATCCGCTGGTGGCACGCATCCAGTCCCGCTGGGCCACGCAGTTTCCGCAATGAACCCTACGGCATCCTCCACCCCACCCGCCCACCCCTCGCCTGCCCGGAGCTTCCTGATGAACCGTACCCTGTTGCGCAGCACCCTCATTCTCGGGACCGCCGGCCTGTTGGCCGCCTGCGGCCCGCAGCCCGCCGAAACCCCGGAGGGCAGCACCCCGCCACCGCCTGCCGGCATCGACGTGACCGGCGCGGGGGCCTCCTTCGTGTTCCCGCTGATCTCGCAGTGGTCGAATGAATACGCTCAGGCCACCGGCAACCGCGTCAATTACCAGTCGATCGGCTCCGGCGGCGGCATCGCCCAGGCCAAGGCCGGCACCATCGACTTCGGCTCCACCGACGCCCCGCTGACACCGGACGTGCTGGCCGAGGCCCGACTCGGCCAGTTCCCCTCGGTGATCGGCGGCGTGGTGCCGGTGGTCAACATCGAAGGCATCGAAGCGAACCAGCTCCGCCTGACCGGGCCGCTGCTGGCCGAGATCTACCTCGGCCGCATCACCACCTGGAACGATCCGGCGATCGTCGCGATCAATCCCGGCCTTGCCCTGCCGGAAACCGCGATCAAGGTGGTCTACCGCTCCGACGGCTCGGGCACCACCTTCAACTTCGTCCATTACCTGGGCCAGGTCAGCCCGGCCTGGGCCGAGACGGTCGGCCCGGCCGCCACCTCGGTGCGCTGGCCGATCGGCGTCGGCGGCCGCGGCAACGAGGGTGTCGCCGCCTACACCCAGCAGCTCACCGGCTCGATCGGTTATGTCGAGCTGAGCTACGCCCTGCAGAACGACCTGACCACGGTCAGCCTGCAGAACGCTGCCGGCTACTGGGTCGAACCCAACATCGCCAGCTTCCAGGCCGCCGCCGCCGGCGCCGACTGGGCGAACGCCGAGGACTTCAACCTGCTGATCACCAATGCGCCGGGTGCCGAAGCCTGGCCGATTGCCGCCACCAACTTCATCCTGGTGAGCAAGGAGCCGAACGATCCGGTCAAGGCCCGCGCCGCGCTCGACTTCTTCCGTTGGGGCTACGCGTACGGCGACGCCCGCGCCAAGGAACTGGGCTATGTGCCGCTGCCCGAGGACGTGGTGGCGCTGGTCAAGGCCTACTGGGAAGCGAACTTCACGTTCTGATCCCCACGGCGCCGGCGCGCGTCCACGCGCCGGCGCTTTCCCCGCACACCAGGACCGGACTTTCTGATGGCAGTGCCTGCCGAACACCTTGACCGACTTGCGCGCGGCGACGCCCGCGCCGACCGCCTGTTCCGCTGGAGCGTCGCCGCTGCCGGCTTCTTCGTCCTGATCGGACTGGTCGGCGCCGCCGTGACCATGGCCTGGGGCGGCCGCGAAGCCTTCGCCACCTTCGGCTTCGGCTTCATCACCTCCGACCACTGGGACCCCGGCAACCTGATCTTCGGCGGCCTGGCCCCGATCGTCGGCACCCTGATCACCGCCGGCATCGCCCTGCTGATCGCCGTGCCGGTGAGCTTCGGCATCGCCATCTTCCTCACCGAGGTGGCGCCGCCGTGGTTGCGCAACCCGGTGGGCACCGCCATCGAGCTGCTGGCTGGCATCCCCTCGATCATCTACGGCATGTGGGGCCTGTTCGTGCTGGTGCCCTTCCTCGCCGAGCACGTCTACCCGACCCTGAGCCGCACCGTCTCGCAGTGGCCCATCATCGGTCCCTGGTTCGACGGCCCACCGATCGGTATCGGCATGCTGACCGCCGGCATCGTGCTGTCGATCATGATCATCCCGTTCATCGCCTCGGTGATGCGCGAGGTCTTCCTCACCGTGCCCAGCCGGCTCAAGGAATCGGCCTACGCGCTCGGCTCGACCACCTTCGAGGTGGTCTGGAACATCGTCCTGCCCTACACCCGCTCGGCGGTGATCGGCGGCATCTTCCTGGGCCTCGGCCGCGCGCTCGGCGAGACCATGGCGGTCACCTTCGTGCTCGGCAACGCCAACCGGCTGGCCAACCTGCTGGAGCCCTCCAGCTCGATCGCCGCGACCATCGCCAACGAATTCGGCGAAGCCTTCGCCGACCTGCACCGCAGCTCGCTGTTGGCGCTCGGCTTCGTGCTGTTCATGGTCACTTTTGTTGTGCTCAGCATCGCCAAACTGATGCTGATGAGCCTGCATCGCCGGGAGGGCAACTGATGGACGCCATCGCCAGCGAACGCCTTTACCGCCGCCGCCGCCTGACCAACGGCCTCGCCCTGGTGTTGTCGGGTGTTGCCGCCATCGTCGGTCTCTTCTTCCTCGGCTGGATCCTATTCACCACGCTGGATCGCGGCATCGACGGCCTGAGCCTCGCGATGTTCACCGAGATGACCCCGCCACCCGGCGCGCCGCTCGGTGTTGGCGGCCTGCTCAATGCCATCGTCGGCAGCATCGTGATGTGCACGATGGCAGTGCTGATGGCGGCACCGATTGGCATCGCCGCCGGCACCTACCTCGCCGAGTACGCCAACTACACCAAGACCGGCACGGTGATCCGTTTCGTCAACGACATCCTGCTCTCGGCCCCCTCGATCGTGCTCGGCCTGTTCGTGTTCGTGGTGCTGATCGGCATGCCGCGGCAGATCGGCAACGCCCTGCAGGACACCACCGCCGGTCAGGCCGGCGGCTGGCTGGAGGGCATGGCCGACTGGCTGATCGACATCTCCGGCTTCTCCGGCTTCGCCGGTGCGGTGGCGCTCGGCTTCATCGTGCTGCCGGTGGTGGTGCGGACCACCGACGAGATGCTGCGTCTGGTGCCGATCCAGATGCGCGAGGCCGCGCTCTCGCTCGGCGTTCCGCAGTGGAAGGTCATCAGCAAGGTGCTCTACCGGGCCGCCTTGTCCGGCATCCTCACCGGCGTGATGCTGGGCCTCGCCCGCATCTCCGGCGAGACCGCGCCGCTGCTGTTCACCGCCTTCAACAACAGCTTCTGGAACGTCGATCTCGGCGCGCCAATGGCCAACCTGCCGGTCACCATCTACCAGTTCGCCATGAGCCCGTTCGAGAACTGGCAGTTGCTGGCCTGGGCCGGCGCCTTCCTCATCACCTGTTTCGTCCTGCTGGTCAGCGTGCTGGCCCGATTCCTCCTGCTGCGCAAGAAGATGAACCATGACTAACGTCCAGATCGCCGTCCATACCAACGCCGCGACGCCGGAACCGGCCAGCGCCGCCAAGCTGACGACCCGCAATCTCAATTTCTACTACGGCGATTTTCTGGCGCTCAAGGACATCAACATGGTGGTGCCCGAGAAGCGCGTGACCGCGCTGATCGGCCCCTCCGGCTGCGGCAAATCCACCCTGCTGCGGATCTTCAACAAGATCTACGCCATCTACCCGAAGCAGCGCGCCGAGGGCGAGATCATCCTCGACGGCCAGAACCTGCTCGACCCGCGCTACCCGATCAACCGCCTGCGCAGCAAGGTCGGCATGGTGTTCCAGAAGCCGGTGCCCTTCCCGATGTCGATCTACGACAACGTCGCCTACGGCATCAGCCACTACGAGCGGCTCAAAAAGCCCGCGATGGACGAGCGGGTCGAGGGCGCGCTGCGCCAGGCGGCACTCTGGGACGAGGTCAAGGACAAGCTCAAGCAGAGCGCACTCGGCCTTTCCGGCGGCCAGCAGCAGCGCCTGTGCATCGCCCGTGCGGTGGCCCTGAAGCCCGAGGTGATCCTGTTCGACGAACCGACCTCGGCGCTCGACCCGATCGCCACCGGCAAGATTGAGCAGCTGATCGCCGAGCTGAAGCGCCAGTTCACCATCCTGATCGTCACCCACAACATGCAGCAGGCGGCCCGCTGCTCGGACTACACCGCCTTCATGTACCTTGGCGAGATGGTCGAGCACGGCTCCACCCAGCAGATCTTCACCAAGCCCTCGAAACAGCAGACCGAGGACTACATCACCGGCCGCTTCGGCTGAACCCCACACAGGAGCAGCGCATGGCCATCCCACACGAACACATCGTCAAGAGCTTCGACGACGAGTTGGAACGCATCAACGGTGAGATCACCCGCATGGGCGAAATGGCGATCGGCCAGATCCAGGCCGCTATCGACGTGCTCAACCGCCGCGACAGCAAGGCCGCCGAGCGTGTGGTGATCAACGACGACGCCATCGACGAACTGGAGCGGATCATCTCCGACGACGTGCTGCGGGTGCTGGCCCTGCGTCAGCCAATGGCCCGTGATCTGCGCGAGGTCTATGCCGCGCTGCGGATCGCCGCCGACATCGAACGGATCGGCGACTACGCGGCCAACGTCGCCAAGCGATCGATGGTGCTGAACCAGAGCGCGCCGGTGGCCCCGGCCCGCGGCATGCCGGCCCTGGCCCGGCTGGCCAGCGAGCTGCTCGCCGATGCGCTCACCGCCTACCGGATGCGTGATGCCGAACGCTCCTTGAATGTCCGCAATCGCGATGCCGAGCTGGATGCCGCCTACACCAGCCTGTTCCGCGAGTTGCTCACCTACATGGCCGAGGACCCGAAGCAGATCACGCCCTGCACGCACCTGCTGTTCATGGCCAAGAACATCGAGCGCATCGGTGACCACGCCACCAACATCGCCGAGAACACCTGGTTTCTGGTCCACGGCGAAGCGATGAGCGGCACCCGCGCGAAAGCCGACAAGACCAGCGAGTGATCGACGACCGGGACATCGACGAGCAGGGCCCGAGAGGCACACCCGCCGCCCCTGGCGCGGCACCGATGGCCTCACGCTTCCGCGGCTTCCTGCCGGTGGCGGTGGATGTCGAGACCGGCGGTTTCGATGCCGGCCGGCACGCTCTGCTGGAGATCGCCGCCGTGCCGATCGAAATGGACGAGGAGGGCTTCCTGTTCCCCGGCGAGACGGCGAGTGTGCACGTCGATCCGGCGGCCGGCCTCGAGATCGATCCCAAGTCGCTGGAGATCACCGGCATCCGGCTCGACCACCCGTTCCGTGACGCCCAGCCCGAGCGGCTGGCACTCGACCGCATCTTCGTGCCAGTGCGCGCTGCGGCCAAACGCAACGGCTGCCAGCGCGCCATCCTGCTCGGCCACAACGCGCATTTCGACCTCGGCTTCCTCAATGCCGCGATCGCCCGCGTCGGCCACAAGCGCAGCCCTTTCCACCCGTTCAGCACGATGGACACGGTGACGCTGGCCGCACTGGCCTACGGGCAGACCGTGCTGGCGAAGGCCTGCCAGGCCGCCGGCCTGCCCTGGGACAGCAACGAGGCGCATTCGGCGGTCTACGACGCCGAGCGCACGGCGCAGCTGTTCTGCGCGGTGATGAACCGCTGGAAGCAGTTCAACGACCTCGACCTCGCCCGCGCCGCGGGCGAGTGATCAGGCCGCGGGCGGCTTGCCGCTCGCCGCGCGGTCGGCGAAGCCCCGCCACAAGCCGAACAGGCTGATGGCGATCCAGGCGAACTGCATCAGGGTCGGGGCCAGCACCTCCTCGACCGGTGCCGGTGAGCCGATGATCGACGCGAGCAGCAGGAGCGAACCGGTGAGGTTGGCCAGCAGGTAGCCGACCGAACGGCTGCTCCAGCGGCCCGCCTGCAACAAGGCATAGGCCAGCAGGATCTGGCCGATACCGGCAAAGCCCAGGTAATCGAACCAGGCGAGGCTCATGCCTGGCCCCGCTGGCGCACGGCTTCGAACAGCGCGACGCCAGTCGCGACCGAGACGTTGAGGCTTTCCATGTCGCCGGGCATCGGGATACGCACAAGCTGGTCGCAGGTTTCACCGGTGAGTCGGCGCAGGCCATCGGCTTCGCCGCCCAGCACCAGGCCGACATTGCCCTTCAGATCCAGCGCGTAGATCGAGGCCTTCGCGTCGCCACTGAGTCCGTACAGCCACACGCCCAAGTCCTTCAGCTCGCGAAGCGCGCGGGCAAGGTTGGTGACCTGCACCAATGCGATGCGATCGGCGGCACCGGCCGCGGTCTTGCGCACGGTGGCGGTGACACCGACCGCCTTGTCTTTCGGGATGAGCACACAGGTGACCCCGGCAGCGGCGGCACTGCGCAGGCAGGCACCGAGGTTGTGCGGGTCCTGCACGCCATCCAGCACCAGAACGAGCGCCTTGCCCTCGGCAGCCTCGATCAGACCCTTCAAGTCCTTCTCATCGAGCAACTGAGCGGCCTCGTAGCGCGCCGCCACGCCCTGATGGCGGGTGCCGCCACTGATGCCTTCCAGCGCCTGGGTGTTGACCTTGCGCACCGGGATGCCGCAATCAAGGGCTTCTTTCTCGATTTCGGAGAGACGCGGGTTCTTGCCGCTGTTCTCCATCAGCACCTCGCGCACATGAGCCACGTCGTGCTCGAGCGCGGAAGCCACGGCATTGATGCCGACAATCCAGCTGGTCTTGCTCATTCTCGGTTCCGTATCCTTGAAGCTTCAGCGACGGCGCTTCGGTGCGCCGCCTTTTCCTGCGGCAGGCTTGGCCGGGCCACGCGAAGGCGCCGATTCATGCCGCCCACCCCGCACCGACTTGGCGTTCGGGTGCGGCGGCATCGGTGCACCGTCCTTGCGCGGCGGGTCGATGCCCTCGGGCAGCACCAGCTTGAAGTCGATGCGGCGGTCCTCGACCGAGGCCTTCAGCACCTTGACCCGCACCACATCGCCCAGCGACCAGGCGAGGCCGCGGCGCTCGCCAGCCAGAGTCTTGCGGGTGGCGTCGAAGTGGTAGTAGTCGTGCGGCAGCTGGGTCACGTGGACGAGGCCGTTGACCTTGCTCTCGTGCAGCTCGACGAACAGACCGAAACTGGTGACGCCACTCACCACGCCGTCGAAATCGCTGCCGACGTGCTGCTCCATCCAGGCGCTGCGGTAGCGTTCGTCGACCTCGCGCTCGGCCTCGTCGGCGCGGCGTTCCTTCTCGGAGCAGGCGAGGCAGAGCGCGGCCATGGCCTTGTCGGTGTAGCCGAAGTCGCTGGCGCTACCGCCACCCAGAATGTGTTTGATCGAGCGATGCAGCAGCAGGTCGGGGTAGCGGCGGATCGGCGAGGTGAAGTGGCCGTAGCTCTCCAGTGCCAGCCCGAAGTGGCCGATGTTCTCGATCGAGTACTGCGCGAGGCTCTGCGAGCGCAGCAGCACGGTTTCCAGCAGAGCGGCGTCCGGGCGCTTACGGACCTTGCGCAGCAGGGCGGTGAAGTCCTTGGGCTCGACCTTTTGCCAGGGCGGCAGGCGCAGGCCGAACTCCATCAGGAACTCCAGCAGCTCGGTGTACTTGCGCTCCGGCGGGCGGTCGTGGACGCGGAAGGGTGCCGGGATCTTCTTGCGGATGACGAAGCGCGCGGCCTCGACATTGGCCGCGATCATGCATTCCTCGATCAGCTTGTGGGCGTCGTTGCGCTCCAGCATGCCGGCCTGGATGACCTCGCCCTGGGCATCCAGCACGAAGCGCACTTCGCCGGATTCGAACTCGATGGCACCGCGCTCGCCGCGCGCCTTCGACAGCACCTTGAACAGCTGGTGCAGGGCCTCGATCTGCGGCTTGAGCGACCCCAGCTGCGCCAGCGCCTCCTCGTCGCCGTCGATGGCCTTGCCGACCGTCGTGTAGGTGAGCCGCGCGTGCGAGCGCATCACCGCCTCGTAGAACTTCGAACGGCTGACGTTGCCGTCGAAATCGACGCGCATGTCGCAGACGAAGCACAGGCGGTCGACCTTCGGGTTCAGCGAGCAAATGCCGTTGCTGAGTGTCTCGGGCAGCATCGGCACCACGAAACCGGGGAAGTACACCGACGTACCGCGCTGCACGGCTTCGGCATCGAGCGCGGTGCCGGGGCGCACGTAGGCCGAGACATCGGCGATCGCGACGATGAGCCTGAAGCCTCGCCCGTCGGCTTCGCACCACACAGCGTCGTCGAAATCCTTGGCGTCCTCGCCGTCGATGGTGACGAGCGGCACGCCACGCAGATCGACACGCTTGGCGGCGACGTTGGCGGGCACTTCGAGCGGTACGGCCTCGGCTTCCTGCAGCGTTTCCGGTGGGAACTCGTGCGGCAGGTTGTGGGTGTGGATGGCGGCCTCGACCACCCGCGAGGCGGTGAGCCGGTCGCCCAGTACGACGAGGATGCGGCCGAAGGGCGGGCGCCCCGGCTCGGGCGGTGCGGTGATCTCGGCGACCACCCGCTGGCCCTCCTTGACGCCGTTGCGCGCCAGCGGTGGGATCAGCACCTCGGCGAGAATGCGGCGATCGTCCGGCACCACGTAACCGATGCCGGCGCGCTCCTCGAAGCGGCCCATCACGCGGGTCAGGCGGCGTTCCAGCACCTCGACGATGGCGCCTTCGCGGCGGCCACGGCGATCGACGCCAGTGACGCAGCCGAGCACGCGGTCGCCGTGCATGGCCTTGCGCATTTCGGTGGGCGGCAGGAACAGGTCATCGCTGCCGTCCTCGGGCTTGAGAAAGCCGAAGCCGTCGGGGTTGGCGATGACCCGGCCGGCGATCAGGTCGAGCTGTTCGGCCGGGGCGAAACCGCCGCGGCGGTTCATCAGCAGCTGTCCATCGCGCAGCATCGCGCCGAGCCGCTTGCCCAGCGCATCGAGACGGTCAGGCGCATCGAGACCGAGGCTGCGACCCAGTTCCTCGACCGTGAGTGGGCCGGGGGCGGCTTTCAGGCGGGCGAGGATGGCCTCGCGGCTGGCGATCGGGTTGTCATAGCGCTGCGCTTCGCGGGCCGCGTAGGGATCGACGTTGCCATCGGCCCGTGCTGTCGGGGCGGTGGGTGCATCGGCACCGAAGGGGTCGTAACTGCGTCGACGGGCTACCGGCTGATCGCCTTTGGGCGGGTGCGGGCCCGCGCTTGCCTTGGTTTTTTTCATGCCGCGCAGCCTACCGCATTGCACCGGGCAGGCGAGTCTTTTCCAATTCAGGTATGAGCCTGGAGCGGTAGGGCTTTGACTGGCGGCGAGTCGATCGTGGGTAGGGGTACCGAGTGTAGTCCGGATAGGCTGAGTGGCGGTGTCG